>Ga0068859_100008551_pt1 | contig 10351 bp, 5 predicted proteins | sample KBSSwiS22_FD_66585 | JGI IMG/M metagenome (GOLD analysis project Ga0068859, IMG submission 66585) | Switchgrass rhizosphere microbial communities from Kellogg Biological Station, Michigan, USA - KBS Switchgrass S2-2 | ecosystem: Host-associated > Plants > Roots > Rhizosphere > Soil ...
CCGAGGCCCGAGGCCCTGGGTCGCGGCGTTGCCCTAGGGAGCCACGGACACGTACGGCGTCGCGCTCATGGGATCCGGATACCGCCAGGCGCCCGCCGCCGTGCGCAGCTCGACCGCGAACAGCGCGCCCTCGCCGCCGCCCGCCACGGTGGCCGTGAAGGTGCCGTCCGCCCCGGGGTAGGCGGGCACCGAGCTCCAGTCGCTGTGGCTGTCGAAGGGCTTCCAGAGGACGTCTACCTCGTTCTGCAGGTTGGGCCCCGGCGCCGCTCCCTCTGCGGGTAGGGGCGAGGCGAACCTCACCGCGACGTCCCAGGTGGTGGCGGTGGCTATCGCGGGCGTCACCGCGAGCGAGGCCAGGCCCGGTCCCGGGGGCCGCGGCGACGCGAGCCAGGCGTCGGGGTTGGGCAGCGATCGGGCCGGGGGGGCCGGCGGCGACGCGGCGACCCGCGCGGCCATCGCATCCAGCGCCTTGCCGTCGGCGTCCAGCGCGGGGACCAGCTTCGACCAGTGGAACGGGTCGTAGCCGAGCCTGGACATGCGGAGGCGCTCGTGGAACGGCTTGATGTAGCCGGTGTCATCGGCCAGCTTGCGCCAAGCCGCATCGGCGATGGCCGTCTCGGCCCGGGCGCTCGTAAGCCAGGCGGGCGTGCCCGTCTGGCTATAGACGGCCAGCGCCGTGGCGGCGCGCAGCTTGTGGCCGAAGTGCCGCCCGAGGTCCGCCAGCGCCTGGCTCTCGCGCGCGATGTCGCGCGCCAGCACGCCGTCGCGCAGCACCTCCGCGGTCGGATCATCGGCGGCCGCCGCCCGCAGGGTCATCTCGACGCGCTCGGCGTCGGCGAGCACCTGGGCCGCGACGTCGGCGGGCGAGACCCGGCTCGTCGGCCGACCGGCGACCAGATCGGCGGCGGCCTCGCGCGACACGGCGACGGCGAACGGGTCGAACGCTCCCGGCGTGTTGCAGTCACTGGCCTTGGCAGTCAGCTCGGCCCATTGGGCCACGTCGCCGCCCAGCTCCATCTCGGGCTCGAAGTCCCGGTGGTCGGGCCCGCAGGTGTGCGCGGTCTGGATCCAGGGCACGATGTCGCTGGCCGCCTGCATGGCGTCCCACAAGCGATCGGTCCCCGCTTCGCGCGCGGCGATCGCGCGGAACACGGACTCGGGCGTGTTCGGATCGTAGCCGAGCCGCCCCCACAGGAGGTACATCAGGTCGTCGCGCAGGAAGGTGAACGGCGACAGGCGATCCTCGGCCTTGGCGTGGTAGTCGTCGCGTTGTTGCGCGTAGGCGTGCGTTCCCTCTACGGTGAAGCCGGTGATGCGCGGTGACAGGGCGCCCAGCGACATGACGGCGCGGCGGGTGCGCTCGTAAGAGACCTGGCGGAAGATCCGATGCGTGCCGGCGGCGCGCACCTGGAACACGAAGGCCCACGGCGACGGCGGCGTCAGATAGTTCTGATAGGTGTAGGACGGCTCGTACGTGGTGCCGAAGTAACCGCCGGCCACCGCATACGGCGGACCCAGCTGTTCGCCATTGAACTTCGCTTCGACGAGGACGTTGGGCCCGATGGCGGCGGCGAGCTTGGAGATGTCGTTCTTGTTCGAAACCCAGGTGCGCGTGTAGAGCGAGAGGCTGGGGTTGGATTGCCGCGCGCCCGCGACCATGGAGTCGATGTACCAGGTGGCGGGCTTGCCACTCTCGCCGATGCGGAACCCGAACATGCCGAGGCCCGGCACGCGCGCGGCCAAATCGGCGGCCGCTTCGCGGTCGTAGACCTTCAGCGCTTCGTCGTCGAGCGTCTCCTTGGAGTTGCCGTCGGGTCTGGTGGAGGCCTGGTAGGTCATCAGGCCCACGCGGATGCCGCGCGCCCGGGCCATCGTGACCACCTTTTCGAGGGTGGCCATGTTGCGATCGCGATCGGCCGCCGGCACACCGACCTCGGGATGGGAGGCGGAGCGTGCCAGGTAGACGAGCGCGTTGGGGAACACGGTCGTCGACGGGTCGTACATGGCGTGGAGGTCCAGCACGTCGAGGCGCGCGTGCGCCAGCAGGTCGAGGTACTGGCGCCAGAACGACAGGTCGTGGAACCACCACTCGGTCTCGGCGGTGTCCTGGACCGTCCAGAACAGGTTGGCCGCCCGGAACGCGACGCTGGGCGCGCCGCGCGTCGCGGACGAGGGAGTCGCGGCGGCGACGCCCGACTGCCGAATCCGCTCGGCCAGCTCGAGCGCGCCGTACATGGCTCCCACCTCGTCGCGGCCGATGACGGCGGCGCCGGCGAACCCGCCCGGGCCGGCGCTGGCGGGAACGATCACGAACGATTCGGGACGGGCGTCGACGAGGGCCAACGCGTCCGGGAACGCGGCGGTCGTGGCTCGATCGGTGACCGTGGCGACGGTGATCGCCGGGCCGACGGGGGTCGCGCCTCCCGCGCCCGAGGGGGACGGGGACGACGCCCGCTGTTCGAGCAGCGCCTGGTCGATCGCGCAGCGCCCGTAATCGATGGGCGAGGTCGGCTCGCGGCCACCCGGGCACGACACGGTCCACTGCCAGGCAATGGCGCCGCCCGTGCTTCCACCGGCACCTCCGCCCTTGCCGCCGGCGCCTCCGGCTCCGACGGCGCGCCTGTCACCATCGCAGCCAGAGGCCCCGAGCGCGGCCGCCGCCGCCACGCTCACGATCGCAGATGCTGCGATCGTGGCGAGGGGACGGCGGCGACGGAGTGGAGGACGGCCGAGCCGCGCTGCGGCCGCCGGCGGCGAGGAGAGCATCTTCCTACGAGCGGCGTCGTGCGCGCCGGCGAATCCCGACGAGCGTTGCCAGAGCCATGGCCACGCCGAGCGCCGACGCGGGCGCCGAGGATCCCACCGAGCACCCACCGCTGCCGCCGCTGCTCATGTTGGAGCCCGCGTCGTGCCCGCTGCTCGAACCGCCGCTGCCCGAGCTCGAAGTCCCGCCCGAGCCTGTCGAGCCGCCCGAGCTGGACGATGAGCCGCCCGAGCCGGACGAGCCGCCGGAAGCCGTCGTGCCGCCCGAGCCGGACGAGCCACCGGAGCTGCTGGAGCCACCCGAGCCACTGGAGCCACCCGAGCCGCTGGAGCCCTCGGGGGGCTTGGTGAAGGTGCAGATGACGCTGTTACACGTCGCGCCCATATCCTTGCACTTGCAGTCCTTGTCCATATTGCACCAGCCATCGGAGCCCGCAGCACGAGTACCGGCCGGCTGGCAGGTCTTCTCGGGCCAGTTGCAGACCTGTCCGCCGCAGGCCGTATCGGGGCAGTCCGTGTCGACCTCACACGCGGCGGCGGTGCGGGAGACGAATAGGACCGCGCCAAGAGCGCCCGCGATCGCGAGCCATTCGAGCCGAGACTTCATGATGGGCATGTCTTCTCCTTCTTTCGAAGCATTCGTACGTGGAGGGCGGCCCCTGCAAGTTTCTTGGGGCCAGCTGGGCTGGGGCTCAGCGTGTCGCCGAGCCCTGGGGGATTGTTTACTACCATTACTATTGTTCGTCGTCGGGCTCGTTTGCTGAGCCTTCCTCTAGCGGCAGGGGTTCGAGCCTCGTCGTAGGTTCCCCGGGCCGACGACTTTTTCGACGCGCCGCCCGTTCATGACACACTCTTCCTGGAGGAGCGGAAGAAATGCATCGCATGGCGTGCGCCGGTCTCGCGATCTCGACGATTTCATTTTTCGCGCTGAATTGCGGGGTCAGCAAGCCCGTCGAGCCGCCCGGCGCCGGGGGACACACGGGAGCCAACGGCGGCAGCGGATCGGGGGTCGCCGGCGCGTCGGGCGGCGGGGCGGGCGGGAAGGGTGGGAACCAGACGCCGTCGAGCCATGGGGGCAGCTCGGGAGCGGGCGGCGCGCCGGCCGGGGCGGGAGGCAGCTCGCCCTCTGCAACGAACGGCTGGACCATGCCCACCGGCGGGGTCTCGTTCTCTTGCGGGCCGAGCGGCGCGGGCTTGCTCTGCAACTGCGGCAGCAATCCGTACTTCCCCGCGCCGCCCGGGGCCCCCACTGCGGTCCCCGCGCCCGACACCCACGCCGGCCCCGGCTACACGAGCCTCGCGGAGTTCGACGCCCTGGCCGTCGGGCGCTGGGTCCGCACGGCGGGCGCCGGAGAGCTGAGCTGCGAGCAGTACGGCCTCGACTTCACGAGCGACCACTTGATCGTCCCGCTGGTGATCGCCAGCGATGGCTCGGTCCAGCAAGTGTGGGCGTCGCGCGTCTCGTTCACGATCGACTTCTCCAAAGGGACGACGACGCCGGCGCTCGTCGTGGAGGGTGGTCGGCTGACCACGAACGCCCCCTTGTTCACCTCCGGCCCGGACAGCTTCACCTTCGTGTACGCCCCCTGGCCGGCGCTCTACACGCGCGTCCGCTGACCGTTCCGATCAGTTCTGAGAGAGGCCTCACCGCTGGGCGGTCTCGCCGCAATGGTCGGTTTCGGCCCATTGTGCGTGCGCTTTATCACTCCTCATTAGCGACGAGTGTCGTCGTTGTTTAAGCCTTTCGTCCATTGACGCGATTCGGAGGGGCACATACCATCCCGGGGCCAAATTCAATTGGGGCGGAGAAGGAGTGCAGACATGGGTGATAGATTCAAGATTGCGAAGTTTCGTTCCAGAAAGTTGGGTACGGGGGCCATGATTGCCGTTGCTCTCGCGGGGGCGGGCTATGCCGCCATGGTTCACCGCCGCGGGGTCGCGAATGCGGCGCCCTCGAACGCGCCTGTCCCGCGACCGCTCGAGGAAATCTACGCTTCGCAGCGGCAGAGCAAGCCGACGCCTTCGCCGCAGCTCACCGTCACCCCGGGACCCACCGGAAAGCAACTGCGCGAGGATTGGGAGCGGCTCGTCACGTCCGGCGCCGTCAACAGCGTGGTGCAGGGCAATTATCGCCTCCTGCGCATCACGCTTCATCTGGAAGACGGTCCCGACAAGAGCGAACCGAAGTTCGACACCTACCGGGCTCAAGTCTGGAATTATCAGCGCCACAAGGCCTACGACGTGGTGGTGAAGCTGGGCGCTTCCCAGCCCAAGTCCATCACGGACGTGGTGGGTGAGGCCCCGGTGACCAATGACGAGGAGGAGGAGGCGATCAAGCTCCTCATGAAGAATCCAGCGATCGCCAAGCTCGTCAACGACGGAGATGCGGTGTTGTTCCCGTCCATGCCGGGGGTGCTGCCAGGCTTTCGTGATCGGACCCTGGCCATCGGCATCGAGGCATTGAAGGGCCGCATCGCCCCATCGGGCCTGTTCGCGGTCAATGTGACGGATGGGACCGTCGCGGCCTTGGGCAAGGGACGTTCGCAGGCCCGAAGCACGAACGAAGTATCAGAGCGGGCGAGCGAGTTCTCTTTCGTCAAGCCCGAGACGGCGGCGGTTAGCTCCTTGAATGTCATGTCGGCGGCGCTCGCGGCCTGTACGCCCCCCAACTCGGCCGGCAGCGACTCGGGCGGCACCGACGGCACCCAGAGCCTGAGTGTCTCCTGGGGCAACTGGCAGTTCACTGTCACGCGTCCCTGGTCATCGGGGCCTCAATCCCCCCTGCACGACCTCAACGCGGCGGGAGGCAAGGGCTCCGGCGTCGAGTTGACCAGCGTGTTCTGGAAAAGCAAGAAGATGATGCACCGGGCGCACGTGCCGATCTTGAACGTCAAGTACAACAATGGGGACTGTGGACCCTACCGTGACTGGGTCTACGAGGAGAGCCAGTTCCAGGCCCCGTCGGCGGGCAACGGCGTCGTCGACTTCGGCAACAGTGGCAGCACGACCATCCTCGACACCCACAACGACGTCGGAAACTTCAAAGGAGTCGCGATCTGGCGGTCCTTTGACGCCGCCAAGGGCCAGAACAAGCTGACCGTGCTCAGCGAGATCAGGGCGGACTGGTACCGCTACGTCAGCAAGTGGACCTTCTATGAATTCGGCACCCTCCTCCCCGAGTGGGGGTTCGAAGGGACGAACCACCGCTGCACTTGCTTCAGCCACACCCACCACCCCTATTGGCGCTGGGATTTCGACATTGGCGACGCCGGCAATGACAAGATCTACGAGTTTGCGAGCTTCTCGTACAAGCAGACCGAGTTCAGCAGCCCGCGGAATTTCTCGAGCGGCAGCATCGCCGTCGCCGCCGTTCAGGACAACATCACCAATGACTACGTCAACATTTACGTGGGACCCAACGACGGTACCGTAAAGAATGCTCTGGGTAGCCAAGGCGGCTTCGGCGTCAACGACTGGTGGGGACTTCAATTCAACTCCAATGAATATTACGACGGCGTCAGCACCGTCACCGGAGCGAATGCCTATGCCCACCTCGACAATTTCGTGAACGGGGGAGCATCGGTCTTCGCTCAGGACGTGGTTATCTGGTACGCCGCGCATTTCGTTCACGACGGAGATGGCGGCAGCCACTGGGTAGGCCCGACGCTGTCCCCCAGTTGGTAACGGCGGCACTCGCAGCCGTCGGTGTCCGCCAGCCGCGGTGAAGCCAACGGAGCCAGCCGGCATGCCCGCGGTCTGGCTCCGTCTGTTCTTGTTTTCCAAGAGAGCGTCTTGATATAATCGGCACCCGATGGCCCGCGAACGTGAGACGAGAGTGGTTCGCCAGGGGATGCGATTCGCGATGGGCGCGCCAGGTCCCGCCAGGCGCCTCCCGCGGGCGGCAGCGGCCGCAGCGCTCGCCGGCGCGCTGCTGGTCCTGTCCGGGGGCTGTTCTCGGAACGGACTCGGGGCTGGAGCAGCGGGCGGGCAGCCGGGCGGCGTGAACCGCGGCCCGAGCGGCGGAAAGGGAGGGGCAAGTCCAGTCGTCGGAGGGGCCGGCGGTGGCACGACGACCTCCGTCGGAGGCAGGATCGGAGCAAGCGGCGGAGGCGGGGGAGGCGGTACGGGGGCAAGCGCGGGCATGGCCGGTGGCGCCGGGACCGGCGGCGCTGACGCCAGCGTCCCCGATCCCGGGATCATCGACGGTGGCGGGAGCCCGATGGACGCGCCCGCGGCATCGGATGGCGCGCTGGCCTGGTGTGGCATGGCGGGTCAGGCGTGCTGTCCCGGGAACCTCTGCTACGGCGGCGGTTGCTGCGCAGGCAACAAGTGCGTGGCGAGCGGCGCCAGCTGCGATCTCGGGCCAGGCACGGTCTGCAACAACGGCTCTTGCGGCCCTTGCGGTGGAAAGGGGCAAACTTGCTGTCCCTCGGAGATCTGCACGGGGGCCGGCCTCTTCTGCAATTCGGCCGTCAACGAGTGTCGGAGCTGCGGCGCGAAGGAGGACTCCTGCTGCCCGGGCCACGTCTGTCAATCCGGGCTCACCTGCACGGGGTTGGACAGCTGCCGGGCCTGCGGAGGTCCCGACCAACCGTGCTGCCCGGGCGATCTCTGCGGTCAGGGTGGCTGCTGCTGGAGCGGCACCTGCTACGCCGCCGGGAGCCAGTGCGGGAACAACACCGGGATGTGCTCGAACGGCCGTTGCGCCAGCTGCGGATCGGAAGGCCAGCCCTGCTGCGAGACCGCGCGCTGCTACGGAGCCCTGACCTGTGACGAGCGCAACGCATGCGTCGGCTGCGGCAAGACTGGCCAAGCCTGCTGTCCTGGTGGCGCCTGTAGCGAAGGCTGCTGCGTCGAGGGCTCGTCGGGATCACGTTCTTGCGTGGGCGCCGGCTTTCGCTGCGGCAACCTGGGCGCGTCCGCCCTGTGCAGCCCGCAGGGGCACTGCGCCGTCTGCGGGGGAGTGAACCAGCCCTGTTGCCAGGGCGCGGGGCACCCGTACTGCACGGCGACCGGAGTGGTGTGCGTGGCGGGCGGGACGGTCGATGTCTGCCTGACCTGCGGCGGCGCCGATCAGCCCTGCTGCGCCGATTCGTGGTGCGGCACCGGCTTCGCCTGTCAGGAAGGACGCTGTCAGTCCTCCGGCCGGCCCTGAGGCCTCCGGGTGGCGCTCGCCTCCATCGCGTCCGGCTCGTCCCTTTCGCGCGCGGCTTCGTTGCTGGTTGGATAGATTGCACGAACCATGCGCCCTCCTCGCGCTTCGACACCGCGCGAAAGCCGCGGCGCCGGCCGTGATCGACGCGCCCGGCTCCCTGCCGAGAGCTCGAGCCCGGGGCCCCGGCCCTGGCATCGCCTCTCCTCGGCCGATCGCCTCGCGCTTGCCGGGCTCACCGCGCTCGTCACGGTCTTTTACTGGAAGGCCTGGGCCGGCGAGAGCTTCTACTTCCGAGACGTGGCGCTCTATCACCACCCGCTGCGCAAGCTGATCACCGATTCGCTGCGTGCGGGCCAGCTCCCGCTCTGGAACCCGACCGTCGGCCACGGGCAACCCTTGCTGGCGAACCCCGACCTGGGCGTCTTTTATCCGACCACTCTTCTTGCGCTCGTCCTCCCGTTCGAGATCGCCTTCAAGCTCCACTACCTGCTTCACAGCTATGTGGCGGCGTTCGGCGCCTATGCTCTGCTCCGGCAGCTCCGACTGCAGGCGCTTCCCTCGTTCGTGGGCGCCGGGCTCTACGTATTCGGGGGCGTCGTGGCCTCGTTGGGGGTGCTCTACAGCGGAATCGTGATGGCCGCGCTCGCGCCGCTCATGCTGCTCTTCTCCCTGCACATCGTTCACGACCGGTCGGCCGTCGGCGTGCCCGGGCTGGGAACCGTCCTGGCGCTCGCGATCTTCGCGCTGGAGCCGGGAAGTGGGCTGGCCGCGCTCGCGCCCAGCCTCGCCGTGCTGGCTGTGGGGGCCCGCCGATCGGGCCGGTGGCGGGCCGTCGCGTTCCGGGCTGCCCTGGCGATCGCGATCGGTGTCGCTCTCTCGATGGTCCAGCTGTTGCCGTTCTGGGACCTTTACCGAGGAAGCGATCGGGGCGCCGGGCTCGATTATTCGGCCGCCAGCGCGATGTCTCTTCACCCGCTGGCGGCGGTGGAGCTGCTCGTGCCGCGCCTGTTCGGCGACGCGACCCGACTGTCGCAGGGATACATGGGTGGCGCCCTCGGTCCGGGGCTGCCCTACCTCGTCACCATCTTCGTCGGCGTGGTTCCCTTCCTGCTCGCGGGCGCGGCGCTGCTCGCTCGGCGGGAATGGTGGGTGCGCCTTTTCGCCGCGGTGGCGCTGCTGGCGGGCCTGCTGGCGGTCGGCCCAGCTACTCCGTTGCACCCGCTGCTCTGTCGGGTTCTGCCGTTCCTCGGCGCGTTGAGGTTCCCCGTCAAATATCTGCTGGGCATGCACCTGTCGCTGGTCGTGCTGGCAGCCGCCGGAATGGAGTCACTGGTCTCGCGGGAAGCCCCTGCTCCGGCGCGCCTCTTGACCTGGACGGCGGCCGGCTTGGGCGTCGCCTTCGCCCTCCTGGCCGCCGGGGCCTTCGCTGCTCCCACGGGCCTGGCGGCGCTTTTCGATCGCTTCGTGACGGGAGCACCGGGACGTTTCGAGCGCTGGTCCGGAGGGGACGTGCGGACCGGCGCCGCCGCCGTCGCTGCCAAGCTCGTCTGGCCGGGGATCGTTGCCATGACGACAGCGGCGCTGCTGGCGTGGGCGCGCGGGCGATCCTGGCGTCCGGCGGTCCTGGCCTCATTGGCGCTCGGCCCCGTCCTGTTCGGCAATTTCGGCGCCAACCCGACCGCGCGCGACTTTTACGAGACCTCCGAGGTGGCGCGCATTCTCGGGGGCGACCCGTCGCTCTTCCGAGTCATCGCCCCTGACGACCTCGGCGTGGTGCCGCCCGACCTGCGCCCGGGGGCTCCCAGCAACTCGCGGGCGTGGGGGTTCCGGCTGCAGCGGCGGGTCTTTTCGCCGGAAGTCCCGAGCGAGCATGGCATCAGCGCAGCCATGGGCCTCGACCTGGGGAGGGTGTTCAGCCTGCCCTATCACCACCTTTACCGTCTGTTCCAGGGGCTGGACGACGAGCAGCGCATAGGGCTGCTTCGCCTCGTCAACTGCAAGTACCTGCTGAGCTTCGTCGAGCTTCGCGGCGAGGGCCTCGAGCGCATCGCCGACGTCGAGACGGGATCCAACCATCGGCTGGGCGTGTACCGGGATAGCCTCGCTCTGGAGCGCGCCTACTTCGTGGCACGCGCCCGCGTGCTGCCCGATGACGAGGCAGTGGCCGCGGCGCTGGTACAGCCCGGCTTCGATCCCCGACGGGAGGTCCTGCTCTCCGCGCCGGCGGCTCCCCCGGTCGCTTCCGTCGATGACGCCGCCGCCGCCACACCACCTCCGGTCGTCGTCACCGGCTACTCACTGAACGACGTGAGCCTCCAGGTCGCCGCGCCTGCGGGCGGCTACGTCGTCTTGTCCGACACGTTTCACCCCTGGTGGCGCGCGGAGGTGGATGGCCAAGCGGTCCCTATCCAGCGCGCGAACCTGGCATTTCGA
>Ga0068859_100008552_pt1 | contig 10351 bp, 9 predicted proteins | sample KBSSwiS22_FD_66585 | JGI IMG/M metagenome (GOLD analysis project Ga0068859, IMG submission 66585) | Switchgrass rhizosphere microbial communities from Kellogg Biological Station, Michigan, USA - KBS Switchgrass S2-2 | ecosystem: Host-associated > Plants > Roots > Rhizosphere > Soil ...
ACCAGAACACCACGTTCGACAGCGGAGACTTCCGCAAGAACCTCCCGCGCTTCACTCCCGAAAACCTCAAGGCGAACCAGGAGTTCGTGGCCCTCGTGGCCAAGCTCGCCCAGCGGAAGCGGGCGACGCCCGCCCAGATCGCGCTGGCCTGGATCCTGGCCCAACGGCCGTGGATCGTCCCCATCCCGGGGACGACGAAGCGGCACCGGCTCGAAGAGAACATCGGAGCGGTGGACGTCGAGCTGACGCCCGACGACCTCCGGGAGATCGACGCCGCCGCCTCGGCGATCACGGTTCACGGCGATCGTTACCCCGAGCACATGCAGAAGATGGTCGGTCGATGACAGGAGGCGATACCGCGGGGGCGCTGTCTTCCTGGGAGAGCTTCTACGTCATCGTCGGCTCGTCCGCCGGCGCCCTCATCGGCCTGCAGTTCGTCGTCATCACCTTGATCGCCGAGAGGCGGCAGCTCTTCAGCCCCGGCTCGGTCGCCGCGTTCGGCACACCGACCGTCGTGCACCTGACCGGCGCCTTGGTCGTGTCCGCGATCATGAGCGCGCCCTGGACGTCGCTCGGCCCGCCCGCGGTCGCGATGGGACTGTGCGGGCTGTTCGGGATCGTCTACGGTGCGATCGTCGTCGGTCGCGCGCGGCGTCAGACGGCGTACCAGCCTGTCCTCGAGGACTGGCTCTGGCACATGGTGTTTCCCTTCATGGGCTACGCGGCGATGGCCATCGCCGCGGTCGAGCTGTCGGCCCACCCGCAGCGCGCGTCGGCCGTCATCGGGGCCGCGGCGCTGGGCGTGCTGCTCATCGGCATCCACAACGCGTGGGATTCGGTGACGCACATCCTGTTCACGGCGGCTTCGCCCAAGTCCGCGAAGAAGCACTGAGGCGCCCATGCGCATCGGCATCCTCGGCTCGGGTTTGATGGGCGCCAAGCTCGGGACGATCTTCGTCCGGGCCGGCCACGACGTGACGTTCAGCTACGCGCGCAGCGAGCGGAAGCTTATGCGCCTGGCGCGCGACGCCGGAGCGTCGGCCCGCGCCGGCACGCCGGCCGACGCCGCGCGCGAGGCCGATGCGCTGCTCCTGGCCGTGCACTGGTCGCGTGTGGACGACGTTCTGAAACAGGCCGGCAGTCTGTCGGGCCAGGTGATCCTCTCTTGCTCGCTCCCGATGAACGAGAACGACACCGCGCTCGTCATCGCCCACACCTCGTCGGGTGCCGAAGCGCTCGCCAAGAAGGTCCGGCGCGCCCACGTCGTCTCGGCTTTCGGAACGGTGCCCAGCGAAGTGCTGTTCGACGTGTACGCGTCGAGGCGCAAGAAGAAACGGCCGAGCCTCGTCTACTGCGGCGACGACAAGGGCGCGAAGGCCACCGCAGCCACGCTGATCCGCGACGCCGGCTTCGATCCGGTGGACGCGGGCCCGCTGCGTATCGCGCGCTACCTCGAGCCGTTCACCCTCCTCGTGGGGCAGCTGGCCTACGAAAGGGAGGGTGGCCCGGAGCTGACCTATCGGTTCGAGCGGCTCAAACCGGCGGCAGCGCGACGCTCAAGATCCCGATCGTCGCCTCGCCCCGCCCGCGGTTGAACACGACCGTCTTCCCGTCGGGCGACACGCTCGGCCGCGCATCGGAATCCTCGCTGCCGGGAAAGGTGAACTGGCGCGCGTTCGTCCCGTCGGCATTGGCGACGTAGAGCGCGAACGGGGCCGCCCGCTGGGACGCAAAGACGAGACGCTTGCCGTCCGGCGTCCAGATGGGCCACCCGTCCGGGGCCGCGTCGTTCGTGACGTTCACGGGGTTCTTGCCGTCGCCGTCGGTCACGATGACGTCGTCTCGCCCCGCCGCGAGGTTGGACAGATAGACGATCCGATCGCCCTGCGGCGAGACGCGCGAGCAGGTGTCGTCGTCGCCGTCCACGATCAAATGCTCGACATGGCCGCCGTTTGCGTCCATGCGGAAGATCTGGAGCTTTCCGCCGGCGCGCGTGGAGCTGAAGAGGATCTGCGCCCCGTCCGGGGACCAGTAGGGATGGATGTCTTGCGCGGGATCGGGGGCGAGCGCGCGGACGCCGCTCCCGTCGCCGTTCATGACGTAGATGTCTTCGTTGCCGGTGCGGTCGGAGACGAACGCGACGGCGGAGTTGTCGGGCGACCAGTCCGGGAAATTGTTGTTCGCGTCGCCGTGGGTGAGCTGCACCTCACCGGAGCCGTCGGCGTTCATGACGTAAAGCTGCCATTTCCCCGACCGGTTCGACTGGAACAGGATGCGCGATCCGTCCTTCGACACGCGGGGGTACGCGTTCTTGACGCCGTCCTTCCAAAGAATCGTCCGGGGCTCGCCGGACGCCGGCGTGGGAGCCCTCGTGGCGCATCCCGCAGAGGCCGAAGCCAGAAGCAGTGCAACCGCGACCGCCTGCGGGATGCGTTGGACCATGGTGCGAGATACGTCGACGGCGAACGGAAGTTGCGTTTGCGGCCGACGCTAAGGGAATCTCGGGCAGGTCCTGCATTCCTCCCAGCACGCGTAGGGCGGCGTGTTGGAGCAGACCATCACCTTGCAGCATTTCGCGGCTTGCGCCGGTGTCGCGAGTATCGCCGCGCTGCCGATGACTCCCGCGACGACGGCGGCGACGACGACCAGTCCTCGGATCCACGAACGCATGTTCATGAGTCACCTCCGAGGCGACTTCCTACAGGAAGCTCGGTTGAGGGTCAATGGTTTGGACGCGGGCGCGGCGCGCGTATACTCGGTCGATGCTCACCCGGTCGCATCGGATCTCGCGTCCCGCGGCCGGTCGAATCAAGAGGAGGTGTCGATGAAGAGGATGTTTGTCGGATTGAAGGTCTCCTTGTGTCTTGCGCTCGCGGCGGTCGCCCTGATGGGCACCTTGGCCTACGCGGGCAAGAAGCCGCCGCCGCCCCCGCCGCCCGGAGGAGGTGGCTGTCCGCGGGACTTTTACTGCTTGGACGTTTGGCAGCCGGTGACCTGCGCCGACGGGATCACCTACAGCAATCAGTGCTATGCCGATCGCGCGTGCGCTCCCGGCCCGTGCGTTTCGGGAAACCCCGCTTCCTGACCTAGCCCGTCCGGCCCGCGCGAGGTCGATCGATCTCGCGCGGGCCATGTCGCCACGGCAAAAAGAGCTTTGACGCGGTTCGTCGTCAGCGTGCTGGTTGCCGCCGTCGCGGCATCGGCGACGCCTGCGCAGGATTGCTCGCGCGCGATCGCCGGAGGCTCGAGCTTCTGGCCGGGCGACGGCTCCGCGATCGACGTCATCGGGCCGAATTCCGGCACGCCGGTTGGCGGCGCCACGTATGCGCCGGGCTGGGTGGGCCAGGCTTTCACGTTCGACGGGCTCGACGATCACGTCGCCGTTCCGTTTCACGCGAGCTTCGACGTGCAGCCCGCGCTTCAGTTTTCAATCGCTCTCTGGGTCAACGCTTCCGGCGCTCCGGGATCCGGCGATCGCGCGCTTCTCGTCAAGTCGCCGGCCAACGGCCTCTGGGACTGGGGTCTGTATCTCACCAACGACAACCATTTCATGGCGGGCGGAAACGGTCAGGCACGCGTCACCGGGCGTACCGTGGCCGTGCCCGGAATTTGGTACCACGTCGCGGTGACCTATCAGGACAGCCTCTGGCAGCTGTACGTCAACGGAACGCGCGAAGCGGCCGCAAGCGGTTTCTTGATCAGCCGCTCCGCCGGAGGGCTGGCGCTCGCGCGAAAGGGCGAAGCTACGGGAGCGGGAAACTATTTCGGGGGTTTGCTCGACGAAGTCGAGCTGTTCAACCGGGCGCTGACGCCGTGCGCCGTGTCCGCGCTGACCGACATGGGGCACGGTGGTCAGTGCCACGGCGAGATCGATGCCGACGGGATCGTCGACGTCGTCGACAATTGCATCCGCGTTCCCAATCCGGATCAAGCCGATCTGGACGGCGATGGAACAGGCGACGCCTGCGATTGCGCACCGCTCGACGGTGCGACCTTCGCATCCCCGCTCGAGGTCCGGCGGCTGGAAGTCGGCGCCGCGGGCAAGAACACCGTGACCTGGTGCACCGCGGCAACGACCGCGGGCACGTCGAGCATGCATCAGCTCGTTCGCGGCACGATCGCCGAGCTGCCCGTCGGCTCCGGGTCGTCCGAGTCGTGCTTGGTGCCGGGATCCACGAGTTCGACGTTCACCGATCCGGCCGTCCCCGCGGCGAGTCAGGGGTTCTGGTATCTGGTTCGAGCCACGAGCTCGTGCGGCACGGGAACCTACGGGTTCGAGCGTCTGCAGCAAGCGCCAACGACGGAGCGATCGACGTCGACCTGCCCGTGACGCGCCCCGGAAATTCGCTTCACTTTCGTGCGTCCAAGGTGGGTGGATAGCCCGAACCCGCGCCCGATCGTCGATCCTGGACGATCCTGCGAAGCCGACTTCCCGCGAAAAGCGCGGTTTTGCCGGCATCCGGGCACCGTCGCCGGAAAAAACCGCGAGATTTGCATGTTCTAATCCCGCCCTCACCGCGGGAGCGTCGTGAACGACGAATTGGCCATGCAAGAACGGTTCGAAGCGCTGCAGCGAAAGCTGGTCCCGCTGTGGCGGTCGATCCGGGCGATGGGCGAAGAGGAGCAGACGATCGTCGTCGTCCCGTCGCTGACCGTCGACAAAATCTTTCGAGGGACCGAGCAGCAGGCCTACGAAGAGCGCTTCCTCTTCCTCCTTCTGCTCCTGCGTCAGCCGCGCGCGCGCTTGGTCTACGTCACGTCGCTCGCCATCGCGCCGAACATCGTCGACTACTACCTCGGGCTCTTGCCCGGCGTCATCGCGAGCCACGCGCGGCGCAGGCTGTTCCTGGTGTCGCCGCTCGACGCATCGTCGCGGCCGCTCAGCCGGAAGCTGCTCGACCGGCCGCGGCTTCTCGCGCAGATCCGTCAGCTGATCCTCGACCCCGACCGCGCTCATCTCGTGCCGTTCAACACGACGCCGCTCGAGCGCGATCTCGCGGTCGGCCTCGGCATCCCGATGTACGGCTGCGATCCCAGGCTCTTCCCGCTCGGCACGAAGACAGGATGCCGGCGGATCTTCGCGGAGCTCGGCATCCAGCATCCGCTCGGAGTGGAAGGGCTGGCGAGCGAGGGGGATCTTGCGGAGGCGATCGGTGGAATGCGCGAGCGCAAGCCGTCGATCGAGCAGGTGATCGTCAAGCTGAACGAAGGCGTCAGTGGCGAAGGGAACGCGATCGTCGATCTCGCCGGGCTTCCGGCCCGAAAGACCGCGATCCTCGAGAGGATCCGCGGGATGCGCTTCGACGCGGCGGGCGCCACCGTCGAGCCCTACCTCGGCAAGCTCGCCGAAGTCGGCGGTGTCGTCGAAGAGAGGATCACGGGGGACGAGTTTCGCAGCCCCAGCGCGCAGCTTCGCATTTCTCCGCTCGGCGACGTCGAGCGCCTCTCCACGCACGATCAGATCCTGGGCGGGCCGTCCGGCCAGCTCTACCTGGGCTGCCGCTTCCCCGCCGACACGGCTTACGCGGCTTCGATCATGAAAGACGCCTCGCGGGTCGGACGGCGGCTCGCCGACGAGGGCGTGCTCGGGCGGTTCGCGCTCGACTTCGTCGGCGTGCGCCGCGCCGGCGGAGCCTGGGAGACGTACGCGATCGAGATCAACCTCCGGAAGGGCGGCACCACACACCCCTTCCTGACGCTCCAGTTCTTGACCGACGGCACCTACGATGCCGACGCCGGCGTCTTCGCGACCCGGTCCGGGCACCCGAAGTGCTTCGTCGCCAGCGACGACGTCGAGTCACCGCGCTACCGCACGCTCACGCACGACGATCTGTTCGACATCGCGATGCGCCACCGGCTTCACTTCGACCCGTCCCGCCACGCGGGGGTGGTCTTTCACATGATGAGCTCGCTGGGCGACCGCGGCCGCTTCGGGTTGACCGCGGTGGCCGACACTCATGACGACGCCGAGGCCTTGTACCGGAAGACGATCGCGACGATCGACGCGGACGTGGGAGGCTGATCATGCGCTGGCTCTTTCTCGCCCTTCTTCTTCTCGGCTCCGCCGGCGGACCGCCCGCACCCCCCCGGGTAGCGTTCTCGCCGGAGCTGCGCGCGTTCGTGAAAGTCGACGCGCCGATCGTGGCGCTGCGTCACGTGCGCGTCATCGACGGCACCGGGGCGGCGGCGCGCGCGGATCAGACCGTGATCATCGCGGAGGGGAAGATCAAGGCGATGGGCGCCGACGCGGCGGTTCCCGTCCCCGAAACGGCGAAGGTCCTCGACCTGACCGGCTACTCCGTCATCCCGGGGATCGTCGGAATGCACGAGCACATGTACTACCCGACGCCGAACGGGCCGCCCGCGATGTACGGCGAGCAGGCGACGAGCTTTCCGCGCCTTTACCTCGCCGGCGGCGTGACGACCATGCGCACGACGGGGAGCGTCGAGCCCTACACCGATCTCGAGCTCAAGCGGGCGATCGACGAAGGCAAGATGATCGGGCCGAAGATGCGCGTCACCGGACCGTATTTCGAAGGGGAGGGCGCGTACACGCCGCAGATGCGGCAGATCAAGGACGCCGAGGACGCGCGCCGGATGGCCGAGTACTGGATGGATGCGGGCGTGACGTCGTTCAAGGCGTACATGCACCTCACGCCTGCCGAGCTGGCCGCGCTGGTCAAGGCCGCGCACGCGCGCCGGATCACGGTGACCGGCCATCTGTGCGCGATCGGTTTCCGCGAGGCCGCGGCGATCGGCATCGACGATCTCGAGCACGGGATCGTCGTCGACACCGAGTTCTTTTCCGGCAAGAAGCCCGGCGAGTGCCCGGACACACGCGCGGCGTCGAAGGAGATGGCGGACACCCTCGACATCGACGGCGCCGCGGTGCAAGACATGATTCGCGACCTCGTCGCCCACAAGGTCGCGATCACCTCGACGCTGCCGGTCTTCGAGACGCTCGTCCCCAATCGGCCGCCGCTCGCACCGCGCGTGGGCGACGCGATGACCGAGGCTGCGAAGGTCGCCTACTTGCGCACCCGCGCCACGATCGCCGACGGCGCGACCGCCTCGATCTGGCCCGCGCTCTTCAAGAAAGAGCTGCAGTTCGAGCGCGCGTTCGCGAAGGCCGGCGGTTTGCTCCTGGCCGGGCTCGACCCGACCGGCTACGGCGGCGTCATCGCCGGCTTCGGCGATCAGCGCGAGATCGAGCTTCTCGTCGAAGCGGGATTCACCCCCGTCGAGGCCATTCACATCGCGACGTCCAACGGCGCGCAGTTTCTGGGCGAGCTCGATCGGATCGGCACGCTGGCCCCCGGAAAGGACGCGGACATCGTCGTCGTCAACGGCGACCCGTCGACGACCATCGCCGACATCGAGAAGGTCGAGACCGTCTTCAAGGACGGCGTCGGCTACGACAGCGCGAAGCTGATCGATTCCGTCCGCGGGTTGGTGGGCTTGCGCTAAGCCGCGAGCCTGTCGAGCGGTAGGTGTAGACCCCATCGAATTGGGCAAGGCACAACGCGTACGCTGCGGCCGTGGGGTATTCCCGCCTCACGCTTCACGAAGGAGAATCCCCATGAACAAGAACAACGATTCGAGGCCCAAGCTCGACGCAAACGACGCGCATCCTCTGGGTACCGCGGTGGGCGCGGCCGGCGGAGCGATCGCGGGCGCGGTGCTCGGCACGACGGTCGCCGGTCCGGTGGGTACGGTCGTCGGCGGCGCGACCGGTGCTGCGGCGGGTGCGCTTGGGGGCCAGAAGGTCGCCGAGAAGATCACGCCTTAACGACTCGGGTCCAGGCCAGGAGCGCATCGCGCGCCAGATGTCACGGCGGCGCGTTCCTGGCCGCGATCAGGGCGTTCATCGCACACCCGTCACGGCATACAGAGCGCTCAACGAGCGATCCAGGCAGTACACGTAAGACTTCTCGTCGTCGGCCAGATCGCATCCATAGAAGCCGACGGCTCCGACCCGGTCGGCCGGCGCCAGCTCACGGACGAGCGCCCTCTGGCCGGTCGCAAGGTCGACGCTCTCGACACGGGAGGGCACGTCCCTCGGCCGGTACACCAGGAGGGTCCGGCCGTCGGGTCGAAAGCTCAGGATGTCGTCGAACGCATCGAGCCCCGCCACGGGCTGCGACGCGCTCCCGTCCGACGGATAACGCCGGTAACGGCCGTCCGTCCCGCGCGCCACGACGGTGCGGCCGTCCGGGGAGATCATGCCGCGGTCCGTGCCTTCCGGGGTGACGGCATGCTCGGTCCCGCTCGCGAGGTCGTGCAAGTAGCATCGAGACGCCTGTCCCGCCTTGCCCCCGCAATAGACGACGCTGCGTCCGTTCTCCGCAAAGCGTGTCGACGCGTAGTCGTACGAGTCGACCTTCGCGGTGACCACGTCGCGCACCACGCCGGCCCCCGTCGGGTAGATCACGAGCCGCGGGGGATCGGAGGGTAAGACGGCGAGCGCCGATGCACCGTCCGGAGAGAAATCGACCGGGAACCCCTCGCCGAGGCGAACCGGAGGCGCACCATCCGCGGTGCGCATGTAAACGGCGTAATTCGCCCCCGCCTGCGAGGACTGATCGGAGAAGAGGACCGCTTTTCCGTTCGGCGACATCACCGGAAAAAACGACAGATCGAGCCAGGGAATCTCGCGCTCCGCGGCCGCGCCGGGGAACATCGCGACGATCGCGGCCCGCTCCGAGTGGCTCGAAAGCAACAGCTTGCCGTCGGTATTGCGGTCGTGGAGGATGACCCCCGAGGGATCGGACACCACTTCGCGGACCGCGCCGTCCATCGACAGGGCATTCACCACGTAGCTTGCGCCGCCGCTCCCCGAGGCGGAAAAGAAGACCGTCGCGCCGTCCGTCGACCAGGCGAGCCCTTCTTCCCCCCAGTACTCGGGCGATCGCGCGACGACGGTTCCTTTGCGATCGACGACGATCACGCGGCCCCGGTTGTCCCCCTCGTAAGCGTGAGGCATGAACGCGATGCGTTCTCCGTTCGGCGAGATGCGGACGTCGCTGAGGTAAGAGGCTGCTTCCGCGAGAACCGTTCCGACGGGATATTCGAGGCGGCTCTTGCCCTCGACCTGACGGACGACGGCCAGCTCCGACCCGTCGGGCGACCAGTCGGCCGCCGTGACGTTTTCCAAGACGTCGCGCGGCGACCCCTCGCCGAGCGGCATCCGCGCGAGCGTTCCGAGGTAGGTGCGATGGGACCGGAACCGGGTCTTCGTGAGCACCGCGAGCTCCCCCTTGGACGACACCGCCAGGAGCTGGACGTTCGATCCCCCGAGAGGGCGAGGCTGCGTGTCCTCCGCATGGAGAACGAAAGTCTCCGAGGAATTCCCTTCACGCGCCGCGCTGAAGACAATGGTCCGGCCGTCCGGCGCGAACCGGGCGCTCGTGACGAACTGCGGTACGAACGTGAGCCGTTCAAATCGTGGGGGCGCGGGGATGGCGGCTCTTTGCTTGACGAGCAGCGCCGCCAAAGCGAGAGCGGCGAGGACCGAAAGTCCGGCCACCGCCCATGCGAAGGTCCCGCCGGAGCGCCGCGACGCGGTCGGACGTACCGCATCAGGAGCGGGGGCTGCGAGATCGAACATGACGTCGCCGATGTCGCGGTAACGCAGCCTCGGGTTCTTCTCGAGGCATCGGGCGAGCACCCGGCGGATGCCTGGGCCGGCTCCGGCCGGCAGCGCGCTCCAATCCGGCTCGTGTCCGATCACGGCCGCAAGCACGTCGGTCACCGTCTCGCCGGAGAAAGCCTGCCTTCCGGTCAGCATCTCGTAGAGCACGACGCCGAACGCCCAGATGTCCGCGCGCTTGTCGACGCTCTTCCCGCGCGCCTGCTCGGGGCTCATGTACGCCGCGGTGCCCAAGATCATCCCCGCCATCGTCGCGGCGTGGGTCATCGTCGGGGAATTCCCGGAGTCGAAAGGGCTCGACGCGTCCGCCGCGTAGGCCTTGGCCAGGCCGAAATCGAGGACTTTGACCTTGCCGTCCGGGGTCAGCTTGACGTTGGCCGGCTTGAGATCGCGGTGGACGATGCCTTTGTCGTGCGCTTCTTCGAGGGCGAGCGCGATCTGCCGCGCGATCTCGAGCGCCTCGTCGACGGGAATCGAGCCGCGTTTCAGACGTTCGGAGAGGTCCTCGCCTCCGACCAGCTCGAGCACGAGGAACAGCTTCTCGTGCGCCTCGTCCAGGCCGTAGATCGCCGCGATGTTGGGATGGTTGAGCGACGCCAGTACCTGCGCTTCGCGCTTGAACCGCGCCAAGCGCTCCGGGTCTTGCGCGACGGACGCCGGCAGCACCTTGATCGCGACGTCGCGGTTGAGCTTGGTGTCCTT
>Ga0068859_100008554_pt1 | contig 10349 bp, 8 predicted proteins | sample KBSSwiS22_FD_66585 | JGI IMG/M metagenome (GOLD analysis project Ga0068859, IMG submission 66585) | Switchgrass rhizosphere microbial communities from Kellogg Biological Station, Michigan, USA - KBS Switchgrass S2-2 | ecosystem: Host-associated > Plants > Roots > Rhizosphere > Soil ...
GGGTCGGTCGACTTCAGGCCCCGGTCGTATTCAATCCAGGATCCATCGAAGAGTGATTTCAGCCGGTCGAGCGATCCCATCCGGAAGTGAAAGCCGCACTTCGGGCAGACGCTCATGTTCTGCGCAAGATCCTTGTTGTAGAGAATTTGGGAGCAGCCGGTGCACTTGACCCAGAGACCTTCGGGTACTCGGCTTGGCTTTTCCGGATCGGCGGCAATCGGCTTGCGCGCCTTTTTGAACCAGGCCATTCAGACTGCCAGCTTACAACTTCCAGCTTCCGGCTTCCAGTTTCGAGCCGCCAGCTACGAGCGGCGAGCTGGCAGTTATCCGGTTCGAGGGACGTAGTACCGGGTGCCGCGCCCCATGCTCCGGATCTGCTTCACCAGGTCGTCGAGGGCCTGGTCGTCGTCCTGAGGCCGGAATTGCGAGCTCTCGATCACCAGGAGCGACGTCGTCGTGTAGTGGAAGAAGAAGTGGTGATAGGCCTCGTTCAGTTCGCGCAGGTAATCTTCATCGGGAATCAGCGCCGGGTGCTCCACATCCTTGTCGCGCGCGCGCAGGCGTTTCAGCAGCACGTCGCTGGGTGCCTGCAGATAGATAACGAGATCGGGGGTAGGGATGTCTTGCGCGAGGAGATCGAACAAACGCTGATAAATGAACAGCTCGTTGTCGTCGAGGTTCAGGTAGGCGTAGATGCGATCTTTCTCAAAGATGTAGTCGCAGATGGTAATCTGCGAGAACAGATCGGCCTGACGGCGCTCGACGAGCTGCCGGTGCCGGTTCAGCAGGAAGAAGAGCTGAGCCTGGAGCGCGGCGCCAGGTCGATCGGCGTAGAAGTCGGCGAGAAACGGATTGTCGGTATCCTCACGAACGAGCGACGCATCGAGGCGGGCCGCCAGACGCTCCGCCAGCGCCGATTTGCCGGCGCCAATCGGACCATCGATCGCGATGTAGTGGAAGTCCAACCTGCGGCACAGTATATTCAAATCTTTATGCGCGGTATTTTTGTCGCTCTCCTTCTGATCACCGCCGCAGGGTGCGCGAGTGCGCCGCCGCCGGCGCCTGTGGTGGTGCCGTTTGAAACAAAGATGTCGTGGATCTTGCGGCTCGAAGATCAGCGCATCCTCCGGGACGCGGCCGCGCCGGTCGCGCCTCCCGTGCTGCCCGCGCAAGGCAAGCCGCGAGGGAAACAGATTTTGCTTCCGCCGCCTCCGCCGCAGCCGGACTTGGTCCGGCTGTTGAGCGATGACGAGGCGCGCATCCGCCGCCGGTCCGCGCTCGCCGTTGGCAGGGTTGGTTTACCCGATGGTGTTTCGCAGCTCGTCCGGTTATTGCAGTCCGACACCGATCCGGAAGTTCGGCAGATGGCGGCGTTCGCGCTCGGCCTCATCGGCGACGCCACGGCAGTCGAGCCGTTGAAGAAGGCGTTGACCGATCCGTCGATGGTGATTGCCGGCCGTGCAGCGGAGGCACTCGGGTTGATTGGCGACACTGCGTCGGCCCCGGCGATCGGCCAGCTCGTGAGCGCGAATGTGGCCGCCGTCGCGGCGATCCCTGCAGACGACAGCCGGCAACCAGTGGATCCGGCCGCCGCAGCCTTCCGGCATGGCGTGAATGCGTTGGTCCGCTTGAAGGCGTATCAGCCTCTCGCCGACGCGGTGCTCGGGCCGAACGGCGAGCCTCGCGTAAGGTGGTGGCCCGTCGCGTATGCGCTTTCGCGGCTCGAGGACAAGCGCGCGCTTCCAGCACTTCTGGCCCTGGCGCGAAGCGACAGCACATACACGCTGGCGTTTGCCGCCAAGGGGCTTGGCGCCTTGAAAGACGCCGCTGCCGTGCCGGTCCTGCTGCCGCTCGTCGACGCTGCAAGGTCCAACACTGGTCCGGCGATTGAGGCGATTCGGGCGCTGGGCAAGATCGGCGATCCACGTGCGGCTCCGCCGTTGCTCGCCGTGCTTCGCGCGCCGGCAACTGTGCCGACGGTGCGCGCCGAGGTCCTGCTGGCGCTGGGCGCTCTACCGTCCGATCCTGAGATTCAGGATTACTTCATCGATTTTCTTGCCGAATCCTCGCCGGTGATTCGTGCTGCCGCGCTGCAGGCCCTCGCGAAGTCCGATGATGACAACTTCATGACGGTGCTCTCCGGTCTCGATCCCGACACGCACTGGAGCGTCCGCGCACAACTGGCTGCGATTCTCGCGACGAAGGATCCGCAGCGCGCGTTGCCGCGCCTGATGCGGATGTTGTTGGACTCCGATCAGCGCGTGCTGCCCGACGTCCTTACGGCGCTGACGAAGCTGAAGGCACCTGACGTCGTGAAGATTCTGCTGGAGAAGCTGCAGGCCGACGATGTCAGCGTGCGCGCCGCCGCGGCGACGAACCTGGGCGAGTTGAAGCCTGAGGAAGCGGTCCAAGCGCTGGTGGCCGCGTATAAGCGAGGCGAAGCCGACCTGCTGTACGACGTCCGTGCGGCCGCGATCGAGGCGCTCTCGAATTACGGACCGGCTGTTGGCGTGCCGGCGTTGAAGACCGCGCTCGGCGACAAGGACTGGGCGGTTCGCGTCAAAGCGGCAGAGCTGCTGAAAAAGCTCGATCCCACTGCCGATGCTCTTCAGTCCATACGCCCAGCCCCAGAAGGACGCCCGGTGAACTACGACGCATTGGCCGTGGTCAACCCGGCCGTTTCACCTCACGTGTTCATCGAGACCGACAAGGGCAACATCGAGATTGAGCTCGACGTCCTGGATGCGCCGCTGACCTGCGAGAACTTCGTTGCGCTTGCGCGCAAGGGCTACTTCAACGGACTGATGTTCCATCGCGTCGTCGCCGACTTCGTCGTGCAAACCGGCGATCCCCGGGGCGACGGCTCGGGCGGGCCGGGCTACACCATCCGCGACGAGCTGAACCAGGAACCCTACTCACGAGGCGTGGTCGGAATGGCGCTAGCCTGGAAGGACACTGGCGGCAGCCAGTTCTTCATCACTCACAGCCCGCAACCGCATCTCGACGCGCGCTACACGGTCTTCGGCCGCGTGGTGTCGGGCATGGAGGTGGTTGACGCGATCACGCAGTGGGATGTGATGAAGAGCGTGAGAGTGTGGGACGGGGTAAAGTGACAGTGACAGTGAGAAGTGACGAGTGAGAAGTGAAAGGGAGGATGTGAAGAACAGGGGACGGCGAACCGCCCCCTGTGGCGGGTACTTACCGCTTCTTGCCGCCTTTTTTCTTTCCGCCTTTTTTCGCCATGTTGAAACCTCCCCCCTCTCATGAGTAAGGTCGCGAGAACCGTTCGACTCGTCACCGCGAAGCCTCTGCCGCCTGGCACGTCAGCCCACTGATAACGGAACGGCTCGCCTCGGTGCTAACTTCCTTTTGGTCGGAAGCGAGCGATCACAAAAAAAGAGGGGGTGCATTTGAGCACCCCCGGAACCGGTGGGACGGCTGCTTACCGCTTCTTGCCGCCCTTTTTCTTTCCACCCTTTTTCGCCATTCTTCCTCCTTGAAGTTAGAACGCCCAGCTGAAAAGCCCGGAACCGAGGTCTCACTAGGGGTGGTCTGAGCCGCCCACCCTCATACAAGATGTAGATTACGGATGAGAACACCTTGAAGTCAAGACAAAAATGATCTATAGGGCAAAAAAAATCGACGTTTTCCTCTCTTTTGATCGATTCGTCTCTCGTTTTTGATCACCTCATGCTCTTTTTCGATCGTTCGCATCCGTGTGATCGTCGATCTGCCTCATCCGATCACTTGCACGCTCGTGTGATCGGCGGACGCTTCGACAGCGCACGTAACTTTGCGTTCAAGTCGAGACGATCGTCCGGCTGGTTCGCGATGCGGGCGCTCTCGTATGCGGTCATCGCTTCCGATCGCCGCCCGATGCGATCCAACACCACACCTAATTGGTAGTACGCGCGCGCCACCGCCGCATATGGTGCGCCTGGGCGCTGTGCGATCACCGTGCGCAACTGATCGATGGCCTGTTCGGTGTCGCACAGCGCCGCCATCTCCTGCGCCATGCCGAGGCGGGCGTTCACTTCGGATATCGCGGGCGAGGCCGCACGTCCTGCACGAGCCGCATCGAAGAGCGATCGATAAGTCTGCAGCGCCCCCTGGTGATTTTTCAGGTAGTCGCCCTGCACGGTCGCCAGGCGCGTATAAAAAACCGGATTGTGCGGATAGCGGTTCCGCAATCCCTCCACCAACCCGAGCGATCGCATTGCCTGGCGCTCGTACCATAGATAAATAAGGTGGAGCTGATAGTCGGCCTCGCCTCGAAGCAGCATGCCCTGCGTGCGGGTCTGCTCCATCTCCTTCAGGCCGCCCGCGCGGTCGCCGGCAGGCAGCAGCAGGAGAAACCGAAGCACGCGCGCGGCCGTTGGCGCAATCGCCGCGTAGTAGTGATAGAGACCCAAGCCGAAGTACGCGTCGGTGAGCATGGGGTCGAGGGTGACGGCGTGCCTCAATGAATCGTGGATGCGTTTGCCGTCCCTCGCGGCCGCGAGATATTCCTCTCGCAAGCCCCGCAGGAGCACTCGCGTGCCATACGCGCCACCGTTGTAGAACCAGGCTTCGGCGCGCTTCGGTTCGCGCGCCACCCAGCTTTCGGTCGACGCGATCGACGCATCGATCTTGCCGATCAATTTCCCGTCGCGGCTGGTGTTCTCCGGGTCGAGAAGGATCTGCCAGTAATCGGCAACCGCGTCGAGCACCTCACAGGCGGGTCGTGGCGCTGGCGGACACGCCTGCTGAAGCTGCCTGTGCGCGTCGTCGAAGCGGGCGTCGAGAATCAGCTCGTAGGCTTTGGTGAGCGGTTCGGGGGACGTCAGGCCCGCAGCACTGGCGTGCATCTCAGAGCACAGGACGGTCGCGAGCATCACGATCGCGAATCGGGGAGAGGCATCCCCGCGAGTGATCATGTGAAGCTGGTGCGCAGTTGTTGTTTTTCCGCGTGGCGCTCCCGGGCAAGGCCAATCAGCTTATCGAGCAGCTGCGGATACGACACACCCGACGCGGCCCACATTTTCGAAAACATGCTGATGGTGGTGAAGCCGGGAATTGTATTGATTTCGTTCACGAACAGTTTGCCGGTCTTGCCGTCCATCAGGAAATCGACCCGTGCCATGCCGGCGCAATCCATCGAGAGAAACACCTCGATCGCGAGACGTTGTACCTCGGCGGCAGTCTTTTGCGGAATCTTCGCAGGAATGACGATCCGCGAGTCGTCGTCGAGATACTTCGCCTGATAGTCGTAGAACTCGCGCGACGGAATGATCTCGCCGGGCACAGAGGCTTCCGGATGATCGTTGCCAAGGACGGCCACTTCAATCTCCCTGGCGTTCGGGACCGCCGCTTCGACGACGATCTTGCGGTCGTACTCGCCTGCGACGCCCATCGCGGCTTTCAGTTGAGAGGGGCTCTTCACCTTCGAGATGCCCACGCTCGACCCGAGATTCGCCGGTTTGACGAACACCGGATAGCCCAGGTGGGACCGAACGGCCTTCGAAATGCGTTCCGGATTGTCGGTCCAGTTCTGGCGAAGCACGACCAGATACTTCGCGATCGGCAGTTTCTTTGCCGTGAACACCAGCTTCGACACGGCCTTGTCCATCCCAACCGATGAGGCGAGCACGCCGGCGCCGACGTAAGGGATGTTGGCGAGCTCGAGCAGTCCCTGCACCGTGCCGTCTTCACCGTATGGACCGTGAAGAACGGGGAACACCACGTCGAGTGCGAGTCCAGTGATGGACGGCGTACTGCCGCGCTCGATCGTAATGATCTGGTCCCCGCCCGGATGCGCCACCAGGTGCGCTTCCCGTCCGCGCAGGAGCCGTTTGCCCGAGGCCGACTTGCCCTGCTCGATGACTTCTGCCGCAGACGCCGAGGTCGGCAGCCGATCGGCAATGAGCCATCGTCCGTCTTTCTCGATACGGATGGGAATGGGCGCGTACCGCTGCTTGTCGAGGTTTTGAACGACGGCTGCCGCCGATGCAATCGAGACTTCATGCTCGCCCGATCGACCGCCGTAGATGACGCCTACGCGGAGTTTCTTCACGTTGCCACTAATATAACTGGCTTCGGGCTCCAGACTCCCGGCTCCTGGCCCGATGGCCACGCGGCCCAGAGCCCGAAGTCCGAAGCCCGAAGCCTAATGTCCTCAGAATTCAGTTTTCAGATCACCCACACACACGGCGCGGCGCGGCGCGGCATGCTGCAGACGCCTCACGGCGCCGTCAACACACCTGCGTTCATGCCCGTCGGCACTCAAGGCGCGGTGAAGGCGGTGACGCACCGCGATCTGGAAGACCTCGGCGCCGAGATCATTCTCGGCAATACCTATCATTTATTTCTACGTCCGGGCGCGGATCGAATCGGAAGGCTGGGCGGCCTCCACAAGTTCATCGCGTGGAACAGGCCGATTCTGACCGACAGCGGCGGATACCAGGTGTTCAGCCTGGCTGGCCGCCGGAAAATCGAAGAGCACGGCGTCAGATTCCGGTCGCATCTCGACGGCACCGAGCATGTGCTGACGCCGGAGCTCGCCGTCGACATTCAAGGGCATCTGGGATCTGATATCGCGATGGTGCTCGACGAGTGTCTCGAGCATCCTGCAACGCGCCAGAGCGCGAGCGAGTCGCTCGAGCGAACGCTCCGTTGGGCGAAGCGGGGCCGTGATCACTTTTTGAGGTTGAGAGGTACTAAAACAGCGCCTGACGCATTTTTTACGAACGTCGGACAGGCGCAGTTCGGGATTATTCAAGGCGGGACGTTTCCCGATTTGCGCACACGGAGCGTCGAAGGGACGTTGGAAGTGGGATTCGAGGCCTACGCGATCGGCGGCTTGAGCGTGGGCGAACCGATTCCCCTCATGTACGACATCACCGAACACACCGCGCGGATGCTGCCGGCAGACAAGCCCCGGTATCTAATGGGCGCCGGCACTCCCGTCGATCTGGTAGAAAGCGCCGCGCGAGGCATCGACATGTTCGATTGCGTGATGCCCACACGCAACGCGCGCAACGGCCAGCTGTTCACCAGCCAGGGACGTCTGAATATCAAGAACGCGGAATTTGCCGAAGACATGCGGCCGCTCGACGAGGAATGCGGCTGCTATACGTGCCGGCACTTCTCCCGAGCGTATCTGCGGCACCTTTTTCAGGCGGGCGAGATGACCGCAGGCACCCTTAACACGTTGCATAATCTCTCCTTTTACCTTGACACCATGAATCGAATTAGAGAGGCTATAGTGTTTCGCACACTGGAGGAACTCAGGCAGAAATACCGCCGGATCTTTCCCGCCCAGCCGGCCCGTGCCGATGCGCGGCTGCCGCGCGTGAACGGGGCGGACTCCACGCTCGAAGGATGATCCACAGTAATCATGCGTGATGGTATGTATGACCTCGTGCTCGCGATGGGCGCGCCACCAGGGGCGGGCGTCAATCCGCTCGTCCAGCTCGTCCCGATCCTGCTGGTCTTTGCGATTTTTTATTTCATCATCCTGCTGCCCACGAAGCGCAAGCAGAAGAAGCTCGAAGAATTTCTCGACAGCCTCAAGGTCGGCGATCGGGTCGTCACGACCGGGGGCATTTACGGTTCAGTCACGAAGGTCAACGACAAGTCGGTGCAATTGCAGATTGCCAACAACGTGCGCGTGGAAGTGTCGCGCAACGCGATTGTCGGCTATCAGGGGCAGGAAGCCCTCGCCGACGCGCCGAACCAAGGATAGAAACGAGTCATGAAGAATCTGCGCTGGAAACTCATCACCGTCGTTACCGTATTTGTCGTGTTCTTCGGCATCGGCGTGTATCCGATTCTCGCCTCCGCGTACCACCTGCCGATTCCGGGGTGGCTCGCGGCACACCAGTTGAGGCTGGGCCTCGACCTCAAGGGCGGCGTCCATCTCGTCTTGCGCGTGCAGACCGACGATGCGCTTCGGCTCGAGACCGAGCAGGAAGCGGGCCGCCTGCAGCAGGAATTGAAAACGCGCGGCGTGCCTGCCACGGTCACAACCAGCGACCCGACCCACTTCCGCGTCGAGGGCGTTCCGCCCGCGCAGGAGCAGGCCTTCCGGCAGGCCGCGACCCAGGAAGCGCCGAACTTCGATCGCAACTCAGGAGTGGGCGGATCGTACACCTTTGAAATGAAGCCGAACGTCGTCATCCAGCTGCGAGAGGATGCGGTTGTGCAAGCCAGGCAGACCATCGAGCGGCGCGTGAACGAGCTTGGCGTCACCGAGCCGAGCATCGCGCAGCAGGGCGCCGACCAGATTCTCGTTCAGCTGCCGGGTGTGGCCGACGTCGGCCGCGCCAAAGAGATCATCGGACGGCTCGGCACGCTCGAGTTGAAGCTGGTGGAGCAGGGCCCGGCGGGGACCCGCGACGATCTGCTTCGAGCGACCGGTGGAATCGTGCCGCCGGACATGGAAGTAGTCACCGGCGCATCCGACACTGGCGCTGGCGTGGGCGCGGCGGCCGGCTCGGCGTTCTATCTGGTGCGGCGGCTGCCGGTCGTCACCGGCAACGACCTGCGCAGTGCGCGCGTCGAGCTCGACGAGAACAACCAGCCGGCGGTCGGGTTCACGTTGAAACCGGCGGGCGCCACGGCGTTCGGGCGCGCGACGGGCGAAAACATCGGCCGTCACCTGGCGATTGTGCTCGACAAGTCGGTGCAATCGGCGCCGCGCATCGAGTCGCGCATCAGCGATGCAGGACGGATCCACGGCAGCTACACGCAGGAAGAAGCGCAGGATCTCTCGCTGATTCTTCGATCCGGCGCGCTGCCGGCGACGCTGACCTACCTCGAAGAGCGAACGATCGGACCGAGCCTGGGCGCCGATTCGATCCGGTCGGGAATCACCGCCTCCGCGGTCGGGCTTTTGCTCATCACCGCCTTCATGCTTGTGTACTACAAGCTGTCGGGCGTGAATGCGGTCATCGCGCTGCTCTTCAACCTGATCATTCTTCTTGGCTTGATGTCCTACATCGGCGCCGTCATGACGCTGCCCGGTATTGCGGGCTTCGTGCTCACGATGGGCATCGGTGTCGACTCGAACGTGCTGATCTTCGAGCGTATTAAAGAAGAGCTGGAGGCGCAGCGCGGCGTGCGCGCGGCGATTAACGCCGGCTTCAGCCGCGTCGTCTGGACGCTGTTCGACACCCATTTGGCCGCGTTGATTTCCGCGGCGTTCCTGTTCCAGTTCGGCACCGGAGCCATTCGAGGATTCGCGGTCACGCTGTTCCTGGGTCTCGTCTCGAATCTGTTCACGTCGATTTTTGTTTCGAAGACCCTGTTCGAGTTTGAGCTGGCGAACCGCAAGGTGCCGGCGCTTTCAATTTAGCCATGCATATTTTCAAGAACACTAACTTCGACTTTCTGAAATGGCGTTGGCACGCCATCATCCTGTCGTGGGTGATCATCCTTGCAGGTGTAGCCGCCATCTGGACTAAAGGCATCCCGATGGGCGTCGAGTTCGCGGGCGGCACCGTCATCATCCCGCAATTCGAGCAAGCGGTCAGCGTCGAGCAGGTCCGGACGGCACTGGACCGCACGTTCCGCGGCGGCGACATCGTCGTGCAGCAATACGGAGATCCAGCCCAGAACCAGGTGATGGTCCGTGTGCCCCAGGTGGGCGCCGAGCAGGGAGGATCGCTAAGCGCGACCCAGACGCAGATCGAATCGGCGCTGAAGCAGGCCGGACTGCCCGGGTTCAAAGTCGTCGGCAGCGAAATCGTCGGACCCGTGGTCGGCCAGGAATTGCGGAGCAAGGGCTTCTGGGCCACGGTGCTGTCGCTGATAGGCCTGCTGCTCTACATCGCCTTCCGATTCCAGTTCAGCTTCGGCGTGGGCGCTGTCGTCGCGACGATCCACGACCTGCTGATCACGCTCGCGTTTCTGGCGTTCTTCCGCTACGACATGAGCCTGAACGTCATCGCGGCCATTTTGACGATTACCGGTTTCTCCACCAACGACACGATCGTCATCTTCGACAGGATTCGCGAGAACCTCCGGTCGCACCGGCGCGATGCGCTCGATCACGTCATCAACCTGTCGATTAACCAGACCTTGGGTCGAACGATCATCACCTCGGGCACCGCGCTCCTGACCGCGCTCGCGCTGTTTTTCTTCGGCGGAGAAGTGCTGCACGGCTTCGCGTTCACGATGGTGGTGGGCATCATTACCGGTACGTATTCGAGCGTGTTCATCGCTGCCGCGATTATCAGTTTCTGGCGCGGCTCCACTGCGCGTGCGGCCGCCCACGCGCCATCGACTGTCGCGGCCCCCTCGCCGCAACAGCCGCCGAGCCGGTCAAAACAGAACAAGAAACGCGCGTCTTAACGTTTCGTCCTCCGCTT
>Ga0068859_100008560_pt1 | contig 10345 bp, 3 predicted proteins | sample KBSSwiS22_FD_66585 | JGI IMG/M metagenome (GOLD analysis project Ga0068859, IMG submission 66585) | Switchgrass rhizosphere microbial communities from Kellogg Biological Station, Michigan, USA - KBS Switchgrass S2-2 | ecosystem: Host-associated > Plants > Roots > Rhizosphere > Soil ...
ATCGAATACGGGTTTAAGCAACCCTTGGGAAATTACCTATGGTCCTGACGATTCACTATGGGTTACAGATGCCAAAGCTTACACGGTATATAAAGTAAGCCCGGTTACCGGCGCTAAAAGGCAGATTCTTGATCTCAGTAATACCAGCAGTTTTACCCCTTCATCTTTCAGGCGCACTTTTGCCAGCACCCAGAATCCGTGGCCACAGGGCGGATTGGCCGGACTTGCCATACATCCTGATTTTATGAATTTGGCTACCCCAAAGAAATATGTATACATATCGTATGTTCATCAATGGGATAGTAATTCTGTGAATACCAACGGAGGTTATTTTTTTACCAATTGGGTGGTGCGGTTTACCTATAATACTACCAATGGACTGTTGGAAAGCCCTGTAGCGCTCTGCGATACCCTGCCTGGCAGTAATGATCATAATTCGCAGCGTATGATTATTGCACCGGTGAATGGCGTCAACTATCTGTTTTATGCGTCGGGCGATATGGGAGCGGGGCAACTGGCCAGTGCCATGCGTAAGAACAATGCTCAGAATGCAGGCAGTTACCAGGGCAAAATTCTAAGATTTAACCTGGAACCGGATGGCGATCCGGGGACACTGGATCAATGGGTGCCGAACGACAATCCCTATGGTGCAAACGCTATCTGGTGTATCGGTATCAGGAACAACCAGGGATTTGCGTACGATAGTGTTAGAAATATTTTATATGGTTCATCTCACGGTCCTTACAGCGATGATGAAGTGAATATAATAGAACCTTCCAGGAACTATGGCCATCCGCTGGTTATTGGATATGCGGCCGACCATAATTATGATGGTTCCAGCGCAGGTGCACATCCTGCCTCGTCTTCTTCTCTTGCCGTTATTACCGATGAAGTGGCAGCAGCTACGCTTATTGGTTCCAGTTATAAGGATCCTTTACTGGCAGGCTATCCTACCACCCAGTCAAACATCAGCACTATCTGGAATACCAGTCCGGGCAATAACACCTGGCCTTCAGAAGCCTGGTCGGGCCTCGGTCTGTATAATTACAGTGCTATTCCCGGCTGGAAAAATTCGTTGTTAATGGCCGGATTAAAATGGGGAAGAATCATCCGTACAAGGCTGGACAATACCGGCATGGCTACCCTGCCCAGCGGCACCATGACGGATACCGTGATCAATTTTGACGGATCGCCGCGATACCGCGATATGGCTTTCGGCCCTAATGGAAAAGACATTTATTTTGTAATGGAAGCCGGCACATCCGGTGCTTCTCCGGCAGGCACGGGCACCAATAACCCCTTGCTGCCGGCCTGTGCCAGTTGCATACAAAAATTTACTTTTTTAGGTTATAATGATGTGTCTGGCACCAGCACCATTTCCAGCCTGGTTCCTATTGCAACAGGGAAGACAAATATTTGCGAGGATGCCAATACCATCAATATCAATAGCACCAATACCAATCTCTGGGTACCAATAACAGATACGCTTGGTAATATTGTTGCAGAAATAAAAGCAAATGGCAATTTACTGGGCAATGTAACCACCACGCTGTTCACCAACGGTGGCCCGGTTCGCGAACAACCAGCCAATAAGACCCTTTACCTCGATCGAAATATTACCATTACGCCACAGGTGCAGCCTTCTTCAGCGGTAGGAGTTCGGTTGTACCTTACCAATGCTGAATTCAACGCGTTAAAAACGGCTACCAGCTCTGTCGGACAACCGAGCGGTGTTACTACCATTTCCGATCTGTCTATTTTTAAAAATACGGATCTTTGTTCTTCTACACTAAACAGCAGTGCCAGCGCCATGGCCACCACCAACCAGGCAGTATTTGGTTCGGGAGGCTATGCGGTGCAGACCAACGTCAATTCTTTTTCTACCTTTTATATGGCCAGTATAATATCGCTGCTGCCATTGCATGCACTATCATTCACGGGATCCATGGCTAACAATGCCAGCTATCTGCGATGGATAACCGAAGACGAAAAATCAGTCAGGTTCTTTACCGTAGAACGCAGCACCAATAACCGCGATTTCAATGCAATCGGAACACAGATTGCCAGCAGCACACCGGGTCAGGTTATCTATGCTTTCACAGACAGCACTGTAGCCAAACTGCAGGCTGGCTTTGTGTACTATCGTTTAAGGATAACCGATGCAACGGGCAGGGTCAGTTACTCGGCCGTTGTAATTGTAAATGCGGGGGCTGCTAAATCAGTCATCAGTATTCGTCCTAATCCTTTTATAAACAATGTTACCCTTGATGTGAATGCTCCGGTGGCAGAAAAAGCCGACTGGCAGATAACAGATATTTCTGGCAAAACAATTATGCAACAGACCATTATCCTGAACAAAGGTTATAATGAAACCATTATTAATACCAGTAACCTAAAAACAGGTATTTACTACCTTAAACTAAGCAGTGGCAATATCAACCAGGGTGTTAAACTGCAAAAATTATAAGCTTATTGGCTTCACCATCAACCGCCGGTAATCTAAGACATTGCTACATATAAAAAGAGGCTGGTTCAAAAAACCAGCCTCTTTTTTTTTATAACAGGCAGGTGCGCTCAGCCGATTTTGCCTACCATCTTTGCAGGGTCTACCCATGCATCAAATTCTTCCGCTGTTGTATAGCCCAGTTTTACGGACATTTCTTTTAGCGTAGTTCCTTCCTTATGCGCTTTCTGAGCAATTTCTGCAGCTTTGTAATAACCTATTTTGGTATTGAGTGCAGTGACAAGCATCAGCGAATTATCAACATGCTTTTTAATATTTGCTTCAATAGGTGCCAATCCTATCGCGCATTTATCATTGAAGCTTACACATCCGTCGCCAATCAACCGCGCGCTGTGCAGAAAATTGTAAATCATGACAGGTTTAAAAACGTTCAATTCAAAATGACCATTGCTGCCGCCGATGCCAATGGTTACATCGTTGCCCATTACCTGTGCGGCAATCATGGTGAGCGCTTCACACTGCGTGGGATTTACTTTGCCCGGCATAATGGAGGACCCCGGTTCATTATCGGGTATAAACAACTCACCGATTCCACTGCGCGGTCCTGATGAAAGCATGCGGATATCGTTGGCAATCTTCATTAAGCTAACAGCCACCGTTTTTAATGCGCCATGTGATTCTACAATAGCATCGTGCGCAGCAAGCGCCTCGAACTTATTTTCTGCTGTTACAAAGGGCAGGCCGGTTAATGCAGCAATATGCCTGGCTACGTTTTCTGAATAGCCGGCCGGCGTATTGATGCCCGTTCCAACGGCTGTTCCGCCCAGGGCCAGCTCACTTAAATGTGCGAGCGTGTTTTTAATGGCCTTGAGCCCATGGTTCAGCTGCGATACATAACCGCTGAATTCCTGCCCAACCGTTAGCGGCGTGGCATCCATAAAATGAGTACGCCCAATCTTTACCACATTCATGAACGCCTTGCTTTTTTCAGCAAGGGTATCCCGTAACTTTTCAATGCCGGGTATGGTTAGATCTACCAGTATTTTATAGGCTGCAATATGCATGGCCGTTGGAAAAGTATCGTTCGAAGACTGGGATTTATTAACGTCGTCATTGGGATGCAGGAACTTTTCTTTATCAGATAACTGGCCACCATTCAATACATGCCCGCGGTAGGCGACCACTTCGTTTACATTCATATTGCTCTGTGTGCCGCTGCCCGTCTGCCATACTACCAGCGGAAAATAATTATCCAGTTTGCCCTCCAGTATTTCATCACAAACCCTGCCGATAAGTTCATTTTTTTCTTTGCTTAATACGCCTGCTTCAAAATTGGTTATGGCGGCAGCCTTTTTTAGATAGGCAAAGGCTTTGATTATCTCTTTTGGCATTTTATTAATATCCTGAGCAATCTTAAAATTATCGATGCTGCGCTGAGTTTGCGCTCCATACATGGCATCGGCAGGCACTTTTACTTCGCCCATGGTATCCTTTTCAATTCTATATTCCATACTTGTTGTTTTAATGTATTTGCAAACGGGCCGTAAAGGTAATAAATTGAGCAATTGCGCCACGGTTGTTGCGTACAACATTGGCTTTATTTGACAAAAATGAATGGATGAAAACAGGCGAAAGCGTATTTTTAGGACATTACATAATTCAACAGATATGAAAGATTTATTAGTAGCAATAGCTTTTTGCCTGCTGTCTTGTTTGGCAATTGCACAGCCCTACCAGCCAAACTGGGCATCGCTTGATCAAAGGCCTACTCCGCAATGGTTTAAAGACGCAAAATTTGGCATTTTTATTCATTGGGGCGTTTATTCTGTTCCCGGCTTCAGAAGCAAGGGGCAATATTCCGAATGGTACCAAAACGGTTTAAATGGCAATGATACCGCCGTACAATTGTATCATAAAAGGAAGTTTGGAGATCAGACCTATTACCAGCTGGCAGATCAGTTTAAAGCAGAGTTATTCAATCCTGATGAATGGGCAAGCCTGTTTGAGCAGTCAGGTGCAAAATACATTGTACTTACATCCAAGCACCACGATGGATTTGCTTTATGGCCCAGCAAGGAAGCGGACCGCGACTGGGGCTTTCCCTGGAATGCGACGGAGATTGGCCCGAAAAGAGATTTGATCAAAGATCTTTTTACGGCCGTTAGAAAGACATCAGTTCATGCCGGTATGTATTATTCTTTGTACGAATGGTACAACCCGCTGTGGAAGTCGAACAGGGATAAGTTCGTAACAGAGCATACCTGGCCGCAAATGAAGGACCTGATCAATAACTACCAGCCCGATGTGTTCTGGACAGATGGCGATTGGGACGCGCCCGCAGAAACCTGGAAAAGCCAGGAATTCTTAACCTGGTTGTACAACGAAAGCCCGGTAAAAGAAAAAATAGTGGTGAACGATCGCTGGGGAGCTGGTCTGCGCTTTCATCACGGTGGCATATACACGCCCGAATACCAACCCGATCTTGACTTTGAAGATCATTATTGGGAAGAAAGCCGGGGAATGGGCTTTAGTTATGGGTACAATCGCCTGGAAGATGCCTGGGATTATAATTCTGCACAGTCGCTGGTATTGCAATTAATTGATAAGGTTAGCAGCGGTGGTAATTTTTTGCTGGACATTGGCCCCGACGAGCATGGAAAAATTCCACCGATTATGCAGGAGCGTTTGTTGCAGATAGGCGACTGGATAAAGATCAATGGCGAGGCTATTTATAATACCGTCCGGTGGAGAACGCCTTCCCAATGGAGCGATGGAATGAAAGGGTATAAACCTAAGAGCAGCAGTGGCGATCTGTTACTGAAGCTAACCGTTGATCCCGATCCCGGATACGCTGTTAAAGAGGTTTTTTATACATATAACGCAACTACCAATGCATTGTATGCTATTTTCCCCCAATACCCCAGTAATAATAAACTGGTATTAAAAGGAATTGAGCTACCAGCGGGCACCATGGTTAATTTTTTATCAACTAAAGAAAGTCTTGACTGGAAGCAGGACCGACAAAACACAATTATTAGCCTGCCTGCTTACAATCCCAATAAAATAAAAGCCCCATACGCCTATGCTGTAAAAATCAGCAATTATGGAAAATTTGCAAAAAAGCCTTCCATCAAAGTAGAATATAAAAATGCGATGCAACCCCTGGTTGCAATAGCCGGCACCCCGGAAGCAACCATTCATTATACCACAGATGGAACGGCACCTACCGCAGCATCTAACGTTTATACAAAGCCGTTTTTGATAGACAAAACCAGTACGGTACAGGCGCAAAGTTTTGTCGCGGGAAGCCTGCCCGGCAGTATTGCAACAGAAAAAGTGATCAAATATGAATGGATGAAAGCAATTACTGTTGGCAATGTTTCACCGGGGCTCAGCTACAAATATTTTGAACCCAATGCTGAGGTAAGCCTGGAATCAATCAATAATACTACTGCTGCAAAAACAGGCATCACCAGTATTGTATCCAATTCCTTAAAACAACGTGCTGAAAAATTTGCGCTGGCGTTTGACGGTTATATTAAAATAAGCAAAGATGCTTTTTATACTTTTTCTACCAACTCAGACGATGGCAGTAAACTGTTTATTGATGGTGTGGAAGTGGTAGACAATGATGGCAATCATGGCAGCATCGAAAAATCGGGAAAAGCCGCTTTGAAAAAAGGTTTTCACGCCATCAGGATAATTTATTACGACAGCGGCGGCGGCAACGACTTACAGGTTTTTATGCAACCAGATGGTGGACCAAAAGCGGCAATACCGGCAGCAATGCTTTTTCATGACAAATAAATTGATTTGAATTAGTATCCATTGTTTATGAAGAAAATTACTGTTGTTTTAATATTGGCCTTGCAAACAAACGGCGCATTTTCGCAGAAGATAGAAATGCCTGTTATACCATCTGACAAAAGCATAAAAGCAAACGAAACAGTTGCCGATTGGCTGATTGCACCGGTGAAACAAAAAGCTGCTGTATATGAAGGGAACGAAGGAAAAGATCTTGTGCTGTATAACGGTTTGGTAAAAAGGGTTTTCCGGATGCAGCCCAACGTTACTTGTATTGATTATAAAAACCTTGGCAACGGCCAGCAATTATTGCGTGCTGTGAAGGCAGAAGCAAGGTTAACCATTAATGGTAAAGATTACAATGTTGGCGGATCGTATGGACAGCAGGAGAAAGCCTACCTGTTGCCTGCATGGGTTGACGGTTTTAAAGATAGCAGCATCGATTTTCATTGTACTGGTTATGCGATCGGTAAAATACAGCCACGGCTAAAATGGAAGCCCGCAACTAAATCTTTTCATAATACAGGTGCAGCAGGTGGTACGGAATTAAGTTTTATATATACTTCTTCATTGCCCGAATTAAACGGATTGGCAGTTTCCGTTCATTACGAATTGTATGACGGTATACCGCTTATCGTAAAATGGTTATCGGTTGAAAATAAGAGCAACCGACCGTATAAACTGAACCGCGTTGTCAATGAGATACTCGCTTTTACGGAAGAAGAAAGCGCCGTGGTTGGCTCGCCGGAGCAAATGAAAAAGCAACACGGAATTTATGTGGAAACAAACTATGCGTTCAACAATGCCATGCGGTATGATATCAGTGACCAAACCACACATTGGAAGCCAGACAGTGCCTATACCTCGCAGGTAAATTATAATTACCTGACGCCTTGTCTGCTGGAAATATACCCGGAAAAGGCACCGGGAATTGATTTGCAACCCGGGGAACAGTTTAATTCTGTACGTACGCACGAATTGCTGCTTGACAGCTACGATCGGGAAAGACGCGGTTTGGCCATCCGGAAAATGTACAAAACTGTGGCGCCATGGACATTGGAGAACCCGATATTCATGCACCTGGTGAGTAAAAATGACAATGAAGTGAGGAATGCCATTGATCAATGCGTGGCAACCGGCTATGAAGCATTGATCCTGAGCTTCGGCAGTCATTGCAATATGGAAGATACCGGCGCTGCCAACATTCGGCAATGGAAACAACTGGCAGATTATGCGCATAGCAAAAATATATTGATTGGCAGTTACTCGCTGTTCAGTTCAAGGAAAATAAGTGATGAAGACGATGTCATTGATCCGGCAACCGGAAAACCCGGCGGTGCTTTTTTTGGCAATGCGCCCTGCTATGGCAGTAAATGGGGGCTGGCTTACCTGGAAAAAATAAAATATTTTATTAGCAGAACCGGGTTCAACATTTTTGAAAACGATGGCCCTTATCCCGGCGATGTATGTGCCTCTACCACCCATCCCGGGCATCGCGGGTTAGATGACAGCCAGTGGCGGCAAATGGAGTTGCAGAAAAGTCTATACCATTGGTGTAATGAGCATGCTGTATACGTAAACGCACCCGACTGGTATTTCCTGGATGGCACCAATAAAATTGCATTGGGTTATCGCGAAGTAAATTTTTCTTTGCCAAGAGAACAGCAAAAAATATTGAACCGCCAGAATATTTTTGATGGCACCTGGGAAAAAACGCCTTCTATGAGCTGGGGCTTTGTGCCATTGACGAAATACCAGGGTGGTGGCCCCGAAGCCGTGCTGGAACCACTTGCTGAACACCTGGATGATTACAAACAATTAATGATGCAGTATTATGGTGCGGGTGTGCAAGCCTGTTACCGCGGACCAAGACTATACGACAACGATGCAACCAAGCAAATGGTTATTGATGTTATTAGCTGGTATAAAAAATATTTCGATATACTTAATTCGGATATTATACATTTAAGAAGGGCCGATGGAAGGGACTGGGATGGCTGGATGCACGTGAATCCTGCACTGGGCAATAAAGCCCTGGTGATACTGTTTAATCCTTTGCATGAACCTATCACCCGCACCATCGAAATACCGCTGTATTATACGGGCCTGACCAGGCAGGCAACTGTAATACAAGACGGCAAAGCGGTTGTTTATCCCCTGGACCGCAGTTACAGCGCTCACGTTAAAATGACCATTGCTGCTGGCGGATACGCATGGTTTACCATAAGATAATCCGTGTTAAACGTTGAAATGTCTATTCTATTTCCGGTCAGGATTCAGTAATTTTAACACTGTTTAACCAGCGATTGCATGAAGCCATTTCTCCAGAAAAAATCATTGCTCCTTATAGTGGCGCTGGTAGCCGGCATCACTGCTTTTATCTATAGCACCGGCCATCACAGCATTGATTATAATACAGAGGTCAAACCCATTTTTAATAAGAATTGCATTACCTGCCACGGGGGTGTGCGCAGAAAGGCCGGGTTTAGTTTACTCTTCCGTTCGGAGGCGCTGGCCAATACAGAATCTGGTAAACCGGCTATTATTCCCGGAGATCCTGAACACAGTGAAATGATTCGCCGCCTGACCCTCAAAGATCCGGAAGAAAGAATGCCTTATAAACATGCGGCCCTTCCTGCAAATGAAATTGCTATTCTGCGGGAATGGGTAAAACAGGGTGCACAATGGGGTAATCATTGGGCCTATGTTCCGGTGAAAGAGGTGGCTGTTCCGGGCCAGGGAGGGTTAATGAGTTTTATTGGTTCGGCGAGTGATCACTGGGCAAAAAATAATATTGATTATTTTATACTTCAGCAGTTAAAAGAAAATAAACTGCGCCCGGCTGCTGAGGCAGATAAAGCCACTTTGCTCAGGAGGGTTAGTCTCGATATTACCGGCCTGCCCGCCAGCATTGCTCTTCAGCAACAGTTTTTTGCCGACAACGGCAATCAGGCCTACGAAATTGCGGTTGATAGCTTACTGGCATCTTCGCATTACGGCGAAAAATGGGCGGCCATGTGGCTCGACCTGGCAAGGTATGCCGATACAAAGGGTTATGAACGCGATGACGCCAGAACCATCTGGCGGTATCGTGACTGGTTAATTAAAGCCTTTAATGAGAATAAATCTTACGACCAGTTTTTAACGGAACAAATCGCGGGCGACCTGCTGCCCAATCCAACTGACGGGCAAATTATTGCTACCGCTTTTCACCGCAATACCATGACCAACGATGAAGGCGGCACCGACAATGAAGAATTCAGAACTTCGGCTGTGCTTGACCGTGTGAATACCACCTGGGAAGCTTTGATGGGTACCACGTTCGCCTGTGTACAATGCCATAGTCATCCCTACGACCCGTTCAGCCATGATGAGTATTATAAATTCATGGCCTTCTTTAACAATACCCGGGATGAAGATACCTATGCGGATTATCCATTGTTACGCAGTTTTGGCGATTCTGCGCTCGCAGAAAAAAATAAACTGGATGAATGGCTGCAGCAAAATGCGGGTGCTGCAAAAAGAAATGAAATCGATCATTTCCTGAAAACCTGGCAACCGGCCATCAATTCGCTGGTGGCCGATTTGTTTATTAATAGCGAACTCAATGATACCAAGTGGGCAGCGCTTCGTAATAATGGTCTTGTCCGCCTGCCCAGGGTAAGTCTTAACAATAAATCCAACCTCGTATACCGTTTTCGCAGTTCAATACCGGGAGGGCTGCTGCAAATTCATATTGACAGTGCTGCCGGCCCGGTTATCTCAACCATACCCATAACGGTTGTAAAGAATGGATGGGGCATTGCCGAGATTCCCGTTGTTGCAACCGGCGGTGTGCATGATTTGTACCTGGCGTATACCAATAAAAATTTAAAAAATCCCGAAGACACCGGTGTTACATTCGACTGGTTTTATTTCAGCGATCCTTTTCCGGGGCAGCAGCAAAAAGGTTATGAAGAAGCGAAAAAAAGATACTGGGGTTTGCTGACGATGGACGCGCCCACTACGCCGGTGATGGATGAAAACCCTGATGGCATGCGGCGTATTTCGCAGGTGTTTGAAAGGGGCAACTGGCTG
>Ga0068859_100008561_pt1 | contig 10343 bp, 4 predicted proteins | sample KBSSwiS22_FD_66585 | JGI IMG/M metagenome (GOLD analysis project Ga0068859, IMG submission 66585) | Switchgrass rhizosphere microbial communities from Kellogg Biological Station, Michigan, USA - KBS Switchgrass S2-2 | ecosystem: Host-associated > Plants > Roots > Rhizosphere > Soil ...
CGGGCTCGCAGCCGCGCACGGGCTGAGTTTTCGCGATTGCTCCGACGCCGCCGAACGCGACGGCCGGCTGGCGCAGTTTGACGCGATTATCGCCGGTCCGCCGAGCGACTGGGCGCACGTCGCCCCCCCGGAATGGCGCGACGCGCTTGCGGCGATTGCCGACAGCGACGCGGTGGTCATCGCCGGCGGTGGCAACCTCTCGCGGACATGGCCCGAGCACGTGTTCGAGCGCGCCGCCGTGGCGCGGGCGGCCAGACGTAGCGGCAAGCCGCTCGCGCTGACGGGACAGACACTCGGACCGTTCTTCGACGATCGCACTCGCGACTTGGTGCGCGAGATGCTGGCCGACAGCGTCTTCGTCGGCCTGCGCGAGACGCACTCGCTGACCCTGGCGCTCGAGCTCGGCAGCCCGCCGGATCGAACGCTTCTCCAATTCGACGACGCGATTGGTCTCGAGGGAACGGAACCCCCAGCCGCCTCGTCTCTCGTCGCCGATCGTCCGTTCATCGCGGTGACCTTCAACCGGCTCACAGATGCTTCCGACGGACTCGGCATCGTTCCTCGGCTCGCAGCCGAGCTTCAGAGCCTTCGACGCTCCACCGGCGCGGCGATCGTTCTCGTTCCGCACGTGGGCAGCCTCGACGGAACGGCGTCGGACGATGTCCTGTTCGGTCAGGCGCTTGTCGCCGCATCGGGCGAACTGCGGCTGGCGCCCCTGCCATCTATTCGCGACGCCGTCTGGTACTGCCAACACGCCGACATCGTGGTGAGTTCGCGATACCACCCGATCGTATTTGCCGCCGGGGCGGCCACCCCGTCGCTGTTCATTTCGCAGGATCACTACACGCTGGTGAAGGGACAGGGCGCGCTCGCCCTTGTCGGGCTGGCGCCGTGGACGCTGCCGATTGACGGGGCGGCGATGGGAGGTCTGGCGCCGGCCGCGCTGGAACTGTGGGAACGGCGCGAGGCCGTTCGAGGTCATCTGATCGGCGCGACGGAACAGGTCACGCGGTCGCGGCGCGAACACGTCGATGCGTTGTTGGCGACTCTCCTCAATCCCACCAGACGGCCCGCCTCGACATCGATCCACACCGCGCAAGGGCCGTCGCCGCGAGGCGAGTGGGTGGCTGTCGCCCACGACAGCCTGTCCACACTCGCTGCGAGGAGCGAGCGTGCAGCCCTTGACAGGGCTGTGGAGCAATCCGTTGTCGATCGCCAGCTCGTCGAGGCACGCGCGGCCAGGGCCGAGGAGTACGTCGCTTCCCTGACCGCAGCCCTCGAGCGGAAGGACCAGGATCTTGCCATTGCGCACGAGGCGATGCGCCGCCTGGGACAGATTGTGCCGGTCGCGGCCCAGGTGCCCGCGGCGATCGAGATCCACGCGTGCACGATCGTCGCGCGCAACTACCTACCGTACGCCCGCGTCTGGTCACAGTCGTTGAAGGCCGTTCATCCGGATGCAGCCGTGACCGTGCTCGTGATCGACGGTGACGCCGACGCCTCCGATGCCTCGTTGTTCCGCGCGGTGAGACTCGCCGAAATCATGACGGACGCGGAGGAGCGAGCGCGGCAGACGTTGATGTACGACGTCACCGAATTCTCAACCGCGGTCAAGCCCTCACTGCTGACTTTCCTGTTGAACGAGGGCGCGCCTGCCGTGCTCTATTTCGACCCGGACATCGAGGTCTTCGAGTCGATCGCCGAACTGGCGTCGCAGGCGGCTGCCACAGGCATTGTCTTGACGCCGCACGCGCTCACGCCGATTCCCGATGACGGGTTCGGCGTGAGCGACGTGGCCGTCCTCAGTGCGGGCGTCTTCAATCTCGGCTTCATCGGCGTCGGACCACAAGCCGGCGCCTTTCTCGAATGGTGGGCGGGGCGACTGCGGCGGCACTGTCTGTCGGACCCGGCCAATGGCATGTTCGTCGACCAACGATGGCTCGACTACGTGCCAGGAATGTTTCCGCACGTGATCGTTCGCGATCCCGGTTGCAACGTCGCGTATTGGAATCTGCACGAACGGAAGCTCGAACACTCGTCGAACCAGGTCACGGTGAACGGGTCACCGTTGCGCTTCTTTCATTTCAGCGGATTCGACGCCGCGGCGCCAGCCTTGCTCAGCCGGTATCAGGGCCCGAAGCCGCGGGTGCTCTTGAGTGAACAACCGGTCGTGCGTGAACTGTGTGAACGCTACGCGCGGCAGCTCGTCGCGCACGGGCACACCGCTCTCCCCGAGCCATACGGATTTTCGACACTGCCGGACGGCGCGCCGATCGATCGGACGATGCGGAGGGTTTTTCGGGACGCGGTACTCGAGGCCGAAGAGCGACGTGGCCCCATCCCGCCGGCACCGTTTTCGTGGCAACACCTCGTCCGGTGGTTCCAGCAGCCGTCGGCAGAAGCGCCTCGCTTGTCTCGTTATCTGCTGGGCCTGTACCGGCAGCGCATCGACTTGCAGCGGGCGTTTCCATCCCTGCACGGCGCGTCTGTCGACGCGTACCTCAACTGGGTTCGCTTCGACCCGTGGGCGATGCGCACCATTCCAGCTGCGTTGCGCGAGCCGGCGGTGGCCTGGCCTGCTGATGACGCGAGTTCGGCCTTCCGTCCGGGACTGAACGTCGCCGGCTACTTCAACGCGGAACTCGGCGTCGGAGAGGTGGCGCGGCTCATCGCGTCTGCCGCCTCCGCCGACGGGATTCCCGTATCGGCCGTACTCAACAGTCAAACGCTGAGCCGGCAGCAGGCGCTGTTTCCGATCGGCGTCAACGGCGGCCCCTATTCCGTGACGCTGGTGTGCGCAAACGCCGACGAGACGCCACGCGCCCTCGACGCGTTGCCGAGGGAGATGACCAGGGATTGCCATCGCATCGGGTTCTGGTTCTGGGAGACCGAACGGCTCCCGTACGCCCATGCGCTCTCTGCGGATCATCTCGACGAAGTGTGGGTCGCGACCGATTACGTGGCGTCTGCGGTGCGAGCCGCCATATCGAAACCGGTCTACGTGTGTCCCCTGCCCATGCGCGTTCCACAGAGCACGACACGAAGCCGCGCGCACTTCGGCCTGCCGGACGGCTTCCTGTTCCTGTTTGCGTTCGATTTCTTGAGCAGTGTGGATCGCAAGAACCCCATTGGCGCCATCGACGCCTTCAGCCGCGCGTTTCGTCCGGGCGAAGGTCCAACCCTCGTGCTCAAGTCGATCAACGGCGCGTTCGATCGGACGGCACACGAGCGCGTGCGGGCCGCAACCCGCGGCCGCGAGGACATCGTCACCATCGACGAGTATCTGCCAGGAGACGAACGTGACGCCCTGATGCGATCTTGCGACTGCTACGTGTCGTTGCATCGATCGGAAGGTTTTGGCCTGACGCTGGCCGAGGCGATGGCCATGGGCAAGCCGGCGATTGCGACGGGCTACTCGGGCAACCTGGCGTTCATGACGCCGGAGAACAGCTACCTCGTGCCGTGGACAATAGCGCGTGTGCCGTCAGGGTGTGCGTTCTATCCGGAGGACGAGGTCTGGGCCGAGCCCGACCTCGATGCAGCCGCGGCCATGATGCGCTGCGTGTATGGAAATCAGGATCTGGCCAAGGCGCGGGGGCAGATCGGGCGTGAATCCATCAGCCGCTGTCTTGACGGCAGGCGAACGGCGGAGTTCGTGCGCGAACGCCTGCGCGATATCGAAGCGGCGCGCCAGGCGGCCCGTCCGGTCGAGCCGGCACCCGCACCGGCCGAACCGCTCGCCGCATCGCCAGTAACGCACGAGGAGCCCATCGTCATGTCCGACGAAACCGTTCGCCTGCTGACGGCAGACATCGCCGCTGCCGAACACGATCTCGCGGAAGCGCATCGGATGCTGGTGACGGGCCTGCCGCTGCATCATCCCTCGCGCTTCGGATGGCCGGGCCAACTGCTTCGCACCGCGATCCTTCGGCTCATCCGGCCGCAGACGCAGCTGGACGTGCGCGCCCACGAGCGGCAGGTCCAGGCCATGCGCCGCGTGATCGACGGCCTCCGGCGCGGCCTTCCTGAGGATCCGGTCCAATCAGAGAGCGGCGCGGCGCTGGCGGCAGAGCCGGCGTCCGTCGACAGGCCACCCACCGCGCCCGACTAGCGTCGGCGAACGCCAGCAGACGAACGCAGCTCTTGGTCCGGCCGAACTTGTCGACGTTCGGGCCGGGTGGATTAGAAGTGAAGAACGATCTTCATCAGGATTCGACGCGGCACGTACGTCACAAGGACCGTGTTTTGACTCGCGAACTCGGGATGCCGGTCGTCCAGCAGGTTTTGGCCGCCAACGCTCATCTCGAGGGACGTGCCGTGCCGATACGTCACGCCGACATCGAGGCGTACATAGGCGGGAATCTCAACGCGTCCATCCGCTGCGGGTGAGCTGATTCGATCGACATAGTACGTGGCGGCATTGACCTCGAGCTGGCGGGACAGATCGACATACGAGCGAACCTGCAGTTGGTGCTTCGGGTTGTCGTCGGCCTGCGGGTTGGGGGATTCGAATCCATCCATGCGGATGTGCAACCACGCGTAACCCACGGCCAGTCGCCACCGGTCCACTGGATTCCAGCGTGCGGCGAACTCCACGCCGTGGGTTTCACCCGTTCCGTAGTCCTGGTTCACATTTGGAACCAGAACGTGCGGTGGCGCAGGGCTCAACTCGAACTCGGCCGCGCCGGCCGCAAAGCCATTCAGACGGTCGTAGGACGTGTAGAAACCCGTCACGTCGAAGGACACACGCGTCGCCGGTTCCACGCGATAGCCCAGTTCGTAGGACGTGGCCCTTTCCGCGCGCGAGTCGGAATTCGGAAACAGACTCACGAGAACTGGGGGGCTGGACGGCGGCTGGAACGCCGCCACGTCCAGACGCGCGGTCTGCTCGAAGCGGGACGGCGTGCGAAGGGCGCGCGACACCGCGCCCCACACGGTCTGGCGCTCCACTGGTGACCAAAGCAGCCGCGCACTCGGCTGGAACTGAAAGTCCGTAAGATCGCGGTGCTCGAATTTCGAACCGACGGTGAGAGACAGCCGGCGAGGCACCAGCGTGATTTCGTCCTGCACGAACGCGTTGTAGCTGTCGTCCGCGCGGGCCGGCGGATTCCAGGTAATCGAGGAGGTCGCGCTGTTCGATGAAAAACGGTCTGCACTGCGGCGATAGCCAAGCCCCCATACGACATCGTGCCGCGATCCCAGTGGGAACCGATGATGAAAGTCCAAATCGTAGGTGGTCCGGTCCTGATCCGAATCGAGTTCGCCCTCGCGGTACTTGTCGAAGTACACCTGCAGCGCCAAATCAGATCGCGCGGAGAACCGACGCGTCCACCGGCCAATGACGTTGCCGCCGAAATTCTCGTGACTGAGAATCGTGTTCCTGGAAAAAGGCGGCGTCAGTTCGGGGACCGTGGCAGTCTGTCCGGTCGTCCCACCATAGGCATCACCCTGGAAGGTGATCTGGTCGCGGTTACCTTTCTCCCAATCAAGGCGAAACCCGGCGCGCGTCATGCGCCACTTGTCGGGAGCCTCCTGTCCCTCGCCGTCGACCAGACCAGTCCGGTCAAAGAACTTGCCGTAGACCCGATAGTGCAGGTGGTCGCCCCCGTTGCCGCCATAGCGGACGCTGGCGGAAGGCCGTTCCTCCGTCCCAACGGTCACCGAGACAAGCGCACCCTGCGTCTGCGCCGCGTTCTTCGTCATGATGTTGATGATGCCGTTGACGGCGTTGGCGCCCCACAGGGTCGCTCCCGGCCCGCGGATCACCTCGATGCGTTCGAGATCCTCCAAGACCAGGTCCTGCAGGTTCCAATAGACGCCGGCAAACGCCGGGGTGTACACGGAACGTCCGTCGATGAGCACCAACAGCTTGTTGGCGTATTGGTAATTGAACCCGCGAGAGCTGATCGCCCAGCTGTTACCGTTGATTTGGGCCACATCCAGGCCCGGAACCATCCGCAGCAGCTCGGGGATCGACGTCATCCCAGATCGCCGGATGTCATCGCTGGTCAACACGAAGATGGCCGCCGGAGCGTCCTTCAGGTCCTGCACTCTCTTGGACACCGAGGTAATCGGTATCCGCATCAGCTCCTCGATGCTCAGATCTACCAGGGCATTCTGGGGCGAGGGCGCTTGAGCGTGGGCGTTTGCGCCCATTGCCAGAAAGCCCAGCACGCACACACAGCGAACGACAGCACCGTCTCCGCAGGTGGTGAACATCCCGCAGTGTGCCACGCAGAGCAGACTTCACCCTGTCCACAATCGCACACCTCGCGCGAACCCAACCTCGCGGTCTTGGAGCCGATTCTCACACCTGCCGATCACCAATCAGAGAACATCTCGGACGGCTGCGAGATGGCGTACGCGCGCGAGGCGCTGCGACACACGCTCGCCGTCTGGATCGGTCGACGGGTTGACGGGCACGAACAGTACGGTACCTTCCCGGCGCGCAAGCACGTTGCTCACGACCATGGCGCGCATCATCCACACCGCAGCACGGACATCCGGACACTCCACTCCAAGCCAACCGGCGTACTGGCGGGGCAACGCGTGAAGACCGGTGAGGCCAAGAATGCGTGTCGCCATCGACTCGTGCAGCTGAGCATCATCCGCGGTCTCGAGACGATCGTCTGAGAGGGCCGGCTGCGCCAGCGGCGACTCAGCGGCCAGCGCGGTGAACAACGCCGCAATCGCCCGCTGCTGCGCGCGCGGCATGTGGCCCATGTAGTAGTGGCAGGTCTTCGCCACGACGGTGATGACGTTCTTGATTTCCTTCTCGAGCCGGAAGTGTGGCGCGGCAGGAAGCTCGAGGGCCTTGCCCTCGGCGTGGACCGCCACGTTTTCCATGACGATCGCGCGAAGCAGCCAACCAGCCATCACGTCGCTGTAACACCGCACGCGGACCCAGCCCGGCATCGGTGAGATGTCGGCGGGCAGATCCGTGACCATCGTGATGCCACGGCAGATCTCGTCGACGACGTGCTGATGGTGTTCCGGCCGAGCCGCCACCTCGGCTCGCGTGCCGGGCTCGAGCAGCCGGCCCTTGTGCGGCGGGCCGCCGGCCATGGCGAGATCGCAGAAGGTGTCCCAGATTTCATCCCAGGCCACGTTCCCGTCGTCGCCATACTTGAGGCCGGCAGAGCCCATCGAGACAGGCTGCACGGTTTCGTAGGAGTCCTGGTATTCCTCCGGAAGGACGGTCCTCAGCCGGAAATCCAGTTCCGCCAATGCCGTGCGGTCAGCCGCGCTGATCGTCATGTCTTTTTCACTCTCGCACGAAACCCCTCGCGCGCCGTCTCTCCAGCGGTTTGACAGCGAGTATGTTTTCGCCATATCTTCGCCCATGCTAAAACTTGGTTCGAGCGTGGCAGTCGTCACCGGAGGAACCTTCGGCGTCGGCCGTGGCATCGCACAATCGCTGGCCGTGTCCGGTGCGCGCGTCTTCGTCACGGGGCGTTCACTCGAGGCAGACCTTTCGCGTCACGAGGGTGTGACCGGGATTCGTTGTGACCACCGTGTCGACGCAGAGGTGACCGCTGCGTTCGGGCGCGTGCTTCAGGAGGCGGGCCCTATCGACATCCTCGTGAACAACGTGTGGGGCGGGTACGAGCGAATGGTTGAGGACGGCGTGTTCACGTGGGGTCAGCCGTTCTGGGAGCAGCCTCTCTGGCGGTGGGATGCGATGTTCGGCGCCGGTGTGCGCGCCCACTACCACGCGAGCCAGCTTGCGGCGGGCTCCATGGTCGCGAGGGGCAAGGGACTGATCGTGAACATCTCGCACTGGGCGGCGCAGAAGCGCATCGGCAATGTCGCCTACGGAGTGTCGAAGGCCGCCACAGACAAGATGACGGCCGACATGGCGGTCGAGCTTCGTCAACACGGCGTGGCCGTCGTCTCGTTGTATCCGGGGATGGTCAGGACCGAGAAGGTCATGCAAGCGGCCGCGTGGCTCGACCTGACGAATTCTGAATCGCCCGAGTTCGTCGGCCGAGCCGTCGCGGCGCTCGCCGCGGATCCGGACGTCATGCGTCACACGGGCACGGTCCTCGTTGCCGCAAGTCTCGCGACGGTCTACGGTTTCACGGATCTGGACGGCACGAGTCCCCGCCCCCTCACGCTGGCCGACGTCTGAAGTCCGTCGAGTACGTCCCGGCTCATAGCGCCCGACTCATCCGCCCCTCTCGCGGCTGGCGGCGAAATACGTCGGGCGTCATGCCGTACTACCTTTTGAAAGCGCGATGAAACGGCGTCGCGGGCCTAGTCCTCGCTCTCGGCAGCGCGGCACTCACGCCCACTCGTCCAGCCGGCCGCGCAAGTCTCCCTATTCCGGGGCCAGGGACACTCGGACGTTCGTGACCGGCGACTCGCCTTTGATCAGCCGTGCGGCCCCCTGCCAGTTGTTCACCTCGTTGATGACCTTCAGGACGAGCACGTTACGTCCCTTGACCAGGCTGACAGCCAGCCGATCCGAGTCCTTCTCGAGCGTGCGTGTGTCGGTGAACTTGAAGATCTCCTTGCCGTTGAGCCAGGCCTTTCCCTGATCGTTCGAACCCAGCGCCAGCGTCACGTTCATCGCATCGTCGGCGAAGATGTACGCCACGGCGTAACCGGCTACGTATTCCCCGCGAGTCTTGCCGAACGCCTGCAGGAAATCGATGAAGAAGTCGGTGGTCCGATGGGCAGTCCACGTGAGGGCCATGCCGCCCGTCGTCACCTTGTCGCCGGCCTTCGGCATGACAGCCGCCTCACCGTTGATGAAGTCGGTGTCGATTTCCGCGGCGCCCGATTCGCCGGTGATCGGGATCGGCGCCAGGATCAGCCAATCGCGGATGTATCCTTCTGCGTCCGGAGCGAGCCTCGACTGGGCCGGCAGGACGAGCGCGCTGAGCAGGGTCACGATCATCGCAATTTTCATGGAAGCTCCCTCGGAGTAATGGTGACGGGTATTATGCCTCGGCTCTCAGCCAAAGCGATGCTCCATAATCACGCGATGCGAAGAAGTCTGCTCACCGCCGTGGCGGCCACCGCGGTGTCAGTCACGCTCACCGCACAATCACCCGCTGCCGGGACCTACTGGCCCGGTGTCCAGTGGCGCACGGCGACACCGGAGTCGCAAGGCATTGATTCCGAGGCGCTCGCGTCGGCTATCGAACAGGTCCGACTGAAGCAGTGGGGCACGCACAGTCTCCTGGTCATTCGTCACGGATTCGTCGTAGCGGACGCAGATTTTTATCCCTACCGATCGACCGCACCGCACGACATCGCGTCGGTGACCAAGACGCTCACGTCGACGCTGACCGGTGTGGCCGTCGCGAACGGTCTGCTGCAGCTCGATCAGACGGTGCTCTCGTTCTTTCCCAAGGACGCTCCCGCCGACGCCGATGCCAAGAAGCGGGCAATCACGATCGGCAATCTGCTCCGCATGGAATCGGGACTCGACTGCGGCTTTCTCCCGGGAGAGCAGGAACTCGAGACGATGAAGCGGTCAGCGAATTGGGTGCAGAACGCACTGTCTTTGCCGATGAAGTACGACCCGGGCACGCACCCGTCGTACTGCAGTCCCGGGTACCACCTGCTTGGTTCCGCGATTGGCGCCGCGGCACGCACGACCGAATTGGATTTCGGCCGCAGGTACCTGTTCGACCCGCTCGCCATGCGCGACATCGTCTGGGGCGACGACCCACAGGGCCGTAGTCACGGGTGGGGCGACAGTCACTTCTATCCCCGTGACATCGCAAAGCTCGGCTATCTCTATCTGCACGGCGGCGAGTGGAATGGCAAGCCGATCGTGCCGCGCGACTGGGTCAACATGTCCATCACGCCGCCGGCCGGCACGCGGACCGACCCAGGCGGATTCGGCATCGAATGGGGCGCGACCAACGGCGCGAACGGCCGTCAGTACGGCGGCACCGGCCGTGGCGGCCAGAGCCTGATTGTGTGGCCCGACCTCGACGTGATCCTGGTGAGCACGGCCGGCGGCAATGCGGGCCAGCTCCCGGCGCTGATCAGGCAGGCCATCAAGTCCGATCGGCCATTGCCCGAGAACACGGTCGCGGCGGCACATTTGCGCGCCGCCTCTGTGGCCGCGGCCACGGCTCCTGCCCCCGTTGCCGTGACGCCCCTTCCGCCGATTGCCGCGACGATATCCGGCAAGGTGTTCCAATTTCCCGTCAACCCGTCGCGCATCGATAGTCTTGCGCTGACGTTCGACAAGTCCGGCACAGCGTGGGTCGATCTGAAGTACTACGGTGAGCCGCTACGGATGCCGCTCGCCCTCAATGGCGTCTATCCCGTCGGCCCCAACGGCCCCTTCCGACTTCCGGCTGCCGCGATGGGCAACTGGA
>Ga0068859_100008563_pt1 | contig 10343 bp, 8 predicted proteins | sample KBSSwiS22_FD_66585 | JGI IMG/M metagenome (GOLD analysis project Ga0068859, IMG submission 66585) | Switchgrass rhizosphere microbial communities from Kellogg Biological Station, Michigan, USA - KBS Switchgrass S2-2 | ecosystem: Host-associated > Plants > Roots > Rhizosphere > Soil ...
AGCATCATGATAAAAGAAGGCGTGTTGGAAGATCCTAAGCCGCAGGCTATTTTTGGTTTGCATGTAAACCCCCAACTGGAAACAGGGAAATTAAGTTTTCGTAGCGGCAAGGTAATGGCCAGCGCCGATGAGTTGTATTTTACCATTAAAGGCAAAGGTGGTCATGCTGCTTCACCACAAACAACCATTGACCCGATATTAATTGCTTCACATCTGGTCATCAGCCTGCAACAGGTGATTAGCCGCAACCGGAACCCGTTTGATCCGTCCGTTCTTTCCATCACCTCGATCAATGGAGGAACTGCAACCAATGTAATTCCTGATGAAGTAAAATTGATGGGAACTTTCAGGGCCATGAATGAAGACTGGAGGCATAAAGCGCATGAATTAATTGAACGGACAACAAAAGAATTGGTTCATTCTATGGGAGGTAAGGTCGATCTCCATATCGATAAGGGATACCCGGCTGTATATAACAATGAACCACTGAATGAAAAGGCCAGGACCCTCGCTGAACAATTCATGGGGAAAGAGAACATAGAAGAAACCGAGAAACGTATGGGTGCAGAAGATTTCGGTTATTACTCGCAATTGATCCCCGGATGCTTTTATCGTTTGGGCACAGGGAATAAACAAAAGGGTATCAGTGCCGGCGTACATACGCCTCATTTTAATATCGATGAAAACGCCATTGAGATCGGCATGGGAGTAATGGCATGGCTCGGATGTAATATAGACTGATTTCGAGATGCAACGTTCTTCAAGAAACGCTTGTCAGGAATAAAAATAATTGATGCGATTCGTTTGCCTGGTAGTCGTTAGTATATTTTGTTCTATTGGCTGTAAAAAAGACGACAAGATAGTACCATCAAATGGTGAGTTGATCATATCAGCCGGTGAAACAGACAGATCAAACACAATTGGTTACAAAACTTGTTTACAAACTGCTTACAAAGGTGATGATATTATCCTTTGCTTTGATTCGCTAATAGAAGATTCCCGTTGCCCCGTTGGAGCTGTATGCACCTGGCAGGGAAGAGCCATGGTAAAATTTTCTTTTACTGTCAACCAGGATCAACGCCCTATTACTCTTTCCACGTTTAAGTTACCTGGTTTCCCGTCCGATACGATTTTAATGGGATATAAAATTGAGTTTGTCAATTTGCTGCCATACCCCGAGATCAAGAAGAGCCATGACCTTTCAGAATACACGGCAGACGTAAAGGTGACAAAGCAATAGAGCTGCACGCATTTAAATTCTCCCCGAAATTTTATTTTGTACATTGCATCCCGTTTTTCAAAATTGAAGAACTTATCAGGATTTTTGTAATCTTGATGAAGGAATTGATGTAGTATAAGTGTGCGACGCAAGGAACGCTGGGTGAAGAACCCATTGTCGACTACATCATTAAAAACCAGCTATGCAAAAAGATCTACGAAGACAACAAGCTCTCGAATATCATTCAAAAGGCCGTCCCGGAAAAATTGAAGTAGTCCCTACCAAGGAAGCAAAAACGCAGCGTGACCTTTCTCTTGCTTATTCACCGGGGGTAGCAGAGCCTTGCAAAGAAATTCATGCAAAACCGGAGACGGTTTACAAATACACGGCAAAAGGAAACCTGGTAGCTGTTATCAGCAATGGTACAGCCGTATTGGGTTTGGGAGATATCGGCCCTGAAGCAGGTAAACCGGTGATGGAAGGGAAAGGGGTGTTGTTTAAAATTTTTGCAGATATCGACGTATTCGATATCGAGATCAATGAAAAAGATCCCGAAAAATTTGTTCAGATAGTAAAAGCATTGGAACCCACATTTGGGGGAATTAACCTGGAAGATATTAAAGCACCTGAGTGTTTCTACATAGAGAAAAAATTAAAAGAGGAATTGAATATTCCTGTCATGCACGACGACCAGCATGGGACGGCTATTATCAGTGCTGCCGCATTGCTGAACGCATTGGAAATTCAGAAGAAAAGAATTGAAAAAGCAAAGTTTGTTGTGAATGGCGCCGGAGCAGCTGCCATGGCCTGTATCATGTTGTATATAGCGTTGGGAGCAAAACATGAAAACTTTTTAGTGTTTGACAGAAAAGGAGTGTTGTACAGTGGAAGAGCAGACATGGAAGAGATGAAGCAAAAGTTTGCCAACGCTCCGGGTGAAATGAGTTTGTCCGAAGCGATGAAGGATGCTGATGTTTTTATTGGTTTGAGTGTGGGAGATGTGGTAACCCCCGACATGTTAAAAACAATGGCGAAAAATCCGATCGTTTTTGCCATGGCAAATCCCGATCCTGAGATCGCCTGGGAAGATGCGATCCTTGCAAGAAAAGATGTGATCGTTGCCACGGGCCGTAGCGATTATCCAAACCAGGTAAATAATGTACTTGGCTTCCCTTATATTTTTCGGGGAGCATTGGATGTACGTGCAAAACAGATCAATGAAGCCATGAAACTCGCCGCAGTGAATGCTTTGGCTGAGCTGGCAAAAACCCCCGTTCCTGATATAGTGAATCTTGCCTATGGCGAAAAAACGATCTCATTTGGTCCAGCTTATATCATTCCAAAACCTCTTGACCCAAGATTACTATCAACCGTAGCGCCCGCCGTAGCCAAAGCCGCTATCGAGAGCGGCGTGGCTCAACACCCGATAACAGACTGGGAGAGTTACACAAATGATCTCAATAAACGTCTTGGCCTGGACAACCAGGTAATGCGGATCATCGGTAATAAAGCCCGAAACAATCCGAAACGAATTGTTTTTGCGGAAGCCGACAACGTTAAAATTTTAAAAGCGGCACAAATAGTTTTTGATGACGGTATCGGGTATCCGATCTTATTGGGTGATGAGAACAACATCCGGAATATTGCCGCGGCCAACAGTGTTGATATAGAAAGTTTTCCCATTCTTGACCCCAGGAGTGATGCCAATGAAGAAAAGAGAAACCAGTATGCAGAATTGTTTTTCAAAAAAAGAGGCAGGAAAGGCTTTAATTTATATGAAGCAAAAAAGGTAATGCGCGACAGGAATCATTTTGGCTGCATGATGGTGGAATGTGGCGACAGCGATGCGATGATCTCCGGCCTTACCAAGAATTACCCAGACACAATTCGGCCTGCATTACATGCCATTGGTACAGAAGACGGGGTTGACAAGATCGCGGGCATGTACTTAATGCTGACAAAAAGGGGTCCATTATTCCTTGCCGATACTACCGTTAATTTTAACCCAACAGCCGAGGAAGTTGCGAACATTACTCTGATGGTGGCAAGAGAGATCCGAAATTTCAATATCATTCCGAGAATTGCTTTATTGAGCTATTCAAATTTTGGAAGCAGCAATTCTCCAGAGGCAAGATTGATGGCTGAAGCGAGAAGAATTGTAAAGCACAAAATGCCTTTGCTCATCGTGGATGGAGAAATGCAGGCGAGTGTTGCCTTCAATAATGAATTGATGAAGGAAAATTATCCTTTTTCCGAATTAGTGGATAAGGACGTCAATACCCTTATATTCCCAAATCTTGCATCCGGGAATATTGCTTATAATTTATTAAAAGAACTAGGAACTGCCGATGCGATCGGTCCCATCCTGCTGGGTTTAAAAAAACCTGTTCATATTTTACAACTGGGCAGTTCGGTTCGGAGTATTGTTAACATGGCCCTGATTGCTGTCGTGGATGCACAAATGAAATCCCAGGTAGCAACAGACGAGATCGTAAAAACATCAAGATGGTGGAAACGGTTTAGAAAGGCAAACAAAGAGGGATGATCGGGTGAATCGTGAGCTGTGTATTGTGAATGGTAATAATAAGTAATGAATAATGAGTAACCGTCTTGCCTATGCCGCCGGCCGCCTACAGATACTTGTCACTCTCTGCCTGCCGGCAGGCAGGATTCTTGTTCCTTGTCGCTTCATCCAGTATCTTGCACCATAGTTTATGAGCATCTTTAGTGAAATTGGCGGCTACCTCCTGATGATCAAAGGCATGTTTTCCAAACCGGAGAACATGAAAATGTACTGGAAAGAATTTATCCATCAATGCTCTGACATTGGCATAGGTTCGCTGGGCATTGTTGTCGTTATTTCAATTTTCATGGGCGCAGTGTCAACCGTTCAAACTGCATATCAGTTGGTAAGTCCTCTCATTCCCAAATCGGCCATTGCCCAAATTGTTCGCGACACTGTTATTCTCGAATTTGCTCCCACTCTTATTTGCATTGTGCTGGCGGGTGTAGTGGGGAGTAAGATCGCAAGTGAATTAGGAAACATGAGAGTAAGTGAGCAGATCGATGCTCTCGAAATAATGGGCATCAATACAAAAACGTACCTGGTCTTGCCGAAAATACTTGCAGCGCTTTTGGTGATCCCTATGCTGGTGGTCATTGCTGCTGTGCTAGGCGTTTGGGGCGGACGGTTAGCCGGTAGTGCTGCGAATATTATTTCCAACAGCACATTTGATAAAGGCCTGCTGGAGGGTTTTTTGCCTTACAATGTTGTTTTTGCTTTGGCTAAAGCATATACTTTCGCATTTCTTATTTCAAGTGTTCCTGCTTATTTTGGATACTATGTACAGGGTGGGTCACTCGAGATCGGAAGGGCAAGTACAAAAGCGGTGGTGACCAGTTGCATTTTGATACTATTCGCTGACTATATACTGGCGGCGTTATTGTTATAGAGTCATTTTGAGTCATCAAGTCATTTTATCTTAGCCATTAAACCCTTTATATGATTCCACTTGAGGATTTGCAGGTGTATAAAATAGCCATGGAAATTGGCGATGCTGTTTGGAGTATTGTGGAAAAATGGAATTATTATCAGAAAGATACTTTAGGCAAACAATTTACCAAGGCCTCAGATTCAATTTCTTTTAATATCAGTGAGGGTTATGGAAGGTTCCATTTTGCAGAGAATAGAAATTTTTGCTTTTATAGCAGAGGGTCACATTTGAGAGAAGAACAGCCATCGAAAAGGCAAACAAACGGAATCTTCTATAGAACGAGGAGAATGCCTTTTTAACCGAAAAAATGAAACTTTATTTTATTCTTATAAATCCTTATATCAAATCAATTGGGACAAATCAAAAAGAATTTAATTGACTTAATGACCGAAATGACTTATTGACTCTTAATGATCGAAATAAAAAACATACGGAAAACCTTTGTTGATAAAACGGTTATCAAGGATGTTAGTGCCGTGATGCAACCAGGTCAATGCAACCTGATCATAGGCACCAGCGGCAGTGGTAAAACCGTCTTAATGAAATGCATGGTTGGGTTGTTACATCCGGATAACGGCGAGGTTTTGTATGATGGAAAAGATTTCACCAACATGAGGACCGAAGAGAAGACGCAGGTCCGTAAAGAGATCGGGATGCTGTTCCAGGGCTCAGCCTTGTTTGATAGTTTAACCGTAGAACAAAACGTGATGTTCCCGCTGGACATGTTCACTACAAATTCTTACCGGGAAAAATTAAAGAGAGTAAATGAAGTCCTGGAGAAAGTAAATCTGAAAGACACAAACAAAAAATACCCGGCTGAAATAAGTGGCGGGATGAAAAAAAGAGTGGGTATAGCCAGGGCTATTGTGCTAAATCCAAAGTACCTTTTTTGTGATGAACCAAATTCTGGTCTCGACCCTCAAACTTCAATGGTCATTGACAGACTGATAAAAGACATTACCGAAGAATATAACATTACTACAGTAGTGAATACACATGATATGAATAGTGTAATGGAGAACGGGGACTATATTATTTACATGTACGACGGACAGAAAGAATGGGAGGGAAATAAAAATGAGATCATCTTCAGTAAAAATCAGCGACTGAATGATTTTATATTCGCTTCTGAATTTTTAAAAGACGCGAAGGACATGCGTATGCTTGAAGAAACAGGTAAGATCTCAAATGAAAGGAACATGGAAGAATTGATCGATGAGGGAGCCCCACCGCTGGTACCCCCGCCTGACGAAGAGGGAAAAAAATAAATGAAAAAAATATTTCTTCTCCTGCTAACCTTTGTTGTGATGAGTGTATCGGGACATGAGTTCTGGATACAACCCGATAAGTTTATTTACAAACATGCTGAACCTGTCAATATCAAATTCCTGGTAGGTGAAAATTTTACCGGCGAAAACTGGACCGGCGATAAGGATAAAATAAATAGCCTTCGCTTATATTTCGAGAACATCACAGATGAAAACGTTGATGACAATTTCGGAAAAAATAAGGGTGATTCTTTGCAAATAGCGATGCTCGATGAAGGAACTGTAATGGTCACTCTCAACACAACAAATTCTTTTATCGACCTGGATGCAGCAAAATTTAATGACTACCTGAAGGAAGATGGGTTGACAGAGGCTTTGGAATACCGGGAGAAGAATGGGGACACTGCTAAAAATGGTCGCGAAAACTATCAACGCAGCGTAAAGACCATTTTCCAGGTGGGAAGCAAGTACACAAATGTTTATAAGCAAAGAACAAATTTACCTCTCGATATCATCCCCGCAGACCATCCTTACGCTATTTCAAAGGATGGAAATTTTAAAGTGAAGCTTTTGTTTCTCGGTGAAAGATTAACGAACACAAAGGTCAGGGTGTGGCATAAGCTGGATGACAAGATCAGCCAGCAAGAGTACAGGACCGATGATGAGGGTGAAATAAAATTCTTCGTATCTCCTGAAGGCGAATGGATGGTAAGTTGTGTAAAGATGGTGAGATTGGAAGATGATCCCAGGTCTGAATGGCAAAGCTATTGGGGATCGTTAACCTGGGGTTACTATTAATTGAAATGGCCGAATTGTTAAATGGCCAAATGCTTGTGAGAACTCCATTAAACAACTAAGCAATTACGCACTTGGACAATTAAAATAATCCGTCAACACATTGCTCATTAACTCTTACTTTTGCCCCTACTTTCAAAATTTACTATGAGCATTCTTGTAAATAAAAGTTCAAAAATTTTAGTGCAGGGCTTTACAGGAACTGAAGGAAGTTTTCATGCTTCACAGATGATTGAGTATGGAACGGATGTCGTGGGCGGCGTCACACCCGGAAAAGGTGGAAGCACTCATCTTGACCGTCCTGTTTTTAACACTGTTGCGGACTGCATAAAAAAAACCAATGCCGATGTGAGTATCATTTTTGTACCACCGGCATTTGCTGCCGATGCCATCATGGAATCTGCCGAAGCAGGAATTGGTTTAATCGTTTGCATTACCGAAGGCATCCCGGTTCAGGATATGGTGAAAGTGAAAAACTATTTACAGGGAAAAAATACAAGGCTGATCGGGCCAAATTGTCCCGGCGTCATTACAGCGGATGAGTGTAAAGTGGGTATCATGCCGGGCTTTGTTTTTAAGCCAGGAAAAATTGGGATCGTTTCAAAATCGGGAACGCTTACCTATGAAGCCGCAGACCAGGTAGCAAAGGCGGGTCTGGGAATCTCTACCGCCGTCGGCATTGGTGGCGATCCTATTATTGGCACTACTACTAAAGATGCTGTCGAATTATTTATGAACGATGCAAACACCGATGGGATCGTAATGATCGGTGAAATTGGCGGAGGCATGGAAGCAGAAGCGGCGCGATGGATTAAAGCTAATGGAAATAAAAAACCGGTTGTTGGTTTTATCGCAGGACAGACCGCGCCACCGGGTCGCCGAATGGGACATGCAGGCGCGATCATTGGCGGTGCTGACGACACAGCGGCTGCGAAAATGAAAATAATGAGTGAATGTGGTATTGATGTGGTTCAAAGTCCTGCCGATATTGGGAAAACGATCGCGAACGTGATGAAGCCGGCAACTTAGGTGCTAGCTTCATTTTTTTACTCAATAAATTAAAAAGCCTCTTCAAAAATCGAAGAGGCTTTGTTTATCATAAGAGTTTTCCAAAACTCTCCTGTACGGGATGGGGTACTTATTTCCGGATACAACGGGCCAATTCATCTCTGCTGCTATTGAAGCTAAACAGATCCGACAAAGTATAATAATTTGATTGATCTACAACTTTGTTGTACCCAAACTTGGCAAGTTCAAGTTTGTTACTTTCAAAATTGAACAAACCCAGTAGTTGTCTCAATTGTCTTGTCGTAAAATAATTGGTACTGATAATTTGTTCGGCTGATCTCATTCTGTTTGTTTCAAAATTTTCTTTATTGATGGCCCACATTACGCGGTCAAATTCAAAATCGTCCATCGCTTTTGAATAGGTTCCATGGGAGAAGGGATAATAATTTCCGCCGCTATTCCAGGTGTCCCCAAATTCTCTCCTTCTTCGTGTTGTCTCATTCATGGTTATCGCGCCGCATTCATCGACGGCAATCGTCAGGTTTGTTCTTGGTTTCAACAGAACCGGTCCATTAAACAGAACATTGCGATCGTACGCGAATGTCCCCACAGAGCCTTGAAACGACTGCTGGTAAACCTTTACATCATGGTACGAGGGCTCGAGACCCGAGATCATAATTGAGTTAGATCCGATGTCAAAACATTTTCCGTCAACAATGACCACGATCGGAGATCTCTCGGCTGATTTTATCATTAATGTAGCCGTGGGCCTGAAACCTGCAGAAAAAGCAGACGTGGTGAGCAAAAAAGAACTTACAAGTGTAAAAATTGTTTTCATATTATTTTTGTTTTAGTCTGATAACGGCCATCTGGTAATTACCGGCAAAAGAACCATCAAGGCCAAGTTTATTTTTAATCCCGGTAGCAATTCGATCGAGTATCTCTTTTAATTTCTTCATCGTTTATTGATTTGCCTTAAAAATTCAAAGCATATGCCACCATATTAAAAAATCACGAAAGAAAACGTTAAAGGAAAATTTTAATTAAAAAAGCAAAAACGAATTCCTTTTAAATCATTGCCAGGCAAGCATTCTGATTGAAACAGGAGCTTTTGTTAAAGAATTATTTCATCGCTTTTTATGAAAAAAACATAATCACTGCATCCATAAAACTGATTAAATAATAACTTGTAAAAAAATTAACAGGATGCGAATTAAACCTTTCCGTTTTTTCATGGCCGGCCTAATTACTTTGTTCGTTACCCACTCTGCTATTAGTCAGCTACCCGTAAAAAACTATGAGAAAGAATGGAACAAGGTTGATGGTTTGGTAAAAAAGGGTTTACCCACGTCGGCATTGGAAGAGGCAAAAAAAATTTACCAGCTGGCGAAAAAAGATAAGCAGGATGCGCAGGTGATCAAGTCGCTCATGTACATGATCGGATTACAAGGCGAGGCCAGAGAAGACAATCAAACGAAAGCCATTGCAGACCTGGAAAAAGAAACGAATGCTGCCATCGAACCTGCGAGGTCGATCTTAAATAGTTTCCTTGCCGAACTTTACTGGCAATATTATCAGCAACATCGATGGCAATTATACAACAGAACAAAAACAACAGTCCCGATAGCGATCGGGACTAAAAAAGATGATATAGCTACGTGGACAGCCGATGATCTTCATAAAAAGATCGGTGACCTTTATCTGGTATCTATTAAAAATTCATCACTTCTTCAGCAAACGAGGTTGAACGTTTACGATGCCATTATTTTAAAAGGGAATGTTCGTCATCTTCGTCCCACTCTTTTTGATCTCCTGGCCCATCGTGCTCTTGATTATTTTAAGAACGATGAACGCGATATTACAAAACCGGCCTATGCCTTTGAGATTAACCAGCCTTCAGCATTTGATCCCGCATCAGATTTTATTCATCGCAAATTCGAAGCGAAAGATTCTCTTTCCCTGCAACAAAAAGCATTGCTTCTTTACCAGCAATTGATATCATTTCATTTAAATGACGCGAAACCTGATGCCCTGATCGATGTTGACATGGAGAGGATCCAATTTGTAAATGAAAAAGGGGTACAGGAAAATAAAAAAGAATTATACCTCCTTGCTTTAAACCATATTGCGCACCAATATACGAGTATTCCTGCGGCCGCACAGGCATCGTATTTGATCGCACAGCAATACAATGAGGACGCAGATACGTATCAACCCTATGGAGATACCACGCATCGCTACGACAGGGTAAAAGCAAAAGAAATTTGTGAAAAGATATTGGCTCAAAAAGATTCATCCGAAGGAAAGATCAATTGTTTTAATCTTTTAAATGAGACCATTAGAAAAGATCTCCAATTTTCAATTGAAAAAGTGAATACTCCCGGCCAACCCTTTCGGGCATTGGTTCAGTACAAAAATTTTACCCAGCTCTATTTACGGTTGATCAAGGCAGACGAAGATTTTAAAAATGAAACGAGTAATTCGTATGATGATAAACTCTGGAACAGGCTGACCAATGCAACTCCTGTTCGCAATTGGGAACAACAGCTACCTGCCACC
>Ga0068859_100008564_pt1 | contig 10343 bp, 10 predicted proteins | sample KBSSwiS22_FD_66585 | JGI IMG/M metagenome (GOLD analysis project Ga0068859, IMG submission 66585) | Switchgrass rhizosphere microbial communities from Kellogg Biological Station, Michigan, USA - KBS Switchgrass S2-2 | ecosystem: Host-associated > Plants > Roots > Rhizosphere > Soil ...
ATCATCTTGTGATCGCGAGCCATGCGGCGGATCCAGCTGTCGGGTCTGATGGACATTTTTGATCCGGGGCCCCTACCGCGGAATGCTCGCTACGCTTGCGGGGCCCCAACGCCCCGCGCCGCTTCGCTCGCGCAGCCTAGCGGCGGAAGAACATCATCAAGAGCGTCAAGACGACGCTGATGATGATGGATGTCACCAGCGGGAAGTAGAACGTGACCGGCCCCCGACGCACCATGAAGTCGCCGGGCAGACGGCCCAGCGGAACGCCAGCCCATACGGCAAACCCGACCGCCATCAGAACCGCGCCCGCGAACACCAGAAACTTGCCCATGAACCCGGAACCTATTTGTCCACGAGCTCCATCCCCGCGAAAAAATATCCAATCTCGAACGCCGCCGTGTCGGGCGCGTCGGAGCCGTGTGTGGCGTTCTCGCCTATCGAGCTCGCGAACTCCTTGCGGATGGTGCCCGGATCGGCTTTCGCCGGATCGGTCGCGCCCATGAGCGTGCGCCATTTCTTGATGGCGTCGGGCGCTTCGAGCACCAGCGCCACGATCGGCCCCGACGACATGAACTCGACCAGTCCCTTGAAGAACGGCCGCTCCCGGTGAACGGCGTAGAACCCCGCAGCCTCGCCGTTTGTCAGCCGCATCATCCTCATGGCACGAATCTGGAATCCCGCTTCCTCGATGCGCTGAAGAATTCTGCCGGCATTGCGCTTGGCGACCGCGTCGGGCTTGATGATGGCGAATGTACGTTCCATATAAGCGGCCAATTATACCCATGAAACGTCCCATGTTCGTGCGGGACAGAGGAGTCGAATGAATCCTGTTGAGCCAGCTCTCCCAAAACCGAGTGACCCGGATTACTACAAAGGTGCCGTGGAAGGTGACCGCCCCAGCGACATTCAGCAGGGCAACGAGAACGTGCCCGGCTCGCTCGACAGCAACGGCCTGCCGAAAGACAAGGTGAAAATCGCCGAGGATGTCATTGGCGCGAATGAGGATGGAAGCGAGGGCGGGTAGGTAGACTTGAAGCGGGAAACTCTTTCAGTCTCAACACGGAGACACAGAGACACAGAGTTTTTCGAAAAAAATTTCTCTGTGTCTGTGACTCTGTGTTGAGACAGCGAGTACTTACCGAAGTCCGTCCATGATCTCGTCGAGCACAGCCTTGGGCGGCCGCGTCCGCTCGAGCGGCAGCGTCGCCAACGGCTCGTCCACCACGTTCAGCTGCTTCAGGAAATCATCGCGATCCGGCTCGATGTAGATGATGCCGGTGGCAAATTCGCCGCGGCGCGAGGCCTCGTGCAGCGTGCGCAGTGCCTGGATCTTGTCGGTGGCGTCATACGCCTCATCGAGCTTCTTCAGGAACAGCCGCGACCCGTCGTGCATCTTCACTTCCTGGGTCGTGCCGGGCTCGTAATCGACCGAGATGTCCTCGAAAAACGGCACAAAGCTTACTTCCTCGAGCGGATCGTCGTGGTCCTTCACATACGCGTAGCTCTTGGTCGAGCCTTCGTGGTCGTTGAACGTGACGCACGGCGAGATGACGTCGAGCATTACGGTGCCGCGATGGCTCAGCGCCGCCTTCAGCAACGCGAGCAGCTGCCTCTTGTCGCCCGAGAACGACCGCGCGACGAACGTTGCGCCGAGCTGGATGGCCAGCGCGCACGTATCGATCGGCGGCAGATCGTTGACGACGCCGTTCTTCAGCTTCGAGCCGAGGTCGGCGGTCGGCGAGAACTGCCCCTTGGTGAGGCCGTAGCAGCCGTTGTCTTCGATGATGTAGATGATCGGCAGATTACGGCGCATCAAGTGGACGAACTGCCCAATTCCGATCGCGCCCGTGTCGCCATCGCCGCTCACGCCGATAGCAATCAGCTTCTGATTGGCCAGCATCGCGCCTGTACCAACCGACGGCATGCGGCCATGCACGGCGTTGAATCCGTGCGAGCCGCCGAGGAAGTACGCCGGGCTCTTGCTGGAGCAGCCGATGCCCGACAGCTTTACGACGTGTTGCGGGTTGATGCCCATTTCGTAGAACGCGTCGATGATGCGCTCGGAGATGGCGTTGTGGCCGCAGCCGGCGCACAGCGTGGTTTTGCCGCCCTTGTAAATCTGCGGCTCGAGTCCAATTCGATTGACCTTGAGGGGTACTGTCGCCATTACTCTCCACCTGTCATGGAACCGTGAGAACCGGACACCGGAGCCGCCTTCGTGGCGACCTCGAATCCTTCCTGCGCGAGGATGTCGTCGGTAACGCTTCGAGCATCAATGGGCAAGCCGCTGTAGTGCAGCACGTGGCGCAGCTTCGCGCAGCGCTCCGGCGACAGCTCCAGCTTCATCAGCATCGCGAGCTGTCCGTCGCGATTCTGTTCGACGACATAGATGCGGTCGTGCGCATCGATGAAGCTCGGCAGATCGTCGTTGAACGGATACGCCCGCATCCGCAGATACGACGTCTTGACGTTCGTTTCTTCGCGAAGCTGATCGCGGCTCTCGGTAATCGCCCAGTGCGACGTGCCGTAGCCGATGATGCCAATCCTCGCTTCCTTGTCGCGCTCGACGATCGGCTTGGGCACGAACTTCCGCGCAGTCTCGAACTTGCGGTTCAGCCGGTCGACGTTGTTGACGTAGTCGTCGGGACGCTCGCTGTATTGGGCCTTGTCGTTGTGCCCCGAGCCGCGCGTAAAGAACGCGGGCATCCCGTCTCCCGGGACCGTCCGGTACGGAATACCGTCTCCGTCAACGTCCTTGTAGCGGCCCCACTCGCCCAGCTTCTTCAGCACATCGGCCGTCAGCCGCTTGCCGCGATTGATCGGCTTGGTCGGATACTGAAAGCCGTCCGACATCCAGTTGTTCATGCCGAGATCGAGATCCATCATCACGAAGATCGGCGTCTGGAACTGCTCGGACAGGTCGAACGCCTCGATGGCCAGCTCGTAGGCTTCCTCCACCGAGTTCGGGATCAACAGGATGTGCTTGGTATCGCCGTGTGACAGAAACGCGGTGCTCAGGATGTCGCCCTGCGCGGTGCGTGTCGGCAGGCCGGTCGACGGACCCACACGCTGCACGTCGAAGATCACCGCTGGCGTTTCGGCGTAGTAGGCAAGCCCCGTAAATTCGGACATCAGCGAGATGCCGGGGCCGGCGGTGGCGGTCATTGCGCGGGCACCTGCCCAACCAGCGCCAATCACCATGCCGAGCGAGGCAATCTCATCTTCCGCCTGGACGATGGCAAATGTGGCCTTGCCGGTTTCTTTGTCCATGCGGTACTTCCGCATGTAGCCGATCAGCGACTCGCACAGCGACGAAGACGGCGTAATCGGATACCAGGCCACCACGGTGACGCCGGCCATCATGCAGCCGATGGCCGCCGCGGCGTTGCCTTCAATCAAAATCTTGCCGGCCGTGGCGTTCATCTTCTCGATGTGGAACGGGTCCTGTTTGGTGAACGTCGACTCGGCGTAGTCGAAGCCGGCTTTCAGCGCAGCCGCGTTCATCTGAACCGCTTTCGCCTTTTTGCCGAGCTGCCGCGCGAGCGCCTGATCCATGAACGACAGGTCGATTCCGAGCAGCTTCGCCAGGACGCCGTCGTAAATCATGTTGCGCACCAGCCGGCGCAGCTTGGCATCCGGGCAGACAGGCGCCACGAGCTTGTCGAACGGAACGGGGTAGAACGTGAGATCCGAGCGCAGCGCGTTGAGCTTCAGGGGCTCGTCGTAAACGACCGCGGCGCCCGCGTCGAGCGTCATCACGTCTTCCTTGGCGGTCTCCGGGTTCATCGCCACCAGGAAGTCGACTTCCTTCTTGCGGCCGACGTAGCCGCGCTTGCTGGCCCTGATGGTGTACCAGGTCGGCAACCCGGCGATGTTCGAGGGGAACATGTTCTTCCCCGATACCGGCACTCCCATCAACAAAATTGAGCGAAGGAGAACGATGTTGGCGGTCTGGCTGCCAGAACCGTTAACCGTTGCGACCTGAATGCTGAAATCGTTGACGACGCGGCTGCTGGTAGAGGGTGTTGTCGTTTCTTGCGGAGCTACATCAATCGGTGACATTCCATGTCCTTCGAGATTGGGGGAAAAAGCAGGCTTCCCAACCCAAGATTATAACACGCCGAAAAGGCCGGAAGTTCTGACGGCCGAATCGGTTACCTCGGTACGATCTAAAGCAGGCTCTTTACGGCGGTGCCGATGTCTGCAGGGCTTTTCACGACCGTCACGCCGGCGGCAGAGAGCGCAGCCATCTTTTCGGCCGCTGTGCCCTTTCCTCCAGCAATGATGGCGCCCGCGTGTCCCATGCGGCGGCCAGGAGGTGCCGTTTGCCCGGCGATGAAGCCGACAACCGGCTTCTTGAACGACTTCTGAATGAACTGCGCCGCCTCTTCCTCGGCGGTGCCGCCAATTTCACCGATCATCACCACCGCGTCGGTCTCCGGGTCGTCGCCGAACAACTTCAACACGTCGACAAACGACGTGCCGATCAGAGGGTCGCCCCCGATGCCGATGCAGGACGATTGCCCCATGCCCAGCTGCGTGAGCTGATGAATGGCTTCGTAGGTAAGCGTTCCGCTCTTGGAGACGATGCCGATACGTCCCTCGCGGGCGATATGGCCCGGAATGATCCCGGCCTTCGCTTTGCCGGGCGAGATTGCGCCGGGACAATTCGGACCCACGAGCCTGGTTCCCGGCCGATCTTTCAGAAACGTGAGCGCACGCATCATATCGAGCGTCGGGATGCCTTCGGTGATGCAGACCACCAACCGTAGACCGGCGTCTGCCGATTCCATGATGGCGTCGGCGCCAAATGCGGCGGGCACGAAGATGACGGACGTATTCGCGTCTGTCGCTTTCAGGGCGTCGGCGACCGTGTTGAAGATCGGCCAGCCCTCGTGCGTGGTGCCTCCCTTGCCGGGCGTGACGCCCCCCACGACCGTGGTCCCGTAAGCTTGCGCCTGCTTGGCGTGGAACGTGCCTTCCTTGCCGGTGAGGCCTTGGACGAGGAGGCGGGTACTTTTGTCTAGGAGAATGGACATATCAGAACCTACGCCCTCGAGAGTTTCACCACTTGCTCGGCCGCCTCGCCCATCGATTTCGCGTTCGTGAAGTTCAGCCCGCTTTCCTTCAACATCTGCCGGCCCTCCTCCACGTTGGTGCCTTCCATCCGAATGACGATGGGCACGCGAACGCCGAGTTCCTGCACGGCCGCGATCACCCCGGCGGCCAGAATGTCGCACCGCAGGATGCCGCCAAAAATGTTGATGAGCACCGCGCGCACGTTCTTGTCCGACGTGAGGATCTTGAACGCGTTGCGAATCTGCTCCTTGTTCGCGCCGCCGCCAACGTCGAGGAAGTTCGCCGGCTCGCCACCCGCCAGCTTGATGATGTCCATCGTCGCCATCGCGAGACCTGCGCCGTTCACCATGCAGCCGATCGTGCCGTCGAGCCGGATGTAGTTGAGGCTGAACTTCGACGCCTCGACCTCGAGCGGATCTTCTTCCTCGAGGTCGCGCAGTTCTTTCAGCTCCGGATGCCGCGACAGCGCGCTGTCGTCGAAGGTCATCTTCGCGTCGAGCGCAATCAGGTCGCCAGACTTCGTCACGATGAGGGGGTTGACCTCGATGAGTGAGGCATCGGTGCCGATGAACGCGTTGTAGAGCGCCCCGAGCATCTTGCCGAACTTGGCAATCTCGTCGCCTTGCAGCCCGAGGGCGAAGGCAAGCTTTCGCGTCTGGAACGGCACAAGCCCGGTGGCGGGATTCACATATTCCTTGTGAATCCGCTCGGGAGTTTTCTCCGCGACCGTCTCGATCTCCATGCCGCCATCCTGGCTGGCCATCACGACGGGCCTGCCCGCCGCGCGATCGATCACCAAACCGAGATACAGCTCGCGCGCAATCGGCAGTCCCTGCTCGACGAGCAGCCGGCCGACGCGGCGCCCCTCGGGACCGGTCTGGTGCGTGACGAGCGTCATTCCGTAGATTTGATTCGCCAGCTTGTCGGCCTCGCCGGGATTGGCGGCAAGCTTCACGCCGCCGCCCTTGCCGCGGCCGCCGGCATGAATCTGCGCTTTGACGACAACTGTTCCGCCGCCGAGGCGTTCAGCAACGCCTTTGGCGTCCGCAGCCTTGAAGATCGCTTCACCTGCCGGAACAGGAACGCCGTACTTCGAGAGGATGGCTTTGGCTTGATACTCGTGAATTTTCATAAGGACAAACGTTGAATCGTATCGTCCGCGGTTTGTCTGCGTCAAGCAGTTGCGAATAGAATTCACTTCATGACGTCTCGCAACGGTCGAAATCGATCGACCGGATCGCTCATCATCACGAAACTGATCATCGGCACCACGGGCATCCTCCTTTTTCTGTATCTCATCCTCCACATCGCCGGGAACGCGCTGATCTTCTTCGGGCGCGATGTCTTCAACACGTATTCATACAAGCTGATCAGCAATCCGCTCGTCGTGCCGGTGGAAATCGGCCTGCTCGTCGTCTTTCTGATCCACATCTTCAAAGCCGTGCCGATGACGCTGCGAAATCAGGCGGCGCGGCCCGCGAAATACGCGAAGAAGGAGCGGGCCGGCGGGACGAGTCAGAAGAGCCTCGCGTCGTCGACGATGATCCTCACAGGCCTGGCGCTGCTCATCTTCATCCCGATTCACGTGTGGATGTTCAAGTACGGGCCCGAGTATCAGTACGGAACGACCGAGATGCGCGATCTGTACCGACTCGAAGTCGAAAACTTCACCTCGCCGATTGCCGTCGGGTTGTATGTGCTGGCGATGGTGCTTGTCGGCATGCATTTGTGGCACGGCGTCTGGAGCTCGTTCCAGTCGCTCGGGATCGACGGTCCCCGATTCACGCCGTTCATTCGCAAGCTGGGGAAAGTGTCGGCCGTGATCATCGCCGGAGGGTTCATTGTGATTGCCGTGTGGGTGTTTCTCTACGGAGCCAGGTCATGACGCTGGACGGGAAGATTCCCGCTGGCCCGCTGCCCGAGAAATGGGAGCGCCGAAAATTCGAAAACAAGCTGGTGAATCCCGCGAACCGGCGCAAATACGAAATCATCATCGTCGGTACCGGGCTCGCCGGGGCGTCGGCGGCGGCCGCGCTCGGCGAGCAGGGCTACCGCGTGAAGGCGTTTTTCATCCACGACAGCCCCCGGCGCGCCCACAGCATCGCCGCGCAGGGCGGAATCAACGCCGCAAAAAACTACCGCAACGACGGCGACAGCATTTACCGGCTCTTTTACGACACCGTGAAAGGGGGCGACTACCGCTCGCGCGAAGCGAACGTGTACCGGCTCGCGCAGCTCAGCGTCGACATCATTGATCAGTGTGTGGCGACGGGCGTGCCGTTCGCGCGCGAGTACGGCGGCTTGCTCGACAACCGCTCGTTCGGCGGCGCGCAGGTGTCGCGGACGTTTTATGCCCGCGGCCAGACAGGTCAGCAGCTGCTGCTCGGCGCGTATCAATCGATGCTGCGGCAGGTGGATGCCGGCAACGTCACCTTGTACTCGCGGCGCGAGATGCTCGATCTCGTGGTCGTCGACGGGCAGGCACGCGGCATCATCACGCGGAATCTGATCACGGGCGAGCTCGAGCGGAACGAGGGACAGGCGGTGCTGCTGTGCACCGGTGGCTACGGAAACGTGTATTACCTCTCGACCAACGCCATCAACTCGAATGTGACGGCCGCGTGGCGCGCGCACAAACGGGGGGCGCTCTTCGCCAACCCGTGCTTCACGCAGATTCATCCGACGTGCATTCCCGTCAGCGGCGATCACCAGTCGAAGCTCACGCTCATGTCGGAAAGCCTGCGCAACGACGCCCGCGTGTGGGTGCCGAAGAATAAAGGCGACAAGCGTGCGCCGGATCAAATTCCTGAACCGGACCGCGACTACTACCTCGAACGGCGCTACCCCAGCTTCGGCAACCTCGTGCCGCGCGACGTCGCCTCGCGCGCCGCGAAGGAACGAGCCGACGAAGGCTACGGCGTCGGCGAAACGGGCCTGTCGGTCTATCTCGACTTCAAGGAAGCCATTGAGCGGCTCGGGATTGAGATCATCAAGGCGCGATACGGCAACCTGTTCGAGATGTACGAGCGCATCACGGCCGAAGATCCTTACAAGGTTCCGATGCGCATTTACCCCGCCATCCATTACACGATGGGCGGACTCTGGGTGGACTACAACCTGCAGAGCACGATTCCCGGATTCTTTGTGCTCGGCGAGGCGAATTTCTCCGACCACGGCGCCAACCGGCTCGGGGCGAGCGCGCTGATGCAGGGGCTCGCCGACGGCTACTTCATCGCGCCATACACCGTCGCCAACTACGTCGCGGCCGCTACGCTGCCCAAGCTTTCTACCGACCACCCGGCGTTTCAGGAAGCGGCTGTCAATTCGCAGGCGCGCATCGATCGCATCCTGAACGTCAAGGGGAAACGAACGATGCGGCAGTTTCATCGCGAGCTGGGCCGCATCATGTGGGACTACGTCGGGATGGCGAGGAATGAATCGGGGCTGCGCACGGCCGTCGACAACATCCGCACGCTCCGCGACGAGTTTTGGAAAGACGTGACGGTTCCCGGCGAGAAAAACAACATGAATCCGGCGCTCGATTACGCGGGACGAGTGGCCGATTACATGGAGTTCGCCGAGCTCCTCGCGCTTGATGCTCTGCACCGCAACGAATCGTGCGGCGGCCACTTCCGCGAGGAATTCCAGACCCCGGACGGCGAGGCCAGGCGCGACGACGACCATTACAGCTACGTAGCGGCATGGGAGTTTACCGGCGTGGGCGCGCAGCCGGTGCTGCATAAGGAGCCGCTCGAGTTCCAGGAAGTGCACCCGAGCCAGAGGAGCTACAAGTGATTCACGAAGGGCAGAGGGCAGAGGGCAGAGGGCAGAAGGCATCTATGTCTGCGAAGACGATAACTGTGAATTTGAAGGTCTGGCGGCAGCCGGCGAAGGATCAGCCGGGCCGCATGGTGGATTACGTTGCCAAAGAGATCTCGACGGACATGTCGTTTCTCGAGATGCTCGACGTGGTCAACGAAGACTTGATGCGCAAGGGTCAGGACCCGATCGCGTTCGATTCCGATTGCCGCGAAGGGATCTGTGGATCGTGCGGCTGCGTAATCAACGGCGTTCCGCATGGGCCCGACGCCGGCACCGCGACCTGCCAGCTCCATATGCGCCGCTTCACCGATGGCCAGACCATCACCGTCGAGCCCTGGCGAGCGCGGGCATTTCCTGTCCTGAAGGATCTCGCGGTCGATCGCTCGGCCTTCGATCGGATTATCGCCGCCGGCGGATATATCTCCGTCAGCGTCGGAGGCGCTCAGGACGCCAACAACATCCTGGTGCCGCACGACCTGCAGGAACAGGCCATGGATTCGGCGGCTTGCATCGCCTGCGGAGCCTGCGTGGCCGCCTGCAAAAACGCCGCGGCACATCTATTTACGGGCGCCAAGATTACGCAGCTCGCGCTGCTCCCCCAGGGACATCCCGAGCGGGAACTCCGCGTCGTCCGGATGGTCGAACAGATGCACGCGGAAGGATTCGGGGCGTGCTCGAACGAAGGCGAATGCGAAGCGGTATGCCCGAAGCTGATTCCCATCTCGAACATCGCGAAGATGATTCGGGAATACACGCGCGCGGTCTGGGCGGGCGTGAAAAGTTAATCTAGAACACCTTCGACAATATCAGCGGCCCGCTCGACCCCGCCTGCCCGTTCGATCGACATCTGGAGCTGACGGGCGCGCGCGAGATACTCCGGAAACTCGAGCACGCGGCGCACGGCCGCTTTCAACTGAGTTGCCCTAAGACGTCCTGGGAAGAGGACCTCACCTGCTCGTGCCCACCGTAAGCGCGCCGCAACAGCCGGCTGATCGTTCGTGACGGGAAGCGCCACCATAGGAACGCCGCAACTCAGCGATTCCATTACGGTATTCATTCCGCCATGGGTGATACAAACCGCCGCTCGCGTCAGCAGATCCAGCTGCGGGGCGTACTCGACAACAATGGGCGTCCCTGCGAGCCGGGTCGCACCCAGAGCGCCTCCGCCGCCCGCGGAGATGACCAGTTGCACCTCCAGATCGGCACACGCAGCCGCAACGACTTGAAAGATCTCCTCTTTCCTGTTCTGCAGAGTGCCGAACGATGCATAAACCAGCCGTTTGCCATCCAGGCGCTCGTAAGGAAAAGGTACGGTTGGGCGGCTGTTGTCCCGGAACGGCCCCAGATATTGCAGAGCGGCAGGCCTCGATGCGCGAGGAAAATCGAAATCTTCGGTGAGCTGGCTCAGCTGAGCCAATTCTGAAAAGGTGTCGTCGGGACGT
>Ga0068859_100008566_pt1 | contig 10343 bp, 11 predicted proteins | sample KBSSwiS22_FD_66585 | JGI IMG/M metagenome (GOLD analysis project Ga0068859, IMG submission 66585) | Switchgrass rhizosphere microbial communities from Kellogg Biological Station, Michigan, USA - KBS Switchgrass S2-2 | ecosystem: Host-associated > Plants > Roots > Rhizosphere > Soil ...
TCCAGTTTGGAAAAACTGACACAATTAAAACCTGCATTTGCAAAAGATGGTACGGTTACCGCAGGAAATTCTTCGGGTATTAATGATGGTGCTGCTGCAATGTTATTGGCAAGTGAAGCGGCTGTAAAAAGATATGGCTTACAACCAATAGCAAAAATTGTAAGCATGGCAGTTGCAGGTGTTGATCCTTCGGTGATGGGCATTGGGCCGGTACCAGCAACTAAAAAAGCATTGGATAGGGCAGGCCTGACCGTTAGCGATTTGGACCTGGTTGAATTGAATGAAGCTTTTGCATCACAGTCCATCGCCTGTATTTATGATCTTGGATTAGACCTGGAAAAAGTAAATGTAAATGGCGGCGCTATTGCATTGGGGCATCCTTTAGGTTGCAGCGGCGTAAGAATTTCCACTACTTTATTGTATGAATTAAGACGCCGTAAAGCAAAATACGGATTGGCTACCATGTGCATAGGAGTGGGCCAGGGCGCTGCAGTTATTTACGAAGCGCTGTAATTCTACAATGATCAGTTGTTGTTAAAAAAATCAGCCAATTTTTCAAATGCTACTTTATGTTGTTCACTGGTAGCAAGATTTTTTACCTGGCAATAATTTTGTTCTATTTCTGTACTGCCAATAATTACTGCAAAAGGGATATTCTTTTTTTCAGCATAAGCAAATTGCTTTGCAATTTTTGATTCCTCTTTGTGAAAAAGCTCACACGCAATACCAGCTTTGCGTAATTGCTGCATGATGTTAAAAGCAAAAGCACTTTCTTTTTCACCCATATTAAAAAACAAAACTTTTGTGCTTACTTGTAAATCTTCAGGGAATAATTTTAATTCTTCCAGTACATCATATATCCTGTCCACACCAAAACTAATGCCCACACCAGGAATGTTCGGTACGCCAAATAATCCGGTTAGATCATCATACCTTCCACCGCCACCAATGCTGCCCATTTGTACATTTGCAGGTGCTTTTGCTTCGTAAATAATACCGGTGTAATAATTTAAGCCACGGGCTAAGGTGAAATCAACTACAATGTTTTTACCAGTTGTATATTGTAATATTTTTTTTATTTCTTCAAGACCAAGATTGGTATCTGCAACATTTCCTATCAATGCATTCAACTGTTCTATTTTATTTTCGTTGCTGCCGCTGATGGAAACATATTTTTCAATGATCGCAATTTGATCTGTTGTTAATCCTTTTTCAACCAGTTCTTCTTTTACTTTATCAATGCTGATCTTATCCAGTTTATCAATGGCAGTTGTAATAGCTACTAATTTATCAACCGCATTACATGCTTGTGCCAATGCAGATAAAATTTTACGGCTGTTAATTCTTAACTCATAACCAGTTAATCCAAGGCGGTTAAAAACTTCATCATAGATCAATGCAAACTCCACATCGTTCATTAAAGAGTAACTGCCCACCACATCAGCATCGCATTGCGTAAACTCACGGTAGCGGCCTTTTTGCGGACGGTCGGCTCTCCATACAGGTTGTATCTGGTAACGCCTGAAAGGAAAACTAAGTTTAGTATGGTTCATGGCAACATATCGTGCAAACGGAATGGTGAGGTCATATTTCAAAGCTCTTTCAGTAAGATCACTGCTGCTTTTGCCTTCCATTACTTTTGCAAAACCTGCTTTTGCTTTTTCAATATTTTTTTCGTCGTTAAGCCCGTTGTTTAAAATTTTAAAGATCAGTTTATCGCCTTCCTCTCCATACTTACCCATTAGTGTACTCAGGTTTTCCATTGCAGGAGTTTCCAATGGCTGAAATCCGTATAACTCAAAAACAGTTTTAATAGTAGAAAGAATATGATTCCTTTTCCGGATAACATCTGCCGAAAAATCTCTTGTACCCTGCGGAATGGATGGTTTAGTGCTCATAATGCATCGTGAGACGTGAGTGGTCAATCGTGAGTGGTCAACCTTAACCTTGATAAATAATTATTTTAGTGCTGGTTGAATCATAAAGATCAAAACTCCGTGTTATTTAATTAATTTTTTAATTATTAAGTTAATGTTTATAAAAATGTTTTCAGCAAAAACTAAAGTTCGCCATTCACTATTCACTATTGACTATTCACCACTCACATCTCACGTCTCACTACTCACCATTGACAATTCACGCCTCACGATCATCTCACATACCTTGTCAAGTAACTCATACACTTCATGGTATCCTTTTTCAGGGCCATACCATGGATCGGGAACTTCTAAATTTTGCTCAGGAAATAATTCATTCAGCAGCAAGTCAATTTTTTTAGTATCAAATTTAGTTTTAGCAATTTTTTTTATATCATCTATCACATCTTCAGCCATGGCATAGATCTTATCATAACGATCAAAATCTGCTGCAATAAATTGCCTGCTTTTTTGCTGCCTGATATCAATACCATTTTGTAATCCTGCTTTAATACTCAGGTGATGTGGTGGTTCTCCTGTATGATAACCATTTGTTCCGGCACTATCCACCACCCAGTTCAATCCTGCTGCTGTTGCTTTATGTTGTAAAATTCCCTCGGCCAATGGGCTTCTGCAAATATTGCCGAGGCATACCATCAAAATCTTCATGCGTGCAAAGATAGGATACAAGGTGCAAGGGACAAGGCACAAGGCGCAAGAATGCAAGGCACAAGAATCAAGGGGTGCTTCAAACTGTCCTTGTACCTTGTGCCTTGTATCTTGTGCCTTCCGTCCCACAGCTTTATGGAATCCTGCAGCAACTTCATCTCATTACCGAACAAGCGCTTGTTTCAAAACAATTCATTCATCAGCGGTATTGTGCCGTTTAAAATCAAAAAAATGAAAACAGAATTAATTTTGAAAAGCGATGTATTGGACATTGTTTTCGAAAACCGAAACAAAGCTTATGGCGCTTACAACTTGCGTAAATTTTATGATGACCGGTTGAAAAAATCTGTTGCTGCAATGATATTGCTGGTGGCTATTTTTTCAGCTTTTGCTTTTATCCCCAGGAAAAAAGCAACAAAAGCGGAAATAATTTTTGAAACCAAATTAGCCGCTATACCTAAGACAGAAAAAAAACAGGAAATAAAAGAGATCAAAGAAACTCCTGCAGAAAAATTGCCGCCTGTAAGTATGAAAAGGCCAGCCAGCAATTTTGCTATTGTTAAGGATATTGATTTAAAAGATACAATCAAAACAATTACCGACACTGACAACCTTGGCCCACAAGACGTTCTTGTACCTGGTAGTGGGCCTGGTGTTGTAATTCCTGTAACATCAGGTGATGGTGGTGGTAAAGATCCTGTTGAACCTCCCAAACCACCAGTTGACGTTAATACTATATTGGATGCAGCAGAAGTTATGCCATCTTACCCCGGCGGTATGGAAGCTCTGAAAAAGTTTTTGCAAAGAAATTTAACCAATCCACGAGACCTTGAAGAAGGCGAGATGATAAGTGTAAAAATGAAATTTGTTGTTGGATATGATGGTAAATTAAAAGGTTTTGAAACCGTACAGGATGGCGGTGAAGAATTCAATAAGGAAGTATTACGCGTATTAAAGAAAATGCCGGCCTGGATACCCGGTAAATCAAACGGGCAAAATGTGTCCGTATATTATACAATTCCGGTAAAGTTTGTTGTAGCAGACTGATTTTACGCTATAAATTCAGTAATTTGCCAGCCCGGTATTATTTAAAACTGTAAGGTACCAACAAACCTTACAGTTATTTTTTAAAAAACATTTTATGGCACTGGAAGAATTTGAAAAAGAACAATTGAGCGAAAGGGAAAAAAACGCTATCAGAATGCGCCGCATTACCAATTATGTGATGGGGATATTTTTTATAGGCATAGGTTTTTTCTTTATGTTTCCTATAAAAGTTACTGCAAGGTATATTTACCAATATGATCAGTTAACTATAAAAATATTTGCAGTAATATGCTGGATATATGGCTTATTCAGGTTGTACAGGGGCTATAATAAAAATTATTACAGAGATTAATCATGTTCAATAAATATAAGGTCGTTTTTTTTATATTCAGTATATGTTGCTTTTTTGCTGTTGCCTGTAAAGACAACAATAAAAAGAAATTCGTAGTCGATACCCCACGTAGTGGCACCATTAATATAAGTGTGGATGAAAGCTTTCGCCCTGTGATTGAAGAGGCGATAAAAGTTTATGAAGGTTCTTACCCCGGTACTAAAATTATAGCTCATTACAAACCCGAATCAGAATGCTTTAAAGATTTCTATTCTGATACCTCTAACCGGATGATCATTGTAACACGGGCATTAAATAGCCAGGAAAGTAAATTCTATACAGATTCATTGGGTTTCAGGCCTGCAATGAATATGATTGCATGGGATGCCATAACAATAGTAACCAATAAAGATAATACAGACACTTTGTATACCCTGGAAAGCTTAAAACAATTATTGCAGGGCAAAAGTGGCACTGGAAAAAAAGTGATCTTTGATGGATTGAACGCAACCAGTACCGTGCATTTTGCCATCGATAGTATATTGCATGGCGGCAGTTTAGATACCAGCGTTGTACAGGCTGTACCCAACAGTAAAGAAGTACTGAATTATATCGCTTCTCATAAAGATGCTATTGGTATGGTGGGCATCAGTTGGATTGGCAATCCTGAAGACACTGCACAGGTGAATATGTTAAAGAAAGTAAAAATGGCTTATGTGCAGTGCAATTTGTGCGATAGTACACCTTATGTAAAACCCACCCAGATGGGCATTGTAACTAAAAGATATCCTTTGGTACGTGGTTTGTATTATATCGTCAAAGAAAATTATTCGGGGTTGGGTTCAGGGTTCGGAGATTTTTTAAGTTTTGAAAGAGGGCAATTGATTTTCAGAAGAGCATACCTTGGGCCGAGAATGGATTTTAGAAGGCGGGAAGTAAACCTCTAAATAAAAAATTATAAAAAGTTTATCGCACAAAAGCGGGGGTGTATTTATAAAATTGATATTATTGTAAAGTATAAAACAGCAAAATAAAATGAACAAGATCAAAGCAGCGGTACTTTTCTTTACCATCATAATGGGGATCAATGTTGCGAATGCGCAAAGTATTGAAGATGGCAAGAAATTTATGTATTACGAAAAATACATCAGCGCAAAAAGTGTATTTGAAAAATTGTTGGCAGCAAATCCTAATAATACAGATGCGGCCTACTGGTTAGGGCAAAGTATGATACAGCCTGATGAAAATAAAGATATAGCCGGTGCAAAAGAAGTATACCGTAAAGCTTTAGAAGCCAACAGTAATAATGCATTGCTTCTTGCAGGTATGGGACATATAGAATTGCTGGAAGGTAAAACACAGGATGCCCGTAACCATTTTGAAATTGCTATTTCTCTCAGCCAGGGAAAAAGCATTGCTGTATTAAATGCTATTGGCGCAGCTAATGCCGACTTTAATATCAAGAATGGTGATGCAGCTTACGCAATTGAAAAATTAAAATTAGCCACTACGCTTAAAGGATTTAAAGATCCGGAAACCTATTGCCTGTTAGGCGATGCCTACCGGAAAGTAACGGATGGGGGGAGTGCACAAAGGGCTTATGAAAGTGCATTAACCATTGCACCCAATTATGCAAGAGCAAAATACAGGATAGGTAAGATATACCAAACCCAGGGATTTGAGCAGAAAGACATTTACATGAAATATTATGACGATGCTATTGCGATGGACCCTAATTATTCACCCGTATACTATAACCTGTATTTATTGCTTTATAATACAAACGTTGTAAAGTCCGGAGAATATCTTGACAAATATTTAAATTTAATGGGGACTGATGAACCTCAGGCTTGTTATTATAAAACCACCATCAAATATGCACAAGGGTTATTTGCAGAGTCAATTACGCAAGCAGATGCATGTATTGCTGGCGGTGGAGCAAGCCCTGATCCTAGATTATATGGCTTAAAAGGATATGCCTATAATAAACTAAACGACTCTGTGAATGCAAAAAATTCATTTGAGAAATTTTTCCAGTTACAAAAACCTGAAAAGATTGGGCCTACTGACTATACCACTTACGCCATCATATTGCTGAAATTCCCCGGCAACGAAACATTAGCAGGAACTTACATTAGCAAGGGCGTAGAGGCAGACACTACTGAAGCTGGTAAAGTTGAATTACTGAAAACTGTTGCTGTCGCTTTCGAAAATCAAAAGAAATACCTGGATGCAGGCACCTGGTATAACAAGATTCTTAGTGTTAAAAAAGCACCTTCTAAAACCGATATTTATAATGCGGCTTACAACTTGTACCGTGGTGGGAGTTACCAGCCTGCAATAGATGCCTGGAGCGGTTATACCACCAAATATCCCGATGAAATTTTCGGCTATTATATGACGGCACTAGCTCAAAATAAGATTGACACCAGTATGGCTCTCGGGCTTGCAGTACCCAGCTACCAAAAAGTAATTGATCTTGGAGAAGCGCAATGGGCTACAGATTCTGTTAAAGTAAAAACGAATCTATTGAATGCTTATAAATTTTTTATACAGTATTCTTACAATGCTAAAAAAGATATTAAAGCAGCAGCTGATTATTGTACCAAGTATCTTGCAAAAGATCCAACTGATGCAGAAGTACAAAATTACCTGAAAGCATTTACCAGTATGCTCAATAAACCTGCAACTCCGCCGCGTACAACACCTGCAACAAGACCAGCAAATGGTGCAGCAAAGCCAGCTACCGGGGCTACTAAAACCACCACCGGAGGAACCAAGGCCGCACCTGCAAAAAAAAAGTAAAATCTAAAAATTAAAATATATTACCCCGTTACTTTTCAGTAACGGGGTTTTTTGTGGTACATAATATTGAATATTGCAATCGCTGCCTTAAATTTGCGGATAATCTAATAATTACTATCCGAAATGCAATTTTTCTTCCTCCAGATAACAAATACTAATAATGCAACTAATTATTTACCCATTGCTTTACAATTAATATTTGCAATAGGTTTAATTACTACCATCATGGTGTTGTCCAATTACCTGGGACCAAAAAGAAAAACCGACGATAAGCTCGTAAACTTTGAAAGTGGTATAGAAATAAAAGGCAATGCCCGCCAGCCCATGGCTATCAAATACTTTTTAGTAGCCATATTATTTGTACTGTTTGATGTGGAGGTGATCTTCTTTTACCCTTATGCAGTAAATTTTAAGGAACTGGGGAAAGAAGGTTTTATAGCTGTCGCCATGTTTGTTGGTCTGTTTGTTGCAGGCTTTATTTATATCATTAAGAAAGGTGCATTGGATTGGGAAGACTAACTGTGCAATGTGAAGATTTGCAAATGTGCCAATTTGCAAAAAACATTGTTTATAATTAAGATATTCCAATTGGCACATTGGTAATATTTGCAAATTTGCATATTATGAGTCGGCCGGTACAATATAACAATCACGTAAAATTTGAAGGTATCCCGGAAGGTTACATGGGCGAAGGTTTTATGGCTACCAATTTTGAAAAAGTAGTAAGCCTTGCCCGTAAAAATTCCATCTGGCCTTTACCTTTTGCAACATCTTGTTGCGGTATTGAATTTATGGCTACTATGGCAAGTCATTACGATTTGGCACGGTTTGGTAGTGAGCGTGTGGGTTTTTCCCCACGCCAATGCGACCTGCTGATGGTAATGGGAACCATATCTAAAAAAATGGGCCCGGTACTACGACAAGTGTACCTGCAAATGGCAGAGCCCCGCTGGGTTTTATCAGTTGGCGCCTGCGCTTCTTCCGGAGGAATATTTGATACCTATTCTGTATTGCAGGGAATTGACCAGGTAATACCAGTTGATGTGTATGTTCCCGGTTGCCCGCCCAGGCCAGAAGCAATCCTGGATGGTTTTATGAACATTCAAAAATTAGTGAACCAGGAAGGATTGAGGAGAAGGCATAGTGACCAGTACAAAGAGTTATTGGCAGGGTACGGCATACAATAGATTTGTGATTTTAAATTGACGATTTCAGATTTCCTTAAATCGTACAAACTAAAAGAACAAAGAATAGTATTAGGTTTTGGGTCTAATAATATCCTAAAATCGACAATCTAAAATCTGAAATTGCGAAATGGCTTTAACCAACGATACGATAAAACAAAAACTCACTGAAAAATTTGGCGACCAGTTAACTGACTGGGTTGAACCTTATGGTATGCTCACTTTTACAGCACCCAAAGACCTCAATATTAAAATACTGCAGTTTTTATTTGAGGATGCTGAATTGCGTTTTCAGTTTTTAACCGATTTACAAGCGGTACATTATCCTGATAGAAAAGGAGAGGAACTGGCGGTGGTGTATCATTTGCATAACCTGGTGGATAATGTAAGAATACGTTTTAAAGTATTTACCGACATTACAAAGCCTGATGTATTTACGGCTACATCATTGTACCAGTCGGCAAATTTTATGGAGAGAGAAACCTATGATTTTTTTGGTGTGAATTTTATCGGTCATCCTAATTTGATACGCATATTGAATGTGGATGAAATGGATTATTTTCCAATGAGAAAGGAATTTCCTTTGGAAGATCAGTCGAGGATTGATAAAGATGATGAGATGTTTGGAAGGTAACCCCACCTAGCCTCTCCGCCGCGGCGGAAGGGAAATGGAGGAGAACTTAGCGAAGATTAAGAAGAAGATTGTGTTTTTAGCTCCGTAGGAGCGATAGTTTGGTAGCAAAAGAAAGAAGGTTGTTTTGAAAGTCCCGTAGGGACGACAGTTTGTGCAAAACATAATTAAAGCTCAATAAAGATTTACAGTTGAAGAGTGCGACGCCAATGAAGATGATTAAAGAAATATTGTTGGTTACAAAAAAATAATTAATGTCAGACACATCACATATATTATTACCCGAAGGCTCGATAGAGAAACAAACCACTACACTAAACCTTGGGCCAACACATCCGGCCACGCATGGTGTATTTCAGAATGTGCTGGAACTGGATGGTGAACGCATTATGTCGGCTGTTTCCACTGTGGGTTATATCCACAGGGCATTTGAAAAATTAGCAGAAAGAAGGCCTTTATACCAGATCACTCCCATTACTGACAGGTTGAATTATTGCTCTTCACCCATTAACAATATGGGCTGGCATTTAACCTGCGAAAAATTATTAGGTGTTACAACACCAAAACGTGTGGATTACCTGAGGGTGATCATTATGGAACTGGCACGTATCAGTGACCATTTAATTTGTAATTCAATTGTGGGTGTGGATAGTGGCGCTTACACAGGATTTTTATACCTGATGCAATACCGTGAATTAATTTATGAAATATATGAAGAAGTATGCGGCTCCCGTCTTACTACTAATATTGGGCGTATTGGCGGTTTTGAAAGGAATTTCACAAATACAGCATTTGAAAAACTCGAAAAATTCTTAAAGGAATATCCAAAGCAATTAAAAGAGTTTGAGAACCTGTTTACACGCAACCGTATTTTTATTGATCGCACTGTAGGCTGCGGCCCGATAGCAGCAGAGCGTGCATTGAATTATGGCTTTACTGGTCCTAACTTGCGTGCAGCTGGTGTGGATTACGATGTTCGTGTACACACGCCCTATAGCAGTTACGAAGATTTTGATTTTACAGTTCCTGTGGGAACAACCGGTGATTGCTACGACAGGTTTTTGGTGCGTAACGAAGAAATGTGGCAGAGCTTAAGCATTATCGAACAGGCGTACCAGAGAGTACAGGAATTTAAAGGTGCCGAAGCTGAAGTATTCCATGCAGATACACCAGCATATTATTTGCCTGAGAAGAAAGATGTGTATACCAAGATGGAAGCATTGATCTACCATTTTAAAATAATTATGGGAGAAACAGATATTCCTGCTGGTGAATTGTACAGCAGTGTGGAAGGTGCTAATGGCGAGTTAGGTTTTTACCTGATCAGTGATGGCGGAAGAACACCATATCGTTTGCATTTTCGCAGGCCTTGTTTTATTTATTACCAGGCTTATCCTGAATTGACCAAAGGCGGAATGATAAGTGATGCGGTGATTACGATGAGTAGTTTGAATTTGATTGCGGGAGAGCTGGATGCATAATGACAATTGAAAAATGCAAAAAATGCGAATAAAAAGAGATATTGAAATTGTAGTAAATTTTGTTTCATACAAAGAAGCAGAACAAAACGACAATTTGTATTATTCGAAATTAAGCGCTGAAGAATTGCTGAGAGAATGCTTTGATTTAAGAAGGTTGAATTATTTTAATGGCAAAAAAAATAATTTACCCAGGATAGAAAAAGTGGGCAGTATAATTAACCGAAAAGATTATGAAAAGCAAAATGCCTGAATTTCAAAAGGATTTTGATGATTTTATTA
>Ga0068859_100008567_pt1 | contig 10342 bp, 8 predicted proteins | sample KBSSwiS22_FD_66585 | JGI IMG/M metagenome (GOLD analysis project Ga0068859, IMG submission 66585) | Switchgrass rhizosphere microbial communities from Kellogg Biological Station, Michigan, USA - KBS Switchgrass S2-2 | ecosystem: Host-associated > Plants > Roots > Rhizosphere > Soil ...
CCGACGAGGTTCCGGACCGGCTACAACGAGGACGAGGTCGACACCTTCCTCGACGAGGTCGAGGCCGAGCTGACCCGGCTGCTGGATGAGAACGCTGACGTCCGCCGTCAGCTGGACGAGGCGCGCCGCACCGGTGGTGGCGGGCCCGGGGTACCGCCTCAGCTCATCGAGGAGAACCAGCAGCTGCGCCGCCAGGTGGAGGACGCCCGCCGCGCCGCCGCCCAGGCTCAGGCCGCCGCCCAGCAGGCCCAGGCTCAGGCTGCCGCCGCCGCGGCCCGCGGCCCGTCCACGTCCCCGGTGCCGCTTTCCGGTGGCGCGACCCAGGTCATCCCCGCTGTCGGCTCCCGCACGGCGGCCGCCTCGGCCGCTGCTGCCGCCGCAGCTCCGTCCGGCAACGCCGCGATCGACACCGAGATCGAGCAGCGGGTCGCCCGCACGCTTGTCCTCGCGCAGCGGACCGCCGACGAGGCCCTGCGTGAGGCGCGCGCGGAGTCCGAGCGCGCCCGCCGGGAGGCCCGCCAGGACGCGGACCGGATCCTCGCCGAGGCCCGCGCGCACGTCGCCGAGCAGCTTGGCGGCCTGGAGGACGACAAGCGTCGCCTCGAAGGCCAGGTCGAGCAGCTGCGCGCGTTCGAGCGGGAGTACCGCACGAGGCTTCGGGCCTACCTGGAGATGCAGCTTCGCGACCTCGACGGCATGCCCACCCCACCGGCCGTCGGCGCCGGTGGCCCGCCGCGCCCGGGGCTCAACCCTGGCACCCAGGGCGCCCCGCAGCCGCAGCCCGCGGCGGTCGGTATCTCGGCGGCGGCCTACCAGGCCGGCCCAGCTGCGATGGGCGCCCAGAACGGGGTCGGCCGTCCCGACCACGATCCGCGCGTCAACAACGGCATGCAGGAGTTCTGAGCCAGCGCGCTGCGGAGTGGGTCTTTTCCATCGTCGCCGCCGACGGGCCCGAGTGGCCGAGGTCCCGGTGCGAGGGAAGGACTCACTGTGGAGGCGTCGCTCAACGGCGAGCGGGCCTCACCCTGGGCCACCACGGGGTACAGCGCGCCGACGGGTGGCCTTTCCCTGGCTTGCGCCCGCGCGCGGATCCCGCGGACCAATCAGCCGTGGCCCGGCCAGCGGCCGCCGACCGGAGGGTTGACCACTGTGATCATCCTGAGTGGTGCCCTGCTGGCGATCGCCGCCGTGCTCTGGGTGATCGGTGCGTTCGGGCCGTCGGCCTGCGTGTACGCGTCCCTGGCGGTGACGCTGTTCGCCGCCGGGATGCTGCCGCTCGGCGCCGCCCGCCGGGTCCGGCGCGGCCACGGCCCCGCCGTCTGACTACGCATCCCCAGACGCTCGCCCGTCGGTTCGTGCTTCGCGTAGCGCGTCGAGGGGTCGGCGGCTAGGTCTGGTCGGGCGCGACCGGGACGAAGCGCACCGCGTTCTCCAGGGTCCCCGGTGGCGCGGCGTCGACGATTCTGACCGCCGGATCGGCCCGCAGCGCGACGAGCCGGACGGCCGGGGCTCGGACGACGGCCGCAAAGGCACAGGCGCAGCCGGCGCGCAGCGCGCTGGCCTCGGCGCGGTCCCGCTGCTGGGCCGCCGGATCGGCCACCGCGGCCGCGCGGCGGGTCGCGTCGCTCGCCCGCGCGTCGAACGCGGCGACCACGTCCGCGAGCGGATCCCGGATCGTGGCCTGGTGCACCGGGCCGACGCCTGGCACGGCGAAGAAGACCTGGGTGACCCGGTAGTCGGACAGCAACGCGTGCAGGGCCTGCGGCGAGCGGTACTCGCTGAGGTCGACCAACGCGAGCAGGTCGGTGTCCGGGGCGGCGTGGGCGAGGTCGGCCAGCTCGTTGGTCGCGATCGCGACGTAGGTGGACACCGAGTCGCCCGGGTAGGGGCCGATCGGGATCGTCGGGGTGACGCCCGGCGGCGTGCTGACCGGCTCGGGTGGGGTCGGCACGGTCGCCGGCTTGGCGACGGGCTGGCCATCGCTCACCCAGGGCAGCAGCGCCGCCGCGGTGCTCAGCACGATCATCGCGACGAGGCCCAGCACCGCGATCCGCGCGCCGCGCTCGAGCACCGCCCTGCCGACCGGCGCCGCGGCCCCGTCGCCCTCGCCGTCCGTGCTAGGGCCGCCGTCGACGCCGTCGTCCACCGACAGCAGCCGGACCCGGACCGCGAGGCGCAGCAGCCGTCCCGTCAGCGCCCGACTCGCGGCCGCGGCGCCCTCGGCGACGACCTCCAGGGCGTCACCGGCCGCCGGCAGCAGGGAGTCGTCGAGGCGGTCCAGCAGCGGGCCGGCCCGATCGGCCGCCCGCGCGAGCCGGGCGCCGCCCACCGTGGCCATTTCCACCGCCGCCCGGGCGCCGGCCTGCCTGGCCGCGTCCGCGGCGCCGCGCGCTCCCGATCGTCCCGGGGCGCGGGTCGGCGGCGGGCTCACGACATCGCCCGGAGCCGCTCCAGCGCCTCGGCGAGATCCGGTGGATCGGGGCTGGTGAAGGTGACCGGCTGGCCGTCGGCCGGATGCTCGAAGGAGAGCCGGAACGCGTGCAGCCACTGCCGGCGCAGGCCGAGCATCTGGGCGAGGGTCGGGTCGGCGCCGTAGGCCAGGTCACCGACGCAAGGGTGGCGCAGCGCCGCCATGTGCACCCGGATCTGGTGGGTGCGGCCGGTCTCCAACCGGATCTCCAGCAGTGAGGCAGCCCGGAACGCCTCGTCTAGGTCGTAGTGCGTGACGCTCGGCTTGCCCCCGGCGACGACGGCGAACAGCCCCGGCTTGCGCGGGTGCCGGTCGATCGGCGCGTCCACGGTGCCGCGTAGCGGGTCGGGATGGCCCTGCACGACCGCGCGGTACCGCTTGTCGACCTCGCGCTCCCGGAACGCCCGCTTCAGTGCCGCGTACGCAGGCTCGCTCTTGGCGACCACCATGACGCCGGTGGTGCCGACGTCCAGCCGGTGTACGACCCCTTGGCGTTCCGCCGCGCCCGACGTGGCGATCCGGTAGCCGGCGGCGGCGAGCGCGCCGATCACGGTGGGCCCGGTGTAGCCGGGCGCCGGGTGGGCGGCGACCCCGACCGGCTTGTCGATGACGACGATGTCGTCGTCGTCATGCAGGATGGTCAGCCCCTCGACCGGCGTCGCCGCCACCTCGGCGACCGGCCGGGGCGGGGCCGGCAGCTCGACGTCCAGCCAGGCTCCGCCGCGCACCCGGTCGGACCGGCCCGGCACCTTGCCGTCGATGCTGACCTGGCCGTCGTCGACCAGTGTCGACGCGGCCGCCCGGGACAGGCCGAACATCCGCGCGATCGCGGCGTCCAGCCGCAGCCCGTCGAGGCCCTCGGGGACCGGCAGTGAACGCCGTTCGCCGGCGGGGCGAGTCGGAAAGCCGGCCTCGGTCACCGGGGGCACTACTCCTGCCCGGCTGGCGGCGGTTCGGAGGTCTGACCCGCCCGCGCGTACCGGCGGCCGTCCAAGCCGACACCCAGCAGCGACAGGATCACGGCGAGTATCGCGGCGATCACGATCGAGGAGTCCGCCACGTTGAAGATCGGCCAGTGATGCAGGTAGATCCAGTCGACGACGTGGCCGCGCAGCGGACCGGGGGACCGGACCAGCCGATCGATGAGGTTGCCGACGGCGCCGCCGACGATCGCCCCCAGTACCACCGCCCAGCCCGTCGAGGCCAGCCGGCGGGCGGTGCGCGCGACGACGGCCACCACGACCACGGCAATCAGGCTGAACAGCACGGTGGCTCCGCCGCCGATGCTGAACGCCGCGCCAGAGTTGCGGGTGAGCTCCAGCTGGAGCACGCCCGGGATCAGGGTCACCGGCGGGCGGTCGGACAGCGTCGCCACCACGATGATCTTCGTGACGGCATCGAGAAGGATGACCCCGACGGCCGTGCCGATCAGAATGCGCACCGGCGCGTGCGCCAGCGGGCGCGACGCCGGTGGGGCGGACCTTCCGCCCCGGGCCTCCGTCTCTTCGCCATCGGGCCGGGTGACCCCGCCGGACGCACCGTCGGCCCGCGTCACCGCGGGCGGACCGGCCTGCGCGCCGGTGGCCTTCCCAACCGCCAACTCCGGCTCCTTGCCCCAGTCCAGGTACGCGCGCGCGACGGACTCGTCGTCCGGCTCGCGTACGTCACCCTCACTGGTCGGCGCCTCTCCCACGCACCCAACTCTACGGGCGTCCGCCGGTGGGCTCGTCGCCGCCCGGCGGATGCCCGGCTGGCCCGGCGGCGAGCGGCACTGGCCGGCCGCTGTCCGGCCCCCCGGGGCATCCTGGTGGCGAGGTCAGGCGGGCAGTTCGGCGGCCTCCCCGGTGCCGAGACGTTCCAGGACCACTCGGTACGCCTGCAGCTGGCCGCTCACGAAGCCCGCGGTCGAGCCCCAGAGGAACGCGCGGAACTTCAGGTAGCTCTCCGAGCCCCAGCGCTCGGTGATCTGCTCGCGGGCGGCGTCCAGGCGCAGCGCCCAGGCCCGGCAGGTCAGCAGGTAGTTGCGGGTGTCCTCGACCACGGTGCGGACCCGGAACTGCGGCGAGCGGGCCACGCAGGCCAAGTACTCGTGCAGCACCATCGGGGTCGACCGGCCGGGGTAGATGTGGCGGGCCATGAAGCTCGACAGGTGGTGCTTGCGCCGCATGGCGACCGCGTCGAGGTAGACCAGTCCGCCGGGGCGGACCAGCGCGGCGTACTTGCGCAGCGTGGTCGGGTAGTCCGGCAGGTGCTCGGTCGCGCCCATGTTGACCAGCGCGTCATACGGCTCGTCGTCGTAGGCGAACAGGTGTTGGCGCACGACGGTCGCGTCGTCGAACCCGCGCCGCTTCGCCAGGTCGGTCATGAACTCCTCGGACGCGCGGGACAGGGTCAGTGAGGTCACCCGGGCGCCCTGCTCCGAGCCGTACTGCAGGAACGCCCCCCAGCCGCCGCCGACCTCCAGGACCCGCGCGCCGGGCGCGAGTGCCAGCGACTCGTAGGCGTAGCGCATCTTGTTCGCCATCGCCTCCTCCAGCGGTTCGCCGTCGGAGGTGAAGACGCCGTGGGTGTAGCCCGCGGTGCCGGTCTCCGGCCGGGCCGGATCGCCGCGCCCGCCGTGGCCGGGATCTCGGCGTAGCGCGTCGGGATGGTGGTTGGGGTCTGTCCACCGGGAGCCGTGCGGTAAACCCGCTTGCGCTCTGGGCTACGCTGGGTGCAGCCAGCGGCAGGATGTTGACGGGACGAGTAGCGGCGGACGCGGTCCGAGCGAGCCGGGGTTGGTGGAAGCCCGGTGGCCAGCACGTCGTGAAGATCAGCCCAGAGTCGCCGGGAGAACGCGCCCTCGGGCGTCACTAGATCCGGCTGCCGAGGCGCGAACGAGAGGCGTGTCCAGGCCACGAGGCCGAACGGGCGCGCAAGGAGGGTGGTACCGCGGTGTCCCCGCGCCGCCGGGCGAAGGCCCGGGTGGCGGTGAGGCGTCGTCCCTCCGGCGGCACAGCCATGTCGACGGAGACCGGGATCCCACCACGATGACCAGCCCCACCCAGGCGCCCAGCGCCACCCAGCTGCCCAGCGGCGCCCGCCCCGCGGCGTTCACGCCGCTGCCGGCGAAGATCGATCTGCCCGCCTTCGAGCGGGAGACCCTCGACCGCTGGCGTGACACCAAGGTCTTCGAGCGCTCGCTGACCGCGACCGCCGACGCGCCGTTGTGGGTGTTCTACGAGGGCCCGCCGACCGCCAACGGCAAGCCCGGCGCCCACCACGTCGAGGCCCGCGTCTTCAAGGACGTCTTCCCGCGCTACCGGACGATGAAGGGCTACCACGTGCCCCGCCGGGCCGGGTGGGACTGCCACGGGCTGCCCGTCGAGCTCGCCGTCGAGAAGGAGCTGGGCTTCACCAGCAAGTCCGACATCGAGAAGTACGGCATCGCCGAGTTCAACGCCCGCTGCCGCGAGTCGGTGCTGCGCCACGTCGCCGACTTCTCCGCCATGACCGAGCGGATGGGCTACTGGGTCGACCTCGACGGCGCCTACCGGACGATGGACACGTCCTACATCGAGTCCGTCTGGTGGTCGCTGCAGCAGGTCTTCGAGCAGGGCCTGCTGGTCGAGGACTTCCGGGTCACGCCCTACTGCCCGCGCGACGAGACCCCGCTGTCCGACCACGAGGTCTCCCAGGGCTACAAGGACGTCGCCGACCCGTCGGTCTACGTCCGTTTCCCGGTGGTCCCCGGCACCGGGCCCAAGGGACTGTTCACCGCGGAACGCGACGCGAAGCTGCTGGTCTGGACCACGACGCCGTGGACGCTCGTCTCCAACACGGCCGTCGCCGCCCACCCGGAGGTCACCTACGTCCTGGCCCGGACCGCGGCGGGGGAGCACGTCGTCGTCGCCGAGCCGCTCGTCGCCGTGGCCCTCGGCGGCGCGGCCGAGGACGCCGAGGTGGTGGCCCGGCTGACCGGCGCCGAGCTCGCGGGAACTCGCTACCGCAGGCCCTTCGAGCTGCTCGATGCCGCCCGTTTCGAGCCCGGCGCCGACGGCGTCACCGGCCGGCTCGCCGCCGGCCGCGCACCCGCCGCGCCGCACTCGGTCGTGCTCGCCGACTACGTCACCACCACCGACGGCACCGGCCTGGTCCACCAGTCGCCCGCGTTCGGCGCCGAGGACCTCTCGGTCTGCCGGGCGAACGGCCTGCCGGTCGTGAACCCGGTCGGGCGCGACGGCCGGTTCCTCGCCGACGTGCCGCTCGTCGGCGGGATGTTCTTCAAAGACGCCGACGCCTCGCTCACCGACGACCTGGAGGCCCGTGGCCTGCTGTGGCGCGGCCAGAGCTACGTCCACAGCTACCCGCACTGCTGGCGCTGCCACACGCCGCTGATCTACTACCCGCTGCCCAGCTGGTACATCCGCACCACCGCGATCCGAGACCGGCTCGTCGAGGAGAACGAGAAGACCGACTGGCATCCGGACCGGATCCGGACCGGGCGGTACGGCGAGTGGCTGCGTAACAACGTCGACTGGGCGCTGTCCCGCAACCGCTACTGGGGCACCCCGCTGCCGGTGTGGCGCTGCGAGCACGACGCCGCCCACCTGACCTGCGTGGGCTCGCTGGCCGAGCTGTCGAAGCTCGCCGGCCGCGACCTGTCCGACCTCGACCCGCACCGGCCGTTCGTCGACGAGGTCACCCTGCCCTGCCAGGCCGACGGCTGCTCCGGCACGGCCCGCCGGGTGCCCGAGGTGATCGACGTCTGGTACGACAGCGGCGCGATGCCGTTCGCCCAGTGGGGCGCGCCGCACCGCAATCAGGCCGAGTTCGAGAAGCACTACCCGGCGCGCTACATCTGCGAGGCGATCGACCAGACCCGCGGCTGGTTCTACACGCTGATGGCCATCGGCACCCTCGTCTTCGACCAGTCGAGCTACCAGACGGTGCTGTGCCTCGGGCTGCTGCTCGACGCCGAGGGCCGCAAGATGTCCAAGCATCTCGGCAACGTCCTCGACCCGTTCGCGTTGTTCGAGCAGCATGGCGCCGACGCGGTCCGCTGGCTCATGCTCGCCGGTGGCTCGCCCTGGTCGGACCGCCGCGTCGGCCATGAGGCCATCGAGGACATCGTCCGCAAGGTCCTGCTGACGTACTGGAACACGGCGTCGTTCTTCGCGCTCTATGCCTCGGCCGCGGGTTGGGATCCGGCGGCGGCCCCCGGACGGGCGCCGGCCGAGCGCCCGGTGCTGGACCGCTGGGCGCTCTCGGAGCTCGCCGCGACCGTCCGCGAGGTCGACGAGGCGCTGGAGGGCTTCGACTCGCTGCGCGCCGGGCGGCGCCTCGCCCAGTTCGTCGACGACCTGTCGAACTGGTACGTCCGCCGGTCGCGGCGCCGGTTCTGGGACGGCGACCCGGACGCGCTGGACACCCTGTACCGGTGCCTGGACGGGGTCACCCGGGCGATGGCGCCGCTCGCGCCGTTCCTTACCGACTGGCTGTGGGCCCGGCTGTTCGCGCACGCGCCGGGCGCTCCGGACTCGGTGCACCTGGCCAGCTGGCCCGAGCCGCCCGTCGCCTGGCTCGATGAGACCCTGTCCGCGCGGATGACCCTGGTCCGGCGGATCGTGGAGCTGGGCCGCGCGGCCCGGGCCGCGAGCGCGGTACGGACCCGTCAGCCGCTGCCCCGCGCCGTCGTCGGCGGGGGCGCCTTCGACGGGCTGCCGGACGAGCTGCGTGCCCAGATCGCCGACGAGCTCAACGTCACGGTCGTCGAGGGCGCGACGGCCGATGTCGTCGACGTCACCGTCAAGCCGAACTTCCGCGCGCTGGGCCGCCGGTTCGGCAAGCGGACGCCGCTCGTCGCGGGCGCCGTCGCGACCGCCGGCCTGCCGGTCGACGGGACGCTCACGGTCGTGGTCGAGGGTGAGTCGATCGAGCTGTCCGGCGACGAGCTGATCGTCACCGAAACGCCGCGGCAGGGCTGGGCGGTCACCTCCGAATCCGGCTTGTCAGTCGCGCTCGACCTGGAGATCACCCCCGAGCTGGCCCGCGCCGGCCTCGCCCGGGACGTCGTCCGGGTCCTGCAGGACGCCCGCAAGAGCGCCGGCCTGGAGATCACCGACCGCATCGACGTCTGGTGGACGGCGTCCAGCGAGCCCACCGCGCTGGCCCTGCGGGAACACACGGCGACGGTCGCCGACGAGGTCCTGGCCGTCAGCTTCGTCGAGGGGGACCTGCCGCCCGGCACCCACCACACCGCCGACGACCTGGGCCTCACCTTCGCCTTGGGCAAGGCCGAGCCCGCGGCCCGGTAACCCGGACACTGCGGTGAGCTCCTCCGACGCCCCCTTGCGCGAGCAGGCGTCGGAGGAGCGAGGCTGGGCGCTTGGACCACCGCGGCCTAAAGAGCGATCAGTTCGAGGCTGGGATCAAGCCGGTTAAGGTCCTTCGGGTCCGACGTGACGACAGCGGCTTGCAGGGACTGGGCGAGAACCGCCACATGCCCGTCGACGACGTCGCTGGTTCCTGAGGCGGCGAGGAGCTGCCCGACGTGCCGGGCCGCTTCCTCCGTCAGTGGCTCGATCCGGACCGCGTCGCCGCCGATCAGCCTGATGAGCGCATGTTGCCGCGCCGATCCGCGCCAGACCTGCGCGATGACGGCAGTCGGGATGTGCGCGCTGACGTCCCTCGCCGCGAGTCTCCTGGTCAGGGCCGTCATGCGTTGGTCATAACGTTCGATCGCGATCAATCCGCCCAGCAGGAGCTGTCCGGCCGCCGCAGCGGCTGGTCTCGGGGGGGTGGCGAGGGTGGGCGCAGGTGTCGATCGCCGGGCGGAGCGCGGCCAGTGCAGACGGACCAGCTGAAGTCGGGCGGTTCGTTCGCCTGGGGCATCGCGAGCTTCGATGGGGGCGGGACCGAAGATCATCTTCGGCGGGCTAGCAGGCGATCAGTGACGATCGCGACGGCTGGTCACAGAGCGCCACGATCAGTCGTACTGTTTGGGGAAACCGGCGCGCTTGCGCGCCCGGCCCGCCGTGCCCCGGGGCACGGACAGGACGACCGGTGCCGCGGTGCGCCCAGGGGCGGGTGTCAGACGCGAGCGATCAGACGCGAGGGATGAGGAGCTTTCGGTGAAGCTGGCGATGGGCACCCGGGAGGTCTTCGACGCGGAGAGTCTGCTGGAGGAGTACCTGGGGCCGCGTAAGCGCGGGTTGCGGTACGCCTACCCGTACTATGACGGCCTGGTCACGAATGGTGATCCTGATCTGCTCTGCACCGGCGACCTGCTCGCCCCGTGCCTGCTCGGCGTCGGGGTCGACGTCGACCGGCTGCACACCCTGACCGCGCTGCTGCCGCTGCTGCAGCGGGCACTGGACAAGCTTCCGCCCGGGATCGAGCTGATCGAGGCCGACGACGTCACCCTCGACCTCGTCGCCGCCCTCTACGACCCGCTCGACGACCCGGACGTCTCGGACCGCGACGTCAAGGGTTCGCTGATCGCCAAGGTCCTGCACCGCAAGCGCCCGGCGCTGGTCCCGCTGTTCGACTCCAAGGTGCGGATCTTCTACCAGCACGAGAACTGCGTCCCGGCGGCGCCGAAGGACGGCCGGTCCTGGCGCCAGTACATGCAGCTGCTGGTCCGCGCCATGCAGCACGACCTGCGCGAGAACGCCGAGGAGTTCCGGCGGCTGGCCGCCCTGGTCCCCGCCGGGGGGCCACCGGTCACCTCGCTGCGAATGCTCGACATCGTTGTCTGGATGAGCAGCGCCGTCTGAGCGCAGGAGGCGGCGAGCGTAGGTCCCGTGGGAGCGACGGGGTCCCTGCGGAATCGGCGGAGCCGATTTCGGAGGTCGTGAGTACGGGGCCGTAGCTCGCCGCGGACGGAGCTCA
>Ga0068859_100008570_pt1 | contig 10340 bp, 10 predicted proteins | sample KBSSwiS22_FD_66585 | JGI IMG/M metagenome (GOLD analysis project Ga0068859, IMG submission 66585) | Switchgrass rhizosphere microbial communities from Kellogg Biological Station, Michigan, USA - KBS Switchgrass S2-2 | ecosystem: Host-associated > Plants > Roots > Rhizosphere > Soil ...
CCTGGCGATCGGCGATCAGGGCGCCTGTGGGCCGCTGCGGGATCTCGCCCTGGTAAGGAATGTAGCCGTCGAAGAGCGAATTCATAACGATCGTTCCGCGCGTTTCGGTAAGCATCTCGCTGCGAAGGCCGATGAGCCCGCGGCTGGGCACCCGGAATTCAAGCCGCACGCGGCCTGATCCATGATTGTGCATCTTGGTCATCTCACCTTTGCGCGGTCCGAGCTTTTCGATCACCACGCCGGTGTACTGCTCGGGGATGTCGATGGTGAGGTGTTCGACCGGCTCCATGCGAGTGCCGTCAACCACCTTGGTGACGATCTCAGGCCGACCGGCCATCAGCTCGAAGCCTTCGCGTCGCATCATTTCGATGAGAATCGCAAGCTGCAGTTCGCCTCGGCCCAGCACTTTGAAGGTGTCGGGAGAGCCAGTCTCTTCAACGCGGATCGAAACGTTTGTCAGCAGTTCCTTCTCTAGCCGCTCGCGAAGATTGCGGCTGGTCACGTACTGCCCTTCCCTGCCGGCAAACGGCGAGTTGTTCACGCTGAACTGGATAGCAATGGTTGGCTCGTCGATGACGATCAGCGGCAGAGGATCTGGCGTCTCGAGCGAGGTAATGGTCTCACCGATCGTGATGCCTTCGACACCGGCAACAGCGACGATGTCGCCCATTACGGTCTCGGTCATCTCGGTCCGCTTCAACCCGGAAAACGTGAAGAGCTTGGTAATCTTGGTCTTCTGCAGCGAGCCATCGCGCTTGGAGATATTCACTTCATCTCCAGCATGCAATGTGCCCTGAAAAACGCGGCAGATTGCAATGCGGCCGAAATAGTCGGAGTAGTCAAGGTTGGTTACGAGAATCTGAAGCGGCGCCTCGGTATCGCCCGTGGCGGCGGGGATGGTCGACACGATCGTCTCGAACAGAGGCTGCAAGTTTTCTCCGGGCTTATTCAGATCGAGAGTCGCGGTACCTGCCTTGGCTACGGCATACAGCACCGGAAAATCAAGCTGTGACTCCTCCGCATCGAGGTCGATAAAAAGGTCATAGATTTCGTCGAGGACCTCCTGGGGACGCGCGTCTGGCCGATCGATCTTGTTGATCACCACGATCGGCTTGAGCTTTGCCTCCAGCGCCTTGGCCAGCACGTAACGGGTCTGCGGGAGCGGGCCTTCGGCCGCATCAACCAGCAGCATCACACCGTCCACCATCTTTAGGGCGCGTTCCACTTCGCCGCCGAAATCGGCGTGGCCCGGCGTATCGACGATGTTGATCTTGCCCCCTTCGAAGTTGACGGCCGTGTTCTTGGCGAGAATGGTGATACCGCGCTCCCGCTCCAGGTCATTCGAATCCATCACGCGCTCGGCAACCTGTTCATTGGCGCGAAAGGTGCCCGACTGCCGCAGCATGGCGTCAACTAGTGTGGTCTTACCGTGGTCAACATGGGCGATGATGGCGATATTGCGTATCGTCTGGCTCACAGGGGCTAAGTTCCTTTTCTTCTAGGCAAACCTGAATTTGCGCTTGGGTGCGGCCGCAAACGGCCACGGGATCAGTGTGAAATCTGAATGAATAGCCGCGCAATGCGGCATTATCCATTCTAGCAGCATCAACAATCCAGCAGGATTTTCGGGCCAAGGCTCGTGATTACATGGACTTCAAAGCACAAGGTAGCTCGCGATCAGCCCGATGGAGGCTGCAAGATCACCACTGTTGTTTGTTCCCCAGCCAAGGATGTTGATGACGGGCCTGTTGGTGATCTCCCATGATCTTTCTTTGGTTCGTCATCACCATGATCAGCACCATGAGCGGCGGCGTGGAAAATCCGAGCACGATTCCGGCGATGATTCGAGGCCAATCCCGCATTACGGGCGGCAAGAGAGTTCCGCACGATCGGTATCAGCGTTTACACTCTTTCGCAAATGAAACGTGCCGTGGCTGGTTCTTCCCTCGCTCTTCTCCTTGTTGCATTCACGGTCTCTCACATATCGGCGCAGAAAGCCGCTCACAAGAACGCCGATCTGCTGATCTATTCCATCGATGTCGAGGGCGGTCAAGCAACGCTTCTGGTGTCGCCATCCGGTGGGTCGCTCCTCGTTGACACTGGCTGGCCTGCCAGTAACGGCCGCGACGCCGAACGCATTAAGGAAGCGATGAACGATGCCGGCATAACAGGGATCGATAAAGTTCTGATCACCCATTTCCACACTGACCATGTCGGCGGCGTGCCTGAACTGGTAAAACGCGTGAAGGTGGGTGAGTTCCTCGATCACGGTGTGAATCGCGAAGACTCCGACATTACGCGCAAAGACTTCTCCGCTTACATTGCAGCGATCGGCAGTACGCCCCGCCGCACTCTGCATCCCGGCGATCCCATCGAAATTCCAGGACTCAACACCATGGTCGTCACGGCTGATGGAGAGCACGTTTCGTCAATCCCAGGCATCAAGGCGGAACCGAATGGCGACTGCGCGAAGGAGCCGAAGTGGACACTCGACCAGAGTGAAAATCCGCGCTCTGTCGGCATTCTCGTACGATTCGGACAGTTCAGTTTCCTCGATCTGGGCGACCTCACAAAACCGAAGGAGATCGACTTGGTTTGCCCCCGCAATCCTCTGGGCAGCGTCAGCCTGTTCCTGGTCAGTCATCACGGACTGGATCAGTCAAATTCGAGATCACTGGTGAATGCCATTCATCCGCGCGCGGCAATCATGAACAACGGCGCACGCAAGGGAGGTAGCCCCGAGGCATGGCAGACGGTCAGCGAAAGCGTCGGCGCGAAGAACCTCTTTATGATGCACACGGCTGAAGGCTCCGACGCTGCTCACAACAGCACGGATGATGCGATCGCCAATTCCAAGGGCGGCGGCGAGGGGCACTATTTCAAGGTTGCGGCGAGTCGCGATGGCAGCTTCAACGTGACCAATTCGCGTACAGGCGAGACCAGGAAGTATCCGGAAAAATAGACATGCCAGGGCGAGTTGAATTGCGCCCTGGCACGTTGCTGATTGCTGATTCGACGTTAGTTCGTGCTCGACATCTCCTTGCCGCCGACATCGATGTTGTGGGCCTTTGCGATCTGCTCGATGATCTGCAAATGCTGCTGGATTACCTGCGATCCCTTATCCGCAATCTGTTTCACGGTTGGATCCTGGGCAGACTGAGCTTCACTCTGAAATTCCTTCAGGTCTTTCTGGTGATCCTTCACCATCATCGTGATGTACTCGCGATCAAAGTCCTGTCCTGAAAGGCCCTGAAGCTTCTCTATTTCCTTTTTGTCTTTTTTGGATGGTCCCTTCGGCTCGGAGATTCCCATCTGCTGCGCCACGGGCTTGAACCATTTCTCGCCCATCTGGCCATGGTCGTTCACCATCTTGGCCGCAAACTGTTTCACATCGTTGCTCTCCGACTTCTGCTGCGCGAGCTGTCCGAGCTGGACTTCAGCCATTCCCCCTTCCATCCCTTTGGAGATGAATGCACGCTCAGAAAAATCCTGCGAGGATGTCGGTGTGGATCCCGGGTTAGCTCCGGGTCCATTCGGGTTCGAGGGACTGCTCGCCGATGGTTGCTGGCTAGGCATACTGGGCTGCTGCTGTGGGCTGCTGGTGGACTGCGCGAGCGCGACCATCCCGCCCAGCAGCGCAGTGCCCGCGCCCATGGAAAATGTATAAGTTATCCGTTTTACATCCATCTCAATAAAACCTCCAGGTGCGATGCGCTCACACGCATGCATCCACTGTCCGATGCCTATACGATGCTGCGGGTTTGCCACATCAACTCACGTTGAGGAGCATTTTCGTAAACTCCTCTAGACGCAAAATTTAGCGTCTGGCCGCGTCTTCAGAAATCGAAAAAGGGATTACGAAGGATGCGTTGTTCTATATAGTCTTTCCAGCGCATTGCACGCAGTCTTCACGCCGTCTTCCGTATGCAGCTCTTCGGCAACGGCGGTGGCCTTCTGCGCGAGCTCTGGATCATCAAGGATTGCTCGCACCTTTCGTGTAACGCTTCTCGGCGTGTAGTCGGATTTCTGAATCACCTTCGCCACACCCAGCCTCTTCATGCGTCGCGCATTGTCAGGCTGGTCGTGCGAGTACGGCATAATCAGCATCGGTCTGCCTGCATTCATGCACTGCGCGGTCGTGCCCACGCCGCCCTGGTGTACAACAACGGACGCGCTCGAGAATAATTTCGAGTACGGCGCATACTCCGCAATGCAGATCGACTCAGGCATCTTCTCTCTTGGCCTGTTGCGCGGATCCGTACCAATCAGCAACACGGCCCGCTTGCCAAGTTCCATCGCAGCTTTCGCCGAGACCTCATAGAAATCTCCCGCAGCCAGCACTGCGGCCGAGCCCAGCGTGAAAACGACCGGAGGCTCGCCGTTCGCCACAAACTGCTCGAGATTGGCAGGCAGCTTCGCATTGCCGGCATCGGCGTCGTAGAACGCGAAACCGGTGATCACCGTATTGGGCGGCCAGTCTTTCTGCTTTGTCCCCAACACGCGCGAGAAAAGTGCCAGCACGAGGTAAGGGGAGTGCTTCGCATCAAAGAGCGGGTTTTCTCCGCGCGGCAATGCCAGTTCCTCTCGAAGTTCGTAGATCGGCTCAGGCCATTTGCGGCTGACGAAACGCGCGACACGCTTGATCACTCGTCCAAATCCCGGCACACGCTTGTCGGCTTTCGCTAGCTTTGGGTATGGCGGCAGCACCGGCGGATCGAAGGCAGAGAAAAACGACAGTGGAGCAAGAACGTAGCTCGCCCACGGAATTCCAGTGATCTCGGCGACGATTGGACCCGCGTAGTTCAGTTCGCCGAGCAGCAGCAGGTCCGCGCGAGCAGGATTGGTCGCAGCATCGAGCAGATCGTCGTACGTCTGGCGAAGCGAGGGAAACAGGAAATCCCTCAGTCCATGCTCCGTACCGTGCTTAATGTCATACACCATTTCCACGAGCACGTTGTTGGTCGGATCGATGTCTGGTCGGATCGCATGGAATTCCAAGCCAATCGGTGCAATCCTCGACTGATAAACCCCCGGCAACGCCATGATCGGTGTGTGCCCGCGTCGCTTCAGTTCCAGGGCCAGCGCAATCAGCGGATTGATGTCGCCGTAGGTTCCAATGTTCGAGAGAACGATTCGCAAAGCGGAGTCCGGCGATCGGGAATGGGAACTCTTCGACTAGGGTAGCATCTGGTGTGAGCGCGACTTTGAATGGAGAGTTTCATGACCGTTCACTTCCAACGCTCCGGGAACACTCAAGCACCCAAACGCGTGCCGCTGAGCAGAGGCGGGATTCAAACTTTATCCGGGGGGGCGAGTTTATTTCTCTTCGGGCCAGTTCTCGCGATCGCCATCCCACATTTCAATCATGATCAGGGTCTCGCGCTCCGTCGATTCTGTATGCGGATTTACAGGCACGCGCGTGGGGAACATGATGGCGATCGAAGCCAGTTGCGCAAGTTTGGGCGGAAGTTCCGGCATCCCGAATTCACGCTGCTCGGCATAGTCGAAGATAGTACCGATCGCGCCGAAACTAAAAGACAGGGTTGAGTCGGCACTGAGGGAGCGCAGAGTGAATGAATCCTCAGAGACGGCAAATACGTGAGCCTTCAGCACAATGCGGCATTCGTTGAAAGAGCCTAGACAAAGCAGCGATGTCTGCTCGTCCATCCATTTGCTCAACAACAACCGCACGTCTGAGGTGTTCAAGTTTCCCGCGGTCCGTATTGTGCCTTGGTCCAGCAACATGGGCAGTGTACGAACTCCTCTCGCGACTCCGCATCCCCATTTGGTAATCACGAACGGATTCGATTGAGCCAGACATGCCCGCACCAGACTTTCTCGCTTTGCATTTCCGTAGAGCAAGAGGAATGCCAATCGCCACCACGGCAAAACGTCTCGTAATCCTGCGTGTAACCGATCCAGACCGCGCCTCGCAGATGCGATCGATGCTGATCTCCGACCTCAAACTGGCATCAGGCGCTCTGCGTTCGCAGCCGTAAGCTCGAAACTCATCCGGGATCCCTTCGATCAGCTATCAGACAAAGTCGACGACGGTCCAACAAGCAACCAAGAAGTTCTGCCGCAGCAGACTCGTTGATGCTGTACCATCTATCTCGACGAACCGCGGCGCAACCTCAAGCTGCGATGAAGTTTAGGGCTGCATGCAAACTGCATGCCCTGCATGAGCATCCACTGAAACGATGACGGAATCTCTCACCCCTCGCCGCAACCCACTCAGCACAGCGCCGAATCTTCTCACCGTCATTCGTCTCTGCCTTGCTCCCTTCCTGGTCGCGTGCCTTCTCGAGAATCGCTTCGGAATAGCATTCACGCTTTTTGTCGTTGCCGGACTTACGGATGCTCTCGACGGAATTCTGGCTCGCGTGCTGAAACAGCGCACTACGCTCGGAGAGTACCTCGACCCGGTCGCGGACAAGCTGCTCCTCAGTACTCTCTTTTTGGTTCTCATGTACAAGGGCCTGATGCCAACCACGGTGACGATCCTGGTCTTCGGGCGCGATCTGGGGATTCTGATTGTCGCTGCGATCATGTATGCGGTGGTGGGCAGACGGGACTTTGGCCCCAGCATCTTCGGAAAGGCAAACACAGTTGCCCAGGTCACAGCCGTCGCGGTGGTCCTACTTCATCAGCTTGTGACAGCAAAATGGGTCGTCATCCTGCGGCTGGTCGCGCTTGACGCTACCATTGGCCTCACAATCCTCTCCGGCCTGCACTATGCCTGGATTGCTGCCCACCGCAGCAGCGCACAGGCTCGCGGACAGGGCGAAGGCGAGGCCAGCAAGCCATAAGCATCATGGATTGTGTAGTCTAGCGTGACACAGCCGAAGAGGTTGCCCTTATTCGCTATCCGCTTCCAGCTCTTCTTTCTTGGTCGATTCCTCAATCTCCATGTCGTGAAACTCTTCAGAATCAAACACATCGCCACACTCAAGGCACTCTACAAACTCGGTGTCTTCATGGCGGGAAACAATTCGAACCCTAGGGTGTTTGCAGGCGGTGACCATCTTTTATCGTGAGAAGACTCGGATTTAGAAGCTCTTGCCGCAGATTGTAGCGACCTTTTCACCAATTTCAAACGGCATTTTGGTGAATCTTTCAGGCAGAGCTTTTTCAGAAATATCCCACGTCTTGCCACTACCATCCATCGCTTCATTGAACCCGGACAATAATGGTCGTATACTAAATACGGACCTAACAAGTCGCATATTATGCTGAAGCTCACAAAGAAGGCGGATTACGGATTGATGGCTCTCAAGTATCTGGCCGAACGCTCAGACACTGCCGCCTTGAGCGCCAAAGACATCGCCGACGCCTATGGCATCCCTGCACAATTGCTGGCCAAGATACTCCAGCAATTGACGAAGAAGGGACTGCTGAAATCGCATGCCGGCATGAACGGAGGCTACGCGTTATCAAAGCCTGCCGCATCGATCTCGGCTTACGAAGTGATCCTGGCCATTGATGGCCCGTTCTTTATCACCTCGTGCACCAAGGGCGCGCACGGTTGTGAGCTCACCCCAAGTTGCACCATCAAGGAGCCGCTGGCCCGGGTCAACGATACCATCGCCGGCGTGCTCAAAAGCATCAGCATTCAGGATCTTGCCGAGCAACCAGGCGGACAGGCATCTGAGCCCAGGCTCGTTTCGCTCACGATTTAGTAACACAGGCTCCGCACTGCGGAGCATCTCCGTATCGAGGCGGAGTTGAAAAGGATGGAGAGGTCGGGATGAGTACAGTTACCAGTCAGATCGAAGTTCCAGCAGGAGTCACCCTGCCCATATACATGGACAATCACGCCACGAGCCCGCTCGATCCCCACGTGCTTGAGGCGATGATGCCCTATTTGACCAACAAGTTCGGCAACGCCGCCAGCCGCAATCACTCTTTCGGATGGGAAGCCGAGCAGGCCGTTGAGACCGCGCGCGAACAGATTGCCAAACTCATCGGAGCCAGTTCCAAGGAGATCATCTTCACTTCGGGCGCCACTGAGTCGAACAACCTCGCTATCAAGGGCATCGCGGAGATGTACCGCGAGCGTGGAAACCACATCATCACGCAAGTTACCGAGCACAAGGCGGTACTCGATACCTGCAAGCGCCTCGAGAAGTACGGCTATCGCGTTACCTATCTGCCTGTGAAGGCTGATGGGCTCATCGATATCGAAGACCTGAAGCGAGCCATCGACGACAAGACGATTCTCGTCTCGATCATGTACGCCAACAACGAAATCGGCGTTATCCAGCCCATTCGTGAGATCGGCAAGCTCTGCCATGAGAAGGGCGTGCTCTTCCATACAGATGCGGTGCAGGCGGTGGGCAAGGTTCCGGTCAACGTCATTGAAGACAACATCGATGTGCTCTCGCTCTCGGGCCACAAGATCTACGGACCCAAGGGTGTCGGCGCTCTCTATGTTCGTCGCCGCAATCCTCGCGTGCAGATCGCTGCGCAGATCGATGGCGGCGGCCACGAGCGCGGCATGCGTTCGGGCACGCTCAATGTTCCGGGAATCGTAGGACTTGGCGCAGCATGCGAGATCGCACGCACCGAGATGGACGCTGAAGCTGCCTACCTCCGCGGCCTGCGCGATCGCCTTCAGAAAAAGCTTGATTCGGAACTGGATTACATTCACGTGAACGGATCGATGGAGCACCGCTTGCCCGGCAACCTCAACGTAAGCTTCGTCTATGTGGAAGGTGAGTCGCTGCTGATGGGCATCAACGATGTGGCTGTCTCCAGCGGTTCTGCATGCACCTCGGCAACTCTGGAACCCTCCTACGTGCTCAAGGCTCTGGGGCTTGGCGACGACGTGGCACACAGTTCCATCCGCTTCGGTCTGGGCCGCTTCAACACCCAGGCAGAGGTGGACTACGTAGCAGCCAAAGTCATTGACATCGTGAAGAAACTACGAGAACTTTCGCCCTTGTACGAAATGGTGAAGGAAGGCATTGACCTGACCAAGATCGAGTGGCAGGCACACTGATTAGATTTTCGACGTCTCAATGACAGGTCCAGGTCATTGGGGTGCAATTCCCACGCTCTGAAGGAGTTGGGTATCCCAAGTCTCGGTTTTGAGACGTGAGATAGAACGAACGGATTAAGCATCGGCAGCCAACGCTGCCGAATCAAACAGGATGTACGCGGCTTCCCGCAGAAGGAGATCGGAACATGGCATACAGCGACAAGGTAGTCGACCACTATAACAATCCCCGCAACGTAGGCACGCTCGACAAGAGCTCGACCGAAGTAGGAACGGGGCTGGTCGGCGCGCCCGAGTGCGGCGACGTGATGCGTTTGCAGATCCGCGTAAATCCCGAGACCCAGGTCATTGAAGAAGCCAAGTTCAAGACCTTCGGCTGCGGCTCCGCAATCGCCAGCTCTTCGCTCGCGACCGAGTGGATCAAGGGACGCACGGTTGAAAATGCGCTCGAAATCAAGAACACCGACATCGTGAAAGAACTCTCGCTTCCTCCCGTCAAGATTCACTGCTCTGTGCTCGCTGAAGATGCGATCCGTGCGGCGATCGGCGACTGGAAGAAGAAAAATAACGTTGCCGAAAACGCGGCCGTAGCTGCGCAGGCCAAGTAAGCAGGTAAGAAGGACTCATGTCGAACTTTGTAAGTATCGAATCGAAGCCGGCCGAAGGAGCAAGCGCTGCACCCATGCAGCCGGCCTCTACACCGGCTTCGCATGGGAGTGCGTCAGGCATTCAGGTGACCGATCGCGCCATTAAGCGCATCAAGATCGCCATCGCGAAGGAAGGCGTTTCGCCTGAAGAGGGCGGCCTCCGTCTTGGCGTGATGGGCGGTGGATGCTCGGGGCTTTCGTATTCGATCAAGTTCGACACGCGTCCGCGTGAGCGCGATCGCATTTATGAATTCGATGGGGTTCGCATCTTTGTCGATCCCAAGTCGTTCATCTACCTGCACGGCATGACGCTCGACTACGAAGAAACATTGATGCGACAGGGCTTCAACTTCATCAATCCGAACTCCACGCGCTCCTGCGGCTGCGGATCATCGTTTACGTCGTAGGTCTCAATCTCGCTGGAGTTTTTCATGTTGAAAGTCATCGATTCTGCAGTACCGATAGCATGCTGGTCGTGTGCGGTCGCGCATAACGAATCCACGCTTTTCTGTCCGCACTGCAGTAAAATCCAGCCTCCTCCGGGGGGCGATTATTTTTCTGTCTTCTCGCTGGTGCCGAAGCTTGATCTTGATCTCGGCATGCTTGAGCACCAGTTCCACAAGCTCAGCCGCAAACTGCACCCTGACCGCTTTGCGCGAGCTGCGACCAATGAAAAGGACTGGAGCCTCGCCGAC
>Ga0068859_100008573_pt1 | contig 10338 bp, 11 predicted proteins | sample KBSSwiS22_FD_66585 | JGI IMG/M metagenome (GOLD analysis project Ga0068859, IMG submission 66585) | Switchgrass rhizosphere microbial communities from Kellogg Biological Station, Michigan, USA - KBS Switchgrass S2-2 | ecosystem: Host-associated > Plants > Roots > Rhizosphere > Soil ...
AGGAGCGTCATCGCCTCGTCGCGCAGCTGCCGATCGCTCATCCCGGCGCCGTCACCCTCGCTGTCCTGCGCGAGGAGCAGCATCGAGAGCAGGTCGCCGCGATCCTCGCCGGACGCGCGGCGCTCGGCGATGAGCCGGTAGATCGTCGCGTCGAGTCGCTCGCGTCCGCGCCGGAACCGCAGCGTGGTCGGGATCGGGAGCTTCTCGAGCAGCTCGCCGAAGGGGAGCACGCTGAGGTTGAACGCGTCGATCGCCGCGCCGAGCGCTTCGCCGATCTCGTGGGCCTCACCCTCGATGTCGGCGTCGAACAGCGTCTTGCCGACGACGGCCAGCGTGTACGCCGCCATCTCGCGCGCGACGTCGAGCCGCTCGCCATCGCGCCACTTCTCCGAGCGTCGCGCGGCGTACGTCGCCATCGTCTCGGCGTACGCCGCGATGCGGGCGCGGTGGAAGGCGGGCTGCGCGAGCCGGCGCTGCCGCAGGTGCAGCTCGTCCTCGCTCGTGAGCAGCCCTTCGCCGAGGAGCATCTTGGCGCGCTCGAGGCCCCGTCCCTTGTGGAACATCCGCCCGTGCGTGACGAGCACGTCGCGGATCCGTTCCGGATCGCTGACGAGGACGACCGGCTGCGACGCGATGCGAATGCCGGCGACGTCGCCATGCAGGTGCGCGAGCTCCTCGAACAGCTCGAGTGGCCGGCGGACGACGGCCAGCGCGAACTCGCCCGGATAGCGCTGTCTAGGCCCGGGCACCGAGCCGAACCCACCGCGCACGCGGGGGCGCCGCGGCGCGGAGGAGGGAGACACGCTCAGACCGTCTTCAGCAACCCGAGGCGAAGGCAGAACTGCACGTAGTCCGAGCGGTGCGAGAGCCCCAGCTTCTCGGTGATGCGCTGCTTGTACGTCTCGACCGTCTTCGGGCTGATGAACAGCCGCTCGCCGATCTCCGACGCCGAGTACCCGCCGGCGACGTGCACGAGCACGTCGCGCTCGCGCTCCGTGAGCTGCTGGTACTGCGCGCGCTCGTCGGCGTGCTCGCCACGCTTCGACACCTGGCGCGCGAGGGCGCGCGCCGCGCTCGCCTGCACGTAGTTGTCGCCCGCGGCGACGGCGCGCACCGCGTCGGCGAGCTCACGGTCGGCGGCGTTCTTGACCAGATAGCCCGCCGCGCCGGCCTCGAGGAGGTTGACGAGAAACTCGTCCTCGGTGTGCATCGTGAGGATGAGCACGCGCGTTCCGCTGTTCTTGCCGACGATCTCCTTCGTGGCGGTGAGACCGTCCATCTGGGGCATGTCGAGGTCGAGCACCGCGACGTGTGGCGACAGCCGATCGACGAGCGCGACGGCGTCGCGGCCATTGGACGCCTCACCGACGACCTCGATGTCCTTGCTCGTGCTGAGGAGCGCCTTGAGCCCGGCGCGGACGACGAGGTGATCGTCGGCGAGGATGACTTTGATGACGTCGGGACGGGACATGGCAGGGACGGAAGTGGTTGTCGGTTATCGGTTGTCGGTACTCGGCCGACCTCGGGACGTAGGAGCTTCCCATGGCAGGCTGAAAACCGATAACCGACGACCGTCTACCGGGTAAAACGCGGAGCGTGCGGCGGGCTACGCCCACCCTACACGATACTACTTCTGCACCACCAGCGCCGTCACCATCCCGAACATTCCGTGCTCCGACTCGGCGTGCGGAAGGATGTGGCAGTGGAAGGCCCAGGTGCCAGGGTTGATGCAGTTCACGATCACGTCCCACCGCTCGCCCGGGGCGATGTTCAGCGTGTCGCACTTCCACGGGGCCGGAACCGGCCAGCCGTCCTTGGCGATGACGGTCTGATGCATTCCGTGCAGGTGCATCGGGTGGATCATCATCCCCTCGTTCATGTACCGGATCCGCACCTTCTGGCCGAGTTTGGCGACGATCGGCTGGGTGGCCGGGAAGCTCTTGCCGTTGAAGGTGTAGCCGTGCGCGCCGTCGTTCAGGATGAACACGACGTCCTGATCGACCTTCGGCTCCTGCGCCTTGTCCTTCGGCTCGACGATGAAGGCGCCGAGCAGGCCGAGTCCCACCTGGGTCGCGGCATTGTGATGCGAGTGGTACATGTGCGAGCCCGCGTTCGGCACCGTGAACTCGTAGGTGAAGCTCTGGCCGGGCTTCACGGGCGGCTGCGTGATGAACGGGACGCCGTCCATCTCGACGGGAAGCTCCAATCCATGGAAATGGATCGCGGTGGACTGGGTGAGCTGGTTCTTGAGGATCACGCGAACGCGGTCGCCCTCACGGACGCGGATCTGCGGGCCCGGCACCTGGCCGTTGTAGGCCATCGCCTTCACCATCTGGCCCGGCGCCGTCTCCCATTGCATCTCGCTCGCGGTGATCTCGAACACCTTCACGCCGTTCACGATCTTCGGCTCGAAGGGTTGATTGCCGTAGACGGCGGTCTTGGCGGGGAAGGCCTTGATGCCCTTCTCGTGCATGGCGTCCATCGCGTCGGCGGCGCTCAGCGCGCCGGCCGCTGGCTTGACGGTATCGTGAGCGCCCATCGTTCCACCGGTCTGGCCCGATTGGGCCGGAGCGGCTGGCGTCGTGGCGGTGGTACTGGGTGGCGTGGCGCCCTTCTCGCCCTTCGCCGTGCCGCACGCGACGAGCGCACCGCCGACGGCGGTGAGCGAGGCGGTGCGGAGAAACGCGCGGCGGCTGGTCGGCGCCTCGGCGAGAGTCGCCAGCGAATCGTCGTCGTGCGGCAGAATCTTCGACATGGTTGGTCGGGGGGTCGTGGTTGTGGGTCGAACCCCGAGGAATCTCGTCCGGCTCCGCCTTCCGTCATGTCGTACTAACGCCCGATATTTGGTCGCGCCGAACCTGACCGGGGGTCAGTAGAACTCCCGACACGGGCATCGCACGAGACAGTGAGCTTCGTGAGCCCCCGGACCACCAAATGAGAGACGCCAACGCAGCAGTCGAGCGCGCCGCCATGCAGCAGGTCCTGCCACCGGACCTGTTCTCGAGCTTCCTCGCGATCTCGGCCGACGCCGTGATCGCCGTGGACGAGGAGCAGCACATCATCTTCTTCAATGAAGGGGCGGAGAGGATCTTCGGGTGGTCGGCGGCGGAGGTGGGGGGGAAGTACCTCGCCATGCTTCTGCCGGAGCGATTCCGAGCCCAGCATCGCGGCCACGTGCACGGCTTCGGCGCGGCGCATGGACGCGCACGGCTGATGGGCGAGCGCCAGGAGATCTCCGGGCTGCGCAAGTCGGGGGAGGAGTTTCCCGCCGAGGCCTCGATCCAGCGCATGGAGGTCGCGGGGAAGAACGTGTACGCCGCCGTGCTGCGCGACGTGAGCGCGCGCTACCGCGCCGAAGAGGCGCTGCACCAGGCGATCCGCGCGCGCGACGACATGATGGGGATCGTGTCGCACGACCTGCGCAACCCGGCGAGCGCCGTGAAGATGCTGGCGCGCAGCATCCTGGCCGAATCGCGCGAGCGAGACGACATCCCGCCCGACGTCGCGGAACGGGTGGAGATCATGCTGGAGGCAGCGGCGCAGATCGACGCCCTGATCCAGGACCTGCTGGACGTGACGCGACTCGAAGCGGGCCGGCTCACCGTATCGCCGCGCGACGTGGACCCGCTGCCCCTGGTGGAAGCCGCGCTCCATGCGCTGCACACGCTCGCCGAGAGCAGCGGCGTCGAGCTCGAAGCGTCGTACGCCGATGACCTGCCCATGGTGCACGCAGACCCGGAGCGCGTCACGCAGATCCTCTCCAACCTCGTCGGGAACGCCCTCAAGTTCACGCCGGCGGGAGGGCGCGTGGAGGTGCGCGTGCAGCCGTACAACGAGGGGGCGCTCGTGAGCGTGACCGACACCGGCGAGGGGATCCCCGCGGATCAGCTGCCGCACGTGTTCGACCGCTTCTTCCAGGTCTCGAGCACACGCGTTGGCGCTCGCCACGGCGCCGGACTGGGGCTGCCGATCGCCCGCGGGATCGTCGAGGCGCACGGGGGCACGATCTGGATCGAGAGCGGCGCGGGGCGGGGGACGACGGTACGGTTCACGCTGCCGGCGGCGCGGGGGGAGTAGGTGGCGGGATCAAGGGGTCAGAGTCGTTGAAATTTTCAACGACTCTGACCCCTTGAACCAGCTTGAACCACCCGTCACTCGCTAAGCATTTCGTGCTCCGGCGGCATCACACCACTAGTCATGGCGCGTGCGCTCTCGCTGGTCCGGCATGAAGCATCGGTCGACGCTCCGCGGCTCGCCCTGGGCGACGACGGACTGGTCGAGCGTGCGCGTCGTGGCGACGTCGACGCGTTCGAGCAGCTCTACCGGTTGCACGCCGGGCGGGTCTATGCGCTGTGTCTGCGGCTCGCCGCCGACCCGGTGGTGGCGCGCGAGCTGACGCAGGACACGTTCGTGAAGGCGTGGGAAGCGCTGCCGCGGTTCCGCGCCGACGCGAGCCTCACGACGTGGCTGCACCGGATCGCCGTCAACGCGCTGCTCGAGCGGCGGCGCGGAGAGAAGCGTCGGTCGGCACGCGTGTCGCTCGCCGACGACGAGGATGCGGCCGAGATGATCGTCGGGGTGGTGGCGGCGCCGGACGTCGCGACGGCGATCGACCTGGAACGCGCGGTCGGCGCGCTGCCGCCAGGGGTACGACGTGCGTTCGTGCTGCACGACGTGGAGGGCTACACGCACGAGGAGATCGCGGCGATGACGGGATTGGCGGCCGGCACGCTGCGCGCACAGCTGCACCGCGCACGCCAGCTTCTGATGAGAGCGTTGAGCCTATGACCGAACACACTTCCCCCGACGACCGCCTGAACGAGCTGACGGCCGCCCTGCCGCGCGAGGTCGCGCCGCCACCGGATCTGTGGCCGGCCATCCGCGCCGAGCTCGCGCCACGCTCGGCACGCACGATCCAATGGACGCCGCGCTGGCGCCTCGCGGCGGCGGGCCTGCTCGTCGCCGCCAGCTCGTCGATCCTCACGCTGTTCGCGGTGCGCGCGCGCGAGCACACGCCCGCCGCGGTCGCCGTGACGCCTCGGGACACCGCGCCGGTGGCGGAGGAGCGGCTGCCGGCGCATCTGGTCGTCGCCGAGCGCGCGTACGCTCGCAGCATCGACGCGCTGTGGCGCACCCTGGACGAGCGGCGCGACTCGCTCGCGCCGTCCACCGTCGCGACGGTCGAGCGCAGCCTGCGCATCGCCGATTCGGCGATCGCCGAGGCGCGCTCGGCGCTCGAGCACGACCCGGCGAACCGCGTGCTCGAGGACCTGCTCGTGTCGAACTACGAGCGGAAGATCGACCTGCTGCGGCGAGCGACGGAGCTCGCCCCGCGCACGTGACGCTCGCACGCGTGCAACGAATCGTGATGGCGCTCGTCGCGGTGGCGGCGAGCGCGACGTCGCTGCACGCGCAGCGGAAGGTGCACACCGCCTACGCCGTCACGCCGGACGTCTCGGTGCGACTGTTCGCTTCGGTCGGAACGGTGCAGGTCATCGGCTGGGACAAGGACAGCGTCGTCGTGAGCGGCGTCGTGGCGCAGGGCTCGCAGGTCTCCCTCGGCACGCCGGGGGCCGGCCCGACGCGGGGACTCAAGCTGTTCGTCGAATCGCCGACCGAGAAGGCAGTGCGCGAGGGCTCGCTCACGGTGCGCGTGCCGCGCGGCGCGCGCGTCTGGCTCAAGACGGGAAGCGCCGACGTGACGGCGAGCGAGGTGACGGGGGGACTCGACCTGAACGTGGTGGGAGGCTCGATCACGGTGCACGGCAGTCCGCGCGAGCTGCGCGCAGAGAGCATGGACGGCGCGGTGACGATCGACGGTTCACCGTCGTGGATGCGCGTGAAGACGGCGACCGGCGACATCGCGCTGCGCGGTGGCGAGGACGTGGGCGCGTCGACGATCAGCGGAACGATCGACGCGCGCGGCGGTGAGGTGGAGCGCGTGAAGCTGGAGTCGACGACGGGTGCGATTCATTTCGCGCTCGCGCTCGCGCGCGGCGCGTCCGTCGAGATGGAGACGCACAGCGGCCCGATCGACGTGCAGCTCTCGCGCAAGTCGCCGCCGGAGGTGGACGCGGCCACGGTGACCGCGACGATCGAGAACATGTGGTCGAAGACGCAGCCGACGGCCGGGCGCGAAGGACGCGGGATGTCGCTCGAGCTCGGTGGCGGACAGATGGGCGGACGCGTCGTGCTGCGGAGCTTCAAGGGGAAGATCACGCTGCGCGGGATGTGAGCGCTCGATAAGCACACCGCGCACGCACGGCATCTCACGAGCATCACCTTCATGGAGCTCGAGATGTCGATGTCAACGATCCGTTCCCGCGCTGCACGTGCCGCGCTGCTGGCGTCGCTCGGCGGCGCGATCCTGCTGCTCTCCGGCGCAGCCTCTTCCTCGCACGCCGCGTGGTTCAAGGGCGGCCCGTGGATCTCGATCGAGACGCCGATCAATCCGTACGACGCGCCGGCGCGCGGCGCGCTGTTCCTCGTGCACACCTTCCACCACGCGGTACCGACGGATCTCGCGGTCGAGGCGCGGGCGGAGGGGCTCGTGGACGGACAGCGACGCACGGTGCCGCTCTCGCCGAACGCGCTGCGCACCGGCACGTTCGCCGTGAGCAACCAATGGGGCGCGAAGGGAACGTGGAGCGTGCTGATCGTCGCCACGCAGCCGTCGCCAAAGGGGAGCATCCAGGCCGTCGTCGACATCGGTGCGGACGGAGCGGTCGGCCGCGTCTCGATGCCGCAGCACATGATGACCGCGGCGGAGGTCGATCGCAGCCTGCACGCGCGTGCCGGTGCGCCGGTGACGGTCGGCGTCCGGTGACGGAGCAGGGGCGCTACCGCGCGAGCAGCTTCAGCGCGGAGCGCCCTTCCTGCTCGACCTGCGCGATCGTGCAACGACGCGGCGGTTTGTCGGGGCGCCAGCGCAGGAACGACGTGCCGTGGCGGAAGCGGCCGCCGGAGAAGTGATCGTACTGCACCTCGACGACGAGCTTCGGCGCGAGCGGCTGCCATTCGGCCGAGCGCGCCGTGCTCCACCGGCTCGGGCCACCAGGCGCCTGGCCCGTGAACCCCGGCGCCTTCACGAGCCCCTCGAGCTGCTTCGTCACCGCGGGCTTCGCGTCGTTCGGGATGTTCGACGTGAAACCGACGTGGTGCAGCAGGCCGCCGTCGTCGTAGAGGCCGAGCAGCAGCGAGCCGACGAGCTTTCCCTTCGACGCGTAGCGGAAGCCGCCGACGACGCACTCCGCGGTGCGCATCGACTTCATCTTCCGCATCCCGTCGCGGTTGCCGGACTGATAGGGGAGGTCGAGCTGCTTGGCGATGACGCCGTCGAGCCCACCGCCGACGGAGCGGAACCAGCGCTTCACCGTCGCCATCGTCGTCGTGGCGGGTGAGAGCTTCACACGCAGCGACGCGGGCACCTCGGCGGCGACGAACGCCTCGAGCGCGGCGCGGCGGTCGGCGAGCGGACGCGACACGAGCGACTTCCCCTTCGCATCGACGAGCAGATCGAACGCGATCAGCGACGCGGGACTCTCGGTGCTGAGGAGCTTGACGCGGCTCGCCGCGGGATGGATGCGCAGCAGCAGCTCGTCGAACGAGAGCTCGCCGTCCTTGGGCACGACGATCTCGCCGTCGAGCACGAAGCGCTTCGCGCGCACCTGCAGGAGCATTTCGACGAGCTCTGGGAAGTAGCGCGTGAGCGGCTTCCCCGCCTTGGACATCACGTCGACCTTCGCGCCGTCGCGGAAGGCGAGACAGCGGAAGCCGTCCCACTTCGGCTCGTACTGCCATTCGCGACCGACCGGCAGCTCGTCGACGAGCAACGCCTCCATCGGCGCGTAGCTGCGTGCGAGGGGGAGTGTCACAGCACGCGCTCCAGATCGAACCGGCCGCGCGCGGCGAGCAGCGGCTTCCAGAGATCGCCGAGCTTCTTCACGCGAGCGGGAACGTTGCGAATGGTGAAGTCCTCGATCGCGATGCCGCGCTCGATCTCGCGCCACGTGACGGGCGTCGACACGGACGCACCCTTCTTCGGGCGCGCCGAGTAGATCGACGCGAGGGTGCGTCCCCACGCATTCTGGTTGTAGTCGACGAGCACGCGTCCCTTCGGCCGGTCGGCGATGCGGTACTCCGAGGTGAGCAGCTTCGGATGCTTCGCGGCGAGCGCCTGTGCGAGCGCCTTGGCGAACGTCCAGACGCGCTTCTGCAGCGGCCCGCGCTCGATGGGCACGTAAACGTGCACACCCGAGGAGCCGGTCGTCTTCACCAGCGGCGACATCTCGAGCGCCTCGAGCGCGTCACGCACGACGAGTGCGGCCTCGAGCACCTTCGGAAACTTCACGCCCGGGCCGGGATCGAGATCGAAGTGCAGATAGTCGGGACGGTCGACGTCGTCGCAGCGGGCGTACCATTGGTTGAGGTCGATGCAGCCGAGATTGACGACCCAGAGCAGCGATGCGACCTCCTGCACCATCGGGAAGTCGATGACGTTACCGGACTTGTGCGCGATCGAACACGTCTCGAGCCACGCCGGGTGCGGATTGGGCACGCGCTTCATGAAGAAGCACATCCCCGCGGCGCCGTTCGGGTAGCGCTTCATGACCATGGCGCGGTCGCGCAGGTGCGGCAGCAGCGCGGGTGCGACGTCGGCGTAGTACTGGAGCAGGTCGCGCTTCGTGATGCCGCCGTCGCGCCAGAACAGCTTGTCCAGGTTCGTGAGCCTGACCCGCTTGCCTCCGACCGTCAGCTCGACGTCGGACTCGTGCTTCGGGATCGTGATCGCGCGCGCGGCAGCCATGGCGAGGCGCAGGTGCAAGAGACGTGCGGCTCGCGCGCGCGTGGAAAAGTGCTGGAGAATGGGGCTGGCGCGGTGCGCATTGCGCACTGCGCAGTGCGCAAATGCAGAACGGCCTCGGGAGGCAGAAGCTTCCCGAGGCCGTCGCGCATCGCGCATGGCGAAGTGCGCATCGCGCGAGAGCTACTCGCTCGCTTCCTCCGCCTCGTCGCCCAGCTTCACGATGTCGCCCTTGGTGAACAGGATGCCCTGCAGCACCTCGCGCCACTGTGGCTTCTTGCGCAGCAGGAACTCGAGGTCCATGCCGAAGTGCTTCATCTCCTCGTGCTGCGCGTTCTTCATGATCGCGCGAGCCTGCCGGTCCTTCTCCAACGCGAGCCGCTGCTCGTACCAGCCGATCGCCTCCGCCTCCTCGATCAACGACGTGATCATGCGCGCGAAGGTGCGGGTTTCCGCCGAGAGCTCCTCGGGCGGCTCGTGATACTGATCGAAGGACATCGTGAAACCGGTGAGTGAGGTGATGAGGTGGTGAGGCGGTGAGGCGGTGAGGCGGTAGTGCAAACTTACTGGCCCTTGACCACCTTCGCCGTCGTGACGAGCTGACCGACGTGGCGCTGCGTGTGCTCGGCGGCGTGGAAGAGCAGGCCCAGCACCGTGGATGGCAACCGTGCGCGGCCGACCTCGCGCGCGTCCAGCAGTGTGGATGGGTCGGTCGCACGCACCTGCAGGAGCGCGCCCTCGATCGCGGCATCGAACTCGGCGACGAGCACGTCCTGGATGCCGTCGCGCTCGTCGGACCGCGCTTCCTCGCGCAGCGCGGCCAACTGCTCCCGCGAGAGCTGCTCGCCGCGCGCGTAGGTGAGCAGCCGATCGAGGCTGCCGACGGCGTGGCGCACGTGATAGCCTGCCGGCGCCGCACCGCCCGGCCACGTCCAGAGCTGGGCGACCGTGAGCGACGGAACCGTGGCACGCACCTCGAGACGGCACTGCAGCAGACCGTGCGCGACGGGCTGAAGCAGGGGCGCGACGTCCTCGATCGGCCCACGCAGCCAGACTTCAGGGTCGGACATGTGCCTCGTGTGCGGGATCGCGCCGGGCGTGCGATCGAATCTCTATATTACCGCGGCCGCCGGATGGCGGCCGATCCGACTCACTCGCAAGCTGGAGACCATGGTCTGGGAAGAGCGCTGGCATCCTCTGCGCCGCGAATGGGTGATCGTCTCGTCGCATCGCAACGACCGCCCCTGGCTCGGCGAGACGGTGGACGAGGGACGCGACACCGACGCGCCCTACGACCCGGGCTGCTATCTGTGTCCGCGCAACACGCGCATCTCGGGGAAGACGAACCCCGACTACGCCTCGGTCTACGTCTTCGACAACGATCATCCCTGCGTCGGTCCCGCGTCGCCGGAGCCGATCGACCCGGCACCGAGCATCCATCAGAGCCGCCGCGCCGACGGCATGGCGCGCGTGGTGTGCTACACGCCGCGTCACGACCTCACGCTGGCCGAGCTCACGCAGCCGGAGATCGTCCG
>Ga0068859_100008576_pt1 | contig 10336 bp, 8 predicted proteins | sample KBSSwiS22_FD_66585 | JGI IMG/M metagenome (GOLD analysis project Ga0068859, IMG submission 66585) | Switchgrass rhizosphere microbial communities from Kellogg Biological Station, Michigan, USA - KBS Switchgrass S2-2 | ecosystem: Host-associated > Plants > Roots > Rhizosphere > Soil ...
CCGCCTCGGCGCCAAGGTGACGCTGATCGAGCAGGCGACGATGCTCCCGGCGGAAGATCCCGAGCTGGTGCTGCATCTGCGCGGTGTGCTGTCCGCCGAAGGTGTCGAGATCGTCGAGCACGCCACCGTCGTGGGCGTTGCCGCGCAGAGCAATCGAGTGGCCGTCACGATGTCGAGTGGCGGCAAGCCGCGCGTCGTTCGCGGGTCGCACCTGCTCGTCGCGACCGGGAGGAAGACGGAGGTCGCTGGACTCGGGCTGGAGCACGCCGGCGTCGAGTACAGCGCGCGCGGCATCACCGTCGATCGTCATTTGCGGACGACGAATCCGCATGTCTACGCGGTCGGCGACGTGGTCGGCGCGGGGCAGTTGAGCCATCTCGCTGTCCACCATGGCTGCGTCGCGTTTGCCAACGCGGTCCACGGCGCCGATGCCGAAGTCGCGAATGACGCGGTGCCGCGCGTCGTCTACACGGACCCTGAACTCGCACAGGTCGGGCTGACGGAGCGCGAAGCGCGCGAGGCGCAGCACGAGGTTCATGCGCTGCGCCGTTCGTACGACATGAATGACCGGGCCGTTACCGATCGCGTGCCCGTCGGCGGCGTCAAGGTCGTGGTCGATGCCGCCGGGCGGATCCTCGGCGCCGGGATCGTCGGCGCACACGCCGGCGAGGTCATCCAGACGTGGGCGCTGGCGATTCGCGCGGGCCTCGACGTGCAGGCCGTTGCCGGGTTGATCGCGCCTTATCCGACGATCGGGTATTCCAACCGGCAGGTCGCGGAATCGTTTGCCGGTCCGGTGCCGCTGATCAAGTACTGGCCCCGCCGCAAATCACGCAAGCCTGCGCCGCAGAACTGACGCTGCGGGGCGGACGTCACCCGCGCTCTGCCTTGCGGTCTTCGTCGACCTGCTGCAGCAGGAAATCGCGGATCACCGAAATGCGCTTCGACCAGCGAAGCTCCTCGGGATAGACGAAGTAGGCGTCCATCGTCGGGCCGGCGAGCTCGGGCAGCACCTCGACGAGATCGGGCGACTCGTCGCTGATGTAGTAGGGCAGCGCGGCGATGCCAAGGCCGCTGCGCACGGCGCGATACATCGCGTACACGCTGTTCACGCGCAGCGCGGGCTTGCGCGGCGCGCCGTCGCGGCCGACTTCGAGGATCCAGTTCATCCGCTCGACCGGCATCGGCAGCTCGTCGCCGTAGACGATCAGCTCGTGGCGATCGAGATCGCCCACTTCCTTCGGCGTGCCGTGCGTACGCAGATATTCCGCGCTCGCGAACAGGTGATAGCGGATCGTCATCAGGTGCCGCTGGATGACCTTGGGATTGGTCTGCTCGGCAAAGCGGATCGCGACGTCGGCCTGGCGCGAAAAAATGTCGACCTCGGGAAAGTCGACGAGGATCAGCGACACCGCGATGTCGGGGAATTGATGGTGAAACCGGTTCATCCGCGCGGTGAGCCACGCCGAGCCGAAGGTCACCGTCGTCGTGATCTTCAGCGGCCCCTCCGGCTGCGCGCGGCTTTCGGAAATGCGCGTCAGCGCGAGCGCGAGCTCGTTCTCCATCGACTTGACCGCGCGGAAGAAGTCCTCGCCCTGTTCGGTGAGGATCAGGCCGCGCGCATGGCGATAGAACAGCGGGACGTTGAGCGAGGCTTCGAGCGCGCAGATCTGGCGGCTGACTGCGGACTGGCTCAACTCGAGCCGGCGCCCGGCCTTGGTAAAGCTGCCCGCTTCCGCGACGGCGTAGAACACCGGCAGCCTGTCCCAGTCGACGCTGGCCTTGCGGTTGCTCAAGATCGTGTGGGTGGAGTGTGCGGACCGGCCATGCTCGGCGGCGCGCCACGTGATGCGTCGGTGCGCGCCGTTCTTCTCGATGCTACCACAGGGGTCGCGACCTCCCGGCCGCGGCGGCGCGGCGGTCGACGCCTCAGGTTTTCCCGCGCTTCCCGAGCGTCCGCTATCGGGAGCGCGCGCGATTTTCACGTAGCCGCGCGAACCTTGACGGCCTTGAACCCGCCGTAGCTGTCCGCGACGATGTCGAACGCGACGCGCTGGCCCTGCTGCAACTCGGTGAAATCGCTGCCGGCCAGCGCCGACTTGTGCACGTAGATGTCCTTGCCGCTGCGCTCGTCGATGATGTAGCCGCCAAACGGCGTCTGCTTCGCGTTGTAGCGCCGTACCACGCCCGCGGTGGCGCCCGGCGATATGCCGCGCGCGGCACCCTTGTCCATCTCGGGCTTGTTGGTGACGACCTTGATGCCTGACTTGGCTTCGAAGGTCTCCCAGATTTCCAGCGCGACCTCGATCGGCGATCGATCGCTGGTATCGATGTCGAGCGCCGGCTGGGCAGCGCTCGATGCCGTGCCGTAGAGCTTGACGCGCAGCGCGTCGTCCTCGCGATCGCGCTCGGCCACGCTCTCGCCCAGCTGCCGCGTGCGGCCGCCGCCTTCTTCCTTGCGGCGGTGCCAGCGTGCATTGCGCACGTCGTCGCGCGCGCGAAGGTGCACCAGGTAGACGTTCGCGATGCCGTCGAGCGCCGCGTCCATGAACGCGCTCTCGAATATCATCAGCTCTTCGTCGCGCTCGGTCATCCGTCGCGTCTCGGCGTCGAGCTCGCGGTGGAATGCCTCGGGCAGGCCGGCCGCCGTGGGCGTTTTCGTGACCTTGGCCTGCGACGTGGCCCACTCGCCGCGATTGGTGAGCTTGAATCCGGTGATGCGCGAGAGCTCCTGCGCGACCTGGGTCTTCAGCGTGCAGGTCCTGCCGTAGAGTGCGATGATGTTTTCCATCGTCCGTGCCTTCAGTCGGGTGCGTGCGGAGCGGACGCGCGCGGCGCGAGCATCGCGCCGAGCACGCCGCGTTTCTTGGCAGCGAGCATGCCCTGCTGCGAGTTCATCAGCCGGCCGAACGGCGTGGCGCAGGAATGCACCAGCCGCCGCACCGGCACGTACGCGATGAACAGGCAGGATCCGAGCACGTGCAGCAGCCACAGCGACTGGTACGACGTTGCCGACGACCACGACGCGGGCAGCGTCGACGCCAGCGCGCGGCCGGCGAACGAATACGCGTGCACCGGATCGCCGACCGACGCCGCGATGCGCGTCGCCTCGAGCAGGAATCCGCTTGCCACCACCAGCAGCAGGAATACCGTCGTCGGCGTGTCGCTGAACTTCCGCTCGGGTGTGCCGTTCACCGCGATGCGCCAGCCGAGCGCGATCACGCAGCCGGCGAGCACCATGCAACCGGTCAGGTCGTAGGCGAAGTCGAACGCGAGGCGCACCGGGTGACCGGGCTCGCGCCAGACGTCGCGCCAGCCGAACGCGGGAAAGCCGTCGCGCAGCACGACCGCGACGAGCTCGATCGCGAACATCGCGACGAAGCCCCAGAAGATCAGCGTGTGCCGGAGCCAGCGCACGCGGCTCGCGCGCCACAGCGAGCGATGCAGCACGACCTCGTCGACGAACGTTCGCGACAGCGCCGCCGTGTCGACCCGGTCGCGCGTGATGTACTGGCGATAGCGCCGCCACGTCGGCAGGTTGTTCGCGACCAGCTTGCGATACAGGCCGACGTCGAGCACGACGAGCGCGGCAAGCGCGGCCGGGCCGAAGAGGATCCAGTGCCATTCCATCCGGCCTGCGAGCGTTTCGTGCACGTAGTATCCGGCGAGCGCGGCGACCGCGAGGATGTACGCCGCGGCGCCGGCGCCAAGCAGCCGGACGGCCGCGCTTCGCAGCAGATGCGCGTCGCCCGCCTTGGTGAACGAGAACGCCGCAAACGCGACGACACCGGCGACGATCGCCACGCAGGAGACAGCGAAGAGCGCATAGCCCCAGCCGGCGCCGAGTCGCCCCGCGACGCCCAGGACCAGCAGCGCCAGCGCGGCCACCGCGGTCAGCGTGAAGGCGGGGCGCAGCCGGGGCCGCGAAGGCACCTCCGGCGCTCGCTTGTCCAGGGGAGTCGACCTTGGCGCGTCCACGAAAGCCGCCGCACGCGGGCGATCAGGCCCTAACTCGCCTTGGCCTTGAGCGCTTCGCGTTCGGCGTCGATCACCAGCATGTTCGCGTGCAACGCCGGATCGCCGCCCTTGATGTCGCGGTATTTGTAGATGCAGGCGCGCGCCTTGTCCACGGCGATCAGCGCATCGGCGGCGTAGGCGTCCGCGCCGATCTTGTTGCACCACGCCTGGCTGATCGGCGCACCGCCGACGAAGACCTTGACCGCCTCGCGCAGGCCCTCGGCCTTGATCAGCTTGAGCGTTTCCCACTGCATGTTCATCGTCGTCGTCAGCAGCGCGGAAAAGCCGACGATCTGCGGCTTGTGCTGGCGGATCGCGGCGATGAAATCCTCGGGCGGCACGGTGACGCCCAGGTCGATCACCGTGAACCCCGCGGCTTCCATCATCATGCCGACGATCTTCTTGCCGATGTCGTGCAGGTCGCCCTGCACCGTGCCCACGACGACCGTGCCGATCTCCTCGGTCTTCTCCGCAATGATCAGCGGCTTCAGCACACCGAGCGCCGCGTGCATGCACTTGGCGGACATCATCACTTCGGGCAGGAAGTATTCATCCATCTTGAAGCGCCGGCCCACTTCGGCGATGCCCGCGGCCATCGGACCGGCAATCAGCGTGCGGGCGGAGACATCCTGCGCGAGCGCGGGGTGGATCAGGCTGACGGTGCCGGTGTGCTCGCCGTCGATGATGTTCCACTCGATCTGGTGGAACAGGTCCTTGATCGCCGCGGGCGCGTCACTCCAGCGATCGGTCTTGCGCGAGTCGTCGATATCGTACTGGAGATCCTCGATGTCCAGTTCCTGGTCGGTGTCGATATCGAGGGGCATCTACCGCTTCCCGGGTTGAAGGTTCGAAAGGTGAAGGTCGTTCGCTGGAACGACGCCGCTAGCTCGCGGCGACATCCTCGGAACGTTTGCGCCGCGGGGCCTTTTCCGACCACGGCTCGTAGCCTTCTCCGGTATCGGCGCCTGGAGGCGGCTGGTCCGGCAGTGGATAGACGCCGTACTCGTGCGTCTCGTCGATCATCGCGAGCACGTTCTCGGTCGGCACGTCGTGCTCGAGCCGGTGCGACGAGCTCACCAGGTATCCGCCGCCCTTGGCCATCTCCCAGATGCGCGCGCGCACTTCGGCGCGCACGTCCTCGACCTTGCCCCACGGCAGCGTCTCCTGCACGTCGATGCCGCCGTAGAAGAACATCTCGCGGCCGAGCAGCCGCTTTTTCGCCGCCGGGTTCGAGTGCCGCGCCACTTTCGGCGGCAGGCTGTCGTAGCCGTCGACGCCGCAATCCATCAACCCGCGCATGAACGGCTCGGCGATCGCGCCGCAGCTGTGGAACTGGATCTTGCCGTTCGGATTCTTCTTCAGGTAATGCTCTTTCGTCGCGCGAATCGCGCGCATGTAGTGCGGCTTCAGCTGCGTCTCGAACATCTTCAGCGACAGGAACGCCGTCTTCTCGCTCGCGAGGTCTTCCGGGCTCACGCGCAGCCAGTCGAGATATTCGCCGCACTGGTCGAGCATCGCCTTGTTCCATTCGATCTCGATGTCGACGAGCTTGGTCAGCATCGCGTCGAGAAAGTCGGGCGACTCGATGAAATCGGAGAAGATCTTCGCGTAGCCGACCATGTACTTCGCCTGCTCGAACAGGCCGCCGCGTCCGGCTTGTCCCATCAGCGCGAACGGCGTGTCCTCGCGCACGTGCTTGCAGTACTCGCGAAGCGTCATGCCGGGAATCGGCGAATCGCACCAGCCGGCCTCGTCCCACGGGTCCGGCCATGGATACGCGTCGAGCATGCGCAGGCCCTCTTCGAGGGGCGCGCTGGTCGCGTGGAACAGCGGGTACCCGATCATCTCGTAGTAGCCGCCGTTTTCGTGGGGTGTCCACTTGCGGATCACGCCCCATTCGTCGACGTTGATCTCGGCGTTCGGCGGCGAGATGCCCATGTCGAAGGGCACCTCCTCGAACTTGATCGGCCGGAATCCCGGCGAGCCGCCCGGCGGTCCGATCGCGATCCGCAGGAAGTCGAGATCGAGCCGCTCGGCAACCTCGATCTCGAAGCTCACGTCGGTGGTCCAGGTGGTCGAGCCCGTCCGGTAGTCGCGGGCGTCGGCCTTGTAGTCCATGCCGAGCGCCTTGCGCAGGTTCTGGTACCCCTCGATCGTGCCCCACAGTCCGATCGGAACGCGGTCGGGTTCGCGCAGCTGCAGCGCGTCCAGCACGCGCTTGCGCTGCGGCGGAATCGCCTTGCCGATTATCTCTGCCATATGCGGCTACCTCGTCATTCCCGTTGGCCAAATCTACCGTGCACGCGCATACCCGTGGGGCTACGTTCCCGAAGAGGAGGCATGTGCGCGTTGCATACCGCCGGCACCGGCGCGAGTAGCCCGGGTTGCGGCAACGCAACCCGGGGTCCCGGATTTCGCCTTCGGCTCTATCCGGGCTACGCGTCGCACAAGTTGCGCAGCCGGATCGGCCGTGATCACTTCGACCAGGGCGGCGTGAAGTCCTGGAACTTGCCGTCCTTGTAGACGACGTACGACATGTCCTTCACCAGGAAGTGATCCGGCGCGTTGCCCGAGTTGATCGTGATCTCCGGCACCACGCTCTCCTTCCAGCCCTTGATCCCCTCCATCGTCTCGACGAAGCGATCGCGGGTGATGTTGTCCTTGCCCATGCGCTTCATCGCTTCGGTGAAAACCTGGGCCGAGGCGAAGCCCCACAGGTGGATCGGATCGGGATCTTCTTCCGGGTAATACTTCTTCAGCAGCGCCTTCGCCTGCTGGATCTGCGGCGCGGGCGAGTCGAAGTCGCGGAAGATCGTCGTGAAGTAAACGCCGTCGACGGTGTCCTTGCCGGCGAGCTCGGGCACCTTCGGGCTCTTGCCGAAGAACACGTTGACGACCGGCACCTTCCAGCCGAGCTTCTTGCGCTCGGTCAGGAACTTCGCCGCCGGCTCCGGCGCGCAGGCGCAGATGATCGCGTCGGGATTCGCGTTCTTCATCGCCACCACCTGCGCGCTGACGTCGAGCTCCTTCGGCTGGTAGCCCTGCTCGGAGACCAGCTTCACGCCGTACTTGTCGAGCACCGAGTTGATGCCGTCCATCTCTGTCTTGCCGGACGGGTCGTTCTGGTAGAGCACGGCGACGGTCTTGGCGTTGAAGACCTCCTTGACGAAGCGAACGAGCTGCGCGCCCTCGGTCTTGTAGCTCGGATAGAGCGGGAACACGTACTTGCTCTGATACTCGAGGATCTTCGCCGCACCGGTGCCGGGACCCACCAGCGGCACCTTCTCCGCCACGATGTAGTCGACCACCGCCGCGGTCGGCGCCGATCCGAGCGCTGCCACGATCGCGAAGCAGTTGTCGCGCTCGACGAAGCGCTTGACGATCGTCGTCGTGCGCGCCGGCTCGTACTTGTCGTCGACCATCACGAAGTTCACCTTGCGGCCGTTGATCCCGCCGGCGTCGTTGACCGACTTGAACCAGGCGTCCGCGCCCTTGCCCATCCGGAAGTAGCTCGTTTCGTTCCCCGTCATCGGCTGATACGCGCAGATGAGGATCTCGCTCGGCGTAATCCCGTTTTGCGCCGTCGCGATCCCGACCCAGGCGCCGGCGATCGCAAGAACGGCAGTACCGCACCATTTCAACATCCTGTTCATCGCATCCTCCATCGGCATGTGAACCGAAAATTGCAGCTTGTTGGCTCCCTCGACTTCACCACCGCCGGCCGCCATCCGGCCGGAAACACCACGCTCCGGGGGCGCGTCATGCGTGCACCCCGAGATACGATTCCTTGATCTGCTCGTCCTTCCGCAGGGCCGCCGACTCGCCGGAGAGCGCGACGCGGCCGACTTGCAGTATGTACGCGAACGACGTGTGCTTCAGCGCGACGTGCGCGTTCTGCTCGACGATCAGCATCGTCGTGCCCTGCTCGGCGTTGATGCGCTTCAGCACGGCGAAGATGTCGGCGACGATCAGCGGCGCGAGCCCGAGCGACGGCTCGTCGAGCAAGAGCAGCTTCGGCCGTGCCATCAACCCGCGCCCTATCGCGAGCATCTGCTGCTCGCCGCCGGAGAGCGATCCGCCGAGCTGGCGCGTGCGCTCGGCGAGCCGCGGAAAGAGCTCGCAGACCATCGCGAGATCGCGCTCCACACCTTGCTTGTCGGAGCGCGAGTACGCGCCCATCCGCAGGTTCTCGCGCACCTCGAGATCCTTGAAGATCCGCCGTCCCTCAGGTACGTGCGCGATCCCGAGCTGCACGATGCGGTTGGGCGAGCGGCCGACGATCGAGCTGCCGTGGTATTCGATTCGCCCGGCGCAGGGGCGCACCATGCCGGAGATCGCCTTCAACGCCGTCGATTTGCCCGCGCCGTTCGGGCCGAGCAGCGCGACCATCGCGCCCTCCTCGACGACGAGCGACACCTGGCGCAGCGCGCGCACGGCGCCGTAGCTCACTTCGAGGCGGTCGATCGAGAGGAGGCTGCCCGAGCTCATGAATTGACATCCTCGGTCTCGGCTTCACCGAGATATGCCCTGATCACCTCGGGATTCGCGCGAATCTGCTCGGGCGTGCCGTCCGCCAGGTTCGCGCCGAAATTGATCACGTAGATGTAGTCGCAGACGCTCATCACCATCGACATGTCGTGCTCGACCAACAGGATCGTGATGCCGAACTCGCGATTGATCCGCTTGACGATGCTGCGCAGCTCCGCGGTCTCGTCCTCGTTGCAGCCGGCGACGGGCTCGTCGAGCAGGATGATCTTCGGCTGGGCGGCGAGCGCGCGCGCCAGCTCGACGCGCTTCTGCGAGCCGTAGGGCAGGTTCTTCGCCGCGGTGTCGAGCTCGGCCGACAGGTTCAGGAGCTCGGCGATCTCGGTGGCGTGCTGCACGTTCTCGCGCTCGCGGCGGCGCGCATACGGCAACGAGTACATCGCGCCGAAAGGATCGGCCATCCGCCGATGCGCTCCGATCAGGATGTTGTCGAGCGTGGACTGCTCGCGGAACAGGTTGATGTTCTGGAACGTGCGCGCGAGACCGATCGAGATCATTTCGTGCGGCTTGCGGCGGCTGATCGGCTGATCGCGGTAGTAGAGCTCGCCGCTCTGCGCATCCTGGAAGCGTGAAAGCACGTTGAACAGCGTCGTCTTGCCGGCGCCGTTGGGCCCGATCAGGCCGACGATCCGGCCCTCCTCGACGTCGAGATTCACGTGGTTGCAGGCGACGAGTCCGCCGAACCGGACGGTGACGTTCTCGCAGCGCAGATGGCTCGGCATCGGAGTAGCTTGCTCAGCGATTCACCGGCATCGGCTTGCCCAGCGAACGCTCGGGCGGCATGCCGACGGCGGCGAGGCGTCGCGCTCGCATCGCGCGCACCGGCCGCGCGAGCACCTCGCCGATGCCGGCCGGTGCGAAGAGCAGCACGGCGATCAGCACGCCGCCCTTGAGGATCGACGCGAAGTCGACGAGCTGCTCGAAAAAGAACGGCACCATGACGACGAACAGCCCGCCGATGAACGGCCCCATCATCATCGACGAGCCGCCAACGACGACGGCGACCAGGAGGTCGACCGAATACCAGATGTCCCCGTACACCTCGGCCGACACGAAGTGGATGGCGAGCCCCGATAGCGCGCCGGCAATGCCGGTGATGCAGGCGCTTACCGCGAAAGCGATCGTCCGGTAGAACCAGCGGTTGACGCCGCTCCCTTCGGCCGCGCGCTCGGAGTCGCGCAGCGCGCGCAACGCGCGACCCACGCTCGAGCGCAGCAGGCTCCAGAGGAACAGCGTTACGAGCGCGAGGCAGACGACCGACACGTAGTAGAAGCCGGTGTCGCCGATCGCATGGCCGAACAGCGCGTTCTTCGGCGGCAGCGAAATGCCTTCGCGTCCCTCGAAGATCTTCGCGTTGTTGACGACGGTGCCGATGAAGAACGCGAAGCCGAGCGTGCCGATCGCCATGAACGGCCCGGCGAGGCGCAGGAAGATGAGTCCGAGCAGCGTGCCGATGATCGCCGACATCACGCCGCCCGCGAGGATCGCAATCAGCATGTCGACGCCGAAATGCTTGGTCAGCAGCGCAGCTGTGTACGCGCCGATTGCGAGAAAACCGCCGTGACCGACGGTGACGAGCCCGGTATAGCCGACGAGCAGCGCCACGCCCTGTGCAGCGATCACGTAGACGATGACGAGCGTGGCCTGCGAGGCCATCCATCCCTGGACACCGGGCGCGAGCGGCAGCGCGATCAGCACGACGAACAGCAGGCACGCGAGCGCGACATCCTGTTGCGCAAACCTCTGTTTGAGCGCGGCCACCGCCCTGCGGCGC
>Ga0068859_100008579_pt1 | contig 10333 bp, 7 predicted proteins | sample KBSSwiS22_FD_66585 | JGI IMG/M metagenome (GOLD analysis project Ga0068859, IMG submission 66585) | Switchgrass rhizosphere microbial communities from Kellogg Biological Station, Michigan, USA - KBS Switchgrass S2-2 | ecosystem: Host-associated > Plants > Roots > Rhizosphere > Soil ...
TCGACAGCGTCGACGAGTTCGCGGAAGTCGTCGAGCGCGATGGCAAGAAGTGGTGCTACCGCTACGGATCTTCATGCAGGCCGCTTGGAATTCGACCTGTCACGCTCCGGTATCGCGCTGCGAACGGCAAGCTGCTTTCCAAGACTTTCCAGACCTTGCGCACGCATCATGGCCCGATAGTCCGGTCGGATGGCGATCGCTGGATCGCGTTCTCGATGATGGACCGACCGGTCGAAGCGCTTCAGCAGAGCTACCTTCGGACGAAGGCGACCGATCTCTCGTCATTCATGCAGATCGCTCAAATTCGGGCAAATAGTTCCAACGATACGATCTTCGCGGATGACAAGGGGGAGATCGCCTATCTGCATCCGCAATTCGTTCCGCGACGCGAAGACCGCTTCGATTATACGAAGCCTGTCGATGGCAGCGATCCGGCGACCGACTGGGGATCGCTGCACCACGTAAGCGAGCTTCCCAACGTCACCAACCCGCCCAATGGCTGGGTCCAGAATACGAATGCGTGGCCCTATCGTGCGGCAGGGGCGTACAGCCCGGACCCGCGATACTATCCAAAATATATGGACACCGAAGGCGAGAATTACCGCGGGCTGCACGCCCAGAAGTTGCTCAACAATGGTCGCAACTGGACGCTCGAGAGTCTCCAGGCCGCGGCCTTCGACAGCTACCAACCAGGCTTCGCGGTTTTGATCCCGGCGCTGCTGCAAGCGTTCGACGGTCTGCCAACGAGCGATGCGCGACGCTCGCGATTGGGAGGACCAATCGGCATGCTGCGATCCTGGGACTATCGATGGAGTGCCAACTCGGTCGCTCAATCGCTGGCCTTCGTTTGGGCTGAACGGCTCAGAGATGCGTCGAAGGCTCCATTGATGCGGCTCGCGGCGGAAACTTCACCAGAGCTGAAGTTGCGGATGTTGGAGGACACGATCGCCTATCTCGAGCAGGACTTCGGCCGCTGGCAGGTGCCTTGGGGCGACATCAACCGCTTCCAGCGAATTTCGGCCGCGATCAATCCGTCCTACAGCGATGCATCGCCGAGCATCGCCGTGCCATTCCCGGAAGGGCGCTACGGCTCGCTCGCCTCGTTCCGGTCAGAACCGCGCGAGGGCACGAAGCGCTGGTACGGCAATTACGGGAACAGCTTCGTCGCGGTGGTCGAATTCGGCGAACGCGTCCGTGCCCATGCCGTGACCGCGGGCGGCGAAAGCGGCGACCCCGCCTCGCCGCACTTCAACGACGAGGCGGGACGCTATGCGTCAGGCAATCTTCGCGACGTTTATTTCTACCCCGATCAGCTGAACGGCCATACCGAGCGGACGTATCACCCCGGCGACTAGAATTTCGCGCCGAGCTCGATACCCCAGATCCGCGGTTCATTGACCATCGCAGTCAGGTTGTTGAAGTCGATGCCGGAGACCGCGCTTTCATCGTTGGTGATGTTGCGGCCGAAGGCGGCAACGTCCCAGCGATCCCATTTGTAACCGACGCGGATGCCTCCCTCGAGCAGGTGATCGTCGCTGAACTCGACCGATTTGTAGAGGAAGAACTGGATCTTCGAGCGATAGTACCAGTCCGTATAGAGGTAGAGCGAGCCGGGCCCGACCGGATGCTCGTAGCCGGCGGTGAAATTTACCGTCCACTTGGGCGCCTGCGGAAGCTGGTTGCCGTCGATCGAGAAAATGCCCGGGCTGCCCGGCCGCGGAGCATTGAGCACCGTGCACGGCGCTCCGCATCCTGCGACGAACAGGTTGGGATCGTCGATCTTCGCCTTGTTGTAGCTGACGCCTGAGGTGAGGGTCAGGCCTTCGACCGGGCGCGCCTCCAGTTCGGCTTCGAAGCCGCGGCCCTTAACCTTGGCCGCGTTAAGCAATGACGTGAAGTTATTTGCTCCGCCGACCGCCGTCAGCTGCAGGTCCTTCGTGTTGAAGAGATAGACGTCGAAGTTGAAGCGCAGCCTGTGATCGAGCAGCAGGGTCTTGATGCCCGCTTCGTAGCTCATCGTCTTTTCCGCTTTGGCGGTCGACAACTCACGGCCGAACAGCAAGCGGCCCTGGATCGACGGAGCGCGGTAGCCGCGAGCGACCCGCGCGTAGACGTTCACGTCGGGGCTGATCTCCTGGAGTGCGCTCGCGTCCCAGGTTAGCACGCTGGCCTTTACCCTGGCGTCCTGTTCCGAAACCGGACCGCCGAAACCGAGGAAAAGCGGCCGGATGTCAAACGGCCGAGACGCTTGCATGCGCCGCTTGTCGTGATTCCAACGCGCACCAGCCTGTAGCGTAAGGCCCTGTTCGAACTTGTAATTCACCGAGCCAAAGATGCCGAGCGCGTCGGAGACCTGCCTCTGAACCGCAATGGCGTCCGGAGAAGTATCCTGCGGGTTGGCATAGTCCAGGCTGTCGATGTCGAGCTTCTCATTCAAATAGAAGACGCCCGCCTGGTAACCGAGACCATGAGGCTTGGCGTTGGAGGCAATGCGAACTTCCTGGGTGAACTGATCGAGGCCGGGAATATTGTCCTGCGTCTGGGACGCGAAGGGAATGAACCCAGGGAAGCTGTTGTTGCTGAATCCCGGGCCGCAGAAGCTGCAGCCGAAACCGCCGTCGACGTCTCCGCGGCTCTTGACCGTGCCGTGCCAATAGCTGGTGATCGAATAGAGCGTCGCCGGACCGAAATCATAATCGATTGAGCCGGCAAGATTCTGCGTTTTCAATCGCTGGAAGTTGATTCCGTCGGTCGCGACCTTGTTGCGCTTGAAATCCCCGCCATCGAGACCGATCAGATCATTGGTCCCTTGCCGAATCGCATTGGCGCGGAAAATCCGGGCATTCCCGTCGAGATCGCGCAGCTGGCCGACGAGGCGCGCAGTGAGTTGGTCGTTCGGTTTGAGCTGAACCTGTGCCCTTAGCGCAATGTCGTTGTAACCTTCGAGATTGTGCTTGCCGGGCTCCTCGACGTTGTCGATCCAGTCGTTGCGGTGCTGGTAGATGCCGGAAAGGCGGAAGCTGAGGGCGTCTTCGAGCTGCGCACCGACGGCGCCTTCCGCATTGATCGTCGAATAGGTGCCGTAGCTGATGTGCGCATAGTTCGGACGGCCCGGCCCCGGATGAACGGTGTCGAACTTGACGATGCCCGCCGGCGTGTTGCGGCCGAACAAGGTGCCTTGCGGGCCACGCAACACTTCGACGCGATCCACGTCGAATACCGGGAAGCCCTTCAGGATCGGGTTTTCAAGGACGACATCGTCGTAGACGACGCTGACGGGCTGCGATGCGTTCAGGTCGAAATCGGTGTTGCCGAGACCGCGAATGTAAAAGCGCGGGAAGGTTCGGCCGAACGAGCTCTCGATGTTGAGGCTCGGTACCCGGCCGGAGAGCGAGCGGATGTCAGAACCCCCTGAATTCAGGACTTGCAGCTCCTGCCGGTCGACGGTTCCGACCGATACAGGGACGCGCTGCAGATTCTCGAACCGGCGCTGCGCGGTGATGATGATGTCGCCGACTCCCGTCGGAGCTGGAGCTGCCGCCGGGGCAGCGGCGGGCTGCTGCTCGGGGGCTGCGGGAGCTTGGTCCGCCTGGGTTGCCGTGTCCTCGGCAAACGCTGGCGTGGCGAAGGTGCAGGCAGTGACAAACGCCACCGCCGAGATCGACGAGAAAAGATTGCGCATTGCTGTAATCCCCCGATGCAACCGCGACGTGCGGCTGCATTACGGGAGCGTTACCGCGTTTTGATCGATCGTTCCACGGTATCTGTAGCCTTGCCGGCAGATATTCGCGCTTACTCGGCGGCGAATTTGTCCGTTGCGCGGATGAGGCCGTCGAGCACGCCCGGTTCGCTGAACAAATGCCCGCCGTCCGGGATGATGTTGAGATCGACCTCGGGCCACGCCTGTTTCAGCTTCCACGCCGCGACGGGCGGGGTGCAAGTATCGTGGCGCCCCTGGACGATCACGCCAGGAATGCCGCGGAGCTTCTCAGCACCCCTCAATAGCTGGCCTTCCTCGAACCAGCCGTTGTTCGCCATATAATGATTCTCGATGCGGGCGACCGCAACCGCGACTTCGGGCGAAGTGAAGTGCTCGATGGTCTCCGGGCTTGGAAGCAGGGTGACGATATCGCCTTCCCACTTGCTCCACGCCTTTGCGGCGCTGAGCTGCACATCCTTGTCGTCGCTGGTGAGGCGTTTCCGATAGGCTTCGACGAGGTCGCCGCGCTCAACCTCCGGAATCTGCGCCAGGAATTCGTCGAACTTGTCCGGATAAATCTGCGACGCGCCGCCTTCTGCGTACATCCAGTCGATCTCATATTGATCGAAAAGGAAGATTCCGCGCAGCACGATCTCACTGACCCGTTCGGGATAAGTTTGAGCGTAAGCGAGCGACAAGGTCGAACCCCAGCTTCCACCGAACACCTGCCACTTCTCGACCTTCGAAACCTGCGTGCGGAGCCTCTCGATGTCGTCGACAAGGTCCCATGTCGTGTTGGCTTCGAGGCTCGCATAGGGCGTCGACTTTCCGCAGGCGCGCTGATCGAAAACGAGGATCTGATACTTGTCCGGATTGAATTGACGGCGATGATCGGGGCTCGATCCGCCGCCCGGCCCGCCATGAAGGAATACGACCGGCTTGCCGTCCGGATTGCCGCTCAGCTCCCAATAGAGACTATGTCCGTCGCCGACATCGAGCATACCCGTCTCATACGGCTGGATTTCGGGATAAAGCGTCCGGCGCTGACCGATGTGAATGTCCATCAGAAGCTGAATTCCTCATAGATGGGGGCGACGCTTTCGCCCCATTCGCCATAATATTTCGCAAGCAAACGATCGGCGGGAGTCATGCCCGTTGCAACGACTTCGCGCAATGGATCGAGGAACCCGCTCTCATTGTCGCCTGCGCTGTTGAGCTGCGCTCGGCGCCTGAGGCCGTCGCCGGCGATCTCAAGCACATCGGCAGCAAATTCTCCCATCGGCCGGCCGTCCGCAGTCATTGCATCGAGCGCCAGCTTTGGAACATCGTGGCGAAGCCTCTCGCGAGCCTCGATGCTCCAATGCTTGACGAGGTCCCATGCCGCATCGAGCGACTGCTGGTCATAGAGCAACCCGACCCACAAGGCGGGCAGAGCACAGATCTTGCCCCAGCGTCCGCCGTCGGCGCCGCGCATCTCGAGAAAGCTCTTCAGGCGAACCTCGGGAAATGCGGTCGACAGATGGTCGACCCAATCCGTGACATTGGGTTTTTCGCCGGGCAGCTGAGGAAGATCGCCTTCGAGGAAAGCGCGGAAGCTTTCGCCGGCAACGTCGATGTAATTTCCGTCGCGGTAGACGAAGTACATCGGCACATCGAGCATGTAGTCGCAGTAGCGTTCATACCCGAACCCGTCCTCGAACACGAACGGGAGCATGCCCGTGCGATCAGGGTCGGTGTCCTCCCAGATATGGCTACGAAAGCTCTTGAACCCGTTGGGCTTGCCTTCGGTGAACGGCGAGTTGGCGAACAGCGCTGTCGCGACCGGCTGCAGCGCCAAGCCGACGCGAAACTTCTGCACCATGTCGGCCTCGCTCGAATAATCGAGGTTGGTTTGGATGGTGCATGTGCGCAGCATCATGTCGAGGCCGAGATTGCCGACCTTCGGCATGTAGTTGAGCATCACCTTGTACCGGCCCTTGGGCATGATCGGCAGCTCGGCGCGGGTCTTGTCGGGCCACATTCCGACGCCGAGGAAACCAAGGCCAAGGCGGTCGCCGACGGCCTTGCATTGCTGGAGGTGGCGACCGGATTCAGCGCAGCTCTGATGGAGGTTCTCGAGCGGAGCACCCGACAATTCGAACTGGCCCGCGGGCTCCAGGCTGATCGTCCCGTCCGGGCCGGACAAGGCAATGACCTTGCCGCCTTCCTCGACAGGCCGCCAACCGAACTCTGTCAGGCCGAGCAGAAGATCGCGGATTCCGCCGGGCTCATCCCAGGATGGAGCCCGGTGATCGCCGCAGCGATAGACGAATTTCTCATGCTCGGTGCCGATCCGCCACGCTTCGCGCGGCTTCTCGCCGCCAGAAAACACCGCCAGCAAGTCATCGCGGCTCTCGATCGGCGGGCTTTCACCTGTGTCAGTACGCTGCGTCATGCGAACGGGCGATTAGCGGGGCCGATGAATCCGCGCCAGCACTTCCGGTTTATCGGTCGATAAGCTCACGCCCAGTCTCCTGCGACCGCCATGTAAGCGGCGAGCGCAGCCAAAGCAGCAGTTTCGGCCCTGAGGATCCGAGGCCCGAGAGAAATTGCGACGCTGCTTGGCGCAGCACGGATCAGCTTGCGCTCGTCGTCGGTGAAGCCGCCCTCGGGGCCGATTAGCAGAAGAGCCGGCCCCGGTTTGAATGTGTCGGCGGCCCGTTCGCCGCCCTCTTCATCCGCAAAATAGAGCGTTCGATCGTCGCGCTGGGCAAGTAGGCGAGCGAGAGGCCGAGGCTCCGCGATCTCGGGCAGGGAGGTCCGGCGGCACTGCTCGGCGGCTTCGATCGCAATCGCTTCCAGCCGCTCCAGTTTCACCCGGTCCACGATCGTGCGCTGGGTGATCACCGGGATCAGTCGTGCCGCGCCCAGCTCGGTCGCTTTCTCGACGAGCCAGTCAGTCGGCGTGCGCTTCACCGGAGCGAAGGCCAGCCAGACATCGGGCACGGCCTCCTGCTCGGCGGTCCTGCGCTCAATGTTGAGGGTCATGCGTTTCTTGCCGGCATCGGCAACACGAGCAAGCCATTCTCCGGATGCGCCGTCGAACAGCAGCGCCTCGTCCCCGATCTGGAGCCGCATCACATTGCCGAGGTAATTGGCCTGGCCCGCGTCCAGCATGATCGAAATGCCCGGACCCAAGGGTCCGCCGACGTACAGGCGGGGCAGGCTCTTCGGAGGCCAGGCGGGCGTTGCAGGCATGGCTAGCGACTTAGCCTCAGCGTTCACTGCCCGCCACCGGCCGTGCGAAGATCACAAGACCTTGCGATAAATGATGAAGCCCGATCGTTCGGCGATGCGATCGTAGAGCCTCCGCGCCTGGAGATTGTCTTCATGAGTTTGCCAATAGACCCGCTGGGCGCCGCGAGCTCGGGCTTCCTCCGAAACCCGGTCCACAAGCGCGGTTGCGACGCCCTGACCGCGCGCTGCTTCGGATGTAAAAAGATCCTGCAGGTAACAGGTCGACGGAATGGACGTCGTGCTTCGGTGGAACAGGAAATGCGCCAGGCCGATCAGCTGCCCCTCTTGCTCGGCCACCAAGGCATGGACGGGCTCCTCAGGATCGAAGAATCGGCGCCATGTGGATTCGGTGGTTTCAGCAGGCAAAGCCGTCGGGCCTTCGCGTCCATAGAAAGCGTTATAGCCGTCCCATAAGGAAAGCCATTGCGATTGATCGGCAAGCGTGGCTTCGCGGATGATCAGGCTGCTCAGAATAGTCGCTTCCACTTTATGTCCTGGCCTTCCCTGCGGTCGCCGAACCCGATCACTTTGCCCGTCGCATCACGGTAGAAGACCTTACGGGAGCGTGGCAAACCCGCTACGAAGAAAAGGTCCGGGGATTCTGGGTGGAGCTCGACCTCCTTTCCTCCATCACGCTGACCGAAAAGGCGACCGTCTTTCGCGCTGACCTCATAGTGGATCTCAGGTGTCAGCTCATACCTGCCGACATATTCGGCCATCAGCGTGGCGGGTAGCGTGATCGCGGGCGGATCGTTGAGAACCGCGAGCGTCATCGACGCGATCATCGTCCACTTGCCTCCCTCGCGATGCCAAGTGTCGGTGGTCCGAAACCTGGTCCTCAGAAGCTGGCCATAATAATCGAGGCTCTCATCGGCGACGTATGTCGTCACGGCCGTGTCGCCATGCTCCACCGCTTTGAAATTCGTAACGGCGATGTGGCCGACCAGGCCTTTCGGCAGCGGCTGCAACTGTTTGAGAAGCTGATCTTTGGTAAGTATCTCGTTGTTCTCATTTACGAACAGCAGGCGAGGGTCGGTCGCGGCCTTCCACGTCGTCACATCGCCCGGGGCAATGGCGTCGGCGAGGGCTTGGGTTTTTGCCTTGAGCTCAGCGGCAAGCGAAACGGATTGGGCTGCTTGGACGGGCGCGGCGATCAACAATCCGGCGCCCAGAATTGCGGGATGCAGCGACATGAGTGAAGTCCTCCGAGCTAGCGAACGCCTGTAAGGCAAATCCGGTGATTCAACCGCGAATAGGATTTGACCGTTCGACGCTGGAGCGCACCGTTTGGGCAGGCGAGGAGCAAGTCTACCAACGTTCCATTTCAGTAGTCGAACGGTCCCGGAAAGCTGAAAGAGACAATTCCAGTGGCTGCCGCTAATCATTCGCTGTGACCGCCGCCACCGACATCGTTCCTGACAGCGAGCGGCGCGGGTTCATCGGCGCGCTTCCGCCAAGGCTGCGGCCATTCGCATCGCTGATGCGGCTGGACCGGCCGATCGGAACGTGGCTGCTTTACTGGCCCTGTGCGTGGAGCGTTGCCCTTGCCGGCGTCGGCGGGCGCTGGGACCTGTTCCTGTGGTTCGCGCTTGGCGCCTTCGCCATGCGAAGCGCGGGCTGCGTCTACAACGACATCGTCGACCGCGATCTCGACAAGAAGGTAGAACGAACTCGCTTGAGGCCGCTCGCCAGTGGCCGGGTAACGCTCGAATCCGCCTGGCTCCTCGTCGTTTCGCTTTGCTTGATTGGCCTCCTCGTCGTCCTCCAACTCAATCTCACGGCTGCGATCGTCGCTTTGGCCAGTATCGTGCCGGTGGCCGCTTATCCCTTCATGAAGCGCATCACCTGGTGGCCGCAGGCCTGGCTCGGGCTGGTCTTCTCCTGGGGTGCGCTGGTCGGCTGGCCGGCGGTGATGGGCCGCCCGGGCCCGCCGGCGCTTCTCATCTGGTTCGGAAGTATCGCCTGGGTGATCGGTTATGACACGCTCTATGCGATCCAGGACATTGAGGACGATGCGCTGGTCGGCGTGAAATCCTCGGCCCGACGTCTTGGCGAAAAAGCTCCGGTGGGAGTGGCCATATTTTACCTAATCGCCGTTTTGTTCTGGGCTGCGGCGGTCTGGTCTGTCCGTCCGGACTGGATCGCACTGCTCGCTCTCGGCCCAGCGGCCCTGCACCTTGCCAACCAGGCGATTCGTGCGGATCCGAAAGACGGCGAGCTTGCGCTCCGCCTGTTCCGGTCGAACCGAACCTGCGGCTTGCTCGTTTTCCTCGCCATGCTGGTTGTCGGTCTTTCTTCCGTCTAACGAACGCCCCCGATGCAGACTCCCGAACAAGCGCGGCGAATTGTCGAATCCCTCGTCGAGCGCGGAATAGGCGCCGGCGCGACCGCTGCCGACGCAATCTATGTCGGCAGCCGCTCGTCGGGAGTGCAGGTCAGGCTCGGCGAGCTTGAAGACGTCGCTCGCTCCGAAGGAGAAGAGATCGGCCTAAGGCTCTTCGTCGGCCAACGATCCGCGAGCGTCGCGTCATCAGACCTTTCGAAGGAGGTGCTGGACACGCTTGTCGAACGTTGCCTGGCCATGGCGAAAGAGGCGCCGGAAGACCCGTTTGCGGGTCTCGCGCCCACTGAACTCCTACACCGGGGCGAGCTTCCCTTCATCGACAATGAAGACAGCCGCGAACCCGACCCAGCCGAGCTGCGAGAGCGTGCGCTGGAAGCGGAAAACGCCGCGCTCGCCATAGCGGGAGTCACCAATTCGAGCGGGTCCGGCGCAAGCGCTTCCGCATCGACGCTGGCACTTGCGACATCGGGCGGCTTCTCCGGCGCATACCGGACAAGCGGTCACGGTTGTTCGACGACGGTCGTTGCGGGCGAGGGAAGCGGGATGCAGCGCGACCACGCCTGGCATAGCGCGCGCCACCTCGAGGATCTGGAAGCGCCCGACATCATCGGGCGCCGGGCCGGCGAACGCGCGGTCGCACGCCTCAATCCGACGCGGCCGAGGCCCGGCAAATATCCGGTCCTGTTCGAACCGCGTGCAGGGGCGTCGCTGCTTGGCCACTTCATCGGAGCGATCAACGGCAGTGCGGTCGCTCGCAAGACCAGCTTTCTCCAGGACAAGCTTGGAGATCGGGTCTTCGCGGCCGGAATCACGATCATCGACGACCCGCTTCGGCTTCGCGGACTGCGTTCGCGACCGTTCGACGGCGAGGGCCTCAGCGTTTCGCGCCGCGAGCTGGTCGTCGACGGTATTCTCCAAAGCTGGATCGCCGAGAGCGCTTCCGCTCGCCAGCTCGGCATTCAACCCACCGGCAATGCGTCGCGCGGTGTGGGCGGCGCGCCCGGCGCCGCTCC
>Ga0068859_100008589_pt1 | contig 10326 bp, 7 predicted proteins | sample KBSSwiS22_FD_66585 | JGI IMG/M metagenome (GOLD analysis project Ga0068859, IMG submission 66585) | Switchgrass rhizosphere microbial communities from Kellogg Biological Station, Michigan, USA - KBS Switchgrass S2-2 | ecosystem: Host-associated > Plants > Roots > Rhizosphere > Soil ...
ACGCCGCCGAAGGCCCACTGCGTGTTCCACCAGGAAAACTTGCGGTAGTTGACCTTCGCCTTGAGGGTGATGGTGTCGCCCGCGTCCTCGGGGATGCGCAGTCGGTAGTGGACGGTGTCGGCGGCGCCCGGCGGGATCAGGCGCACGTAGGCCAGCGACCGCGCCATCCAGGCGTTGCGCTTGTTGATCGGGTTCCCGTGCTCGTCGAGGAGCAGGCTGTGGTAGACGTGCGCGCCCGGGTCCACCGGCCCCTTGCCCCCGTCTTCCACGCGGCCGCTGTGGAAGAGGCTACGCCCGCGGTCGTCGGTGGCCTCGAGCTCGACCCAGGCCTCCTGCGCGTCCACCGTCCCCCCGGGAAAGAAGTGGCCCACCTTGCGCGTGCGCACCACGACCTCGACGCGCACCGACTCGCCGCGGACGACCGTCGGCTGCACCTTGTCCAGGGGCGCGGTCACCTCGAGCGGCGGCTGCAGGACGGTGGCCGCCGGGCCGAAGCTGCCCGCCTCCTCGCCCTGCGCGAAGGTGCTGGCCAGCCGCGGGCCTTCCGCGGGCGGCGCGCCCGGGACGGCCTCGGTGGCGGCGGGAGCGGCCGCGCCGGCGGGCAGGCGGGCCAGGCCGAACACGTCCACGGTCACCTGCTTGTCGCGCAGGAAGTCCTGGGTGGCCTTGAGCTGGGCGGCGTCGCCGTTCACGAAGGGCAGGGCGGTGTTGGCGGCCGGGAAGCGGTGCGAGTGGACCATCCCGTCGCGCGCCGCGGGATCGTTCGCGGCCACCAGCGGCATGTGGCAGTCCGCGCACTTCTGCGGCTTGGCCGGGTAGTAGAACGAGCGGGCACCCTCGCCCGAAACCCCCGAGGCCTGCCAGTTGTCGTACTCGTTGAAGCCCCGGAACCAGCGGTACGAGTTGACGGGGACGTCCAGGTGTACCTTGTGGCAGGACGAGCAGAAAGGCGCGGTCTGCTCGCTATGGAACGGCTTCAGGAACGTGCGCCGGTGGGGCTCGGGGTCGGCATAGAGCAGGAAGTCGTGGACCTTGGAGAGCAGCGGGCTCTCGTTGGCGGCCAGGTCGTGCAGCGGCGGGTACTCGATCGTGAAGTCGCCCTGTCCCATGGTGCTCTTCACGTGGACGATGGAGTGGCACGACGTGCACGAGAGGCCGGCCTGGGCCTCCGGCGTGTCGATCTGCTCCTTGATGGGCCGGTCGAAGCGGCCGTTGAAGAAGACCGCGTGGTCGTGGCATCCGGCGCACCATTTCGAGGGCCGCGTGCCCACCACGTCCTGCATGTATTCGATCGACTTCCGGTACCACTGGTTGTTGAACGACGAGAAGTGGTGGGCCGAGGAGTTCCACTGCGCATAGATTTCCTTGTGGCAGCGACCGCACACCTGGCTGGTCATGAAGAAGTTCGACGGGATGGTGTGCCCGACGTTGGTCTGCGCGGACGACGGGAAGAACGGGCTCTGCGGCCCCGCGCCCTCGCCCTCCATGCTGACCGGAGGCTCGGCGGGGTTCACGATCCGGTACCGCTCCGGGTACTCCCGCTTCTCGCGGGCCAGGGCCATGACGGACACGAGCACCGCGGTCAGCGCCACCGCCACCACCGCCACGGGCTCCCGGCGGTCCCGCCAGGCGGGCCGGCGCGCGGCGGCGATCGCCATCCACACCAGGACGAGCGCGGAGCCGAGGATCGCGGTCGCGATGTGCGTCCGCAGGATCCAGGCATGGGGCCGCGTCGCGCCCACCACGGCCAGCGTCACGCCCGACACGGCGGCCACCGCGAGCACCAGGCCCGCGGCCACCAGGAGGCGCGGCCACAGGCGCCACCCCGGGACCCAGCGGAGGGCCGCGGCGACGGCCAGGGCCACGCCGAGGCCCATGTGGAGGGCCAGATTCGTGAAGTAGAACAGCGTCGGGTCCGCGCGCGCCGCGAGATATGCGCTGTTGACGATGAGGACGGCGAAGCCGAGCGTGAGCCAGCCCATGGGCAAGAGCCTCAGGCTATCGCCCCCCACGCAGGGGTGTCAACGCAGGCTCCGCGCCGCTACGCGGCGACGACCGAGGCGCAGTGCGCGCAGCGGCTGGCCTTGAGCGGGATCGCGGACAGGCACTGCGGGCACTCCCGCGTGGCCGCCGCCGGCGGCGGCGCGAACCGCTGCACCTGCTTCATCATCACGAACACCGCGAAGGCCACGATCACGAACTGGATCACGGTGTTCAGGAAGATGCCGTAGTTGATCGTCGCGGCGCCGGCGGCCTTGGCCGCGGCCAGGGTGGCCGGGTGGGTCCCCGACAGGTCGATGAAGAGGTCCTTGAAGTCCACGCCGCGCAGGGCCAGGCCCAGCGGCGGCATGAGGACGTCCTCGACCAGCGAGGTCACGATCTTCCCGAACGCGGCCCCCAGGATGACCGCCACCGCCAGGTCCAGGACGTTTCCGCGCAGCACGAAAGCCTTGAACTCTTTGAGCACGAGAGCCTCCTTGCGACGGGCTGGATTCTACCCCGGTGCCTTGCCTTGGCGGGGGGCGCGTGTTCTGCTGCGTCTGTCGCGCACGCCATCCATTCCGGAGGGAGCGTCTGAGGAAGATACGCGCCGCGATACTCGTCCCCGTCCTGCTCGCGCTGGCCCAGCCGTCCGTGACGCCGGCCCCCGCCGTGCCACGCCCGGAGAGCGTCCTGGGCTTCCAGCCCGGCGCCGACCGCAAGCTCGCCGACTGGGCGCAGATCGTGGACTACTTCCGCCGCCTGGACGCGGCCTCGGACCGTGTCCGCGTGGAGGAAGTGGGCGCCACCACCGAAGGGCGGCCGTTCCTGCTGGTCACGATCTCGTCCGAGGCCAACATGGGCCGGCTGGAGTCGATCCGGGCCCAGAACCTGCGCCTGGCCGACCCGCGCGGGCTGGGCGAGGCCGAGGGGGAGCGCCTGGTGGAGACCGGGAAGACGATCGTGGCCCTGAACCACGGCATCCATTCCGACGAGGTGGCCAGCCCGCTCACGGCCATGGAGACGGCGTACGCCCTGGCCGCGGGCGACGACCCCGCCACGCGCGAGGTGCTCGACGGGACCGTCATCCTCATGGTGCCCTCGCAGAACCCGGACGGCGTCGACAAGGTGACCCGGTGGTACCGCGAGCACCTGGGCACGCCTTTCGAGGCCCCCGGCTGCGAGTCGGACTGCCGGCTGCCCTTCCTCTATCACCACTACACGGGCCACGACGACAACCGGGACTGGTACGCCTTCACGCAGGCGGAGACGCGGCTCACCGTTCAGCACCTCTACGACCGCTGGCATCCCCAGATCGTCGAGGACCTGCACGAGATGTCCGCGCGCGCCGCGCGCCTCTTCGTGCCCCCCTACCTCGACCCCTGGGACCCCAACGTGGACCCCGCGCTGCGCGCGGCCTCGAACGCGCTCGGGACGCACATCGCAGCGCGCCTGGCCGCGGAGGGCCGGAAGGGCGTGGTCGTCCACGCGCTCTACGACGCCTGGAGCCCTTCGCGCGCCTATCCGCACACGCACGGCGGCGTGCGCATCCTGACCGAGTGCGCGGGCGCGCTGCTGGCCTCGCCCATCGAGCTGAAGAGCGAGGACCTGGCCATCGGGATCGGGTACGACGCCCGCGTCGCCTCGTGGAACCAGCCGCAACCCTGGCCGGGCGGGACCTGGCGGCTGCGCGACATCGTGGAGTACCAGGCCGCGGCCACGCGGGCGCTGCTCGAGCACGCCGCCCGCGAGCGCGCGCAGTGGCTGCGCACGTTCCTGGCAGTCAACCGGCGCGCCGCGCGGCGCGCGGACCCGTATGCCTTCGTGGTGAGCGGGGCCCAGCGCGATCCGCGGGCGGCGGCGGAGCTCCTGTCCATCCTGCGGAGGGGCGGCGTGGAGATCGGCCGGGCCCGCACGCCGTTCGAGGCCGCCGGCCGCCGCTTTCCCGCCGGCTCGCACGTGATCGCCATGGCCCAGCCCTGGAGCGCCTTCGCGAAGTCCGTGCTGGAGCGGCAGGAGTACCCCGACATCCGCCAGTGGCCCGCCGGACCGCCGCAGCGGCCGTACGACGTCACCGCCCAGACGCTGCCCCTCCTGATGGGGGTGGACGTCGTCACCGCCCACGCGCCGTTCCGCGCGGACGTGGAGGCGGTGGTCGAGCCCGTGCTGCCCCCTGGCCGCATCGAAGGCCGCGGCCCTTACCTCGCGATGGGCCACGGAACAGCGGAGCTGATGGCCTTGGGACGCCTGCTGGTCGCGCAGGTGCCCGTCCGCTGGGCCACGGCGGGCTTTTCCGACGGCGGCCGCGACTTCCCCGCCGGCACGCTGCTCGTCCCCCAATCCGCCCGCGCGCGTCTTGAGCCGTTGACCCGTGAGCTGGGCCTCGTGGCCCGCGGCGTGGCCGCCTCGCCGCCGGCGGTCGTCGTCCGTCCCCCGCGGGTGGGCCTCTATCAATCGTTCGTGGCCGCGATCGACGAGGGTTGGACGCGGTTCGTCTTCGAGCGGCAGGTCGGGGTCGACTACGTCGCGCTGCGCGACCGCGACGTGCGGGCGGGCGGGCTGCGCCGGCGCTTCGACGTGATCGTGCTGCCGGACCAGGCGCCGGCCGACATCCGCGACGGGCATCCCAAGGGATCGATGCCGCCCGAGTTCGTGGGCGGCCTGGGCGCGGAGGGCGTGGCCAGCCTGAAGGCGTTCGTCGAGGAGGGCGGCACGCTGGTGGCGCTGAACGCCGCGGCCGAGCTGGCCATCGACGAGCTCGGCCTGCCCGTCACCGACGTGCTCGCCGCCGAAGCCCCGGGCACGGGGTTCTACTGTCCGGGCGCGATCCTCAAGGCGCAGGTGGAAGGGACGGACCTCCTCACGCACGGCCTCGACGCGTCGGTGGCCCTGTGGTTCCAGAACGGCCCGGCGTTCGAGATCGGCGGCGCGGCCAAGGCGGTCCTGCGCTACCCGCAGGGGGAGCCGCTCCTCTCCGGCTGGCTTTTGGGCGGGAACCGGCTCTACGGCAAGGCGGCGCTGGTGGTGGTGCCGCAGGGCCGTGGACGCGTGGTGCTCTTCGGCTTCCGGCCGCAGTACCGGGCCCAGAGCTGGGGCACCTATGTGCCGCTGCTGAACGCGATCTATTCCTCGGCGGTCCGGGCCGAGGGCTGACCCGTCCGCGCCGCGAACGGTCCCCCCTCGGCCAGGATCCAGAGCGATTCCACGCCGCCCGAAAGCGTCGCCAGCATCCGGCCCAGGACCGCGCGCTCGCTGGTGTGGGTGAGGTCCACCGCCTCCATCAGTCCCTGCGCGAAGTCGTCCACATCGGCGGTCCGCTTCCCCGCCGCGCCCGCGCGCATGGCGGCCAGCGCGCAGCCGGCGTTCAGGAAGGACACGGCCACCGCCATCTCCTCAAGCAGGGGACGGCGGCCGGCGCCCAGGCCCTCGATGGTGGCGCGGAGGTAGTTGTGGGCCAGGTCGCGCAGGGCCGCCTCACGCAGGTCGCCGCGGGCGCGGCGCGCGGCGCGGAGGTCGGATGTCCCGACGGCGGGACCGAGCCCGTGGACGTGGGCCAGGAGCCGCGCCAGTCGCCAGCGCAATCCGAGCTGAAGGCCGGGCGCGCCGGCCTCCTCCATCTGCTCGCGCCCCGCCAAGACCACGAAGAGGAAGCCGCGGAAGAGCAGGCGGCCGAGGGCCGTCGGCGGCCGGGCGGCCACGGGCTTCGGGGTGGTGGCCGCGTGCTCGCCCACGAGCGCGACGTACTCGGCCAGCGCCTCGGGGTCGAGGCGCACGACGCGATGGCGGGAGAGATCGTCCAGCAGGGCGGCCATGCGCGCGGCGTTCCCCGCCAGGTCCGGGGCCCCGTCCGGCCCGGGACGATCGAGGACCCGCCGCAGCACCGACCGGAGCGTGTCGACCGTGGCGGCGTTCAAGGCCACACCCGAAACCAGCTCCACCGTCGCGGAGGGCTCCGCGTGCTCCCGCGACCAGGCCTTGCGCAGCGCCGCGAGGTCCCGGGCCTGGGCGGCGAGCGGCGCGCCGTCGTTCCGGACGATCGTGGGGCAGCAGAAGCTGGCCGTCATCACCGTCGCGCCTTCGCCCGGATGGAACCGGAACGGGAAGAGACGGCACGTGAGCGGCTTGCTCTCCGAGCCCAGCTCCTCGTGGATGCGGCAGCGGTTGGCGGGTGAAAGGAAGCCGCAGGCCCCGTCCGCGCGCTTCCGGATGCGGAAGTACGACGGGTGGCCCGGAATCGGCTCGAACGGATCGGTCTCCGCGCCTTCGGCCGCACCCTCATGCTCGCGGTAGAACCGGCCGGCCTCGGCACGGCGGTAGGCCTGCAGCTCGCCCGCGGTCAGCGCGATGTCCCACCCACGCCGGCAGCACCGCCCGCACTGCTGGCAGGTGAAGCGCTGGTCAGCATCGAAGCGGAGGGCCGGCACGAGGAGGAGTGTACGAAGGTTTGACCGCTTCGGGGAGCCTTGGCTAAACTGTCCCTTCCCGCCTGGTGGGAGGTCGTCCAACGGTAGGACACATGGCTCTGGACCATGGTATCGGGGTTCGAATCCCTGCCTCCCAGCCACACGACATCGTCCGTCTGTCCGTGGACCGGATCGGCACGCCCGTCGGCGAGCTCATGATCCTGGCCGACGCCGAGGGACGGCTGCGGGCGGTCCACTGGACCGACCACGAGGAAGGACTGCGGCGGATGCTGGCGCGGCACTACGGCGAGAGGGGGTTCGCCCTGGAGCCGTCGGCGAACCCGAGCGGGCTCACGGCCAGGATCGACGCCTACTTCGGCGGACAGCTCGACGCCATCGACACGCTGCCCGTGGCGATGGTCGGTACGCCGTTCCAGCAGGCGGTGTGGACGGCCCTGCGCGGGATCCCGGTGGGGACGACCGTCTCCTACTCCGAGCTGGCGCGCCGCATCGGCCGGCCCGCGGCCGTGCGCGCGGTGGGCCTGGCCAACGGCGCGAACCCGGTGGCGGTCGTGGTGCCCTGCCACCGCGTCGTGGGCGCGGACGGCACCCTCGTGGGCTACGGCGGCGGGATGTCCCGCAAACGCTGGCTGCTGGCCCACGAGTCGAGCGCGAGCCAGGCATGGCCGATCGCGTTGCGCTGATCCCGGGCGGGGCCCGGGGCATCGGCCGCACGATCGCGGTGCGGCTGGCGGAGCGAGGGTGGGCGGTGGCCATCGCCTACCGGACGAGCGACGCGGCGGCGGAGGAGACCCGCCGCGCCATCGAGGATCTGGGCGCCGCCGCGCTCGCCCTCCGCGCCGACGTGTCGCGGCCGGAGGAGTGCCAGGAGCTGGTCCGGCGGGTGGTCGACTGGAAGGGGCGGATCGACGCCCTCGTGAACTGCGCGGGCCCGTACCACCGCGTGGACCTCATGTCGGAGACCCCCGAAGGCTGGCGCGAGATGTTCGCCAGCAACCTCGACTGTCTCTTCTACCTGGCGCGGGCGGTGGCGCCGGGGATGATCGCCGGCGGTGGCGGCCGCATCGTGGCCTTCTCCATGGCCAACGCCGACCGCATCCTCGCGCAGCCCAACCTCACCGCACACTACCTGGCCAAGGTCGGAGTCCTGGGGCTGGTTCGCGCGCTGGCCAAGACGCTGGCCAGGCATGGGATCACGGTGAACGCCGTCTCGCCCGGGTTCATCGACTCGGGCTCCATGGACCCGCAGGAGCTCGCGGCCATGGCCAAGAGCATCCCCGCCGGCCACGTGGGCACGACCGACGACGCGGCGTCGGCGGCCCTTTACTTCCTGTCGGAGGAGGCCGCCTACGTGACGGGCGCCAACCTTCACGTCAGCGGCGGCTGGGGCCTCTGAGCGAGGGCGGGCCGCGCCGTCAGTCCGTGAGGACGGTCTTGGCCGGGATGATCAGCTCGGTACCGCGGGCCAGCTTGAGCCTGCTGCGGGTGGCCAGGCCGTTCATGCGCGCCAGGTCGGAGACGCGGGTGCCGTACTTCCGGGCCACCACGGCCAGCGTCACCCCCCGCCCGCGGACCACGTGGGTCTTCACCTGCGGGACTGACTCGAGGCAGGTGGCGACGTCGTCGGCGCTGCCCTGGGGGACGCGCAGGTCGAAGGTGCGGTGGGCGGGCGTGGCCCGGCGGACGAGCACCGGGTTCAGCTCCTGGAGCGTGGACAGCTCGAGGCCGGTGCAGCGGGCCACGTCGCGGAGGGCGAACGGCCCGTCCACCTCGACGGTGTCCACGGGCAGCGGCTCGGCGGGGTCGGGCTCGACCTCGAAGCCGTACCGCTCCGGCGCACCGGCCACCAGGATGGCCGCCTGGATGCGGGGCACGTAGTCGCGGGTCTCGCGGGGGAGGGCGCGGGCCCGGGACAACTCCCAGAAATCGCTCGTGCCGTGCCGCCGGATGGCCCGCCGGACCGTACCCTCGCCGGCGTTATACGCAGCCAAGGCCAGGTTCCAGTCCTCGAACACGTCGTGAAGGTGGCGCAGGTAATGGGCCGCAGCGCGGGTGGCCTTGTCGGTATCGCTCCGCTCGTCGACCCAGGAGTCCTGGGCCAGGCCGAAGCGGCGGCCGGTGGCGGGCATGAACTGCCAGAACCCCTTGGCCTTGGCCCCCGAGATCGCCTCCGCCCGAAACTCGCTCTCGACCAGGGCCACATAGGCCAGCTCCGGGGGGAGGCCCTCGGCCACGAAGGCCTCGCGGATTGCCGGCAGGTAGCGGCCGCCGCGGGCGAGGGCGCCGGAGAACCAGTCCCGCATCCCGTTACGGTACAGATGGATGGTGGCCCGGACCGCGTCGTTGAGCTCGATCGGGACACCGACGCCACCGCCGCCGGTGATGGGCAGGCGAGACGGGCTCCAGGCGATCTCGGGCAGGAGGACCGGCCGCGGGATGCCGGTAGCGACGGTCAGGACCGCGACGAAGAACCCCGCACGGGCCACGCCGCCTTGGCGGCGGTCCGGAAGCGGCCGCACCACGGCCCGCCGATCCCGCTGGCGCCGATCGGGGACGGGCGCCAGGCTCAGCATCGAACGGGCGTCGTACGTCATAAGTTCTTTATTACCAGCTTATTACTCAGCCAAGGCCTCCCCTGTCGAGCCCAACGATCGCCAAGCCATCCTTCGAACGTAAGCGGTATTGACCCTGCCGTCAAGGCCCTGGCCGGCACGATTGCTGCAGCCTCCCTTGGAGCAGGGTTGTGACCGGCCGCATAGGGCCCGGGGATAACTCGGGCCATCCTGGGAGGCTACCAATGAGCGAGACCGGTCGGCTCGAAGGCTACACGGAACGGGGCGCAGATCGACGGCACGGAGACCGCCGCGGCACGTACCGCGGGGGGGTCGACCGGCGGCGGGGGGATCGGCGCGCCGCGGCCGGCGCCGGCGTCCTGCTGGCCGCCACGCTGGCGTGCGTCCCCGGGGCGCGGGCGGACATCTATACCCGGGTCAACAGCAGCGGTGTGACCGAAGCGACCAACCTGCCGAACGACAAGGACTTCAAGCTGACCTACCGCAGCCCCAAGGGGATCGTCATCCATTCACCGGGGTTCAGCCTGCGGCCCTCCGCCAACCATGATTTCGACCACCACATCATGGCGGCTTCCGTCCAGCACGGGATCAGCCAGGACCTCATCCGCGCGATCATCCAGGTCGAGTCGCAATTCGACCGTCTGGCCGTCTCCACCGCGGGGGCCCGTGGCCTGATGCAGCTCATGCCGGCCACCGCGAAGGCCATGGGCGTCACCGACGCCTTCGACGCCCGCCAGAACATCTTCGGCGGGGCGAAGTACCTGCGCGTCCTCCTGGGCCAGTACAGCGGAGACGTCTCGATGACAGCGGCGGCCTACAACGCAGGGGAGACCGCCGTGGCCCGTTATCGGGGGATCCCGCCGTACAAGGAGACCCAGAACTACGTGCGCAAGGTGAACGCGATCCTGGGCAGCGCGGTGGCGTCGGTCGCCCCGGCGGCCCCGGAGATCCCCGCGCTCTTCATCGCCGCCGGGGACGGCGCGCGCGGGCTGCGCACGCCGGCCCGGGCCAGCGCGTCCATGGGGATGGCCAAGACCCCGGCCGTGAAGGCGGGGCCGCGCGTCTATTACCGTTGGAAAGACGCCAAGGGCATCATGCACATGACCGAGGCGCCGCCCTCGACCGGCGACTACTCGACGATCAAGTCGACCGACTAGCGGCCCGCCCGGCCGTCGGTGCACGCCTCCGCGGCCGGGCGATCGCCTGATCCTATACTTCCGGAATGCGGACGCTGGTGGGACCTCCGCGGGGCGCCGAGGGGCGCCGGCTGCGCGAGGGCCTGGCGCAGCCACCGGAGCGGGCCGCGCAGTTCCTGCTCGGGCACATCCTCGTCAGGCGCGGCCGCCGCC
>Ga0068859_100008595_pt1 | contig 10325 bp, 9 predicted proteins | sample KBSSwiS22_FD_66585 | JGI IMG/M metagenome (GOLD analysis project Ga0068859, IMG submission 66585) | Switchgrass rhizosphere microbial communities from Kellogg Biological Station, Michigan, USA - KBS Switchgrass S2-2 | ecosystem: Host-associated > Plants > Roots > Rhizosphere > Soil ...
AGGAAGAATGTTAGACAGGATTTACAAGATTTTTCAGGATTAACATGTCAATCCTGAAAAATCTTGTAAATCCTGTCTAACATTCTTCCTACTGGTTCTATTCTTACAAGACCGTCCCACCATCGATGTTGATGCCTTGACCAGTAATCCCACGTCCTTCTTCTGAAGCAAGCAACAACGCCACGGCCGCGACTTCTTCGACAGTCACAAGCCGGTTCTGCGGGCTCATTTTTTTGAGCGTGTCGAGAGCTTCTTCTGCGGTGCGTCCGGTGCGCGAGGTTATTTTTTCGACGCCGCGCGAGACCATGTCAGTATCAACATAACCGGGACAGATCGCGTTGACGGTGATTCCCGTCGTGGCGACTTCGAGTGCAATCGATTTCGTCAGGCCCAGAACACCGTGCTTTGACGCCGAATATGCAGCGATGTATGGTGCGCCGGTTTTACCCGCGATCGAGGCAATATTGATGATTCGTCCCCAGCCTTTCTTTAGCATCGCAGGCAATGCGGCGCGCGTGCAGTAGAACGTGCCGGAAAGATTGATCGAAAGATGTTTATGCCAGAGCTCGTCAGTGGTGTTGACGACTGTGGCGCTCTCCGCGATGCCGGCGTTGTTGACGAGAATATCTACGTCGCCAACTCGCTCAAACACCAGCGCGACACTTTGCGGGTCGGCTACGTCGCATACCAGCGCGATTGCTTCGTTACCGATCTCACGTGCGACCTGTTCGACTTGTTCGGCAGTCCGCGCGGCAACGGCGATACGGATACCTTCGCGTGCGAAGGCGAGTGCGATCGCGCGACCAATGCCGCGGCCGCCGCCTGTAATCAAAGCTGTTTTAGCCATTAGTGTCCGGTGAACTTGGGTTCGCGTTTTTCCAGGAATGCGTGGACGCCTTCGTGACCGTCGTCAGAATCGAAACAACGCAATTGAGCTTCGGTCTCGTAGCGTAACATCTCTTCAAGCTCAGCCGCCTGGCTCATGTAGACCGCGTGCTTTGCCGCGGCGAGCGCGATTGGTGGCGCAGCGCGCAAACGTTCTGCGAGTTGGAGCACCGTGCTTTCCAACTCTTCCGGCGCAACCACCTGATTGACGATCCCGAGCCGCGCAGCTTCCGCCGCATCGATCGACTCACCCAGAAAGAACATCTCGCAAGCTTTGTTCGGCGTCACGAGCCGCGGCAGAAAATATGTTCCACCCCAGTCAGGATGCAGCCCGACTTTCGCAAACGACTGACTGAATGTGGCTGTCGTCGACGCGATGCGCAGGTCACACGCAAGCGCGAGATTGCAGCCCGCGCCTGACGCTGGACCATTGATCGCGGCGATCACCGGCTTCGTCATCTGTCTGATTGCTAAAATTACTCGTCGTCCCGCGCCGAGTATGCGCGAAAACTCTTCCGCATCGCGACGCTGCATCAACTCGGCCATGAACGCGATATCGCCGCCCGCACAAAACCCACGCCCGGCGCCGGTAATGATTACAACGCGAACACCGCGATCGCTGCCGGCGTGTTCGAGCGCTTCAGCGAGATCGCGACGCATGTGACCGATGAACGCATTCAAACGGTCTGGACGATTCAGCGTAATCGTCAGGATGCCTTCAGTCTCTGCGACTTGAATGTGCTCGTACATTCTAGCGTCCCTTGAATTCAGGCTTGCGCTTGTTTACGTAAGCGTCGAGACCTTCCTTCGCGTCTTCAGATTGGAAGAGCTGTTGCTGTAACTCACGTTCGAGTGCGAGGGCAGATTCAAACGGAATCTCGGACCCGGTTTGCACGGCGCGCTTGATGCGACCAACCGCGTGCGCTGCTTTGTTTGGTGACGTGAACTGGCGCGCGTAATCCTGGACCATCTCTGCAAAACGTTCAAGTGTCTCTGCTTCGAAGATCTGATTCACGACGCCGAGCGCGAGACCACGCTCGAAGTCGAACAACTGTCCAGTAGCCATCATCTCGATCGCTTGCGACTTGCCGATAATCCGCACGAGACGCTGCGTGCCGCCCGTTCCCGGAAGCACGCCGAGCGACACTTCAGGCAATCCTATCTTACCCGCGTCTTTTCGTGCGATACGGATGTCGGCCGCCATCGCGACTTCGAGTCCGCCACCAACGCAGTGACCATTGATCGCTGCGATCACGAGCTTCGGTGTTTGTTCTAAACGATTGAGTGTCTCATTTGCGTGAAGACAGAAATAATATTTGTAAGTCGGCGTGACGTTCGCAAGCATCTGGATGTCAGCGCCCGCGCAGAAGAACTTCTGGCCCTGACCGGTGATCACGATCACCTGAACAGCTTCGTCCATTCGCGCATCGAGAATGGCGCGATCGAGCTCTTGCATCATCTCGTAGCTGTACGTATTCGCCGGTGGATCGTTGAGCGTGATCAGCGCGACCCCGTCCTTCACTTCGTAATCGAGTTTTAGCATCCGTGTTATCCGTGACTCCAAACGCTCGGGCTTTCAGACGGCAGCGCCAGACTGCTACACATACCATTCGGCACAAACCCGTTGAGGAACAATCTCATAACATTGCTCGCGAGATCCGACACGTTTAATTTGCCGTGCGGATCGTACCAGTTATAGATCCAATTCATCATCCCAAACAGCGCGTATGTCGCCACCGTCAAGTCGATTGACTCCTGGCTTTGCTGCGTCTCCTGCACATCACGCAGGATCTGCCGCGCCAGTTGAGTGTATTTGTCTTTGCGTGTCGAGACGTGATTGTACAAATCGCCACCGAGCGACTCGGCTTCATGCGAGAGCACTTTCATCTCAGACATGTTCGCGGCGAAGAATGAGAGGTGGTTCTCGATGAAGATGCCGAGCTTTGTGATCGGATCTTCGACGCCTTCAAGTCGTTGCTCCAGTCGTTCAAGCACACGACCAAAACAGTTGTCCTGGATCAGGAACAGCAACTCTTCTTTCGACTTGCAGTAGTGGTACAGGCCCGCGAGGCTCACGTTTGTAGCACGCGAGATGTCGCGCATCGAGGTCGAGTGATAACTCTTCTCGGCAAAGATACGCGCCGCCGTGCGCAGGATGAACTCTAACTTTTGATCGTACCGTGACACTACAATTTCACATACTCGTAATCAAACGGTTTGCCTTTGATACCCGCTGCGGGTGGTGCGATCCAGTTTGCGATCTTTCCGACTTCAAACACCGGATGCATGAGGCTGCGTACGTACTCGCGATCCTCGAGCGTCGGCAGCCATTCTGATTTATGACGCTCAAACTCTTCGGGCGAGATTAGATTGCCCTGGAGATCGAATGTGTGCCCGGCAAACTCACCAACGTGACGATGAAATCGCGGATGCGGCAGGTAAAGACGCTCACGCGCGCCTTCATTGGCGAGCACTTTGTTCCAGCGCGCCAAACCCTTCTCGCAGTCTTTCACGTACTCACCGCGCAATACCTCATTCAACGCATTCCGCAACGGCACTTCGCGCGTTTTAAGCTCGCCATCTTCGACGATCGTCATCGTGAAATTCTGATCATTCGCGAGATGATCCGTGTACTGCTCGCGCTCTTTATAACGACCTTTCAGACCCGCGGCAAAGAAGTTGGCAGAGTTGGAACTGATCTCCCCACCAAAAAGATCGAGCGAATAACTGAACCAGAAGTTGATGTACTTCTGAATGATATCGAGCGGAATGCCGCCGAGCTCGCGCACGTTGCCTTCTTTCATCAGCTGCGTGGTGCGCCGAACCACACGGCCGAGACCGGCATCGCCGACAAACATGTGATGCGCTTCTTCGGTAAGCATGAATTGGCACGTGCGCGCGAGGGGTTCGAAGCCCGATTCCGCGAGTGCTGAAAGCTGGTATTTGCCGTCACGATCCGTGAACATCGTGAACGCGAAGAAGTTGAGCCAGTCGTCGCAGGGTTGATTGAAGGCCTCTAGGATGCGTGGTTTATCAGGATTGCCGCTGCGTCGCGCGAGAAGATCCTCTGCCTCATCAGCCCCTTCTTCGTCGAAATAGCCGTGCAGCAGATATACCATGGCCCAAAGATGACGTCCCTCTTCGACATTGACTTGGAAAAGATTGCGGAGATCGTAAAGCGACGGACAAGTCTTGCCCAGTTGTCGTTGCTGCTCTACAGAGGCAGGCTCCGTGTCGGCTTGCGTGACAATAATTCGACGCAGGTCGTCACGAAACTCGTAAGGTACCTGTTGATATGCAGGCTGTTGGTAGTTATTCCCGAAGCCGACGATTGCCTCATGCTGTGACGGCTCAAGAAAGATGCCCCAACGGTAGTCAGGCATTTTCACATAATCGAAGTGAGCCCACCCGTCTGCGCCAACATCGATAGCAGTACGCAACCAAATGTCCTTATCTTGAAATCCGTCTGGTCCCATCTCACGCCACCAGTCGAGATAATTTGGCAGCCACTTTTCTAGCGCAAACTGAAGCTTTTTGTTTTCTGAAAGATTAACGTTGTTAGGAATACGATCGTATAGGTTCATAGTCATGTCCATTTTCGCTATTCGTGTACCGGTGGTTGCAAGCAGTTCAAGTCCGATTGAAGTCAAAATGCGGACGAGGGTCGGGTTTCCCATAACTCGTCAGTGCACCCTTTTCACCGGTAGCATTTGGCCTTTGAAAGATCCAATTCTGCCATGCTGTCAAACGGCCGAAAATCTTTGTTTCCATCGTTTCCGGACCAGCAAAACGAAGCGAGGCCTCCATGCCGGTGAGCGCGTCAGGCGAGTAAGACAAGCGTCTGCCGATATTCACTCGGATCTTGTCATCCCAGTAGACACGCTCGACCGCAAAGGTTATAAGCCCATCACTTTCCGCCTCTGCGGTGCTGTAACTCTTCTTTTCAGTGAGCACTCTTTTGAGCAAGTCGGGCTCACCCAGAAAGCGTGACTCAAGCCGCGTCAGCCCATTGCTCATCGGAAAGGCATCGGCGTTCAGTTCAGACACAGCGATGGAAGTCGCTGGGTCCTTAAGCATGAAACTTTGATCGGCGGCAAGCAGGAGTTCGAGCAAGTTTCCGGCAAAACAGCTTTCGGGTTCTATGATAGCGAAGAAGCTTTTGGCTGTGAGATCAAGGCGCCGCAGCACACGTGCCATGAAGAGTCGTATTTCACGAATCAGCCAGTGATCGCGATAGTCATTCAAGGTCTTATCTATGGACAAAATCGTTTCGATGGTTCCTTGGGTGCGGAGGGCGACGACACCGACGCGGGGCTCATTCAGACGTAAGTGCAGCAAAGCGTCATCCAACTCTCGATAAGCCTGCAGAGGCCAGTAGGCAGCACCCATTTCTTGAATAGCCTTCGGATCTGCTGGTTGAGGATCCTCCGGAGCAAGAAGGGTTAAATCTACGGAGCCGGAATTTCGAGGTTGTACTCTTACATACTTGTATTTTCTCGAGTTCTGAGGCCAATCTGACTCAATTTGTAGGGGAGCTAATTCAATTCCCGATTCCGATATCGCTTGGCCCTCAAGTATTTCTTTGATCCGCTCATCGATCTTGTGAGTGAATTGACTCATTGGGAAATAGTCGTCGATCAGTTTCCACTTTTTGGCCAACTCCCCCTTCATACCTTTGGCAGATGTAGAAAAGTGATCTGCTCGATCTCGCCGGACCCCTCTCTTATCGACGAGACGCGTGAGACCTCCTGTTCCAGGAAGAACTCCGAGCGAGGGAACTTCCGGAAGAGCGACGGTAGAGTTACCATCATCCAACAAATAGATCTCATCGCAAGCCAGTGCCAGCTCATAGCCACCACCTGAGGTAGCTCCGTTCAAAGCGGCGATATAACGACGGCCCGAGTGTTTGGAATCGTCTTCAATGTAGCATCTGGTTTCGTTAGTAAACTTGCAGAAGTTGACTTTGAAACCATGCTCCGACTTAGCCAGCATGTAGATGTTGGCGCCCGCTGAGAAAGTAAAATTCCTTCGGCTGGTAATCCGGCTGGTAATTACGACAACACGCACCTCAGGGTGTTCGAATCGCATGCGTTGAATAGCATCAGCGAGTTCGATGTCAACACCGAGATCGTAGGAGTTGAGTTTTAGTGTGTATCCGTCCACGAAGGTCTCGTCTTCTTTGACGTCCAGTGTCAACTCAGCAACGGAACCGGAGACTCTCAGATCCCAGTGTTTGTAGTGTTCGGGTGATGTTTGGAAATTAAACATAGTATTTAGAATCTGATATAGTTCGAACGTTCGTTCGAATCTTATTAATTTAACAGGCTTACGTCAACTGGCTGGAACTTTGTTTACTGGAGGATCAAGGGGCTGTCGGGCTAGTCGGTACTGACGTTTATCGGGAGTTGGATCGTTTGAGTTTTCCCCGATTTAACCCATTCGACCGTTACCATGGTTTCGATGTTTTCGACTCCCGCGGCATCGTCGACGGCCTCAAAGACACAAGCAGGAATGATTTTGGACGGCGTGTTCTCATCGAGCCGATTCAAGTACCGCCGCCAACGGACAGCAGTATCGGTTGGCTGATCTGGAATAAAGCGAATCACAGGTTGATTAGCATCGATTAGACCCACACATCTCACCCGTTTGGGTAAGTAAAGCCTAAGGTTCCATACTTCTACCCAATGCCTGATCTCAGGTTCGCCTCGAACAGCGCATATAATGCTCTGATCATCCCCTGACCATGTGTGGACAAAAAACTCTTCTGCCAACACTTTCCTGCTGCACGTTCGCATTAATAGTCCAGCCCCTAGAGGAATATTCCAACAGATCGGATGTGGTAGAGCTAATTACTGAAAGCGGTTGATGGCAAGCCGTATACTATTAGTTAATTGGCTTTGTGAGTGCCATCTCCATCAAAGCAACATAGACACTGTGGCGAAGCGGATAGGTGTCCAGCTTGAGTTGCAGTGCTTCGTCAGCTATGTGCTTCTCGAACATCCACTCATCAAAAACCGGTTTCGTCAAATAATGAACACGCGGTATTCGCACAGCTATTTCGCCACTTTCTTTAGGTTCATCGCTTTCTTTAGATTTGGCCTGAGCGTTCTCGGCCGAGAAGGCGTACTTAGCTGTTGTGCCATCATCGAAAGTGCAGTTAAAGTCGTACCTGGCAAATGAGGATTCGCTGAGGAGATTCTCCAGTTGTTTGTAATCGTCACTTTCCATTGACCTGCAGTGGTACTGCTGAATCTCTCCTGAGATGACCAACGTTACTTGCGTTTCAAAATCTGTCCAAGAGAGCTTGTGTGCTTCTCTGTTGCTCTTCAGTTGTTGATGAATGAAGTAATGTGCGTCGCCATGAGCCTTCATGAACTCTTGAGTCTGAGCTGGCCACGCAACGGTATAATTGCTTCGAGTGAGATAAAGTTGACAGAATTCGATATCCCCGATTAGAAGATCGTTGACTCCGACCATATCTTCTAAATGATCGTCACAATCGTCATCTTCGCGCCGCACGTACAATTCGTTGGTGATTAATCTTGCGTGTGCGCTCATGGATACACCACCTCATTGATCAGCGTTGAGCCGAACAAGACGAGTAAGCTTCCTGCCAAATAGGGGAATACCCGAATGGGAGACAAGCATATCAACGGTCAGGAAAGAGGAAGTGCCAGAGTTAAAAGTCGCGCGAAATGTACTCCACCTCTTAAAACCTGTCAACATATTAATTCTGCTACTACTTACGATTTCCGATCACCCTTTCGAGAATTCTTTGAGAGATTTGGGTTCAATGCTTGGGGGCGACTCGAAGTCAGGGGAGATAGGTCATCTCTTTGAATCAGTTACGCCGCCAAGTCGTTGTCCAGAACCTTCGCCAATCCCTCTTGCGGCGAATTGGCCTCGAAGAGGTAAAAGCCATGATAACACCGCAATCTTCGCCATACCAGACAAACGCGCAATTCACCACAAAATCTTGATAAAACCGGGTTCCTCCTAACTCGAAGCATACTCATTAAGCTCATCTACTCTTACGAATCCTGCTATTTCTTTGTTTCACAGCAACTTACGTCTGTAACGATATCCACCTTCCCGGGCTTAAGTCCTCATTCAGGATCATGGCTCAACTCGACTACCTGTGGAAGTGCCCGCGGGGGAGTTCATTTCTGTCTAGCCGACCCTCCGGTGCGTCTGCCAGATTTCCTGGAACGCTTTTCGGCACTTCCAGAAAGTTTGCTTCGCCTTCCTCGTCGAGTTCGTTTGGGTGGTTGAAGAGGTGTGGCCCAATGGTCGGCGCGCAGATTACGACCACCTTCGATCGTTCGTCGAGCTGCGCTGTAGAGAAGCTGTGGGCTATCCTGTACCCAACGTCCGATCAGGAGCGCTCGACCGGTTTTGAATTCGAGAGATTTCTCAAGCAGCTTTGGGTGGACATCGTCAAGGCCCAACATCTTTTTCGTGATCTTGAGCACTGACGTGGAACTCAATTTCATGACTGCTTTATTCTCACATTCCGAAATTACTAGCGAGTCCAATTTGTCCGGACGTTGACTTACCAAAATCAGGTACAGCCCATACTTCCTGCCTTCAGCGACGATCGTCCGAAACTGCTCGCGCAACGCATGCTCGGCCTTCGCTGGTGTCTCGCTGGGTATCAGGTTATGTGCTTCGTCCACGACAATGAAGGTTGGCACCCTCTCGTCTTTCAGTGGAGACTTCTCCAGGGCTTTGCTCCATTCTCTTCTAGCGTGGTCCCACTCCATAGACAGAATGGTGCTGATGGCTAACAGAGTCGTCGCCTTGTTTCTCAAGGAGGGTAAATCAATTACTTCCAAACGGTTTTCGGTAACTGATTTCGAGTCTCGTTGACTAACATTTTTCTGCAGGATCCCGGCGATCTGGTATTCGCGGGCTTTTGAGAAGTAGAAGTGCTGCACAACCGGCGCAACATATTTCGGCGCCTCCAAGATACGCTCCAAATGCGACCTGATTCTCGAACGTAATAGATCCTTGTACGTCTTAATCATTTCCGATATCAAGTCGAGTGGAAATTGCTCAATAAAACGAGGAACCGTAAAACCAAAGAGTCGCATCACGTTAATTAGCCGGGAACCTTCTTTGAACAACGCCGCTGGTTCTGAACGGCGACTCTTTTCTTTGAATAACTTATTAATTACATCGTCAACGTTAAACCGTTCCTCAAACATTGAGCGAAACTCATGCTGTGATCCATGCGCCGGTAGTGCCTGTTGAAAAATTTTTTCAGTCTCAGAAAATATTCTCTCAGTATCAAACATTGCATCATCTGGAGTCTTGTCATCTGCAAAGCCCATGACCCTAAACAAAGTCTCAATGTCTTGGGCAAAAGTGTGACAGTGATACAGGTCACTGCGGTGCATTGGATCAATTTCTTCGGCGAGGAATTCGACAGACAAAGAGGACCAACTCAACTGGAGAGGTTCATAATTCTCAATCGATAAACTACCGTCCCCGCCCATTTTGATACGCGTCCGTTCACGAACGGGAATCCATTGTTTTTCAAAATCCGAACGATGTGCTTCGTGTGACAGTTTGCCTAAACCTGTCTGGCGATCGAATTTTGCTGATTCCCAAAGACTCTCATCTTCAATCTCATAAGCCTTCCTAAAGTCCGCATTAGGATCGAAAACTATGCAGCGCGCTTTTGTCTGGACAAGTATTTCTTCGATAAGACGACCAAGAAAGAATGACTTACCGGAACCGGACTGAGCAATAATGGCAGTATGACTGCCAATTAATTCGGAAGGAACCATTACCAGATGCTCTGGTGAGTGGCCACCAGCTTTAGGATCTGTACTGACCCAGTACTTCGGCTCTTGGTTCACATTCATTTGCCAGCCCAATATAAGCTTGGTCTCTTTTTTCATAGCGTCGTTTTTAGTCATAGCGAACCTCATTAGACGAAAGGGTTTATCCCGGGTCTGCGATTCTCGCTTGATACGAATGCCACACTTTGCGCCAGCTTACGTTGGGTGCTACTGCGTCAATACTGTAGTGATTATGCCGTCTAGATTCCGCTGGCGCGAAGTCTTGGTGAAGCGTTGCGAAGGATATTCTGTGCGTACCGTTAAGTCAATTGGTTGAGCCAAGTGCTTGGCAGATCTTGGGCGCATTCAGAGGTGTAGCTTGACAGTTTTGCCCGACGCCGCGTAGGGTTTGGTGCTTTCAGACATCCTGGAGGCGAATCTGTTCTGGTGAACGGCGCGGTCTTCAAAACCGTTAGTGAGCCCGTGAGAGCGGGCTTGGGTAGGTTCGATTCCTACACGCCTCCGCCAGCAACCGAAGTCGGCAAATTGTTCTTTTACAAGGAAATTCCTCACATGATCAGAGATTGGGTTGAGCTGAATATGACACCAGGCATCGGTCCTCGCGCCGCTGCCAAACTCCTCGAGCGTTTCGGT
>Ga0068859_100008597_pt1 | contig 10324 bp, 8 predicted proteins | sample KBSSwiS22_FD_66585 | JGI IMG/M metagenome (GOLD analysis project Ga0068859, IMG submission 66585) | Switchgrass rhizosphere microbial communities from Kellogg Biological Station, Michigan, USA - KBS Switchgrass S2-2 | ecosystem: Host-associated > Plants > Roots > Rhizosphere > Soil ...
AGCCGCTCCCGGCGCCGTCGATCGACACCGGTATGGGGCTCGAGCGGATCACGTCGGTCGTCCAGGGAAAGCGCAGCAACTACGACACCGATCTCTTCCGGCCGATCCTCGGCGCGGCCGCCGCGCGGGCGCGCGTGACCTACGGCGGGAGCGACGAGCCGAAAGACGTCTCGCTGCGCGTCATCGCGGATCACGCGCGCGCGCTGTGCTTCCTCGTCGCCGACGGCGTGGTGCCGGCGAACGACAAGCGTGGCTACGTCCTGCGCCGGGTCCTGCGCCGCGCGATTCGCCACGGGCGGAAGCTTGGCATCGAGGGCCCCTTCCTCCACGAGATCGCCCCGGTGGTCGTGGAGCTCCTCGGAGAGGTCTACCCGGAGCTCGTCGCGGCGAGCCCGGCGATCCTCGAGGTCGCGCGCCGCGAGGAGGAGCGCTTCGGCGAGACGGTCGCCGCGGGGCTGGGCCTTCTCGACGAGGCGATCGGCAAGCTCCCGCCGCAGGGCGCGCGCACGCTCCCCGGTACGGAGATCTTCCGCCTCTACGACACCTTCGGCCTTCCGATCGACTTGGCGCAGGACGTGGCGGACGAGCGCGGCATCGCCCTCGACCTCGCGGGGTTCGAGGAGGAGCTCGGGAAGCAGCGGGCCCGCGCGCAGGCGTCGTGGAAGGGTGGGAAAACCCACGCGGTCGGCGGCGCTTGGTCGGAGCTCGCCGGGAGCCACCGCACGAGGTTCCGCGGTTTCACCGAGCCGGTCGTGGAGGGCGTGAAGGTCGCGGCACTGATCGGCGAGGGGGGAGCGCCCGCGGGAGAGCTTCCGGAAGGCGCGACCGGCGAGGTCCTGCTCGAGGCGACCCCGTTCTACGGCGAGGCGGGCGGGCAGGTCGGGGACACCGGGTGGATCGTGTCGCCGCACGGGCGTCTCCGCGTTCAGGACACACACCGGCCCGCGCCCGGTCTCATCGCCTCCCGCGTCGTCGTCGAGGACGGGCGCGTCGCGGCGGGCGACTACGTCACCGCCGAGATCGACCGCGAACGGCGCGCGGCGGTCGCGCGGCACCACACGGCGACGCACCTCCTGCACGCCGCGCTCCGCGACATCGTCGGGACGCACGTGAAGCAGGCGGGATCGCTCGTCGCTCCGGACCGCCTGCGCTTCGACTTCACGCACTTCGCCGGATTGTCGGAGCGGGCGGTGCTCGACCTCGAGGCGGCGGTGAACCGCAGGATCCTGGAGGACCTCCCGGTCCAGACCGAGGAGATGCCGCTCGAGGCGGCGCTGAAGACGGGGGCGATGGCGCTGTTCGGCGAGAAATACGGCGAGAATGTCCGTGTCGTCAGCGTGGGTTCATTTTCGAAAGAGCTGTGCGGTGGGACGCATTGCGCCCGAACCGGCGAGATCGGCGCCTTTTTCCTCACCCACGAGCGCGGCATCGCCTCGGGCACGCGCCGGGTCGAGGCGCTGGGCGGTGAATCCGCGCTGGAAAAATCGAGAGCGGATCACCAGATTCTCAAGCGTATGGAAGACCTCCTCTCGGTTCCCCGTGTCGACGTCGCCGCGGAGCTCTCGCGCCGACTGGAGCAGCTCAAGGCGCTCCAGCGCGAGGTCGAGCAGCAGCGCGTCCGCGCGGTCAAGGACGAGCTGGCGCGCCGGGCGGAGGAGCCGGAGAGCGCCGGCGGGGTCCGCTTCCTCGCCGCGCGCGTCGACGGCCTCGCCTCCCAGGAGGCGCGGCTGCTCGCGGACGCGTTGCGGCAGAAGCTCGGCTCGGGGGTCATCGTGCTCGGCCGCGCCGAGGAGGACAAGGCCTCGCTGCTCGTCGCCGTCACCGAGGACCTGAAGACGAAGATCGCCGCTGGAGATCTCGTGAAGGAGCTCGCGAAGATCATCGGCGGCGGAGGCGGGGGGCGCCCCGATCTCGCCGAGGCGGGAGGCAAGGACGCGTCGCGGCTCGACGAAGCGCTCGCCACCGTCCGGGCCGCGATCGCGCGCCGTGCCGGAGTCTCCGCGTGAGGTGGGTCCTCGCCGCGGCCTTGGTCTTCTCGGCGAGCGCCGTCCTCGCCGACGAGATGCTCTATTACAAGGATGCGGAGGGGAACATCGTCTTCACGAACACGCCGAGCCAGAAGGACGTCAAGCCCGTGCCCCGGATGCGCGGAGGTCCCGCCCAGCGATCGGTGACCCTGCCCGCGACGCCGTACGACCCCTACATCGAGATGGTGGCCCGCGAGAACAACGTGGACCCGACGCTCGTCAAGGCGGTGGCGCTCGTGGAGTCCGGGTTCAATCCGAAGGCGGTCTCGTCGGCCGGAGCGAAGGGGCTGATGCAGCTCATGCCGTCCACGGCGAAGCGCTACGGGATCTCGGACCTTCACGACCCGTATCAGAGCCTGCGCGCGGGGGCGGCGCACCTGCGCGACCTGCTCGACGAGTACGACGGGAACGTGACCCTCGCCCTCGCCGCTTACAACGCGGGGTCGGGGGCGGTCAAGAAGTACGGCGGCGTCCCCGCCTACCAGGAGACGCAGCAGTACGTGAAGAAGGTCCAGGCGAAGATGGGCCGCACGCCGCGCAAGAACGAAGGACGCTTGGTCTCGGCGAAGGGCGCGAAGATCGAGATGCGCGTTCAGCCGGACGGCACCGTCGTCCTCTCCAACTGAGGCGAGCTCACTCCCGGGGGGGCGGGGCCTCCTCGAGGCGCGTCATCAGACGGCGCGCCTTGCGGGGCGACGAGCGCTCGTACTTCACGAAGTTCCGATAGAAGTCGCGATAGTTCTGGTACCCGACCGTGTAGGCGATCTCGGAGATGCTCCGGCCGCCCCGCGCCAAGAGCAGGCGCGCGTGCTCGAGGCGGACCGCGTGGATGCGGGCGGTCACCGTCGTGCCGGTCTCGCGACGCACGATCCGCGAGAGGTAGTTCGGCGAGACGTTGAGCACCTTCGCGATCCCCGACAGCGACAGACGGCGGTGGTAGTTCTCCTCGATGAATCCCTGAGCGCGCTCGACCAGGGGATGGACCCCCCCGGCGGGGCGAAGCTCGGCGAGGAGCTTGTCGAGCTCCGAGAGAAACACCTCGCGCGCCGACTCGGGACTGACGATCGGCGCGAAGCGCGCGACGAGGTCCGCGCGGTTCAGGGCCCCGGCGGCATCCGCCTCCGTGGAGCGGTGGAGGCGGCGGTTGACGCGCTGGAGGACGTCCGCCAGGAGGAGGACGACCTCGGACGCCGAGACGCCTGGGGCTCCGAGGTCGAGCTGGCCGGCCAGGCGGGCGAGCGTCTCGCGGGCCGACGCGAACTCCAGCCGGGAGAGCTGTTCGAGGGCGGCCGCCTCGATCGCCGGTTCGAACCGTAACCGGGCGAAGAGGGCCGGCGTTCGTGGAGGCGGGACCAGGCGAAGGTTCGGCAATCGCAACTCTCTGTTTTTGAATGAGTTTGTGAATGTACGAAGAGGTGCCTTCGAAAACAACCGCGGACCGGCCGTCCGCAAACGTGGAAATAGGAGGAGAATGAGATTGACACCACGGCGCATGCGGCCTAAACCCGGCGTGTAGGACCGTCCAGGTTCAGCCGGTCAGCCACGGGGGGGGACCATGAACCAAGAGTTGCCGCGACACGCGACGATGCCCGCTCCACCGGGTGGCGCCGACGGCCGTCCCTCGCTCAGGCTCGGCCAGCACCTGCGGCGCCTGCGCGAGGGGTACGGCTACACGCTGCGCAAGGTGGAGGAGAAGGCGCTCACGCTCGGCGAGGCGATCGACAACTCGCAGCTTTCCCGGTTCGAGAAGGGGAAGGCGCTGCCGTCGTTCGACAAGCTGCGGGCCCTCGCGCGGATCTTCAACGTCTCCGTCCAGAACTTCTCCGACGTCCTCGACCTCGAGGAGCTCTCCGCGTTCCGCCCGGAGAGCGACGACGTCGCGGAGCTGCTCGCGCTGGGCGCGGATCTGTTCGCGCGGGGCGAGCCGGGCCGCGCCTTCGTCGCGTTCGAGAAGGTCGTCGAGATCGCCGAGGCGGCGCCGGACGACCCGGACCGCCTCGAGCGGCTCGCCGAGGCGCGGTGGCGCATGGCGGCGTCGCTCAAGGCGCTCGGCAAGCTCGGCATGTGCGAGCGCGAGCTGCGCGAGGTGCTCAAGCTCGGGGCCACGGTCGGCCCGCGCATCCGCACGCGCGCGCTCCTGCACCTGGCGTTCGTCTACCGGGAGCTCGGCGATCTGTACCTCGCGCAGGTCCTGGCCCGGGAGGCGCTCGACCTCGCCGCCGTCGCGACCGACGGTGCTCTGCAGGCCGCGGCGTTGAACACGCTCGGGAACATCCTCGAGGTCTCCGACCTTGCGCAAGCCCTGTCGTACTACGAGCGGGCCTACGCCCTCGTCCGCGATGCGGCGGAGTCCCCGGAGCTTCCGGTCATGGTGCTGACCAACCTCGGCGGGTGCCTGACGAAGCTGCAGCGCTCGACCGAGGGGATGGCGCGTCTCCAGGAGGCGCACGCGCAGGCGCGGGAGCACGGCCTGCGCCGCGTGGCCGCGCTGTCCGCGACGCGCATCGCCGAGGCGCATCAGGCCAAGGGGGATCTCGCCCGCGCCGGCCGGGCCTTCGCCGAGTCGGACGCGCTCGCCGGCCATCCCGAGGCGCCGTACCACGACATCCTCTTCCTGAACTCCTACCACCGCTGGGTGGCCGCCCGCGACGATGGGAACGGCACCCGCGAGAAGATCGCCTTCGGGCGGCTCCGCCACCTGCGGGCCTCGCTCGAGCGACGTTTTCCCGAGGTCGACGAGTTCGACCGGTGGGTCGCCAGACACGGGAGGTACGCCCATGAGCATCGCTCGTAAGCTCTTCGCGGTGGCGATCGTCGCGGGATGTTGCGCGGGCGCCTTGAGGGCCGAGGTTTCGGCGGAGACCGACCTCTTCGGCAACTACATCCGCACCGTCGTTTCGTCGTCGAACACGCTGGCGACGAAAGGCCTCAGGATCTGGAGCGTCAGTCGGATCCGGCCGACCTACTGGCCGCTGAACCCCAACGGCGACTTCATGGGCGATCTGTGGCCCAACATTGCCGAGAACCCGGTCCAGGGGCGCTGGCCGTGGGTGACGTGGAGCCGGTACAACGGCTCCGACTACGACCTCGCGTGGTCGCGATGGACGGGGAGAGGGTGGACGCCGCTCGCTTCGGTCGAGCTGACGGTGGGGACCGACGACGCCCTCGATTCGGCGATCGCGTTCGACCAGGTCGGGCGTCCGTACCTCGTGTGGGTCTCGAAGCCGAGGGTCGGCCCGGCTCAGGTCAACGTGAGCATGTTCCTCTCCACGCGGTGGATGGCGCCCTTCCAGGTCTCCGACACCGGGCAGAACGCGACCGATCCGACGATCGCGATCACGATGGACGGCAACATCGAGGTCACCTACGAGACGGAGGCGGGAGAGGTGACGCGTGTGGTCCGGGTGACGCGCCCGTGGACGATCACGGACGACATCACGCCCTTCGGGACGTTGAGCATCGCCGAGCCGCGGCCCTCCGGCCCGCTGGCGCCCTGACCGCGCCGCTCCGTGACCGCGGCCGTCATCGCCGTCGGGAGCGAGCTGCTCCGGGCGGGGCGTAGCGACACCAACGCCGTCTGGCTCACCGCGCGCCTCGCCGCGCTCGGGGTCGAGACGGTGTGGCGCGCGGCCGTGGAGGACGACGCGGCGCGCATCGCGCGCCTGGTCGCGACCGCCCTCGCCGACGCCCGGGTCGTCGTGATGACGGGCGGGCTCGGGCCGACCGACGACGACCGGACGCGGGCCGGTCTCGCCGAAGCGCTCGGCGAGCCCCTCGAGCGGGACGCCGCGACCGAGGCGGCGATCGCCGAGCGGTTCCGCCGTCACGGGCGCGTCGCTTCGCCCATGCAGTTCCGGCAGGCGGACCGGCCCCGCGGGTCGTCGTTCATCGACAACCCGATCGGCTCCGCGCCGGGGATCCTCGTCGAGCGCCACGGCCGGGTGCTGGCGGCGCTGCCGGGTGTTCCCGCCGAGATGAAGGCGATGTTCGACGCGAGCGTCGCGGCACGGATCGCCGCCTCGGGGCTGGGGGGGGCCGCGCTCGCCCGGCGCGTCCTGCGTGTCGCCGGGCGGCCGGAATCGTTCGTGGAGGAAGCCGTCGGCGACCTCTACGCGACCCCCGGCACGGATACGACCATCCTCTCATCGGCGGGGCTCGTGGACCTCGTGCTCTCGGCGCGGGGAAGCACGCCGCAGGAGGCCGGGGAGCGGGTCGCCCGGCTCGAGGCGGCGATGCGGGAGCGGCTGGGGCGCGACGTCTACGGAACCGGGGGCGACACGCTGGCGTCGGTCGCCGGGAGGCTCCTCGCCGAGCGGGGGGCGACGGTCGCGGTGGGGGAGTCCTGCACCGGCGGGCTGCTCGGGGGAGCCTTCACCGACGTTCCCGGGTCGTCGCGGTGGTTCCGCGGGGGCATCGTGGCCTACGCCGACGACGTGAAGACGGCGCTCGCCGGTGTCTCCCCCGACGTCCTGCGCGCCCACGGCGCCGTCAGCGAGGAGGTCGCGCGCGCGCTGGCCGGCGGGGCGCGGCGGGCCTTTCGGGCGGAGATCGGTCTGGGCGTCACCGGGATCGCGGGCCCGGAGGGGGGCACACCCGAAAAGCCGGTGGGCACCGTCCACCTCGCCTTGGACGACGGCGGTCCGGGCCGCGCGCTACGGCTCGACTGGCCGGGCGACCGCGACTTGATCCGCCGCCGGGCGGTGGCCGTCGCCCTCGATCTCCTCCGCCGCCACCTCATCGCGCCCTGAGTCTCGTGCGGCTGTTCTTCGCGATCGAGCTTCCGTCGGAGGTCCGCGCGGCGCTCGCGCGCGTCACCTCCACCCTCGCGCTCGACCCGCGCACGTTCCGCGCGGCGGGCGAGGACACGTTGCACCTGACCGTCCGCTTCGTCGGCGAGGTGGACGAGGCGCGTGTCCCGCTGCTCCTCACGGCGGGCGAGCGAGCCGCTGGCGGGGTGGCGCCCGTTCCCTGCGACGTGGTGGGCGTGGGCTCGTTTCCCGGGGGATTGCGTGCGCGTGTGGTGTGGGCGGGGATCGCGGACCGCTCCGAGGCGCGCGACCTCGCCCGGCTCGCCTCGCGCCTCGAGGACGAGATCCGTCGCGCCGGGTTCGCCGCGGAGGAGCGTCCCTTCACCCCGCACGTGACCATCGCACGGTGCCGCGAGCGACGTGGGGGCGCCGTCCGCCTGGCCGCGGCGTCCCGGCCGGTCGCGAGCTTTTCGGCGCGGGCGCTGACGCTTTTTCGCAGCCGGCCCGGGCCCTCGGGCGCGCAGCACGACGTCCTCGCGTCGTTCCCACTCTTGGCGGTCGCGCGGTAACTTTGAGAGGATGCCGCGGGAGGCGAGCGCTTGATCGACCTGCACACCCACATCCTTCCCGGCGTGGACGACGGCGTGAAGACGATGGAGGACGCCGTCGCCTTCGCCAAGGTGGCCGTCGCCGACGGCATCAAGACGATCGTCGCGACGCCGCACTACCGTGAGGGCTTCTACATCAATCCGCGGGAAGAGGTCCTCGCCGGCGTTGCCGCCCTGCGCGAGACGCTCGCGGCGGAGCGCATCGACGTCGAGGTCCTCCCCGGCGCGGAGGTCCACGTCTCCGCCGACCTTGTCGAGCGCGTCAAATCGGGACACGCGCCGACCCTCGCGGACAACGGCAGGACCGTCCTCTTCGAGCTGTCGATGAGCCAGTACCCCTTCGAACTCGCCAACACCGTCTACAAGATGCGCCTCGCGGGCCTCCAGGTTCTCTTCGCGCATCCCGAGAGGATCCGGTACTTCCAGGACGACGTCCGGCGCTACGAGGAGGTGATCCGCCTCGGCGCGTTCGGGCAGCTCACCAGCGGGAGCGCCCTGGGTCTGTTCGGCAGCGACGTCGAGGAGTTCTCCGAGGAGCTGTCGCGCAAGGGGCTCGTCCACGTCATCGCCTCGGATGCGCACAACACGCGCGGCCGCTCGCCGGTCCTCAGCCGCGCCGTCGAGAGGGTGGGAGCGTGGATGGGCGCGGCGCACGCGGCGCGCATGGTGGACGAGATCCCGCGGGCGTTCCTCGAAGGACGCGACCCGGATCTGCCGGAGCCCGAAGAGCCCCGAGGGCGTCAGCGGTCCTTGCTCTCCCGCTGGTTCTCGCGCGGCTGATCCAGCTTCTCCAGGTTCTCGCGCGCGGTGGCCAGCCGCGGATTGACGTCGAGGGCCGTCTTCCAGACGGCGCGCGCCTCGTCGTCCTTCCCCTGGGCGACGAGCGCCAGCCCGAGGTCGTTCATCGCCGCCACCATGTAGGGGTTGAGCTCCAGCGCCTTGCGCAGGGCGCGCTCCCCGCGGGCCGGGTCTTGCCCCACGACGCACGCGTGCCCGTAGGCCAGCTGGGCGCGCGCGTCGGCGACGAGGTCGGGGCGCTGGACGAGCTGGAGGAGACGGCCCCCCGCCGTCGGGAGATCGAGGGCGCCCAGGGCGCGCGCGGCGTCGAGGGCCACCCACGGGTCGTCGTCGGTCGTCGCCCGCTCGATCTCGACCGCGTCGCGCGCGTCGCCGATCCGGCCCAGCGCGCGCGCCGCGGCGCGGCGCACGGCGGGCTCCGGGTCGGAGAGCGCCGCGCGGGCCGCATCGCGCGCCTCGGCGGGGACGGGGCCGGGGACCGGGGCGACCATGAGCTGGAGAGCGGCCCAGCGCAGGAACCACGGCGATTTCGGATCGGCGGCGATCTTCGCGAGCTCGACGACCCCTCCTCGGCCGCGATCCCGGGCCGCGACCACGGCGCGTGCGATCGTCTTGCGCGCGGGATGCGACGGAAGGGCGAACGTGTGGTCGCGCACCGGGGCGCTTGCCGGACCGCGGATCGTGGCGGGCATGTGGCAATCGAGGCAGCGTCCTTTCGGCTTGCCCCCGTGGACCGTGGCGTGACAGGGGGTGCAGATCGCATCGCCGCCGTCTTGAGCGGTGACGGCGGGGACCAACCCGCCGCGGTGCGGATCGTGGCAGGCCGCGCAGCTCATCCCGCCTTGCGCCGCGCACCCATTCTGTCCGAAGGCGATCGCCTCCTGCTGGAAGGTCGCCGGCCGCAGGTCCTCGAAGAACGGATCGCGGAACTCGAGGTTCGAGGGGATCGACACCAGCGGCTCCGCCGCCGCGGTGAGCGGCTCGCCGTAACGATGCGCGGGCGCCGACGAGAAAGGTGACGGCAACACGTCCCGCAGCGCGTGACACGCCGCGCACGTCGCGACCGAGGTGGCGCCCGGCACGCCCTTCCCGAGCTTCACGAGGGATCCGGACGGCGCCTTCGACCGCGCCGCATCGACGTGCGGTCCGCCGGGGCCGTGACAGCCCTCGCAGCCGACGCCCGGCTCGACGAACTGCGACGCGGGGAGCGCGAGGCCCGCGGGGGACCGTCCTGCGACGGTCAGAACCTGCCCCGTCGCGTGGCAGCCGTAGCAGGCGATGTCCGCATTGCGGCCGGCGCGCGTCCAGAACTCGACCGTGTCGGGGGGCGGCTCGTGGCCCCCGGCGAGGGCCACCAGGGGACGGAAGGCCTCCTTCTTGTCCAGGTCGTACGAGACGGGGAAGACCTGGAGGCGCCCGTCGGCGAGGCGGACGAGCGCGTCCTCGCGATGCCGGCTCCCGATCAGGTACTCGACGCGGCCCGAGACGTCCTTCCCGTCCGTGCCGGGACCCGAAGCCGTGCCGTCGGCCGCCACGCGGAACGCGCCGGAGGTGCTGCCCGCCGCCCGGGGCGCCGCGTCCGGCGCGACACGGCGAAGGGCGGCCCGGTGCCCGCTCGCCGACCAGGCTTCGAACTCCGTCGCGTGGCAGGACCGACACGCCTCCGAGCCGACGAAGCGGCCGGCGGGCGACCCGATCGTGACCGCCGGTGCCGGGGTCGGCTCGGTGCGCGAGGCACCCCCCCACTTGCAGGAGACGGCGCTCAGGAGGAGGAAAGACGCCAGAAGCGCGGTCCGGGGATGACGTCCCCGTCGCGCCGATCGTCGGAAACGGTATCCACGGGCGGGCATGGGGGCCGGAATATACCCTGCCTGCTCCCGCCAGGCTGGGGAAGAACTCCCGAGGTGCTGGACGACAACCGATCCAGCTTCTCCATCTTGAATGGCAGGACGATTGCAGTTAACGTTGCTCCGGCCTGAGGAGTCGCTCGGCGAATCCTCGCGCCGGAGCCGGTTAGGTTCCGCGCCTAGGAGACTCAAATGCAGCTGCTTCTCCTCCTGGGATCCATCGTCCTGAGCGTGGGGGCCGCTCTGGGGACTGCGTCCCTCTTCCTCTCCCTCCTCCTCAGGATCATGTCGAAACT
>Ga0068859_100008598_pt1 | contig 10324 bp, 7 predicted proteins | sample KBSSwiS22_FD_66585 | JGI IMG/M metagenome (GOLD analysis project Ga0068859, IMG submission 66585) | Switchgrass rhizosphere microbial communities from Kellogg Biological Station, Michigan, USA - KBS Switchgrass S2-2 | ecosystem: Host-associated > Plants > Roots > Rhizosphere > Soil ...
CCTGGGTGCGCCGGCCGCGCACCCAGGCGCGGCCCCGCGCAGCCAGGGCCGCGACCGCTGGGCTCGACCCGTCACCATGATCGGCGGCTGTGCCCTCGGGTGGTCGCGAAACAGGCTCGGTAACAACCACTGCAGGGCCGAAACCGCGATCAAGGGGAGGCCGGGACGGCGCGAGCCCCGTCGGATGCTGCACCGGCGCGCCTCCGCTTCGCGGGCTCCCTGTCCCCGGTTCGGTCGGCGGGTCGGTTGGCGGCCGGCCGGTACGGGCCAGCGCCGCGGTGACCGCCGCGTCGACCGCGAGCATGAACAGCGGAAAGCCGACCCGGTAGGACAGGCCGACAAGCACCCGCGCCAGCGCGGGAACGGCGAACACGAGGATCGCGCCCGGCGGGTACTGCCATTTCTCGTCGTCCACCGGCAGGCCGTGGCCGTGCACGAACGCCGTCCCCCAGCCGCCGTAGAGCCGGACGTCGCCGAGAACCCCCTGCTGGGCGCCGAGTGCGTGCCCGGCCCACACCAACGCGAGCAGCAGCAGCCGGGTCCCGAGCCACAGCCCCCACGCCGGCCGGCTCGGCCAGGGAGCACGCCAGCGAACGACGGCCCGCCCCAGTGGCCCCCGCGCCCGGGCGCGTCTCCCGGCAGGGTTGTCAGCCGCAGCCTGGACCGGGATCGGCGACGCGGCGTCACCATCGGGTGGCGAAGTGTGGATCGCCACACCGTCCGCCGGAGCCGGCCCAACTTCCGGAGCAGCGCCCCTCCGCGTCGCCGTCCGGCCAGGCTGCGCCAGGTTTCGCGCCGGCCGCGTGTTGTCTCGGCGAGGCGATTCGGGCGGCATAACGCGGACCGTACCGGCCGACCACGCCGGGCCGCATGGAGGGGACCGGACTCTGCGAGTACCGTGCGTGACTTAGTGCATCAACGGCGATGCGCTCGTGGGGACGAGAGTCTCCCGCCCAGGGTTCCCGCCGGACGGCGAAACCCGGGATCCCTGCCGGGAGGGCGGCGATCCCGGTGGCCCGCGCGCGGGCGGTACGACGGCCAGGCCGCGCGCCACCCGGCCCGTGCGGGGCGCCCCGACAGGGCCACCGTGTGCCCGGTGACCCGCCGGCGGGCCGGAGACCCCTTGGGCCCCGCGGGCCACATAGGAGGGCCAGTGAGCCTCGGGTCATCACCCTGGGACACCGCGTGTGTGCAGCTGGCGGACGCGGCTCGTCACCTCGGTCTCGACGACGGAATACACGACCTGCTACGCACGCCGCGCCGGTCCGTGACGGTAAGCGTGCCGCTGCGCCGCGACGACGGTCAGCTGCTCGTGCTGACCGGCTACCGCGTCCAGCACAACCTGGCACGCGGCCCGGCCAAGGGCGGCATCCGTTTCCACCCGTCCACCGACCTCGACGAGGTCAAGGCGCTCGCCATGTGGATGACCTGGAAATGCGCGGTAATGGGCATCCCGTACGGCGGCGCCAAGGGCGGCATCGCCGTGGAGCCGGGCATGCTGTCGGGCGCCGAGCGGGAGCGGATGACCCGCCGCTACGCCGCCGAGCTGATCCCGCTCATCGGTCCGGAGAAGGACATCCCCGCGCCCGACGTCGGCACCGACGAGCAGACCATGGCCTGGATCATGGACACCTACTCGACGCACACCGGCCACATCGCGCACGGGGTGGTCACCGGCAAACCGCTGTCGGTCGGTGGCTCGGCCGGGCGCGCGGGCGCGACCAGCCGGGGCGTCCAGCTGGCGATGTTCGCGGCGCTGCGCGAGCGCGGCATCGACCCGAGGACCATCACCGTCGCCATCCAGGGCTTCGGCAAGGTCGGGGCGCTCGCGGCGCAGTACCTGCACGACGCCGGCTGCCGGGTGGTCGCCGTGTCGGACGTGAAGGGGGGCGTCTACAACCCGCGCGGCCTGAATCCCACCGCGCTGATCCGCCACCTGGCCCGCGGGGCGGAAACCGTCGTCGGTTTCCCGGGCACTGACACCCTGACCAACGCCGAACTGCTCGAGCTGGACGTGGACGTGCTCGTCCCGGCGGCACTCGAAGGAGTCATCACCGCGGAGAACGCGGGGCGGATCCGGGCCAGGATGATCGTCGAGGGGGCGAACGGCCCGGTGGCGGCCGAGGCCGACCCGGTTCTCGCCGAGAAGGGCGTCGTCGTCGTTCCCGACATCCTGGCCAACGGTGGCGGCGTCGCGGTCTCGTACTTCGAATGGGTACAGGATCTGCAGGCGTATTTCTGGACCGACGAGCAGGTCAACGACCGGCTCTCGGAGCTGATGGAGCGCGCCTACGGCGAGGTCTCCCAGCTCGCGGCCGAACGCGGCCTGACGCTGCGCGAAGCGGCCCACGTCATCGGCGTCGGCCGAGTCGCCGAGGCGCACCGGACCCGCGGTCTCTACCCGTGAGAGGAAGGGCGAGACGCCGGACTTGTCAGCCTGAGCGCGTGCTATTGCACGCGCTGGGTCTGACAACTCGTCGTGAGTCGCTCTTGTCTCTGGGCCTGACGGACCCGGGTCTGGCTTGGCTTGGTGCGTGGGCTGGACTTGTCAGGTGGGGCGGTAGCAATAGCGCACGTTGCACCTGAGAACTCGGCTCGACCGGCGGCGCCGCCCGCACCCCACTGCCGGCCTGCCACCTTGGCGGGTGACCATGGACCTGTCAGACCAAGCGCGCGCCATAGCGCGGCTGGCCTGACAGGTCTCACCCCGGGGAAAAGTGGGGGGCGTCGGCCGGGAGGTGTTGGCTCGGGTCAGCGCCGGCCGCGGCGGGCTCGCGGGGTTGGCGGGTCGGTGACGCCGCCGGCTACGGCGGCGTTCGCGGCCTCGGCGGCCAGCCGGAACACGGCCGCCTGGTCGTCAGCCGGCGACGTCCGGTTGCGGCGACGGTGCCCGCAGCGCTCGCAGACCTGGGTGAGAACCGAGTCCCGCGCCCGGGCCTCGATGGCGACCGGGCGCATCAGCCCGCCGCACTCGGCGGCGCGGTCGCCGGGCTGGACGTCGACGTGCCTTGACCACAGGCACCGCGGGCAGTGGTTCGTGTAGCCGTCGCCGCGCACCGCCGCGCCGCAGACGAGGCACTGGAAGTCCTCGGTAGTGCGGGTGAACTGGCGTGCCACGGGTTCACGGTAACGCTCCAGCGGCCGCCCCTGGCGACCGGAGCACGAGCCCGCCGGACCAGCCCCGGGAATCCCGTTCCATCTGGCGCCACCGGTGGCCGCGGCACCTGGGAACGCGGCTGGGCGACGCGCTGTCGATGCTCAGCGCCCGTCGGGAGGCAAGCGACGGGCGGTGGGGCACCGCCCGTCCCCTGGGTCGGCGACCCTGCCCGGCGTCCCGCGTGGGCCCGCCTCCCACCGTTCGCGCGTGCCCGTCCCGCCGGATGCGGACTGGTCGGGCGGTCACGGCGCCTGCCCAGGGATGGGGCGCTCTGGAGTGTCGGACCCGTGGGGTGAAATAGTGGGCGTCCAACAGACATAGCCGTGGTTGCGGACCACGCGGGCGGGTGGGTGGGCCGGATCGGTGGGCCGGCTGGCGGGTCGGCTGGCCCCCGCCCGCCGGCACCGGTCGCCGCCAGGCCGGCCGAGGGGGGCGCTGTGGAGGACGGGCAGCCGCGCGAGCTGGCGACCCCTGCCCGCGTGGCGGAGCCGTCCGATACCGGCGGCCTGTCCGACCGGGACGCCCGGGTGCTGCGGTTCGAGCAGCGAACCTGGCGCTACCCGGCCGCCAAGGACGAGGCGATCCGGGCCGAGTTCGGGCTGTCGCCGGCGCGGTACTACCAGCTGCTCAACGTGCTGATCGAATCTCCCGCCGCGCTGGCCGCCGAACCGGTGCTGGTCGGCCGGCTGTCTCGGCTGCGCGCCTCCCGACGCCGGGGCTGGTCTCCCGCCGCGAGCGGCCCACCCCGCAACCTGGCGGCCGCGGACGAGCGCTCATGAGCGCCCCCGGATCCACGACGGCCGCCAGGTCCGGCGCGCCGGTGCCGCCGCCGCGGCGCGATGGTTCCCGCCGGCTGCGCACGGTCGGCGCCGCCCTGATCGCCATGCTCGCCGTCGCCGCCGGCATCCTGCTGGTCAACCTGCTGCACAGCCCGCCTGATTCGAACTCGACCGCCGGCCGCGCGTCAACGCCGGCACCGGCCGGGCCGCGCACGCCGGCCACCGCCGGGACGAGCACCCATCCCGCGACGCCGGCCTCAACCAGACCCGCGTCGACGACGCCCGCCTCAGCGACCACCAGGCCCGCGGCCGGGACGACCGGTGTCGGCCCGGTCGCCCCGGTGGTCATCCTCAACGACTCCAGGATCAAGGGCCTGGCCGACGCCGCCCGCGATCCGGTCGAGAAGGCGGGCTTCACCGTCGATCGGGTCGGCGGCTACGTCAGCACCTACAACGTGCCCGTGACGACGGTGTTCTACGAGGACAGCCTCAAGGCCGCCGCGCAGAACCTCCAGCAGCGGGTGCCCGGGATCTCCAAGATCGAGCCGATCGCCGGCACCGACATCAAGCTGTACGAGCCCGGCAAGCTGATCCTCGTCGTCACCCGTGCCTTCCCGACCGCCGCGCCCTGAGGAAGTCCCGCGCTCTGACGTAGTCCGCGCTCTGAGGCAGTCCGCGCGCGCCGTATACCGGCGCACCGAGCCGAAACCCGGGGCCTGAGACCCGGGGGTGGGCCGCACTGCGGGGAGGCGCCCCCGGAGCACCGGCCGGCGCCCGTCACACTGGTCGGTATGGTCGCCTGCCTGTTGGCCGCCGAGGCCGCGTCATGACAACCAGCCCTGCCCCCGCGCCGCGCACCCCCGCCGGTGGCGCCGCGCTCGCGGCGCTGATCACGGCTCCCGAGAACGCGCTCGTCGCGCTCGACTACGACGGCACGCTGTCCCCCATCGTCTCCCGTCCCATGGACGCGACGCCCGCGCCGGGCGCCGTCGACGCGCTGCGCGCGCTCGCCGCCCGGGTCGGCACACTCGCGATCATCACGGGCCGGCCCGTCGACGCCCTGCTGGAGCTGACCGGCCTGCCCGCCGACGGCCAGGGTGACGAGGCACTGGAAAACCTGACCATCCTGGGCCAGTACGGGCTGCAGCGCTGGGAGGGGGCCTCCGGGAAGATGATCAGCCCGGAGCCGCTGCCCGGCGTCGCCGCGGTGCGCGACCGGCTGCCCGAGGTGCTGCGCGACGCCCCGCCGGGAGTGACCGTCGAGGACAAGGTGCAGGCGCTGGTGGTGCACGTCCGCCGGGCCGCCGACCCGGACGCGGCGCTCGGCGCGCTGACCCCGGCGCTGCGCCAGCTCGCCGAGGAGCACGGCCTGGAGGCGGCGCCGGGCAAGAAGGTCCTGGAGCTACGCCCGCCGCACCACGACAAGGGCCGGGCGCTGCGCGAGCTGGTCGACGAGCGCTCAGCCCGCTCGGTGCTGATGGCCGGCGACGACCTCGGTGACCTGCCCGCCTTCGACGCCGTCGAGACCTTGCGGTCCGCGGGCATCGCCGGCCTCACGGTCTGTAGCGACGGCCCCGAGGTGCCGGCCGCCCTGCGCGAGCGCGCCGACCTCGTCGTCGACGGCCCTGCCGGCGTCGTCGCGCTGCTCCAGGTCCTGGCCGCGCGCCTCAGCTGACTGGAGGCGCGCCTCGGCTGACGGGCAGGGCGCCCGGATGCCCGTCAGTGACCCTGGGGACCGTGGCCGCCGGGCATGCGAAGGAAGATCATTTTCGCATGCCCTTTGGCCCTCTAGCCGAGCAGGACGGCGCCGGCTGGCGGGGCGGGCAGGGCGGCCAGCTGCTGGCGGAACCAGTCGCCGGGTGGCAGGCGGGCCGCGAGCGCGGCGATCCGGGCGGCCCGCCTGCGGCGCTCGGCCGGCGGCATCCGCAGCGCCGTGTCCATGGCCTGGGCGGTCTGCGTGACGTCGTATGGGTTGACGACCAGCGCGTCCGCGCCGAGCTCGGCGTAGGCGCCCGCCTCCTGGGACAGGATCAGGACGACGTCGCGGTCCGAGACCGTGGGTCCCTCCTTGGCGATCAGGTTCATCCCGTCCCGGATCGGGTTAACCACTAGCACGTCGGCCAGCGTCAGCGCGGCCAGCGAGCGCGGGTAGTCGTCGGTGACCTCGAGGCGCAGCGGCAGCCAGCCGTCGGTGGCGAACTCGTCCTCGATCTCCGTCGCTACCCGCTGTGCCGCGGCCGTGTACTCGCGATACTCGGGCAGGTCGTGCCGCGAGGGATACGCACAGACCAGATGCATGACCTTGCCGTGCCAGTCCGGGTGGGTGCGCAACAGCTCCCGGTACGCCTCCAGGCCGCGGACGATGTTCTTGGACAGCTCGGTCCGGTCGACGCGGACGATCAGGCGCCGATCGCCGACCTCCTCGCGCAGCTCGGCGGCCCGGGCGACGACGTCCGCCGCGCCGGCCCGCGCCCGCAGCGCCGCCGCGTCGACGCCGAGCGGGTGCACGCCGATCCGGACTTGGTGACCGGGCTGATCCGCGCGATCGTCACCGGCGCGGCCCGCCGTCCCGGACGCCCGCTCCTCCATCGGCCACCGGACGGGCCTGGGCATGGTGATCACCGCGGTTCGATGACCGGCCTCGCCTTCCGGGCTTTCGCCGGTCAGCCCGCCAGGGCCGAGGTCAAGCCGGTCGATGTCGACCCCGTCGCCGAGCAGCACCCGGGCACAGTCCCGGAACGCGGTCGCCCACCGCGCGGTGAGGAAGCCCAGCCGGTCGGCACCGAGCATCCCGCCGATCACGGCCCGGGACACCCGGTCCGGGAGGATCCGGAAGTAGTCGGGCGGTGCCCACGGTGTGTGCGTGAAGTGGGAGATCCGCAGGTCCGGCCGCAGCTTGCGCAGAAGTCCCGGCACAAGCATGAGGTGGTAGTCCTGGATCAGGACGGCGGCGCCCTGGGCCGCCTCGAGGGCCAGCGCGTCGGCGAACATCGCGTTGTAGGCCTCGTAGGCCTCCCAGTCCCGCCAGAACGCGGCGCCGAAGCTCGGTTCGGAGGCCGGCGCGAACAGCAGGTGCAGGACGAACCAGAGCGTGCGGTTGGCGACCCCGTTGTAGGCCCGGTCGAAGACGACTCGGTCGACGTCGAGCATCCGGATCGCGGCGCCCGCGGTGTCGAACCCGGCCCGGTCGAGCCGGCCGTCCGGGGCCAGCCGCGTCGCGTGCCGGTCCGCGTCGGACAGTGCCGCACAGACCCAGACGATGCCGGACGGGGGCTCCCCGGGCCCGACGTCGCCGCTGTCGGCCGCCTCGCCGGCCTCGGCCGCTTCCCGGATCACCTCCTGCATGCCGCTGACCAGCCCGCCGCTGCCCCGCCGGGCCGTCAGCGTGCCGGTGTCGGAGAGGGAGAACGCGACCGGGCCTCTGTTCGAGGCGACCAGCACCCGCGCGGTGCCGACGGCCGCCGGATCAGGCCCCGCTGCCACGGCTTGGGTCAGGAATGGCACTAGCGCAGAGTAGACCTGTACACCGCATTGGATGACCAGGTCGCCGCCGTTCGGACCCGCAAAAGTCACGACACCCCTCAGGGGTGGAGGGACCAGGGGCGCCCCCGCCGTGACCGGGTCCCCCAGAGCGGCCGGACCGCGTGTACTGGCCTACCCGGCCGCGAGCGCCGCGCGGACGGCGCTGGCCCAGCCGAGCGTGACGGCCTCCTTCTCGACGACCACGTTGTCGTAGCCAGTGAGCAGCCCGGGGATGTCCGGGTGCCGCAGGGCGTTGGCGACCAGGTGCATCCGGCCGACGTGCCGGGCCATCGCCAGATCGCTCGCGGAGTCGCCGATCGCGATCGCGTCGGCGGGGTCGACGCCGCGACGCTTGAGGTCCCAGGCGACTGCCTCGCCCTTGCCCACGCCTTCCGGCACGAGGTGGTAGACGTGGGGACTGACGCCGAGATCGGGCATGTGATGGGGAGCAATCAGTCCGTTGTCGCGCATCGAGAGCCAGTCGAAGCCGGCGTCGCGCAGCCAGGCGTCGGTGGCGGGGACGTCAACCTTCCCACGCAGCATCACGTCCAGCTCACGACCGGTGTGCCACGGGGTGTGCAGCTCGAGCTTGCCGGGATTGGCCGCGATCAGCGCGTACAGCAGGTCCTCCGGGACCTGGGCGTAGCGCTCGGGCATCGCGCCGCGCAGGATCTCGCTGCTGCGGCCCTGGTCCCAGCCGACGATCGCGCCGAGCTCACCGATGAAGCCGTCGGCGCCGAAGATGGCCGCCGCCTCGACGAGCTGCGGCCTGGTCCGGCCGCTGACCAGCACCAGCGTCACGCCTGCCACATGGAGGTCCAGGAGCGCGCGCGCCGCCTCAAGGGTCAGCGACCCGTCATCGGCGGCGAAGAACGAGCCCTTCGGGCCAACCATGGTCCCGTCGAGGTCGGTGTAGACGACACTGACGCTCACCCGCGCGGCTCCTCCCGACGGCCGCCCACCGCGCGATCGGCTGCTCCGCGGTGTCGGCATGGTCCTGCGATGTCCGGGCAACCCATGTCTGGCGCCCCAAGTCCGGCCATCCGAGTCTTTCATCGTCGCGCCGGTCAGTGACCGGCGTCTGAACTCCCGCGGACGCGAGACGGGTCACTGGCCTGGGGTTGCCGGCCCTACTCCGGGCAGCATCCCCGCCGGCGGCTCGGATGTGGGCGGCCGCGCAAGCCACGTCACAGCTGCTCACGGCGACAGGCCGCTCACGGCGACAGGCGGGTCACAGCGTCAGGCCCGTCACGCCGAGATGCCGAGCGGGGCAGCAAGCCGCGTCACAGCGCATACCGCCGGAATCACGGTGCGCATGGTGGCAACGGAGGTCTAGAGTACGGACACACAACTGAAGATGGCTCATCCAGAGGGGCAGAGGGAACGGCCCAGTGAAGCCCCGGCAACCGAGCGGTGGAGTCTGCTCGCTGACCTTCGGTCAGCTCGCCGTAGCCGCGATATCTGCCCGGGGGGCGACCCCCGGACCCCCGATATCGCGCTCCGCGCGACCTACCCGCGACCAGCACCTGGTGATGGTCGCTGACCTTCGGTCAGCTCGCCGTAGCCGCGATATCTGCCCGGGGGGCGACCCCCGGACCCCCGATATCGCGCTCCGCGCGACCGAGCACCAGGTGACGGCAGGCTGGCCCTCGGCCAGCTCGCCAGGACCAGCGGCCCTAGGCCGTGGCGCTACCTGGCAGATCTCCCCGCGGCAGGTGCCAATTCCGACCCGAGAGGCCACCGATGGCCCCGGGAAAGATGAGGAGATCAGCGATGACTCTCGCGCCTGAGCGCTCTGCCCAGTCGGGCTCCGGCACCGATGACGCGAATCCCGCCATATCGCTGTCCTGTCGACACTGCGGCGCCAGCTACCCGCTCGGCCCGCAGCACGTCTGTTACGAGTGTTTCGCCCCGTTGGAGATCGCCTACGACGAAGACCGGCTACGCCGGGTCACTCGGGCGTCGATCGAGGCAGGCCCCCACAACCTGTGGCGATACGTCGGCCTCCTGCCCGCGGGCCACGACCCGGCACGTCGAGTCTCCCTCGGCGCGGGCTTCACCCCGCTGCGCCCGGCCCCTCGGCTCGCGGCCGAGCTGGGCATGAAGACGCTGTGGGTCAAGGACGACAGCGCCAACCCGACGCACTCGTTCAAGGACCGCGTCGTCTCCGTAGCCCTCTCCGCCGCCCGTGACCTCGGGTTCGAGACCGTAGCCTGCGCCTCGACCGGGAACCTGGCCCACTCCGTCGCCGCGCACGCCGCGCACGTCGGCCTGCGCTCGATCGTCCTCGTCCCGCACGATCTGGAGGACGGCAAGACCGTCTCCACCGCCGTCTATGGTGGCACCCTCGTCGCGATCAAGGGCAACTACGACGACGTCAACAAGCTGTGCAGCCAGCTCGCCGACGAGTACGAGTGGGCGTTCGTCAACGTCAACGTCCGCCCGTTCTACGCGGAGGGCTCGAAGACCCTCGGCTACGAGGTCGCCGAGCAGCTCGGCTGGCGACTGCCGGCGCAGGTGGTCGTGCCGATCGCGTCCGGCTCGCTGCTGACCAAGGTCGACAAGGCGTTCCGCGAGCTGGGCAAGCTCGGCCTCGTCGAGGCGACGCCCTACAAGGTCTTCGGCGCCCAGGCCGCCGGTTGCAACCCGGTCGCGGCGGCGTTCGAGCGCGGTGTCGACACCGTCGCCCCGGTCCGCCCGTCGACGATCGCCAAGTCGCTGTCGATCGGCAACCCGGCTGACGGCCCGTACGCCCTCGACGTCGCCCGGCGCACCGGCGGCGCGATCACCGACGTCACCGACGAGGAGATCATCGAAGGCATGCGCCTGCTCGCCCGCACCGAGGGCATCTTCGGCGAGACCGCGG
>Ga0068859_100008599_pt1 | contig 10322 bp, 10 predicted proteins | sample KBSSwiS22_FD_66585 | JGI IMG/M metagenome (GOLD analysis project Ga0068859, IMG submission 66585) | Switchgrass rhizosphere microbial communities from Kellogg Biological Station, Michigan, USA - KBS Switchgrass S2-2 | ecosystem: Host-associated > Plants > Roots > Rhizosphere > Soil ...
ATCCGTATTGGCGTGAAATCTCGTCGATCTTGGCCCTGGCGCGCTCACCGATGCCGTGCAGACGCTCGGCGCCCAATACGACGTTCTCCAGGACAGTGAAGTTGTCAGCGAGCTTGAAGTGCTGAAAGACCATGCCGACGCCCAGCTTTACGGCGTCAGCCGGCGAGTGCAGCGCCGCCACCTGCCCATCGATCGTCACGGTCCCGTCGTCCGGGCGCTGCACCCCGTACAGGATCTTCATCAGCGTGGACTTGCCGGCGCCGTTCTCTCCGACGATCGCGTGAACAGTGCCCGGGCGGACGGTGATGTTCACATCGTGATTTGCGATGACTCCGGGGAATCGCTTGCCTATCCCTGCCAGCACGACTGCAGGCACGTCGGTAACGGTTGGCACAGTCGGATTCTCTACCCCTCAGGCGACGAAACCAACGGACCCGGGGCGAGTTGTCTCGCCCCGGGTCCGTCGTCGCTTCTGCGTTACTTGAGCTCGGACGGCACCTTGATCTCGCCCGAGATCACCTTCGCGGCCTCAGCGTCGATCTGATCCTTGATGTCATCGATGAAGCCACCGGAGGTGGAGTAACCCACTCCGCCGTTCTTCAGGTCATACGTCGCGAAGCCGGCCTTCACCGTCCCGGCCTTGACCGCCAGAACAAAGTCAGCGACTGCCACGTCAACCTTCTTCAGCGACGAGGTGATGATCACGTCCTTCAGAGCCGGGTCAACCGAGTTGTACTGGTCGGAGTCGACACCGATTGCCTGCTTCCCCGCGGCCTTGGCCGCTTCGAAGACGCCGTCGCCGGAGGAACCAGCTGCGCAGAAGATGATGTCTGCGCCGGCGTCATACAACGCAGTCGCCTTGGTCTTGCCGCCGGCCGGGTTCTTGAACGCCGAGTCATCCGACTTGTCGGAGATGAAGACGATGTCGACCTTCGCGGCCGGGTTGACCGCCTTGACACCCGCCTGGAAGCCGGCACCGAACGGGTCGATAACCGGACCCTTCACACCACCGACGAATCCAACGTGGTTTGACTTCGTCTTGAGCCCTGCCGCGAGACCGACGAGATAGGAAGCCTCGTTGACGCTGAAGCTCAGGTTGGTCAGGTTCGGCGCGTCCAGGAAGCCGTCGACGTTAGCGAAGTGGACGTCCGGGTATTCCTTGGCGACCTTCTGGACCTCTTCGGCATACACGAAGCCGACGGCAACGATCGGGTTGTAGCCGGCATCGGCAAGGGTGCGTAGACGCTCCTCCTTGGCCGAGTCGGGCTCACCGGCAGTCGGCGTCGCCTCCTGAACGTCGGCGCCGAGTGCCTTGGCCGCATCGTCGACACGAGCAGCTAAGTCGTTGAACGAGTGGTCACCACGACCACCGATGTCGAATGCGACACCGATCTTCGTGCCGCTCAGATCCGTGCCGGCCGGGAACAGTTCGTCGCCCGCCGGGGCCGGGGCGGAACTGGTCGGCGCTGGCACCGAGCTCGTCGCGGTCGTACTGGCCGAAGTCGGACCCGGCGGCGGCGTCTCGGAGGTCTTACCGGCGTCCCCGCCGCTGCTGCTGCAGGCGGCCAGCGCCAGCGCCCCTGCGGTCGCCATAGCGATTGCGTTGAACTTCGTCCTTTGCATCAAACGCAAAGTGATCATCCCTTCGTGTTTCCGGGTTTCGCGCACTGGTCGACCGCATTTGCAGGTGTGCTATGCGCCCACGCTAGCGACACAATTGGACCCTCGGGACGTACTCCGACAACTCGTCATCTGATCGTTGCACCGGAAATTCACAGGTTGAACTCCGATGCATGTCCCGTGCCGGGCGGGCGGCGACGTGCAGGAGCCGGTAGCGCAGGGTCTTGGGTTCGGCGCGGGCGAGTGTCGGCTGGTCGTGCAGCAGCATCGCCTGCGCCCAGGCGATCAGGTCGGCGGCGCGGGAGGGGAAGCGGTTCCGGCCGGTGTCCTTGGCGATGCAGATGCGGTCCTCGACGCGGGCGTGGGCACGGTGTCTTCTGCGGGAAGGGTATTTGTCACACACGGGGGCCGCAGACGCGCCGAAGCGGCCGCACTAGAGTCTTGAAGGCCTAACTGCCCTTCCCAAGGAGCCCTCCAGTGTCCAGCGCTGCACCAGAGGTCACGGAATCGACGGCGCCCCCGAAGCCGAAAGCCCGTCCCGCCGGCACGCTGTACCGCGGTCGCGAGGGCATGTGGTCGTGGGTGGCACACCGGATCACCGGCATCCTCACCTTCTTCTTCCTCTTCGCCCACGTGCTGGACACCGCGCTCGTGCGCGTGTCGCCCGAGTCCTACGACACGGTCATCGACACGTACAAGAACCCGATCGTCAACCTGATGGAGATCGGCCTGGTCGGCGCTGTGCTGTTCCACGCGCTGAACGGCCTGCGCATCATCGCTGTGGACTTCTGGGCCAAGGGCACGCGCTATCAGCGGCAGATGCTCTGGAGCATCGTCGCGGTCTGGGTGGTCGTGATGGTTCCGGGGGCGTTCTTCATGTTCAAGCGTTCCTTCGAGACAATCTTCGGGAGCTGAGGACATGGCCGGCGAACTGACCGCCTACACGGACGACGTCATCAGGAAGGCGGACGCCGAGATCCCCGGCCCCGTCGCGTCGTTCATGCCGCCGGTCATCGAGGCGCCCCGCGCGCCGCGTGGCCGAGGACGCGGCCGGACGAACACCGAGCTCTACGCGTGGCTGTTCATGCGCGTCTCGGGCATCGTGCTCGTGGTGCTCGTGCTCGGGCACCTGTTCATCATGAACATCCTCGACGGAGGCGTGCACCGGGTCAACTTCGCGTTCGTCGCCGGACGCTGGTCCTCGCCGTTCTGGCAGGTCTGGGACCTGCTGATGCTGTGGCTGGCGATGCTGCACGGCACGAACGGCCTGCGCACGATCATCAACGACTACACGCGACGGGACGGCACCCGGGTGGCCCTCAAGGGCCTGCTCTACACCGCCACCGCCATCACGATCGCCCTCGGGACCCTGGTGATCTTCACCTTCGACCCGAACCTGAAGTAAGAGGTCATCTGACGTGGCAATCCACCACCACACGTACGACGTCGTCATCGTCGGCGCCGGCGGCGCCGGCATGCGCGCGGCGCTCGAGAGCTCCGCCCGCGTCCGCACCGCAGTGCTGACCAAGCTCTACCCCACCCGGTCCCACACAGGCGCCGCGCAGGGCGGCATGGCCGCGGCGCTGGCGAACGTCGAGGAGGACTCCTGGGAGTGGCACACCTTCGACACCGTCAAGGGCGGTGACTACCTGGTCGACCAGGACGCCGCCGAGGTGCTCGCCAAGGAGGCCATCGACTCGGTCCTTGACCTGGAGAAGATGGGCCTGCCGTTCAACCGCACGCCGGAGGGCAAGATCGACCAGCGCCGCTTCGGCGGCCACACTCGCAATCACGGCGAGGCCGCCGTCCGCCGCGCGTGTTACGCCGCGGACCGCACGGGTCACATGATCCTGCAGACGCTGTACCAGAACTGCATCAAGCAGGACGTGGAGTTCTTCAACGAGTTCTACGTGCTGGACGTCCTGATCACGGACGGACGTGCGGCCGGCGCCGTCGCCTACGAACTGGCGACCGGCGACATCCACGTCTTCGCGTCCAAGGCGGTTATCTTCGCCTCCGGCGGCGTCGGCAAGGTCTTCAAGACCACCTCCAATGCGCACACCCTGACCGGCGACGGCCAGGGCATCATTTGGCGCAAGGGCCTGCCGTTGGAGGACATGGAGTTCTTCCAGTTCCACCCGACGGGCCTTGCCGGCTTGGGCATCCTGCTCTCGGAGGCGGCCCGCGGCGAGGGCGGCATCCTGCGCAACGCCGACGGCGAGCGGTTCATGGAGCGTTACGCCCCCACCATCAAGGACCTCGCGCCCCGCGACATCGTCGCCCGTTCGATGGCCCTGGAGGTGCGCGAGGGACGCGGCGCCGGCCCGCACAAGGACTACGTGCTGCTCGACCTCACACACTTGCCGCGCGAGCAGATCGACGAGAAGCTGCCCGACATCACCGAGTTCGCCCGCACCTACCTGGGCGTCGAGCCGTACACCGAGCCGGTGCCGGTCTACCCGACCGCGCACTACGCGATGGGCGGCATCCCGACCAACATCAAGGGCGAGGTGCTGCGCGACAACGAGAACGCGATCCCGGGCCTCTACGCGGCCGGAGAGGTCGCGTGCGTCTCCGTCCACGGCTCGAACCGGCTCGGCACCAACTCGCTGCTGGACATCAACGTCTTCGGCCGCCGGGCCGGCATCTACGCCGCCGAGTACGCCTCGACCGCGACGCAGGCCGGGCTGCCGGCAGACCCGTCGGCGTCCGTCATCTCGCTGGTGACCGGACTGCTGGAGTCCGCCGGCTCGGAGCGTGTCTCCACCCTGCGCACCGAACTGCAGCAGACGATGGACACGAACGCGCAGGTGTTCCGCACCGAGATGTCGCTGAAGCAGGCCGAGCAGGACATCCAGGCGCTGCGCGAGCGATACAAGAACGTGGCGATCTCCGACAAGGGAAAGCGGTTCAACTCCGACCTGCTCGAGGCGATCGAGCTGGGCTTCCTGCTCGAGCTCGCCGAGGTCATGGTGGTCGGTGCGCGCGCCCGCAACGAATCGCGCGGCGGGCACATGCGCGAGGACTACCCGAACCGCGACGACGTGAACTTCATGCGTCACACGATGGCCTACCGGGGTGAGGACGGCAGCGTCCAGCTCGACTACAAGCCGGTCGTCGTCACCCGTTACCAGCCGATGGAGCGTAAGTACTGACATGACTGCAGTCATCGAAGAGCCCACTGCTGTTGCGCCCATCCCGGCGCCCGTAGCGCGGACGATCACGGTCAAGATCCGGCGCTTCAACCCGGAGACGGACACCGAGCCGCACTGGGAGTCCTACGACGTCCAGGCCTTCCCGACCGACCGGGTCCTGAACCTGCTGTTCAAGGTCAAGGCCGAGCACGACGGTTCCCTGACCTTCCGGCGCTCGTGCGCCCACGGCGTCTGCGGTTCGGACGCGATGCGCATCAACGGCGTGAACCGGCTTGCCTGCAAGGTGCTGGTCAAGGACATGCCGTCGACGGTCACGATCGAACCGATCAAGGGCCTGAAGCAGGAGAAGGACCTTGTCGTCGACATGGAGCCCTTCTTCGAGGCCTACCGTGCGGTCAAGCCGTTCCTGATCACGTACGGTCAGCAGCCGACCAAGGAGTACACGCAGTCGGCCCACGACCGCGAGCGCTTCGACGACACCACCAAGTGCATCCTCTGCGCCGCCTGCACCTCGTCCTGCCCGGTGTACTGGTCCGACGGCAAGTACTTCGGCCCGCAGGCGATCGTCGGCGCCCACCGCTTCATCTTCGACTCCCGCGACCAGGGAACCGAGGAGCGGCTGGAGATCCTGAACGACCGCGAGGGCGTGTGGCGCTGCCGCACCACCTTCAACTGCACCGAGGCCTGCCCGCGCGGCATCGAGATCACCAAGGCCATCGCCGAGGTCAAGAAGGCGCTGCTCTTCCGCCGCGTCTGACCCTGCTCGCGTCCGTTCGTTCGACGCCCTGCGCGCCATAGCGTGTAGGGCGTCGAACGCTTCTGGGGGCCGGATCGTCCGTTCGACCTAGGCGACGCCATAGCGCTTGTCACGTCGAACGGACGAATTGTGGATATCGGCACGTCTGTCCACAGCAGGGCCGGACGGAGGCTGGACGCGACCGCAGACGGGCGATTCTGGGTTCATGGCAATCGCACTCACCAAGGCGGCCGCCCGGACCCTGGACGCCGAGCGCTTCATCGTGGACACCGTCTCCAACCTGCGCGAACTCGAGCGACTGGGCTACAGCCGCTCGCAGTGCCGGGCCAGGGTCGCGGCGCGGCGTTGGCAGCAGTTCGGACGGGCGATCGTGCTTCACCGCGGCGAGCTGAGCCGCTCCGAACGCTGGGCGGGCACGCTGGAGAACTGTCCGGCAGGCAGCGTCCTCGCCTCGTTCACCGCGATCGAACAGGCGGGCATCAAGGGGTGGGACCGCGAGGAGGTACACGTCCTCATCCCGGACCGTGGCCGCGCCCCGCGGCCGCTACCCTTTCCCGTCGTCGTGCACCACACGCGTCACCTGAAGGACGAGGACATCTGGGCCGCGCAGCGATGCCAACGAGCGGCGCCGGCGATCGCGCTGGCGGCGGCACGGCTGACTCCGCTGCGCTCTGCATGCGGCCTGCTCGCTGCCGGCGTCCAGCAACGGCGGACCAACGCAGCTGAACTTCAGATCGCGATCACTGCCCGACCCCGGATGCGCAACCGCCACGCCCTGCTGCTGGCGGCTAAGGACATCGCGATGGGTGCCGAGGCGCTCAGCGAGATCGACTTCGTCCGGCTCTGCCGCCGGTACGGTCTGCCGGAGCCGACGCACCAGGCGGTGCGGATCGAGCCCAACGGACGCCGGCGCTACCTGGATGTGGAGTTCCGGCGACGCGACGGCACCCGAGTGGCCGCCGAGATCGACGGAGCGATCCATTTGATCCCGGCCGTCTGGTTCGCAGACCAATTCCGCCAGAACGAGATCGTCATCGGCGGGACACCGATGCTGCGGTTCCCCTCGTTCGCCGTGCGGGATGCCGACCCACTCGTGGTTGATCAGTTGCGCCGCTTCCTCGCATAGTCCGTTCGACATGGTGCGCGCCATGACGCCCCAACGGTCGAACGACTCGAATGCCGAGAGCGTCCGTTCGACAACCTGAACGCCATGGCGCCCCGACGGTCGAACGGATCAGGGCGAGGCCGGGATCGCGCAGTTGATCAGGTGGCACTCGGGTTCCAGGACGACGCCGTACTTGGCGGCGACCCCGGCCCGGATCTCGCCGGCGAGCGCCAGGATGTCAGCCGCCGACGCTCCCCCGCGGTTGGTGATCGCGAGGGTGTGCTTGGTCGACAGCGAGGCGAGCGGCCCCCCGTAGCCCTTGGGGAAGCCGGCGTTCTCGATCAACCATGCCGCCGAGAGCTTCACCCCGTCGACGTCGGGCCACTGCGGTCCGTCGGCCGCTGCGGGCGGGACGGAGGGCAGCACCGGGTTCAGGAAGAACGAACCCACGCTCCATGTGTCGTGGTCGGCCGCGTCCAGCACCATGCCGCGCCGGGCGCGCAACGCCAGCACCGCGGCGCGGACGTCGGGGGCAGGGACGGGCGTGCCGATCTCGACCTGGAGTTCGTCCGCCAGCGCCTGGTAGGCGACCGGGCGACCGTCCGGCGAGGCTGACAGCCCGAACTGGACGTCGAGAATCACCCACCGACGGCTGCGCTTGAACACCGAGGAGCGGTGCCGTCCGAACTCGCAATGCTCCGCCTTCCACCGCTCGATCGCGCCTGTCTCGCGGTCATAGACGCGGACGGACGAGAGCACGTCCGAGGTCAGTGCCCCGTACGCGCCGACGTTCTGAATCGGCGCGCCGCCGACCGTCCCTGGAATGCCGGAAAGCGCCTCGAGACCGGTGCAGCCGCTCTCCACCGTGGACCGCACCGCCGCGTCCCACTGCACTCCGGCCGAGAACTCCCACATGTCGCCCGCCCTCTGCCGCCCGGTCAGTTGGGCGACGCTGACGACCAGGCCGTCGAAGCCGTCGTCGCCGACCACCAGGTTCGACCCGCCACCGAGGACCAACACCTCGGTGCCCGAAGCGTCTGCCCCGCGCACCGCGTCGACGAGTTCCTCGGCGGACGCAGGTTCGACGAACGACCCGATCGGTCCCCCGACGCGCAGCGTTGTCAGGTCGGCGAAGTTCATCGGCGCACCCGCAGCGCACGCAGCCCCAGCACGCCGATGACCGTGCCCAGCACGAGCGAGACCACGATCAGGACGAGGTGGACGGCAAAGAACGAGGTCATCCCGTCATCCCAGGACCGGTCGTCCTTCCAGATGTTCTTCAGAAAGGTCAGCCAGATGATCCAGGACCAGACGCCGAATGCCAGCAGGAACCAGGCCACCCGACGCGAGACTGTCACCCGTCGAGTATCCCGTGTCCGCCGATGCCGACTGCGAGGTGGCCGATGGCGCATTGCGCCACTTGAGATGTGCATGAGGTTCCGACCGCGCGTGGGAAGGCGGCCTACTGGAAGCTGCTGCGAAGACGGGCAGAACCCTGAGAATCCCGCACGCGCTGGCTCATCTTGACGAACTCTGGGACCACGGTGACGACGCGAGCGCTCAGCACGACTGCGAAGTTCGAGGACAGCGCTGCCACGACGTGCCCGAGGGCGAACACCACCAGCGAGGCGATCATCGTGGTGCGCCGCGGCAGCTTCAACGTGGCGACGGCCATCAGCGGGGCGCCGACCACCATCCCTACGGCGAACGACGAAACCAGCAATCCGGCCCGGGACTGGCTGACGTCAAGGCGCGGCGGGCTGATGCGGTTCGTAGCGCCGCTGCGGCGCCCCTGCAGATGTGAGTGGCAGCGCAGCCCGAGGCGTGTCACAGTAAACAGCGGGGATCATCTGCTCTTGCCCCTGAATGGCGTTCCCCCGACGCCGAGGCGGAGCCGACGAACCCCGCTGCAGTAGGAGCCGCCCCCACAGCTCCACTTTGACGGGTATTTCCCCCGAAGCCCGTCCCGGAGCGGGGGGCGGCCCCCGCAGACCGAAAACTAACACAGATTTACCTTCCGCGGAAGCTAATTCGGTGTTAGTTGGTCGCCGAAATTGCAGCTGCAGGTACCTCGCCGCGATCCGCCTCCGACGTGCGTCCGGTCCGGGACGGTGGGAGGCGTACGGTCACCGCGTGGATATTGGCGCACCGAAGAAGTCGGCCGCAGGGATCCCCGCGGTGCTGCACAGCCTGGAGTACGCGTTCGAGGAGATGGGTGTCGCCCGCAGCGCGAAGGTGCTCACCCGGCTGAACCAGATCGGCGGCATCGACTGCCCGTCCTGCGCCTGGCCGGACCCCGAGCATCGCAAGCCCGCCGAGTTCTGCGAGAACGGCGCCAAGGCCGTGGCCTGGGAGGCGACCCGCAAGCGAGTCGACGCGGCCTTCTTCGCGAAGCACTCGCTGGACGACCTGCGCGCGATGGACGACCACTGGCTCGAGCACAACGGCCGGCTGACCGAGCCGATGTATCTCGCACCGGGCGCCACGCACTACGCGCCGATCGGCTGGGACGATGCGTTCACGCTGATCGCGGACCGGCTGCGGAGTCTCGAGGACCCGAACCGGGCCGCGTTCTACACCAGCGGCCGCGCCAGCAACGAGTCCGCGTTCGTCTACCAACTGCTGGCCCGACGGCTCGGGACGAATAACCTGCCGGACTGCTCCAACATGTGCCACGAGTCCTCCGGCGCCGCGCTGCTCGAGACGATCGGCATCGGCAAGGGCACCGTCAGCATCCAGGACATCTCCGAGCACGCGGACCTGATCATGGTCGTCGGGCAGAACCCGGGCACCAACCACCCGCGGATGCTCACCGCCTTGGAGGAGGCCAAGCGGCGCGGCGCGCGGATCGTGGCGATCAACCCGCTGCAGGAGACGGGCCTGCGGCGGTTCAAGAACCCGCAGCGCCCGGCCGGGGTCCTGGGCCGCGGGACGAAACTCGCGGACCGGTTCGTGCAGGTGCGGCTCAACGGCGACCTCGCGCTGTTCGCCGGCCTCAACAAGATCCTGGCCGAACGGGACGCACTGGATCACGACTTCCTGCAGCGCTACTGCACCGGTCTGGACGAGGCTCTCGAGGGCTGGCAGGCGTTGGACTGGCCCGCCCTCGAACGGCTGAGCGGCATCGACCGTAAGCAGATCGAGGACCTGGCCGACGAGGTCGTGAAGGCCGGCTCTGTGATCGTCTGCTGGGCGATGGGCCTGACGCAGCACCGCAATGCCGTGGCCACCATCCGCGAGGTCGTGAACTTCCTGCTGCTGCGCGGCAACATCGGCCGACCCGGCGCCGGCGCCTGCCCCGTCCGGGGCCACAGCAACGTGCAGGGCGACCGGACGATGGGCGTCTGGGAACAGGTGCCGGACTGGTTCCTGGACGCGCTGCAGAGTGAGTTCGGCTTCGAGCCGCCCCGCGCGCACGGCTGCGACACCGTCGACACCCTGCGGGCGATGCGCGACGGCGGGATCGACGTCCTCGTCGGGCTGGGCGGGAACTTCGCCGCCGCCACCCCCGACTCCGCCCTCACCGAGAAGCTCCTGTCCCAACTGCGACTCACCGTGCAGATCGCCACCAAGCTCAACCGATCGCACCTGTGCACCGGGCGCGAGGCCCTGCTACTGCCGTGCCTCGGACGTACGGAACGGGACGTGCAGGACGGGGTCGAGCAGTTCGTCACGGTCGAGGACT
>Ga0068859_100008602_pt1 | contig 10320 bp, 10 predicted proteins | sample KBSSwiS22_FD_66585 | JGI IMG/M metagenome (GOLD analysis project Ga0068859, IMG submission 66585) | Switchgrass rhizosphere microbial communities from Kellogg Biological Station, Michigan, USA - KBS Switchgrass S2-2 | ecosystem: Host-associated > Plants > Roots > Rhizosphere > Soil ...
AACACCATAGTTCGCGACATTCGCCGTTCCGTGTCTGGAGGGTTGCGGTCTTTTGCCCGACGAAGCCACACCCTGTATAGCCCCCGCCGCCATGAACCAGCCACACTCTCGCGTCGACCGTCCTATCGTGCTCGTCGGCCTCATGGGTGTCGGCAAATCGACGATTGGACGCCGGCTCGCGAAACGGCTGGGCCTCACATTCGTCGACTCTGACACGGAGATCGAAGCGGCAGCGGGCTATACGGTCAGTGAGATCTTCGAGCGCTTCGGCGAACCCAGTTTTCGTGATGGTGAGCGGAGGGTCATCGCCCGGCTGGTTGAGGGCGAACCCAAGATCATCGCGACCGGAGGCGGCGCCTTCATGGATCCGGAGACGCGCTCGCTGATCCTCGAACGCTGCACGGCAATTTGGCTCGACGCGGATCTTCCGCTCCTCGCCGAGCGCGTATCGCGGCGCGATTCGCGTCCTCTCCTTAAGGGCAAAGACCCACTGACGGTGCTCGCCGACCTCGCGAGGCAGCGAAACCCCGTCTACGCCCTCGCCCACCTCCACATTCGCAGCGAACCGACCCCGCACGACACGACGGTCGAGCGAATCGTCGAGGCGCTTCAGGAAGGCGACCACCGACGGGACAGCGGAACCGGTTGACGCTCAAACCGGCTCCTCGAGCGCATTACCTGGCTTGAACATAGTCTCCTCGAGAGCATGAAGGTCACCGGATGCCGCCTGTCGCTCGAGCCGTTCACAGTCCCTCGTGCGATATTCTGCCTCGACCCGCTCGACTTCCGTTTCCCCGACAAAAAGGCGCAGGCCGGCCTTGCCCATCAGAACCGCGGATTCGAAGACTTCTCGTACGGTCCCGGCAAGATCGAGACCTGTCAAATCCATTACCTGGCGTCGGTCGAACGCGCGAACGAAGACGGCAGCCTGTGGAAAAGCCTCGAGAATTGCTTCCATTCTGCGTCGTCCGGGGTCGGTGCCGTCAATGCAGAAGAAGATGGCGCGCACGTCGGCGGCGCCGGCCAGCCGCAGGAGATCGAGGCGCAGGCCGTCGCCATAATAAACCTTCATGCCGAAGCTGTCGCTGATCTCGATCTGCGCGGCATTCCTGTCGATCAGCGTTACGCCGACATTCTTCGCCATCAGCATCTGGGCGACGGTCTGGCCAAATCGACCGTAACCGACGACGATCGCCTGCGTCGGCGGCGACGCCTCCGGACCTTCAAATTCCGCCGCGTCTCGCCGCGACACGCGCCGGTCCAGCCAGTCGTTGAACATCATCAGTAAGGGCGTGCTGGCCATCGAGATGGTGACGACCGCGCTGAACAGGCTTGCGTCTTCGGGTCGAATTAGAAACGCCGACTGGGCGGCGGCGAACAGCACGAACGCGAACTCGCCGCCCTGGCTGAGCAGCAGCCCAAGTTTCAACGCGTCACGATTTTCCATTCCGAATAGCCCGCCCATCAGGGCAAGCAGAATTGCCTTTGTGACGATCAAGCAAAGAGCCATGCCAAGCACGAAGAGCGGCTGCGATCCAATCGCGTGGATATCGAGCATCATACCAATGCTGACGAAGAAGAGACCGAGCAGAATCGATCGGAATGGTTCGACGTCCGCTTCGAGTTCATGCCGGTAGGGTGAATCCGCGAGCATCACCCCGGCAACGAACGCCCCGAGCGCCGTCGACAAGTGGAGTGCCTGCATCACCGCAGCGCTCGCAAGGACGGTAAAGAGTCCAGCGATGACAAAAAGTTCGCGCTCGCTGATCCTCCCTACAAGACGAAAAAGCGGAGTGATCGCGAATCGCCCAACGAAGACCAGAAAGCCAATCGCTCCGATCGTATAGAGTGCGAGCAGCCAACCGGGCGGTGCGCTTGGGTCGGGCGGCGCGCGCGAGAGCGCGGCGACGATCGTGACCAGCGGGACGATCGAAAGGTCCTGGAACAGAAGGATCGAAAAGGCCCGTTCGCCGCCGCGCGTGTTGATTTCACCCGACGAGTTCAGGCTCGGCAAAACCTGCGCCGTCGAAGAAAGCGCCAGCGGCAAGCCGAGCGCGATCGCAGCAGCAGCGCTGAATCCGGTAACAAGATAGATGAGGCCGGCGAGCACCAAGCCGCTGATCGCCACCTGCAGCGTTCCAAGCCCGAATATGTCCTTCCTGAGTCGCCACAAACGGCTCGGATGCAATTCAAGCCCGACCAGGAAGAGGAGCAGTACGATGCCTAAATCGGCGACGTCGAGCATGTCCTCCGCGCGGCTCACGAGGCGTAGTCCGAATGGACCGACCAGGACGCCGGCACAAAGGTAGCCGAGGACGGCACCCAGACCCAGCCGGCGAAACAGGGCGACGAACACCATTGCCGCGCCGAGAATGATAACGCCGTCGCGGAGCAGCATCGTGGTTGCGGCGGCTTCGTGCTCCATCAGGCGGCCTGTGCCGCCGCAGCCGCGACCGCCTCGAACGCAAGGAGGATCGATTTGTGACGGGCTTGGAAAGGACGCGCATCACGAAATATGGTGAGGCCCGGCCAGTCGCCCGGGTCTTCACGCTCGCCGCCGAGAAAAGCGGCGAGCGCATCACGAGCAGCGGCGAGTTCCTGACGGCGACAGCCGATGGCGTGGGCACCCATCAGCGAGGCGGAAGCCTGTCCCAGGGCACAGGCGTTCACTAACTGGCCTAGCTCGGCGACACGGCCTTCCTGATCGAGAACTACGTCAACGATGACGCGGCTCCCGCAGATCGGGGAGCGCTTTTCGACACTCGCTTGCGGGTGCTCGAGCCGGCGATGATGCGGGATCGAAGCGGCCAAACGCAGAATGTCGCGATTGTAGAGAGCGGTCGTCACAGCCGCGATATAGGGCCAGCTCTCCGACCCCGCCACCCGGGGTCAGGCACGTCGCCAAGTCGTCCCCTGCGCACCGTCTTCGAGAAGGACACCCTCGGCGGCGAGTTCGTCACGAATGCGGTCGGCTTCGGCAAAGTCGCGTCGCTGTTTTGCCTCGGCCCGAGCAGCGACCTTTTCGTCGATCCGCGCGTCGCCTTCGCCACGAAACCACTCCGCTGCATCCACGGCCAGCAGACCGAGCAAATTCGCGCTCGCCCGTACGACCTCCGGGTCGCGGATCGCGTTCAGTCGGGACAATGCGAGCGGTGTATTGAGATCGTCGCCGAGCGCTTCAAGAACGCCCGCATCGACCGCCCCCGGCTCGCTCGGGCCGGAGAGCCGGTAAAGCCGGTCGAGGATCGCCTTGCTCTGGGCGATGAGAGCGTCCGACCAGGCCAGTGGCTGGCGATAGTGCGCCGACATGAGCGCGAGGCGAAGGACTTCGCCCCGATGACCCTGCGCCAGCAGTTCGGCCACGCTGACGACATTGCCAAGCGACTTCGACATCTTGTCCGTACCGGCCATCGACAGGAAACCGTTGTGCATCCAATAGCGAGCAAGCGGCGCGCCATCATGCGCGCAGCGGCTTTGGGCAATTTCATTTTCGTGATGGGGAAAAATGAGGTCGATGCCGCCGGCGTGGATGTCGATCGTCTCACCGAGATGACGCTCGATCATCGCCGAGCATTCGATATGCCAACCTGGGCGGCCCCTGCCCCATGGACTCTCCCAGCCGATCACCTCGGGCTGCGATGGTTTCCAGAGCACAAAGTCCGCCGGATCCTTCTTGTAGGTCGCAACCTCGACGCGGGCGCCGGCAATGATCGCATCGCGATCCTGTCGGCCGAGAATGCCGTAGTCAGGGTCGGACGGGACGTGAAACAGGACATGGCCGTCAGCTTCGTAGGCGTGGCCGGTTTCGATGAGGCGGGAAATCATCGCGACCATTGCGCCAATGTTCTCGGTCGCGTGTGGCATCAGATCCGGCTCGCCAATACCAAGCGCCGCCGAATCCTCCAGAAAGTGGCTTTCGTATGTTGCAGTGAGGGTGTGCGGATCGACGCCCTGCTCGCGCGCAGCGTCGATGATCTTGTCGTCGACGTCGGTAACATTGCGCGCGTAAACGACATGCTGCGCGCCGAAGCGATGGCGCAACAACCGCACCAGTAGATCAAAGGCGACGAATGCGCGAAAGTTGCCGACATGCGCGCGCCCGTAGACGGTCGGGCCGCAAACATAGAGAGTGACGCGCTTCGGATCCGTCGGCTCGAGCAGCCGCTTTTCACGCGCCATCGTATCGTGGATGCGAATATCGATCATTGTCCGTTCGCCGATCCCGCTTCCTCGTCGACCCGGTTCTGGTCGGCTTCGCTTGCCGAGGTCGGGCGTCGCGCCTTGATGAAATCGACGATCGCCCGGCTACTCGCATTCAGCAATGGATAGGTACGCGATTGGGCCATCCAATCAGGGCGGCTTGCCTTGGCGCCATAGCCGGTGTCGTAGACGAGGTTGGCGAGCAGGTAGAGCAGAGTTGCGCCGATCAAGCCCTTGAGCGCGCCGAACCCCGCCCCCAGCACGCGATCGAAGGGACCGATGATCGAACTGCGCGTGGCGCCGCCGATCTGGCGCGCGGCAATGCGGACTGCGAGGAACACGACCAGAAAGATGAGCGCAAAAGCGAGGACCGAGGCGCCGCCATAGGTTCCGACCGATCGTTCCAGCAAGCCTGTGAACGGCGCATGCAGCAACTTGAGGGCGACGATGACGGCTATCCAGGCAAGCATGATCAGCACTTCGGTGATGAAGCCGCGCAGGTAGCCGAGCACGAGCCCGCCGCCGACGAACAGAAGCACGATAATGTCGAGGGCGGTGAAGGCTCCCATTACCCCGTGCGCTACTGTCGCCCCAGCAGATGGTCAACGAGCTCGCCGAGCGTCCGAAAGCCGACGAGACTGAGCGCTCCCTTGTCGCCAGCGAGCGCCGCGGGAACCAGCGCTCGCTCGAAGCCGAGCTTGGCCGCCTCCCTGAGTCGCATCGCGCCATGCGCCACAGGTCGAATCTCTCCCGACAGTGCTACTTCGCCGAAGGCGATCGTATCGCCGGCCAGCGGACGCTCGGCCAGCGCCGAAACGAGAGCTGCCGCGACCGCGAGATCGGCCGCCGGATCGCTGATGCGATAACCGCCCGCCACATTGAGATAGACCTCAGCAGTGGAGAAGCTCAGCCCGCAGCGCGCCTCGAGGACGGCAAGGATCATCGCGAGCCGTCCCGAATCCCAGCCAACGACCGCACGACGTGGCGTCGCACCGCTGGCCAGCCGTACCGTCAGCGCCTGAATCTCGACGAGCACAGGACGCGTACCTTCGATCGCCGGGAATACCACCGCGCCGGAAACCGCTTCGCCGCGATGCGTCAGGAACAGCGCCGACGGATTCGCCACTTCTTCCAATCCAGCTTCGGTCATTCCGAAAACGCCAATTTCGTCGGTGCCACCGAACCGGTTTTTGGTCGCGCGAAGGATCCGATATTGGTGGCTGCGCTCGCCCTCGAAGGACAGGACAGTGTCGACCATGTGCTCGAGTACGCGCGGCCCTGCGATCGCACCATCTTTGGTGACATGACCGACGAGGACGACCGCGGCGCCGCTCTCCTTGGCAAACCGGATCAACTCTTGTGCCGAAGCGCGAACCTGGCTGACCGTACCCGGCGCCCCTTCGATCAAATCGGAGTGCATGGTCTGAATCGAATCGATGACCAGCAAGGTCGGCACCGGTCCCTCGCCAAGGGTAGTCAGTATGTCGCGCACTGAAGTCGCCGCGGCCAGCAGCATCGGCGAAGCCCCGAGGCCGAGACGCCGCGCTCGCAGGCGCACCTGATCGACCGCTTCCTCACCGGAGATGTAGGCAACGGGCAGGCCATCGCCGGCGATGCGAGCGGCGGCCTGGAGCAGCAGGGTCGACTTGCCGATGCCGGGATCGCCGCCAATCAAGGTGGCAGAGCCCGCAACCAGCCCACCGCCGAGCGCGCGGTCGAATTCCGGGATCCGGCTGCTGATCCGCGCCGGTAAATCGAGGTCGGCATCCAGGCCGACAAGTGCAATCGCCCGGCCTCCCGAACGCAGATTATGCCGCGCCGAAAAGGGCGTGACGACAGCGCCGGCATCTTCGACGAGCGTGTTCCACTCGCCGCAGTCCCCGCACTGGCCCTGCCAGCGGCTGCTGACCGACCCGCAGGCCTGGCACACATATCGCTTTTTCGCTTTTGCCATTCTCAGATCCGGATCGCGCAAGAAGCGCACCATTCAAACGGTTTGCGTCCCCAGGCAAGAGCCACGATATGCGACGCTAGGGCGCTTTTCGGAAGCGAAACCGCCCTAGCCAGTATTTCTTGTCGTGCCGCGCTTCCTTATCGGAAAACCGGTCCCCACTTTTCCGAGGATAGCACTCTCGTATGTTCCGCGTCGCTAGTTACAACATGCGCAAAGCCATTGGCACGGACAGGCGTCGACGACCGGAACGGACGATCGAAGTACTGAACGAGCTCAATGCCGACATCATCGCGCTGCAGGAGGCGGATCGACGGTTCGGCTCGCGCAGCAGCGCGCTACCGCTGCGCATGATCGAGGAGCATAGCGATTACCACCCGGTACCGCTCGGCGGCCGAGCCAACAGCCTTGGCTGGCACGGGAATGCGGTGCTGGTGAAACGCCATGTCGAAGTCGTGGACTGCGAAGCGCTGCACCTGCCCTCACTCGAGCCGAGGGGTGCTGTCTTCGCCGACCTTCGGGTCGACGGACTGGAGCTTCGCGTCGTCGGCATGCATCTCGATCTATCAGGCTTGTGGCGCCGCCAGCAGGCGCATGCGATCCTGGCCCACCTCGAAACGCGCCACCGGCGCCTGCCCGCCGTTCTGATGGGCGATCTCAACGAGTGGAGTCAGAAGGGCGGCTGCCTACGCGATTTCGCGCATCATCTCCATTTCGCCGAATGCGGGCGCAGCTTCCACGTCCGCCGGGCGATCGCGCGGCTCGATAGAATCATGATCAGCAGCGGTCTCGAGGTGGTCGACAGCGGCGTCCATCACTCGCCGACAGCGCGCAAGGCCAGCGACCATTGGCCGATCTGGGCGCAGCTTCGCAAAGCCTAGAAATGCCTAGGCGGCCTCGGCCTCTTCGCTTTCGAGCTCACCCGACCTGCCCAGCGCCAACCAATCGCGAGCCGGCAGCTTGTAAAGCATGTCCAGGACCTCAAATTCCAGGCCGGCAGGCTGATTTGTGGTGGAGTTCCAGAGCGCCACGACGCCGGTCTTCAGTACCGGGTCGAACAGGATCAGCGACCGGTAGCCGGTGACACCGCCGCGGTGACCGATCACGCGATGGCCGGCATAATCGTAGATCCGCCAACCAAGGCCGTAGGAAGCGGTGTGCAGCCGTTCGCGAAACTTCCGCATCCGTCCGAGCTCGCCCGGTGTCGAGGCGCGCGCGGTTTGCACGGTGTCGAGAACCTTGTCGGTAAGCACATCGGGATCGCGGCCCATCTGCGCCTGCAGCCATAAAGCAAGGTCCTTGATCGAACTGTTCACTCCGCCTGCCGCGGGAACGCGATAATAAGCATCGGTGACTTCCACCGGCGGGGAATGCTTGCCACCGCGATGCGGACGTGCCCAGCTTCGGGCTCCCTCGAGACCTTCGCGGGTCACCGACGCGCTGCGCATGCCGAGCGGAAGGAATAGCTTTTCGCGGACCGCCTGCGGATAGGGCTCGCCGGTTACCTTCGCCACGATCTCGCTCGCCGTATCATAAGCGACATTTTGATAGGCATGGCACTGGCCAGGCGCGCACGTCGCGTTGAGGGTCGCAAGTTCGGCGCGCAAAGCGCGGGGATCAGCGCCATCCTCAAGCTTCGACTCCTCGGCGTGGGAGAAGATACCGAGCTGATGTGAAAGCAGGTCGCCGACGGTCGCACGCTGCTCATTGCCGCCGGGTAGCCGGAGCGAGGTGGCATAGCGCGCCACCGGCGCGTCGATCGACACCCGACCCTCGCCGGCAAGCTTGGCAACCATGTCGCCGGCGACACCCTTCGATAGGGAGGCCCAGCGGAAAACCGTATCGGTCGTAACCGGATCGCCACTGCCGGCGACGGTTTCGCCATAGCCTTTGAGGAAGCGGATCTCGCCATCCTCGACCACGCCGACGGCCAGCCCGACGACCGCTTGCTGCTGAGCGAGCTCCCGAAGTCGCTCATCAAGCCGACGATAGTCGATCACCGTCGCACGGCGCTGGGCCTCCGAGATCTGGACTGGGCCCCGGTGCGGCGTGTGCGAAGCACCCGAATCAGACCTCGCGCTGAATAGCGTTCCCGAGAATCCGACAAGGAGGACAATTACGAGGCTCAGCGCAGCAAGTGACGCTGAAACGATACGCGTGGTCAGCCAACTTCTCCCGTACAAGCGAAGGAATGTCGTGAGCCGGCCGGGCGTACTCATGCGCAACTCTTCCACCCCCTAGTGGAGTAACATGGAGTAGAGGCTCCTTCATCTGTTGGAAAGGGCTGGAAAGCCTTCGGTTCTTCGGATTCCCGCGAACGCGGCACGTCTCGTCGTTCTCGCCCTGTTCGCAGTGGAACCATCCGATCGTTTCGAAGCCGCTCTGGACTGACGATGCGCTTTGCTACAAGGGGGATAAGAAGGAAGCCCGATGCAGTTCCTCAAGACACTCTTCTGGGTCGCGCTCACAGCGGTGCTCGTGCTCTTCGCCATCGCCAACTGGCATTCGGTCACGATCGAGCTCTGGGGTGGGCTCGAGGCAGACATCAAGCTTCCGGTCCTGGTCTTTGCAGCCTTTTTGGTCGGTTTCCTTCCGACCCTTATTCTGCATCGAGCCCGCTTGTGGTCGATCGGCCGGAGGCTTGAGGCCCATGAACGCAATGCAGCCTCGAGCCAGACTGCTTCAGCAGGTCAGGTGCCGACGCCTCCGCGCCCGACGCCTGTCGCATCCCGGGCCCCAGCCGATACGGTCTCGCACGTACCATGAAGAGCCCAATCTTCGTCGCCATCGACACGCCCGACCTCGAACGCGCGAAAACGATTGCGCGACGCGTCCGCAATCATATCGGCGGCATCAAGCTGGGCCTCGAATTTTTCTCAGCCAACGGGCGTCACGGCGTCAAGGAAATGGCGGAGCTCGATCTGCCGATATTCCTCGATCTCAAGCTGCACGACATCCCCAATACGGTCGGCAAGGCGATCCAGGCACTTCGATCGCTGGAGCCGGCCATCATTACCGTCCATGCGGCTGGCGGCCGGGCAATGATGGAGGATGCGAAGGCCGCGGCTCCATCCGGCACGAAGGTCGTCGGCGTGACGGTACTTACCAGTCTCGATGACGATGATTTGGCCTCGATCGGCGGCGGTGGCGACCCGCACGCGCAGGTGAAGCGGCTGACGCTCCTCGCACGCGACGCCGGCCTCGACGGCGTCGTCTGCTCGGGAAATGAGGTGGCCTCCGCCCGCAAGCTCTGGCCGGATGGGTTCTTCGTCGTTCCTGGCGTCCGCCCGGCGGGTTCGAACAGCGGTGACCAGAAACGCGTTATGAGCCCGCGCGCCGCACTCGATGCCGGTGCATCGATCCTCGTCGTCGGTCGGCCGATCACCGAGGCAAAAGACCCCGACCACGCCGCACGCGCGATTGAGGCGACGCTCTAGCATTGAGCCTCTTGTCCATGCTTGAGGTGCCCGGTCGGCGCGCCTAAAGCACCGCGCCGAAGGAGACAGAGATGAGCTGGCTCAACCGGGTTCGCCAAAAGATCCCGTTCCTGCCCAAGCGTGAATCGCCGGACAATCTCTGGCACAAGTGCCGGAATTGCCAGGCGATGATCTTCACCAAGGAGTGGGAGGAGAACCAGTACGTCTGTCCGCGGTGTGATCACCATGACCGGATCGGGCCGCGCGAACGCTTCCCGCTGATCATGGACCCCGGCTTTTCATTCCTGCCGGCGCCGGCGGTACGCGAAGATCCGCTGAAATTCCGCGACAGCCGACGTTATAGCGACCGGTTGAAGATGGCCCGCCAGGAAACCGGCGAAAATGACGCGCTGCTCAATGTTCGCGGCACAATCAACGGCGAGCGCGCCATCGTCGCCGTCCAGGACTTCGCGTTCATGGGTGGCTCGATGGGCCTTGCGGTGGGCGCCGCTTTCGTTGCGGGCATCCGCGCAGCACTCGAGGAATCGCTGCCCTATATCATCTTCACCGCCGCCGGCGGGGCCCGCATGCAGGAGGGCATTTTATCGCTCATGCAAATGCCCAAGACTGCAGTTGCGATCGCCGAATTGAAGGAGGCAGGGCTTCCGTACATCGTAGTACTCACCGATCCGACTACGGGAGGCGTGACCGCTTCCTATGCAATGCTCGGCGATATCCAGCTCGCGGAACCGG
>Ga0068859_100008608_pt1 | contig 10313 bp, 10 predicted proteins | sample KBSSwiS22_FD_66585 | JGI IMG/M metagenome (GOLD analysis project Ga0068859, IMG submission 66585) | Switchgrass rhizosphere microbial communities from Kellogg Biological Station, Michigan, USA - KBS Switchgrass S2-2 | ecosystem: Host-associated > Plants > Roots > Rhizosphere > Soil ...
AGCCGCTTCACGTGGACGTCGAGCGTCTTGGTGTCGCCGACGTAGTCCGAGCCCCAGATGCGGTCGATCAGCTGGCCACGGGTGAGCACGCGGCCGGCGTTGCGCAGCAGAAGTTCGAGCAGGTCGAACTCCTTGAGCGGCATGGCGATCTGGTCGCCGTCCACCGAGACGACGTGCCGCTCGACGTCCATGCGAACCGGCCCGGCCTCGACAGTTGCGGTGAGCAGTTCCTCGGGCTCGCCGCCGCGGCGCAGCACCGCACGAATGCGCGCGATCAGCTCGCGGGAGGAGAACGGCTTGGTCACGTAGTCGTCGGCGCCGAGTTCGAGCCCGACGACCTTGTCGACCTCGGCATCACGGGCGGTGACCATGATGATCGGGACGGACGAGCGCGAGCGCAGCGTGCGGCACACCTCGGTCCCGGAGATCCCCGGCAGCATCAGGTCCAGCAGTACCAGGTCGGCGCCGTTGCGCTCGAACGCGGTGATGCCCTCGGTGCCAGTCGATGCGACCTCCACCTCGTAGCCCTCACGGCGCAGCATGAACGACAGCGGATCGGAGATGGAATCCTCGTCCTCGACCACGAGTACTCGTGTCACGAGCGTCCTTTCGCCACAGCGGTGTTGGGCCCGGTCGATCGCGAGGATGGCTTACCCGAGTGAACGCGCGGCAAACGGATCGTGAATGTCGATCCCTGTCCCTTGACGCTGCGGACGCTCACCGAGCCCAGATGATTTGTCACTATGTTGCGAACAATCGCCAGTCCCAATCCCGTCCCGCCCGTGGCCCGCGACCGGGCGGGGTCGACGCGGTAGAACCGCTCGAAGATCCGCTCCAGGTCGCCCTCGTCGATTCCGATGCCCTGGTCGATCACCGTGATGTCGACGACGGGACGGGCCTGGTGGTCGGCCGATGCGGTGGCAGCGATGGTGACGCGGGACCCGCGACCGCTGTACGCGACGGCGTTCTCGACCAGGTTGCCGACCGCCATGGCCAGCTGGGCCTCGTTGCCGCGAACGATCAGGCCGCTGTCGCAGGAGGGGTGCAGCTCGATCCCCCCGGTCTCGGCAGCCATCCGGGCGCGGTCGACCGCTTCGACGAGCACGGACTCGACCTTCACCTCGGCGGCACCCGGCATGGGGTCGATGCCCTGCACGCGCGACAGTTCCATCAGCTCCTGGACGAGCTTGGTCAGGCGGCGCCCCTCGTGCTGCATCCGCTCGGCGAAGTGGGCGACGGTGTCCGTGTCGTCGGCCGCGTCCTGGATCGCCTCGGCCAGCAGGGTCATGGCGCCGACCGGCGTCTTGAGTTCGTGGGAGACGTTGGCGACGAAGTCGCGCCGAACGGCCTCCAGCCGGCGCTGCTCACTGACGTCGTGCAGCAGTAGCGCGACCGCGTCCGCCCCGGCGTCGTCACGGAGCCCGACTGCGGTGACGGCCAGGGCGATCGGCTCGCGTCCCAGCCGTCCGATCGGCAGGTCGACGTTGGCGCTGACCGGGCCGCCATGGCTGCGGACGCGGTGGGCCAGCTCGAGCATCGGTTCGAAGGAGAGCTGGTCGAGTTCCACCACATCCATCGCGCGCGCCGCGGGGTTGACCAGGACGACCCGGTCGTCGGCGCCGAGCACCAGCACCCCGGTGCCGAGTTCGGCGATCACATGGGAGGAGAGCGAGGGCAGCTGCACCAACGGCGATATCCGGCGCGGCTCGACCGGAACCGGTCGCCTCGCCAGAGCGCGCCGGCGGGCGTACCACGCGCCCGCAGCGAGCCCGACGACCAGCCCGACCACCAGGCCGATCGTCAACCACATGCGGTCAGGCTACTTCTTGCCCTGGTTGGCGACGGCCTGGATCGCGGCCGCCGCGGCCGCGGGGTCGAGGTATTCACCGGGCTTGGTGGGCTTGAAGGTGACCGGGTCCAGGTCGTAGACCAGCGGGATGCCGGTCGGGATGTTCAACGCCACCACGGCCTCGTCCGACAGCCCGTCCAAGTGCTTGACCAGCGCGCGCAGCGAGTTGCCGTGCGCGGTGATCAGCACCACGTTCTCGCGCAGGTCCGGGACGATCGCGTCGTACCAGTAGGGCAGCAGGCGGTCGACGACGTCGGCCAGGCACTCGGTGCGCGGGACGGTCTCGAGCAGGTCGGCGTAACGCGGGTCTCCGACCTGGCTGTGCTGGTCGTCCGCGGCCAGCGGCGGCGGCGGGACGTCGTAGGACCGGCGCCACGTCATGAACTGCTCCTCGCCGAACTCGGCGAGGGTGGCGGCCTTGTCCTTGCCCTGCAGCGCCCCGTAATGGCGCTCGTTGAGCCGCCAGGACCGGCGCACCGGGATCCAGTGCCGGTCGGCGGCATCCAGCGCGATCTGGCTCGTCCGGATCGCGCGGCGCAGCAGCGAGGTGTGCAGCACGTCCGGCAGCAGCCCCCTCTCGGCGAGCAGTTCGCCGCCGCGGCGGGCCTCTTGCTCGCCGGCGGCCGTCAAGTCGACGTCGACCCAGCCGGTGAACAGGTTCTTCTGGTTCCAGTCGCTCTCGCCGTGACGGAGCAGGATCAGCGTCGGCACGGCTTCATCTTGGCAGGTCAGGGGGCCAGTCCGCGCAGGACGGTGTCGACGGTGAACTCGACCTGCGCCGCAGAGATCTTCGACTTGAGGGTCATCGTGGCCGCGAGGATCGGCGCCGCCAGCAGTTGTCGCGCCCAGTCCAGGTCGACGTCGGGCCGGACGAGCCCTTCGTCGATCCCGCGCCGCAGCACCGTGTTCATCGCCGCGACATGCGGGGCGACCACCTTGTCCCGCACCTGCAGATACACCTCGGGCCGGACGGAGCCGTCCGCCGCGGCGCGGCGCATCAGCGCTCCGTACCGCGGCGAGGCCCACTTACGGCGCATCCGCTGCAGCAGCACGAGCAGATCGTCGCGCACCGTCCCGCCCGCTGGAGGCGCCTGATCCGGCTCAGGCTCCAGGCTCGAGATGGCGGCCGCGCACAGCTCGTGCGCGGCCGGCCAGCGCCGGTAGAGCGTCGTCTTCGCGACCCCTGCGCGCGCGGCGATCGACTCCATCGACAGGGCCAGGAAGCCCTTCTCGATCAGCTCGTCCACGGTGGCGGCGTAGATCTCCGTGTCGATCGACGCGTTCCGCGGCCGTCCCCGCCGCCGCGTCGGTTCGACGGTCACGGAACGCAATCCCACACAGGCGGGGATACGACGGCCGAACCGGCCGAAACGCGGTCGCAGCCCCACACGTGTGGGGTTCGGTTCGCGAGCACTCGCACCTCAGCCGACCTCGGCCGGCACCGGTGGTGCGCCCGGGTGGGCGGTGTGCGCGGCGAACTCGCGCCGGCTCGGGAAGAACCGGAACGCGGCGAACGCGCCGGACAGTCCGGCCAGCGCGGCGAACAGCGAGGTGATGTGCATGGCCGACATGAACGAGCCCTTGGCGTCGCTCATGAAGGCCGCCAACTCCTGCTGCGCCTCGGCCGACGGCGGGACGTGCGGCGGGGCCGCCTGCTTCACGCGAGCCGCGAACTCGTAGGCGTTGCCGATCGACTGGGTGTCATCGACATGCACGATCGCCGGCGGCAAGTGCAGCGTGCTGGCCACCTGGGCCGTCCGGTCCTCGCCGAGGTGGGCGCGGAACACGACCGAGAGGATAGACCCGAGGATCGCCACGCCGAGGGCGCCGGCGACCTGCCGGACGGTGTTGTTCACCGCCGAGCCCGCCCCGGCCTTCTCCCGCGGGACAGCGCTCATGATCGACATCGTGGCCGGGCCCATGGTCAGCCCCATCCCGGTACCCATGCAGAACATCTGCACTTCGATCACCCACTGCGGCATGCCCTGCCGCGCCAGCGCGTACGACCCGATCGCGAACGCGAACAGCGTCAGACCGCAACCGGTGACCAGCCGCGGCCCGAACCGCGCCGAGAGGCGCGACGACAGCGGGGAGGCGAGCATGACCGCAGCAGCGACCGCGATCAGGGCGACGCCGGCGGCCAGTGGCGTGTAGCCGCGGATCGCCTGCATGAAGTACGCGAGGTAGAACGTCGCGCCCAACAGGGTGAAGAACGTGGCGCTGATCGCCGCCGACCCGGCGCTGAAGTGCCGGTTCTTGAACAGGCTCACGTCGATCGTCGGGTGGTCGCTGCGCGACTGGACGCGCACGAACACACCGAGCAGAGCGACACCGAGCAGGATCGCGCCGAGCGTGTTCCAGCGCAGCCAGTGGTTGGAGTTGCCGCCCTCGATGACGCCGAAGACCAGGATGACGAGTGCGGCGACCGACAGCAGGGCGCCGACCGGGTCCAGGCGGCCCGGACGTGGGTCGCGCGAGGTAGGGACGAGCCACCAGATCAGGACGAGGCCCACGATCACGATCGGGACGTTGACCAGGAAGATCGAACCCCACCAGAAGTACTTCAGCAGCGCGCCGCCGGCGATCGGGCCGAGCGCGATGGCCATACCGGACGCGCCGGCCCAGATTCCGATCGCCTTGCCGCGCTCGTGCGGCTCGAAGACGTTCTGGATGATCGAGAGGGTCTGCGGCTGGACGGCCGCCGCGCCGATGCCCATCAGGGCGCGGAACAGGATCAGCGTGGTGGGACTGTCGGCGAACGAACAGAGCGCGCTCGTGGCGCCGAAGGCCAGCATCCCGAACAGCAGCACGCCCCTGCGGCCCAAGCGATCGCCGAGCACGCCGGCCGGGATCAGCAGGCCTGCAAAGACGAGCGCGTAGCTGTCGACCGCCCACTGCATCTCGCTCTGGCTGGCACCGAGATCGCCCTGGATGGTCTTCAGCGCAACGTTCAGGATCGTGTTGTCGAGGATGACGACGAGCAGGCAGATCACCAGCACGGCGAGGATCGCCCACCGGCGCGAGTGGGGGTCCCCCCGCCGATCGAGGCGTAGCCGGCGGGGGAGAATGAGTTCCGCATCCACGGCCAGATACGCTACGCGCTCGTATCGTTATTCGGCAACCTCGGGCTTGAGGTGCTGGAAGGCCTCGAGGTTGCGGGTGGACTCGCCGCGGGACAGGCGCCACTGCCACTCTCTGGTGATGGACGAGCCGAAGCCCAGCTCCAGCAGGGTGTTGAACGTCCCGTCCGCGTACTCCAGGACGGAGCCGAAGATCCGATCCAGCTCGTCCTCGTCCACGGCCTTGATGGGCACCCGGCCGACCAGGTAGACGTCCCCGGTGTCGTCGATCGACCAATGCACCGCGTACGTCCGGGTGTTGCGCTGCAGCAGGAACCGGTAGAGGTGCTCGTGGTTCTCGTCCGCGTGGCGCATGACGAAGGCCTGTACCTCGAGGGCGTGCGGGCCGACGGTGAGCAGGCAGGCGGTCCTGAGCCGCTTCTCGCCCGGCAGGTTCACCGCCAGGTGGGTGTCGTCGAACCGCTCGAACTCGATGCCCTGCTCGGCGGCGTAGGACTCGACCAGATCGGCGATCCGGGTCAACGGACGGCCTGGTGCAGGTCGACGCGGGCCTCGGCGTAGGCGTTCAGCAGTTCGTCCGCCGTCCGCTCCCAGGAGAAGTCCTCGGCGTGCGCGCGGGCGCCACCGGCGAGTTCGGCCAGCCGGCGGGGCTCGTCCAGCACGCCGCCGAGCACCTTGACCCAGACCTCGGGGTCGTGCCCGTCCACCAGCAGTCCGGAGACGCCGTCCGCCACGGCGGTGGTGAGGCCGCCGACGGCCGCCGCGATCACGGGTGTCGCGCAGGCCTGCGATTCCAGCGCGACCAGTCCGAACGACTCGTTGTAACTGGGGACGACGGTGAGATCGGCGGCCCGGTAGTAGTCGGCGAGCGTACGGCGGTCGGCCGGAGGCACGAACCGGACGGTGCCGGACAGACCCAGGTCGACGGCCAGGTCGGCGAGCCAGTTCGGGGCGTTCAGGCCGCTGCCGCTCGGGGCGCCGACCACGACGACCTGCAGGTCCGGATGCTCGTTCCGCAGCGCGGCGGCGGCGCGCAGCAGCACGTCCGGCGCCTTGAGGGGCTGGATGCGGCCGACGAACAGCAGGGTAGGGACGTTCGGGCGCAGCCCGAGCCCTCGCCGGGCCGCGTCGCGGTCGCCGGGGGTGAAGGTCGTGAGGTCGACGCCCGGGGCGATCGTGCGGACCTTGCGCGGGTCCGCGTCGTAGAGCTCGATCAGGTCGTCGGCCTCCGCGGCGGTGGAGGCGATCAGCCGGTCGGCTTCGCCAACGACCTGCTCCTCGCCGATGACGCGGCCGAGCGGCTCGGGGGCGTCGCCCTCGGCGAGCATCAGGTTCTTGACCTTGGCCAGGGTGTGCGCTGAGTGAACGAGCGGGACGCCCCAACGCTCGCGGGCCAGCCAGCCGACCTGCCCGGAGAGCCAGTAGTGCGAGTGGATCGCGTCGTACCAGCCGATCTCGTGGCGGGCCTCGGTGCGCAGGACGCCGGCGGTGAAGGCGCAGAGCTGGCCGGGCAGTTCGTCCTTCGCCAGGCCCTCGAACGGGCCGGCGGTGATGTGCCGGACGAGCACGCCAGGACAGAGTTCGACGGCCTCGTCGGTGCCGGGGGGCTGCTCGCTGGAGGTCGCACGGGTGAAGATCTCGACGTCGACGCCCGCTGCGGCCAGGCGCTTGGCGGTCTCGACGATGTAGACGTTCATGCCGCCCGCGTCGCCACCTCCGGGTGCGTCCAGCGGGGACGTGTGGACGCTCAGCATCGCGACCCTGCGGATCTGCACCCCTGGAACCCCTTTCCGGACGACCGGGAACACAACAACCGGAACCTGCGGATCATGCCCGAGCCGGTTCAAGCACAATCTCAGGCATGAGTCGTGGGGTTGCGGTCGTGACGGGTGCGAGCAGCGGGATCGGGGCCGCTACCGCGCGGCGACTGGCCGCTGCGGGCTACGAGGTGGTCGCCGCCGCACGGCGCACGGGCCGGCTGGACGAGCTGGCCGCGTCCGTCCCGGGCATCCGTCCGGTGACGCTCGACGTCACCTCGCCCTCGTCGGTGGCGGCACTCGCCGCCGACCTGCCGGACGTGGCGATCCTGGTCAACAACGCTGGCGGCGCCCTTGGGCAGGAGCCCGTCGCGGTCACCGATCCAGCGGACTGGCAGGCCATGTACGAGGTCAACGTGATCGGCGCGCTGCGCGTCACCCAGGCGCTGCTGCCCGCGCTCGAGGCCGGGACGGGCGGGCACATCATCATGACCGGGTCGATCGCCGGGCATCTGGTCTACGAGGGCGGGGCGGGCTACACCGCCGCCAAGCACGGCCTCACCGCGATGACCGAGACGCTGCGGCTGGAGCTGAACGGTAAGCCCGTCCGCGTGACCGAGATCGCGCCCGGGATGGTGAAGACGGACGAGTTCTCGCTGGTGCGCTTCCGCGGCGACACCGAGGCGGCAGACCGGGTCTACGCCGGGGTGGACGAGCCGCTGACCGCCGAGGACGTGGCCGACGCGATCGTCTGGTCCGCGACCCGTCCGGCGCACGTGAACGTCGACCTGCTGGTGATCAAGCCGGTTGCCCAGGCCGCCCCCCACAAGGTCCACCGCACCCCATGATCCCCACCTCCCGGCCGGTGTGGCCCATCTGCGCGGGCCGGAACGAGTCACGCGGGCCGGGAAGTGCCCACTTCCCGGCCGATCTGGCCCAAGCTCAGGGTTGAAGGTTGGCCACACCGACCGGGAGGCCGAAGCGGTACGCGGCGGGACGGGCGCGGGCGCTGGGAGTCCCGACGCGCGGTACGACCAACCCGAACCGGTTGCGGCGGATGGACAACTGGATCGCGTCCGTCCTGGGCCCGTGGTTGCGTTCGGTCGCCGATCCGCTGGTGATCGACCTGGGCTACGGCGCCACGCCGGTCACGGCGGTCGAGCTCGCCGCGCGCCTGGCGCGAGTGCGCGCGGACGTGCGGGTGCTGGGTCTGGAGATCGATCCTGAGCGGGTGGCGGCCGCCGCGGACGCCGCCGATCCACCCCGGCTCACCTTCGCCCGCGGCGGGTTCGAGCTGGCCGGGACGCGCCCCGCGCTCGTCCGGGCCGCGAACGTCCTGCGGCAGTACGACGAGGCCGCAGCGAGCGCAGCGTGGGAGACGATGCGCGCCGGCCTGGCCGACGGCGGCCTGATCGTCGAGGGGACGTGCGACGAGATCGGCCGCCGCTGCGCCTGGGTGCTGCTCGCCGCCGACGGTCCGGTGTCGCTCACCCTGGCGTGCAAGGTCGATGCGATCGAGCGTCCGTCCGACCTGGCCGAGCGGCTGCCGAAGTCGCTGATCCACCACAACGTCCCGGGCGAGGCGATCCACGCCTTCCTGGCCGACCTGGACGCCGCGTGGGACACGGCTGCACCGCTCGGGACGTTCGGCGCGCGGCAACGCTGGATCGCCGCTGTGAGCGCGCTGGACGGCCGATGGCCGGTCCGCACCGTCCGCGCGCGGTACGGCGAGGTCACCGTCAGCTGGGCAGCGGTGGCACCGGGTTGAGAAGCCACCGATGTCGTCAATCGGGGCCGGCTTTGCTCGGCTTGCGGGGACTAACCGATTCGTCTGAGGAACAGCTCGTCGCCGTCGGCCAGGACGCCGGCGCGCAGCGGGCCGAGGCCTCCGGATGCGCTGGCCGGCAGCGCGGTGTGCAGGTGGATGCCGTCCTCGTCGTTGACCATGCGGGTGGTCCCGAGCGCAGTGACCATGCGCTGGATCGCCTCGGACATCAGGCCCGGGTAGGCGACGAGTTCGCGGTAACCGGTCAGCGACGCGACCCCGGCCAGGTGCGTGAGCAGTTCGTGGCCGATGCCGAGGCGCTGCCAGCTGTCCTCGACGAGAATGCCGGCCTGGCCCGCCTCCGACCCGTGCTTGAGGTCGGGCCCGAGCGAGGCGGTCGCGACGACCGCGCCACCCACTCCGGCACCGTCACGCATCGTCACGACGAAGCTGAGCGGCTGCCGCAGCTGCCGGTCCAGCGCCAGGATGCTCGGCGGACGCCCCCCGAGCTGGTAGCGGCCGAGCAGGGTTCGGGCCGAGCAGCGGTGGTGCATGACCGCCGTGTTGGCGAGGTCGCGGGCGGTACTGGGCCGGACGACCATGCTGACGCCGTCGACACGCAGTGCCCATGGCAGCCGGACGAGGTCGGTCCGGTCGACACCTGGAGTGCTCACCGGAGCCTTGGTGGGGCCGGTGGCGGGCTGTGTTCTCATGGCGGCGAGCCTTTCGGTGACAGATTGCGCCCGTGTGTCGGCCCTGTAGCGATTACCGAAACGGACAGGTCCCCCGCTTGGCGGCCTTTCAGGTAGGTAAGCGGCAAAGGCGTTGGTCGCCCATGACAGGCTGAACGGGTGGACCGCCGGGACTCGCTGCTCGCCGCCCTGGTCGCGTGCCTGTGGGGCTTCAACTTCGTCGTCATCGACTGGGGAATGCGGGACATGCCGCCCCTGCTGTTCCTGGCGATCCGGTTCGTCGTGGTGCTCGTCCCGGCCGTCTTCCTGCTGCCGAAGCCGGACGCGCCGTGGACGGTGATCCTCGCGATCGGCGCCACCATGTCGCTCGGGCAGTTCGGGTTCCTGTACGTGGGACTGGACTCGGGCATGCCCGCCGGCCTCGCGGGGCTCGTCCTGCAGGCGCAGGTGCCGGCGACGATCCTGCTGGCCGCGCTGGTGCTGCGCGAACGTCCCAACCGGCGGCAGGTCCTCGGCGTGCTGCTCGGCGTGGCCGGACTGCTGGTGGTGGCGCTGGGTCGCGGCGGGCACGTCCCGATCGGGGCACTGCTGCTGTGCCTGGCCGCCGCCGCGTCGTGGTCGGTCGGCAACGTGATCACCCGCCGGGCGCGCGTGGCGGGCGGGCTGTCCCTGACGGTCTGGTCGGCCCTGATCGTGCCGGTGCCGCTGTTCGTCCTGTCGCTGCTGGTGGACGGACCGGCCGCGGTCGGCGACGGACTGGCGTCCTTCTCGTGGCAGACCGGTCTGTCGACGTTGTACACCGCCGGGCTGTCGTCGCTGCTCGGATACGGGATCTTCAACTCGCTGCTCGCCCGCAACCCGTCCAGCGCGGTCGTGCCGTGGATCCTGCTCGTCCCGCCCGTTGCGATCGTCTCGGCGTGGGTCCTGCTGGACGAGCGCCCGAACGGTGCGGAACTGATCGGTGGAGCGGTGCTCGTCGCCGGCGTCCTGGTCGCGACGGCCTTGGCCTCGTCCACTTCCCGGCCCGCCCGGCCCATGCCGAGCGCCGACGACGAGCCGGACCGGCCGGGAAGTGCGCACCTGCCGGCCGGCGCGGCCCATGCCGAGGGCCCCAGCTGAGCCACACCGGCCGGGAAGTGGGCAGACTTTCCGGGTGACCCCGACGCTGGA
>Ga0068859_100008614_pt1 | contig 10308 bp, 8 predicted proteins | sample KBSSwiS22_FD_66585 | JGI IMG/M metagenome (GOLD analysis project Ga0068859, IMG submission 66585) | Switchgrass rhizosphere microbial communities from Kellogg Biological Station, Michigan, USA - KBS Switchgrass S2-2 | ecosystem: Host-associated > Plants > Roots > Rhizosphere > Soil ...
GCTCGGCGGCGGCTTCGTGCCGGCGGAACTGCTGGCGGAAATTCGTGGCACGCACGCCTACGCGGAGCTGTCGGACGCGCAATGGCAATGGGCGCTCGATTTCGTCGTGCACGGCGGCGCCAGTCTCAATGCATATCCCGAGTACCGCCGCGTCGTGATCGGCGACGACGGCGTCGCGCGCGTGCCCGACGCCGCCATCGCGCGCCGCCATCGCGCGTCGATCGGCACCATCGTGTCCGACGCCAGCGTCAGCGTGCAGTTCCGCAATGGCCGCAGGCTCGGCCATGTCGAGGAGTCGTTCATTGCACGGCTTACTGCCGGCGACTGCTTCGTGTTTGCCGGCCGCGTGCTGGAATTCGTGCGGGTCAAGGAGATGACCGCGTGGGTGATGCCGGCCAAGTCGCCCAAGGCGATCGTGCCGCGCTGGATGGGCAACAAGATGGCCTTGTCGTCGCTGCTCGCCGATCGCACGCGCGGCCTGATCGCGCAGGCGCGCCACGGCACGTACGCGTCGCCCGAATTGCGATTGGTGCGTCCGCTGCTCGAATTGCAGCGGCGCTGGTCGGCGCTGCCCGATGAGCGCGAATGGCTGATCGAGCGCATTGCCACGCGCGATGGCCATCACCTATTCTTCTATCCGTTCGAGGGACGCCTGGCGCACCTCGGGCTGGCCACGCTGTTCTCGTTTCGGCTGTCGCGCGCGGTACCGCGCACGTTCAGCCTGATGGTCAACGACTATGGGTTCGGGTTGCTGTCGGCCGAACCGGTGGAGCTTTCGTTGGGCGACCTGGGGCAACTGCTGGCCGCGCCCTGCGTCGAAACCGACATCCTCGCGGGACTGAACGCCGCAGAGATGGGCCGGCGCCAGTTTCGCGAACTCGCGCGCGTTGCGGGCCTCGTCTTCCAAGGCTACCCCGGGCAGTCGCCGTCGAACCGGCAATTGCAGGCGTCCAGCGGACTGCTCTACGACGTGTTCGCGCAATACGATCCCGACAACCTGCTGCTGAAGCAGTCCGTGCGGGAAGTGCTCGAGCGCCACCTCGACGCGCCGCGTCTCAACAAGGCGCTGGCCCGACTGCGCGGCAGCCGCACGCTGCTGCTTGACCCCACGCGTCCAACGCCTTTCGCATTCCCGCTGATGGTCGAAATGTTTCGCGAAAAGCTCACGACCGAGGCGCTGGAAGCGCGCGTCGCGCGCATGGTCGCGGCGCTCGAACGCGCAGCCGAGAGTGCGTGAGCATTCGGGCGTCGCAGACGAGACAGATGCGGCGCATTCGCCTAAACTTGCCAGACCACAACGCATACAAAAAAGGGGGAACCATGAGCATCGTCGACCGCGTCAAGAACATCCTCATGACCCCGAAAACGGAATGGCCCACGATCGCCGGCGAAGCCACGACCACGCAAGCGCTGTACACCGGCTACATCATGATTTTGGCGGCGATCGGGCCCGTCACGTTACTGCTGCGTTCGGACATCATCGGCGCCATCACCGCATATATCATTGCCCTCGCCGCGCCGTTCATCATGGCTCTGATCGTCGACGCGCTCGCGCCGACGTTTGGCGGGGAAAAGAACTTCATGCAGTCGCTCAAGCTCACCGCGTATTCGTATACGGCGGTTTGGCTTGCCGCCATCCTGACTCTCCTCGGTGCGCTTGGCGGCCTGCTGGGTCTGCTGGCCGCGGCCTACTCGCTGTACACGTTCTACCTGGGCGTGCCGGTGATGAAGAAATGCCCGCAGGAGAAGGCCGTCGCGTACACGCTCGTCGTCGTGGCCATCGTCGTGGTCTGCAGCTTCGTGGTGGCTGCTCTTTTGGGTAGCATGTTGATGTCGCCGATTATCGGCGGCTGGCAGAGGTAATTCGCTCGCCACACCCTTTCCAATCATTGCGGAGCCGGCATGCCTTCCTCGCCGTTCGACCTCACCGGCCGCGTGGCCCTCGTTACCGGAGCCTATCGCGGGCTGGGATTCTCCATTGCCCGCGGATTCGCCCAGGCCGGCGCCACCGTCATCCTGAACGGCCGCAAGCCCGATGAACTGGACAAGGCGGCCCGGGCGCTCACCAATGCCGGCCACAAGGCCGACGTCGCGGTGTTCGACATCACCGACCGCGCCGCGATCAAGACCGCCATCGCCGCGGTCATCGCTACGCACGGCGCGGTCGACATCCTGGTCAACAACGCCGGCATCCAGCGGCGCGGGCCGCTGGTCGACTTCTCCGAAAAGGATTGGGACGAAATCATCGCCACCAACCTCACCGCGCCGTTCGTCGTGTCGCAGGCGGTGCTGCCCGGAATGATCGCCAAGAAGCGCGGCAAGATCATTCACATCGCATCGCTGATGAGCGAACTGGCGCGCCCGACCGTCGTGCCCTACACGGCGGCCAAGGGCGGCGTGCGGCAGCTGACGCGCGGCATGGCGATCGAGCTGGCGCCGATGGGCATCCAGGTCAACGCGATCGCTCCTGGTTATTTCGCGACAGAGATGAACCGCGCGCTGATCGACAACGCCGAGTTCAATGCGTGGGTGTGCAAGCGCACGCCGGCCGGACGTTGGGGGCAGCCCGACGAACTCGCGGGCCTGGCCGTGTTTCTAGCGTCCGGCGCGTCCGATTACATGACCGGCCAGATGCTGATCATGGATGGCGGGATGTCCGTCGCGCTGTGAGCAGCGAGAGGGGACCCACGCGCGTAGCGCGTGGGGGTCGAGCATGTGCGAATCAGCGCGGGACGCCGACAACGCAACGGTGATCTACCACGACCGAAGCGGAGGCGGACGCGTTGTGGCTAATCGTCCGCCGCCTGCGGCCGGCGATCGATCAGCTTGTACATCCACCCCAGTCCCGCGGCGGTCGTATGCGCCGGCCGGTATTCGCAGCCGATCCAGCCGTCGTACTTCAATTCGTCGAGCAGCCGGAACAGCCATGTGTAGTTGACCTCGCCCTGATCCGGTTCATGCCGGTCGGGCACGCCCGCAATCTGGAAATGCCCGACGTGCGCTATCCAGCGCCGGATCTTGTCGGTCAAGTCGCCTTCGACGATCTGCGCGTGGTACAGGTCCATCTGCACGCGCAGGTTGGGCATGCCCACCTCCTCGCGGATCGCGTGCGCCTCGGCTTGCGTCGACAGCAGGTAGTTCGGCATGTCGCGCGGATTGATCGGTTCGATCAGCAGCGTCACGTTCTGCGCCGCCGCTTCTTCGCACGCCTGCTTCAGGTTGCGCACATAGATCCGCAGCCGGCGCGCGCGTTCGTCGGCATCCGCATCGGCGGGCAGCACGCCGGCCATGACGTGCAGGCGATTGCACTTCAGTGCCTGCGCATAACGCAACGCCGTCGACACGCTCGCGGCGAAATCGTGTTCGCGTCCGGGCAGCGAAGCCAGGCCGCGGTCGCCTGCTTCCCAGTCACCGGGCGGCATGTTGAACAGCACCACCTCGAGCTTCTGCACCTGGATCCGTGACGCCAGCTCCTTGGCCTGGTAGGTGTACGGAAACGCGAACTCGACGCCACGAAATCCGGCGTGCGCAGCTTCAGTAAACCGTTCGAGGAACGGCACTTCGTTGAACAGGAACGATAGATTGGCGGAAAAGCGGAGCATCGTCGGTCTCGCCACCGCGCCACGTTGCACGCGACGCGAACGAGCGAAGTGGCGGCAGGACCGGGCGGTAGAATTGGGTGACGTCCATCATGCCACGATCCCGCGCCGTTATCGAACTTCCCGCAGCATTCGCGCCCGCGACGGACGCCGGCGTGTACGCGACCGCACTGTGCGGCGAAAAGATGGAATTGCTCGCGCTGCGCGCGCTGCACTGGCCGCGCGAGCGCACCGTGTTCGTGGCCGACGTGCACCTGGGCAAGGCCGCGGCGTTCCGCGCCGGCGGCGTGCCGCTGCCGCGCGGCAGCACGGCCGCCGACCTGGCGCGCCTCGCGCGCGTGCTGCAACAAACCGGTGCGCGGCGCCTGGTGGTGCTGGGCGATTTCCTGCATGGAGCGGCGGGCCGGGTCAGCGCACTCGACCGCGCGTTCCGCGATTGGCGCGGCGCGCACGCCGGCATCGACGTCGTCCTCGTGCGCGGCAACCACGACACGCACGCCGGCGACCCGCCGGCGGCATGGGGCGTCACGGTGGTCGCGGAGCCGCATCCGCTGGCGCCTTTCCTCGCCTGCCACGTCCCGGTCGCGCCGCGCTCGGGGTACGCACTGTGCGGCCACGTGCATCCGGGCGTCACCGTGCACGGCACGGCGGGTGAGGCAGAGCGGCTGCCCTGCTTCGTGCTCGGTCGCAGCCGCGCGATCCTGCCCGCGTTCGGCAGCTTCACGGGCCTCGCCCGCGCCGCGCCGCTGGCGGGTGACCGCTTCGTCGCGTTAGCCGGTTCCCAGCTCTTTGCCTTGCCGCAAAGCTAGGTCCACCTTCCGCGCCGGCGACCGGCGACTGTCGCAAATCTGCAACGTCCGATTTACCGTTCGTCGGCAACGAATGTGGTGGACAAAGCGGTGGATAACCGGTGGACCGCTCTTGGATATGCCGCTGGAATGGCCGCAGGCGGCTGTTTTCCTTGTCGTTTTCGCCCCCCCTCCCGGTGCACAAAAAAACCTTGCGGGGCTCGGCTCGACCCACTATGCTTGGTGTTGAGTCGCCACATGAACACAAGATATAGTAGATTCTGATTTACAAGCGGATTTCGATGGACCTTACCGGACAAGCCCCACGCCACGGGGCAAGGCCGCAGGCGGCATTGATGCCAACCCTCGGAATCCCGCATCGGACGGGCCTTTGGGGTAAACGCCCGCCCTTCACGAATTCGCGGCCGAACACGCCACAACGACAAGAAACGCACAGGAGAAACACCACATGCACATCGCCAGCGCTCCCTCTGCCAGCCCGGCTTCGGCACCACCGCGGGACCTGATCGTGGGAGAACCTGGCAGTCCGGTCGGTAGTGGATCGGACCCCCGTTTTTCACAGTACAAGGTCATCCGCCGCAACGGTTCGGTGGTGTCCTTCGAGCCGTCCAAGATCACCATCGCGATGACCAAGGCGTTCCTCGCCATCAACGGCGGCCAGGGCGCGGCGTCGGCGCGCGTGCGCGAGGAGGTGACCAAGCTCACCGACGGAGTCGTCGCGGCGTTGGTCAAGCGCAAGCCCGAGGGCGGCGCGATCCACATCGAGGAAATCCAGGACCAGGTCGAGCTGCAGTTGATGCGCGGCGGCGAACACGAAGTCGCGCGCGCCTACGTGCTGTATCGCGAGCGCCGTTCGCAGGAGCGCGCGCACGCGAAGACGCAAGCCAAGGGCAAGGTGACCGAGCCCACGCTGCACGTCACCGACAACGGCGTGAAGAAGCCGCTCGATTTGGAGCGCCTGACGCTGCTGATCAAGGAATCGTGCGAAGGACTGGGCCAGGTCGAGCCCGAGCGCATTCTCAAGGCGACGCTGAAGGACCTGTACGACGGCGTCGCGGTGGAAGAAGTGCGCAAGGGCGTGGTGCTGTCCGCCCGCGCACTGATCGAGAAGGATCCCGCCTACTCGTACGTCACGGCGCGCCTGCTCCTCGATGCGCTGCGCTTCGAAGCGCTGGGCGAGGAAGCCACGCAGCACGAGATGGCGGCCAAGTACCCGGAATACTTCCCTCGCTTCGTGAAGCACGGCGTGAAGATCGGCCTGCTCAACGAGGCGCTGCTGCAGTTCGACATGAAAAAGCTGGGCGCGGCGCTCAAGCCTGAGCGCGACACGCAGTTCGGCTATCTCGGCCTGCAGACGCTGTACGACCGCTATTTCCTCGTCGACCAGTACGTCGGCGGCCGCCGCTTCGAGCTGCCGCAATGCTTCTTTATGCGCGTTGCGATGGGCCTGGCACTCAACGAAGTGCATCGCGAAGCGCGCGCCATCGAGTTCTACAACGTGCTGTCCACGTTCGACTTCATGTCGAGCACGCCCACGCTGTTCAATTCGGGGACGCATCGCTCGCAGCTGTCGTCGTGCTACCTGACCACGGTGGCGGACGACCTGGACGGCATCTACGAAGCGATCAAGGAAAATGCGCTTCTTTCCAAATTCGCTGGCGGATTGGGAAATGACTGGACCAACGTGCGCGCGATGGGCTCGCACATCAAAGGCACCAACGGCAAGTCGCAAGGCGTGGTGCCGTTCCTCAAGGTCGTGAACGACACAGCGGTCGCAGTCAATCAAGGTGGCAAGCGCAAGGGCGCCGTCTGCACGTACCTGGAAACGTGGCATCTGGACATCGAGGAGTTCCTCGAGCTGCGCAAGAACACCGGCGACGACCGCCGTCGCACGCACGACATGAATACCGCGAACTGGATTCCTGACCTGTTCATGAAGCGCGTATTCGAAGGTGGCGACTGGACGCTGTTCTCGCCGTCGGACACGCCGGATCTGCACGACAAGTGGGGTCACGCGTTCGAGGAGACGTACAAGCGCTACGAAGAGAAGGTCGCGCGCGGCGAACTGAAGCTCCACAAGAAGGTGCCGGCCGTCAACCTGTGGCGGAAGATGCTGTCGATGCTGTTCGAGACGGGCCATCCGTGGATCACGTTCAAGGATGCGTGCAACGTCCGCTCGCCGCAGTCGCACGTCGGCACCGTGCACAGCTCCAACCTGTGCACCGAGATCACGCTCAACACCAGCGACACCGAAATCGCCGTGTGCAACTTGGGCTCGGTGAACCTGCTCGCGCACATGGTGAAGACGGACAACTCAGTTGACAAACCTACCTGGGCGCTGGACCAGGAGAAGCTCAAACGCACGATCACCACCGCGATGCGCATGCTCGACAACGTCATCGACATCAACTATTACGCGGTGGCCAAGGCGCGCAATTCGAATCTCAAGCACCGCCCGGTGGGCTTAGGGATCATGGGCTTCCAGGATTGCCTGCACCTGACGCGCACGCCGTATGCGTCGGCCGCAGCGATCGAATTCGCCGACCGTTCGATGGAAGCGGTTTGCTACCACGCGTACTGGGCCTCGACGGAACTCGCGGAAGAGCGCGGCCGCTATTCGTCGTACCCGGGCAGCCTGTGGGACCGCGGAATCATGCCGCAGGATTCGCTCAAGCTACTGAAGGAAGAACGCGGCGGCTACGTCGAGGTGGATGACTCGTCCGGCATGGACTGGGCCCCACTGCGCGCGCGCATCAAGGAACACGGGATGCGCAACTCCAACTGTGTTGCCATCGCGCCCACCGCCACGATCTCCAACATCATTGGCGTGGCAGCGTCGATCGAACCCGAATACCAGAACATCTACGTCAAGTCGAACCTGTCCGGCGAGTTTACCGTCGTCAACGAGCAGCTGGTGCGCGACTTGAAGGAACTGAACCTTTGGGACGAAGTGATGGTCGCCGATCTCAAGTACTTCGACGGCTCGCTGGCCAAGATCGACCGCGTGCCGGCCGAGTTCCGCGAGCTCTACGCCACCGCGTTCGAAGTCGACACCAAGTGGATCATCGAAGCCGGCGCACGGCGCCAGAAGTGGATCGACCAGGCGCAGAGCCTGAACATCTACATGGCCGGCGCCTCGGGCAAGAAGCTCGACGAAACCTACAAGCTTGCGTGGGTGCGCGGGCTCAAGACCACCTATTACCTGCGTACTCTGGCTGCGACGTCGGCCGAAAAGTCCACGGGCCGTGGCGGTGAGCTGAACGCCGTGTCGTCGTCCGGTGCGCACCAGGGCGCCGCGGCCGGCTCGTTGGGCTCCGTCGCGTCCACCAAGGCACCCGCTCAGGAAGACAGCAACGTGAAGATGTGCCTGATCACGGATCCGACGTGCGAGGCGTGCCAATAACGCCGCGGTCTAATTATTTGTCTGTATCGAGAACTTTGCCGGGAGGTTTTGCTGAACTGAATTAGTGTCGATGGAGGGGGAGCTACATGACGACAGATTCGGAAATCAACTGGCCGCGCCAGGCAGCGATCGACCTGATCGCGTTGCCCAGTCGCGACGTTTCAATCAAGCGCCCGCCGGTCAAGTACGGCGAATGGGAATTCAGCGCGCCGAGAATGATGTTCAAGGCGCCGCTGCCGGCGAAGCCTGGGATGTTCGCTATCCACATTCGCACGCGACACTGGATGAAGTGGCAATTCGAACCGATCCACTTCGGAGAGAGTTCGAACCTGTATAGGAAGCTGGCGGTCGATGGCGGCGGTGAGTTCGTGCGCTGGTTGATGCATCCGGAGGCGATAAACGGATTGTTCGTGTCGCTCTGCCTGACCACGGCGATGAACAAGCCGGCGCGCGAGTTTGCCGTCAACCGGCTGCTGGCGCGCTATCGGCCCGATTTGCTCCGTTCGGCGGACGACTTGATGGCGGAACTGAACGATCCCCTTGCCGGCAATTGGCAGGAGGACATGAGCGCGGTAGCCGCGCATAAGGAGTAAGCGACAGGATTCGGTGACCGGGAACGCGTGACGGCAGCGGCGGCAACACAAGCGCCGCGCGGCGCCCCCGGACTTAGCGACACCCCGCGACCACCCAGACAGGACGCGCTATGCGATGGCGCGAGGCAATACGGTGGAAACAGAGGGAAGCACTGCCGAAGGGGCCGGCGAACGTGTCGGCCAGGATGGTGGCGGCAACTGAAGTAGCGGTCACGCATCCGAAGCAGCACTTTGATCTCCGGAGGCGCGCGAAAACACCCGCGCGCCCCATTTTCCGGAGGCCGGGTTTCCCGGCGTGCACACTTCCGTCCACATCGCGAAAGAGAGGTACCAGTTGGCCCGATATGAGTACGCACCCCGGCATGTTGTAGAGGCGCGCTATCTTCATGATTACAAGGTCTGGCTGGAATTCAACGATGGACGCAAAGGTGTGGTGGATCTCGCGGATGAACTCTACGGCGACGAGCACACGCCGCTGCGCGACCGCGACACGTTTGCGCGCTTTTACCTGGATCACGGATTGGCCTCGATTGCATGGCTCGAAGGCGCCGATTTCGCGCCCGAGTTCCTGTACGAGAGGCTGAAAGCAATGAACTAGCGACGAGCTTCCCTACCCTGTCGGGCGGCCGCATTTCCGGTGGCGCGAAGCACGCGCCACAGGGACCCGGTCCCCGCAAAAACACTACAAGAAGAGCATCAGGAGACGCATCATGTTGAGTTTTGACGACGATTTCGCGGCCGCCCCCACCGCCCCTGCTCCAGCTCCGCGCACGGCGGAAACCATCCGCGCCCAGGTTCTGGGCAGCATCGGCGGCGGCGCGATGTCGCACGAGCCGGTGCACGATCTCGACGTGGAGAAACAGGCGCTGCCGGAGGACTTCCACCGCGTCCGCATCGAAGACAAGCGCGTCATCAACGGCTCCGCTGACGTGAACCAGCTCGTCCCGTTCAAGTATCGCTGGGCGTGGGACAAGTATCTCGCCGGCTGCGCCAACCACTGGATGCCGCAAGAGATCAACATGCAGCGCGACATCGAGCTGTGGAAGAACCCCAACGGCCTGACCGACGACGAGCGCCTCATCGTCAAGCGCAACCTGGGCTTCTTCGTCACGGCGGACTCGCTGGCCGCCAATAACATCGTGCTCGGCACCTATCGCCACATCACCGCGCCCGAGTGCCGGCAGTACCTGCTGCGCCAGGCGTTCGAGGAGGCGATCCACACGCACGCTTACCAGTACATCACCGAGAGCCTTGGCTTGAACGAAGCCGAGATCTTCAACGCGTACCACGAGATCAAGTCGATCAAGGACAAGGACGACTTCCTGATCCCTTTCATCAACGTGCTGACCGACCCCAACTTCAAGACCGGCACGCCGGAAACCGACCAGGCGCTCCTGAAGAGCCTGATCGTGTTCAGCTGCATCATGGAGGGGCTGTTCTTCTACGTCGGCTTCACGCAGATCCTGTCAATGGGCCGCCAGAACAAGATGACCGGCGCCTCCGAGCAGTACCAGTACATCCTGCGCGACGAGTCGATGCACTGCAGCTTCGGCATCGACCTGGTCAACACGATCAAGATGGAAAACCCACATCTGTGGACCAACGAGTTCAAGGCCGAGATCGCTGAGCTGATGAAGCAAGGCGTGGAACTCGAGTACCGCTACGCCGAAGACACGATGCCGCGCGGCGTGCTGGGCTTGAATGCGCCGATGTTCAAGGAATACCTGCGCTTCATCGCCAACCGCCGCTGCCAGCAAATTGGGCTCGATGCGCTGTTCGAGAAGGCCGACAACCCATTCCCGTGGATGGCGGAGATGATCGATCTCAAGAAGGAGAAGAACTTCTTCGAGACGCGGGTGATTGAATATCAGACGGGTGGCGCGTTGAGTTGGGATTGAGATTTA
>Ga0068859_100008617_pt1 | contig 10305 bp, 7 predicted proteins | sample KBSSwiS22_FD_66585 | JGI IMG/M metagenome (GOLD analysis project Ga0068859, IMG submission 66585) | Switchgrass rhizosphere microbial communities from Kellogg Biological Station, Michigan, USA - KBS Switchgrass S2-2 | ecosystem: Host-associated > Plants > Roots > Rhizosphere > Soil ...
TGCCAATGCTAGAACGTTCGATCTCGCGCTGGGTCCGTGCCGACGCCGCGGTCCTCCTGGTGATCACTCTTTGGGCGGTCACGGCCACGAACGGCAGCTGGATCTGGTTCTTGGCACTCTTTCTGGCGCCGGACCTATCGATGATCGGCTACGTGTTCGGCCCGCGGGTCGGCGCCGTGACTTACAACGCCGGGCATCTGTACGCATGGCCAGCCGGCTTGCTCGCGGCAGGTGTCGTGTATCACCCATCGTTGGCAACCACGGCGGCGCTGAGCTGGATCGCGCACATCGCCTTCGACAACGTGGTTGGTTACGGATTGAAGCTCCCGATCGGCTTCGAGCACACCGTGTACGGACCGATCGGTCAAGCGCGCGCGCGAGTCTCGGCCACGAAATCGGCGGCGGGTTGAAGCCCTTCCAGTTGTGCTGAGCACGCGGTATGGAGCGGTGATCACGCCACCACGACGGACAGTGCAGTCGGTATAAGGGTGTGAGCCCCGCAACCACTTTCCACAATAGACGCCAGGATTGAGCCTTTGCGTTCTCCTTCGGCTGTTGCCAAAATCCGACCCAAGCCTCCGCGCACTCTCAAGAAACCACTGGCCTTGGTCAAGAGCTAGCGTTGCGGCGCAGGGACTGAAACCGACTTCGAAAGGTCATCCGCTACCTGCTGCAAAGTTTGCTTCCACTGACGGTCCGCTTCCTTTTAGGGACCTCAGTGCATGGAGGTGCGCCACGCTCGATGGCAAGGCTCCGAAGGAGTTGCAGACGCCATAAACCGGACCCTACTGAATGCGAGCCACGCGATCGCTGTCGGCCGTTCTTCATCGGCGTCCTGGGCGATCGGTATGGTTCCGTGCCGGAGATCTCCGCGTCGGATCTGAAGGCTGGTTGACACGATTGATTAACGGAGCGACGCTTCGGCGTCTGACCCGTCAGACCGCAAGCCATGCTGCCAACCCGCCGCACGTTCAGGATCTTCGTCAGCAGCACGTTCAACGACTTGCGTCTGGAACGAAATGCACTCCACAGGTCCGTCTTTCCGCGACTGCGAAAGCTATGCGAAGAGCGTGGCGCTCAGTTTCACGCCATCGATCTCAGATGGGGTATCAGCGAGGAGGCGAGCATCGAGCAGGCGACGATGGCGATCTGCCTCAATGAGATCGCGCGATGCCAACGCGTATCGCCGCAGCCCAATTTTCTCCTGATTCTCGGTCAACGGTATGGGTGGCGACCACCGCCATCAGAGGTGCCCGGCGATCTCTTCGAACACATGCTTGCACAATTGACCGTATCCGATTCAGAGCGTGAGTCAGCCCGTCGTTTGTTGACTCGCTTCTATCGTCGGGATACGAATGCGATTCCGTCCGTCTACACCCTGGTTCCCCGTCAGGGGCGGCTCAGAAGCTATGAGCGATGGCAGCCAATCGAGCGAGAGATCGTTGCGCTCTTGCAGAACGCCGCCGCTCGTCTCGATCTCGACGCCAGGCAGCGCGTGGCCTTCGGCGCATCCGCGACGGAACAAGAGGCGTTTGCGGGCGCACTGACTGTACCGACAGCTCGGAAGCATGTACACGTGTTCGTCCGGACGATTACCGGTCTGCCATTCAATGGCCAGAGCCGTGAGTTCCTCGACGTAGACGCCCAGAATCGTCCGGAGAAGCAAGCCGGCATTCGACTCGAGCATCTGAAGAAGACGCTTCGTAAGAGCCTCGGCCATCACGTGCATGAGTACGAGGTACGCTGGAACGACAGAGCAAAATCAGATGCCACGGCTCGGCTCTGTCGCGACGTGTACGACAGCCTCGCCAGCGTGATCGAGCGGGAATTGTCTGTGGTCGAGCACCAGGACAGGCTTGCACGCGAGACGGAGCTGCACGATCGGTTTGCTGATAACTGGGGGAATCCGAGATATTTCACGGGGCGCCGCGAGCCCCTTACACGCATCGACCGCTATCTCAGCGATGCCAGTCCCTGGCCGCTCACAGTGTACGGACAGTCAGGCTCGGGCAAGTCGGCGTTGATGGCTCGCGCGGTGGCCAGCGCCCGCGAGCGGCATCCCGGCGCTTACGTCGTCAGCCGGTTCATCGGCGTCACGCCGGAGTCCTCCGACGGTCGCGCGTTGCTCGAAAGCGTATGCCGCCAGCTCGCCGTAATTTACGGCGACAGCCATCGCCCAGTGCCCGGCGATTACCTTGCACTGCTGAGAGATCTTCCGGGACGGCTCAACCTCGCTCGTTCCGGACGGCCGCTGCTGCTTTTCTTGGACGCGCTTGATCAACTGTCGGATCAGAACGGCGCGCGGACGCTGAATTGGCTGCCGCAGCAGCTTCCACCGCACGTCCGTCTGGTCGTGTCTACCCTGCCCGACCCAGCTCCTTGCCTCCCGGTTCTCCGTGGACGTTATCCCGAAAAGAGCTTTCTCGCGCTGTCGGGTCTCGAGCCGCGAGAAGGCAGACGGCTGCTCGAGCTTTGGCTGAAGGCCGAGACTCGGACCCTTCAATCCACGCAGGCGCGTGAGATTCTGCGGCGCTTCTCGCATAACGGATTGCCGCTCTGGCTCAAGCTCGTCGCAGCCGAGGCACGCCAGTGGCGTAGCTACGATCCCGTGCCCAGGCTGGCGTCGACGGTGCCGCTCCTTGTGCGGCAGCTCCTGACCCGCCTCTCACAACCCGCGCGGCACGGCGCGAGTCTCGTGAGTCGCAGTCTCAGCCTGATCAGAGCAGCTAAGGACGGCCTCGCCGAAAACGAGTTGCTCGACGTGCTCTCGCGCGACAGAGACTTCTTCGACGCGTTCCTGGAGCAGGCGAAGTTCCGCCCACCGGAACGGCGCCTGCCATTCGTCGTGTGGTCGCGGCTATTCTTCGACCTCGAGCCATATCTCACGGAGCGCCATGCAGACGGTGCGCCGCTCATGGCGTTCTTTCACCGGCAGTTCGGCGAGGTCATCGAAAGAGCATTCCTCGGCCCCAGAGATGCTGCCAACCGCCACACATCACTGGCCCGCTACTTCGCTGCACAACCGAATCGGTTCGCGGATCGCAGCCGAGTGGTATTCAATAGCCGAAAGGTCTCGGAGTTGCCCTATCAGCAGCGCAAGGCGGGAATGTGGGGTCAGCTCGCCCGCACGCTGACCGACCTCGCGTTCATCGAAGCGAAGTGCGCCGCCGGACTCACTTACGATCTCATCGCCGATTACGACGCGACGCTCCGCTCGCCATCGCTACCACGCCGATCCCGGCTGCGGATCGATCAGTTCGCGCGGTTCGTTCGCGCGAATGCAAACGTGCTCGTTGCAAATCCTGAGCTCACCTTTCAGCAGGCACTCAACGAACCGGATGTCACAGCCCCCTCTGTGGTTGCTCGTCGTCTATTTGCCTCGGGCCGCGAGCGGCGGTCGCTGTTTCGATGGATTAACAAACCCCAGTTACCATCCCCCTGCCTGTTCACGATGGTCGGCCACCGCGACATCGTGAACAGCTGTGACGTCTCGCGCGACGGTCAGTTGATCGTGTCGGCCTCGTCTGACGAGGAACTGAAGGTCTGGGATACCTCGACCGGGCGCGAGCTGCGCACACTGGCGGGCCATCGAAACTCGGTCGAGACGTGCGCCTTCTCACCAGACAGCCGTCGCATAGTCTCTGGTGGTCGTGATGGCAAGGTGAAGCTGTGGGACGCGTTGTCCGGCAACGAGACGGTGCGACTTGCGGGTCACCGGGACGCTGTCGCCACATGTGCCTTCTCCCCCAACGGCCGCTTCATCGCGTCGGCATCGTATGACCACACGCTTCGAATCTGGGACGCGGATAGCGGTAAACAGGTTCGACAGCTCCGCGGTCATACTGCGAATGTCGTCGCGTGTGGCTTCTCCCCTGATGGCTCGCGCCTGATCTCAGGTGCAAGCGATGGGGCGCTCAAGATATGGGCCGTACGCACCGGCCGAGAAGTCGCGGCGCTTACAGGTCACGACAAGGGCGTGTGGGCGTGCATGTTCGGCCCCGACGGTCGATGGGTTCTCTCTGCCTCGGAGGATGGCTCACTCAAGCGGTGGGACGTCAGGACCCGCCACTTGTTGAACACATATACCGGCCACGACGGTCCGGTATGGACGTGCAACGTTTCACCGGACGGCCGCCGCATCGTGTCGGGCTCGAAGGACAAGACGGTTCGAGTCTGGGACGCACGCAGCGGACGCGAACTGACGTGCCTCGAAGGGCACGGTGAAGCGATCTGGGGCATCAGGTTCCTGCCAAGCGGACGCCAGGCCGTGTCCGCGTCATGGGATTGGACACTGAAGGTCTGGGATGTTGGCGTATCGAAGACTGATGTAAGCCGAACACCGAGGACCGATCGGGATCAGCGACCGGCGGAGAAAACTCTCGACGGACCAATCATTTCGTGCGCGTGTTCACCCAATGGTCTTCTTTACGCCGCCGGGTGCTCAGACGGCAGCCTGCGCCTCTGGGATGCCGTCACGGGAGCCAGCCGCGGCAGTTTTCTATTGCACACCGACTATGTGACGGTCCTGAGATTTTCGCCGGACGGTAAGTGGCTGATGGCGGGAGCCTGGAACGGATCGCTCAAGCTCTTCGACGTGAAGGCGCGCAGGGAAAGCGCTACGCTTGCTGCTCACAAGAATCAACTGCGCAGCTGTTCGTTCTCGCGTAATGGTGCGCTGGCGCTGTCGTGTTCGTCGGAAATGATTCAGCTTTGGGATGCGACACCCGATGGCCTCGCGCATCGGCGGACCTGGCGCGACCGGAAGGCTTCCTTTCAGAGCTGCGCGCTGTTGCCTGATGGCGCCCGAATGGTCGTCGGTTATGGCAACGGCGAGATCGAGCTTTGGACGGTGAAAGGCGAGCGGCGAGTGCGCGTCGGGACGCAGGCGGATCTGGCGTTCTGCTCGGTATCGCCTGATGGTCGGCAATTGGTCTCCTCCTCGAGCGATGGCTCGCTGAAGGTCTGGGACGTGGCGCGGCGACGTGAGATCCGTACGCTAGCCGGACATGCCGGGGCCGTGGAATCCTGCTACTTCTCACCGGATGGACGACGCATAGTCTCGTCGAGCTGGGATCGCACGGTCAAAGTCTGGTCGCTCCGCCAGCCTGCGGATCCAATCACGCTGTCCGGTCACACCGACCAGCTGCAGGATGCCTGCTTCACCGCAGATGGAACCAAGATTCTCTCCAGCGGCATGGACGGAACGTTGCGGATATGGGACGCGACGACGCGAGACGCGCTCGGGATGTTGGTGAGGCCGTCTGCGAACGTGGCCATTTGCAGCTTCAGCGGCAATGGACAGCGGCTCGTGTCTGCATCTCATGGCCGATCCGCGAAGGTGTGGCACTCGCACGATTGGCATTGCTCTAACCTGCTACGCGGTCGCGAAGGGGACGTGCTGGATTGCAGGTTCTCGCCGGATGGACGCCGCATTCTTTCCGCCGGATCCGACAACATGCTGCGTATGTGGGACGCAGAAGCCGGCTCCGAGCTGGCCACACTGACGGGGCACCTGGGTCCCGTGGCCACTTGCTGCTTCTCTCCTGATGGGCGGCTGATGGCGTCCGGATCGTATGACAGCACGGTGCGTGTCTGGGACTCGCGCCTGATGACCGTCCCGACTGTCCTCAGTGGTCATCAGGGCTGGGTCACGCACGTCGTGTTCTCGCCCGATAGCCGGCGTCTCGCTTCAACCTCGCACGACCACACGTTGCGATTGTGGGACATTACCCATCCGGGGCACTCACTAATATTGACGGGGCACCGTGCAGCAGTGGAAACGGCAGCCTTTTCAGTCGATGGAAAGCGACTCGTGTCGGGGGACGCCGCTGGAGGGTTGAAGATCTGGCAATCGCGCACTGGAGCTGCGGTGTTGACACTGCCGGGTCATACGGACGCGATTCGGCATTGTGTCTTCTCGCCCGACGGGTCGCAGATTCTCTCAGCGTCGAACGACTCGACCATCAGGCTCTGGGACGCGTGCAGCGGACGCTTGCTACACACGTTGTCGGGTCACAACGGTCCGGTCACGATGTGCGCCTTCTCACGAGATGGTCGCAGAGCGCTCTCCGCCTCGATCGATAAGTTCGTCACCGTGTGGGACCTGGCCGGATCGTCCGCAATTGCCCGTTTTTGGGCGGGGGCTGCCATCCACAGTGCGGCATGGCATCCCAAGGGCCGCATTATCGTTGCAGGAGATGCCACCGGGCACGTGCACGTGCTCGAACTGAACGCGCCTATCAGTGCTCCCATTCCGACCCCGGTCACCGCCCGCAAAAGCCGCAGCGGGTGAGGTGACCTGCTGTCCCTGCTGAAAACTCCGTTCTCGCTACGTTTATTGATGTTGTGGCCGAATCGAGGTCATGCGGGCCACGACGTACAAAGCAGTCGGTATAAGCGGCTGCGAGCCCCCGCAACCATCTGTACATTGTCCCCAGACCTCGGTGCCGACATAAAACCGGTTGTTCGACAAGCCGGTGCCGCGCTTGGCGTGGCCGTGAATCACCGTCGGTCCCCAGTTCCCACCGGCCGGGGCCGGGCATGCGCTCGCGGTTCAACTGCTTGACGATCTCGCGCGGGCTGCGGCCGGCGGCGTACTCGCTGAAGATGCGGCGGACGATCTTCGCCTCCGGCTCGTAGATGACGTGCTGGCCGTCAGGGCCGTTGTTGCCGTAGCCGAAGCACTGCCCGCCGCTCACCTTGCCATCGAGCACCCAGCCGCGATTGCCGCGTCGCGTTTCTCGCGGAGGTCGGCGAGGTAGAGCGCACCCATCGCCGCGCGGCCTGGCGCACAATAGGCCCATCACAAAGGAGGTTGTTATGAAACGCGTGTTGAGCGTGTTCGTTGCTGGCCTCGCAATTCTCGCGCTGCCGTCCATCACGCTGGCGGGACGGACAGGCGCGCAAGCCAAACCCCCGGCAGAGAAGACGATCAGGACGACGGGCACGGTGTCGGCCGTCGCCCCGGATTCCCTGACGATCAAGGCGAAGAGCGAGTCGATCACGTTGACGATTGACAAGGAGACAGAAGTCATTGCCAAGGGCGCGTCGACCAAGACGCTGGAACTGAAGCGGGAAGGTAAGGGCACGAAGCTGACCGACGTTGTTAAAGTCGGCGACGGCGTGACGGTCGCCTACCATGAACGCGGCGCCACCAAGCACGCGGCGACCATCAATGTGACGACACAGGTGAAGTGAGGGCAAGGCTCAAAGGCCTAAAGGCTAAAGGGCGAGGAGGAAACTCCCCACATCAACCGGTCAAGAGACTCTTGTCGGACAGAGTTGCCGTGGCGACCGCAGGCGTCGGGATCGCCCTGATGATCCTGACGCTTATGTGGCGTGTCAATCCGGTCGAAGGGTCGGTGATGCCGAACTTCCTGACCGGCAATCTGTTCGGGATGGCGCTCCTGATGGTGCTGCTCGTGACCTGCATGCCGGTCGGCATCGTCGCCCTGTTCTCGGGGATCCTGCTCGGAAGGCTCGCCGGTCTTTCCGAGTCCGAGGGGCTGACGGTGGGGAGCGGACTCGCCATCGTCCTGCAAGGCACCGTGTACTTCTTCCTGGGACGGCTGATCTCCGTCATCAGGGCGCACTTCAAGGGACGGACCTAGTCGAGCGAAGCGCGTTTGCGAAGGTTATCGGTCCAGCGTTCTCCGAAGCGCGACCCGTAGGTGAATATGGGGAACAGCCGTCATCATCGCCACGAGCGTGGTAGCGGAAGTCCTGGCGCGCAACTGATCGAACTTCTCACCCGCACATCAGCGGCTCGGGCGCCCCTTCGCTCGGAGTGCTTATCTTGCAGTCAGGTCGATGACGACGAAACGGCGTCAAGCCTGGAGATGAAAATCGCGGGCCGCGAAGCCACGCTGCAGCACCTGACGGGGTGTCGCCCCGATCATCCGACGAAACGTGCGGGTGAAGTGTGCCGCGTCGGAGAACCCTGCCGCATGAGCTGCGTCCGCAACTGACGTTCCGCGCGCGAGCTCACGTGCACCGCACTGCAGGCGAAGCCAGAGCACATACGGGCGCAGCGGCACGCCCACCGACGTCGTAAACAGGTGGAGGAATCGCGACGGAGACAGTCCGACGCTCGCGGCGACTGCATCCAACGACACCGCATCGGCTTCCGCCAGGCGGGTGGGAAGACTTCGCAGCACGCGAGTGACGCGGTGATCGAGCGACGGTGGCCGGCGATCATGGAGGAGGGTCCCCGTCACCCACGGTTCCACGCGGGCCGCGGTCAGAGAGCCCGCTTCACCCAACTGCGTCCGCCATTCAGCCACCGTGGCTGATGGAATCGGCGCGACGTCTGATGTGGTTCGTGTAACCAATGCCGCGCCGAGATCGCTCTCCGCGTCAACAAAAGCGATCAGCACATCAGTGCGTCGCGCGTCGACTTCGTGCCACGCGTCCGGCCTCAGGAGTACCGCATCGCATGTACTCCAGCGCTGACGAGCGCGTTGGCGAAAGCGGAGCGTTCCGTCCAGCGGCATGACGAGCTGGACGGAGTGATGCCGATGCAAGTCGCTCCATGAACCAGGGCCCCACAGAAACAGCGCCGCCGGCCATGTGAATGCTGAAGCGCCTCCGTACTGCGAGGCCGGGAGCAGCATGTCGGCATTTTCCCATGCGATGCCCGTCTACGGATGCGGCCATCACGGGTAGCAAGTTCGTTCAAGACAGTCGCGCATCAACTCCGTAGAGTGGGGTGAAGAGAAAAGAGAAACCGCCATGGGGCGGTACTCAGGAGCGAGCACATGGCCCCATTGATCGTGATGTTCGCCGCTTGGCTCATCGCCCGTTCCATTGGTGTCACGGGTCTGCGGCTCGCGGTGGACTCGTGGAGTGGCGCCCTTCGTATCGCCTTGGCGGCGATGTTCGCGGTCACGGCCGTGTCGCATTTCCATCCGGGGACGCGGTCAGATCTGATTCGGATGGTGCCTGCACGTCTACCGGCGCCGGCACTGCTGGTAACCGTCACCGGCGTGCTCGAGCTCCTCGGGGCCATCGGCCTGCTGGTTCCGCAGACACTGCCGTTGGCGACCTACAGCCTGATCGCGCTCCTCGTTGCAATGTTCCCCGCGAATGTCCACGCCGCGCGGGAGGGACTGATGGTCGCCGGTCGTCGTGCGACTCCGCTCCTGTGGCGCCTGCCGTTGCAGGTGTTCTGGATTGCGGCCTTGTGGTCGGTCCGCAGATGGCCTGTATGAGAACCCTGCGCCTCTGGATCGTTCTGTATTGGATCGCGTTGCCCAGCCGTCGATCGGTTCGATCGTCACAACGGCAGGAGCTCGGTTGCTGACGATTGAGTTGGGCATCCTGATCCATGGACTGATCACCTCTCGCGAAAGGCGCCCTCATGTATCCGAATCGAAATGCGAGTCACGAGGCGGCTGTCCGTCACCTCATTGAGGATTGGGCCGCTGCGGTTCGTGCCAAGGACTTCGCCGGCATCCTTCGCCACCATTCCCCGGAGATCCTGATGTTCGATGTCCCTCCGCCGCTGCAGTCAAAGGGCCTCGAGGCATACCGCAGGACATGGGAATTGTTCTTCGCCTGGGCTCATGACCCCGTGGTGTACGACATCGTCGCAATGAACATTACGTGCGATGAGAATGTGGCATTCGTCGCCGCGGTGATGCGGTGTTCAGGAAAAGAGACCAGTGGAGAAGACATTGACCTGAAGTTCCGGCTGACGGTTGGTCTGCAGAGGATCGATGGTCGATGGACGGTGATGCATGAGCACCATTCCATCCCCGCGACTCAGTAGCGGAATCGCGGCAGCTCCGTGTTTTCATCCCATCGGACAACTTTCAAATCGAGCACGAAGACCGAGTAGAAGACTGGCACGAGAAACAGCGTGACGGCGGTCGCCAGCGTCAAACCTCCGATCTGCGCATAGCAGAGCGCTTCCCACAACGGACCGCCATGGAGTGCCAGCGGAAACAAGGCGAGCACCGTCGCGCCCACGGTGATGAGGACGGGACGGATTCGGCGTATGCCGGCATCGATGAGCGCCGCCCGCAGCGATGCGCCCTGTTCGTGCCGTTCCTCGATGAAATCGAACAGAACGATGACGTGACTCACGATGACGCCGATGAGACTCGTGATCCCGAGGATTGCGAGAAACCCCATCGGCATCCCCGTCAGCCACAGACTGGCGAACGCGCCGACTGCGCCGAAGGGAATGGCGGCGAACACGATGAACGGTTTCACGGCGTGCTTGAACTGGAATACGAGCGCCAGGTAGATGGCGATGACCGACGCGAGCACGACGATCAACGACTGCTGCTGCCCCTTCATTTG
>Ga0068859_100008621_pt1 | contig 10303 bp, 9 predicted proteins | sample KBSSwiS22_FD_66585 | JGI IMG/M metagenome (GOLD analysis project Ga0068859, IMG submission 66585) | Switchgrass rhizosphere microbial communities from Kellogg Biological Station, Michigan, USA - KBS Switchgrass S2-2 | ecosystem: Host-associated > Plants > Roots > Rhizosphere > Soil ...
TGGGACATCGTCTACGCGGTCCGGAATCGGCCTTCAAATTTTGACTGGTCAAGATGCGTTGACGTTGTGAGCAAGACCCGTCGGCAGTGGATCATCTCAACTATCGCGCTGGCGAACCGCTATTTGGGACTTGAGATCGAAGATCTCCCGTTCAATGTCGACGCGGCATCGCTGCCGTCCTGGCTTATCAAGTGCGTCGAAAAAGAATGGGGAGAGAACGTCGGGTCGATCGCGTTAGAATCGCAGCTCAAGAGTCCGGGAAGCTTTATTCGGCAGTTGCGCAAGAGGATTCCGCCAAATCCAATACAAGCGACCATTAACTGTGAAGGCGAATTTAGTGACCGGTCGCGTTTCGGCTACCAAATGCGAGACATGCTCAGTCGCCTGATACCGTCCGTCCGTCGAGTTTCGGGCGCTCTCGCGGGACGACCATAGGGAAAATGGAACAAGTTCCTGGAAATATTCTCGCCATCGAATCTGCTGTCGGAGACGGCAGCATCTCCCTTTTCCGCGGGGATTCTGAAAGCTCGATAGAGCGTAGCGGGGCTTCGCGAGCTGAGAAGATAATCATCGAAATCGAAAGCTTACTTCGAGAGGCCGAGTTCGCCAAGAATGATCTCGACCTGATTGCCGTCTCGATAGGGCCGGGAAGTTACTCCGGAATTCGCATCGGCGTCTCGACCGCACTCGGTCTTGGACACTCGCTTGATGTGCCTGTCGTCGGCGTATCGGTACTAGAGGCGCTCGCAAGCGGCGTCGATGACGAAAAGGTAATTGCGGTAGTGCCTATTGGAAGAAGTGACTTGGCATGGCAGGCCTTCGCAGCAGATACGAATGGTGCCAAACGGTCGATGACCGAGCCGTCACTGGATCCGAGCAGTGCGCTTTCGGAATCATTGAATGACCATCCCGGTCTTCCAATAGTAGCGCCGAATCACTGTCTGGAATTGCTCAGAGAAGCTACCGGCGAAAGTCGCAATTTGATTGAAATCCGGTCGAGCCTTGCGTCTGCCATTGCACGGCTGGCGGCGCAACATGGCCGAGATTTGTCGGTCCCAAAACCGATCTACATGCGAAGTGCCGTGGCTCGTTAGTTTAATTAGGAGGTGAGAATAGTACGCATATTTCGGGCTGTGCTCGACGACGTCAAGGATATGCAGCAGATCGAGATCTCGTGCGCTCTGAGCCCGTGGACGCTCGAGGGTTATGTGTCTGAAGTCGTGCAAAAAGATACCGCGGCATTCATCGCTCGAGCTGATGACGGCGAAGCAGTCGGGTTTCTCATCGGCCGAGTACCTCTCGATCCAGAAGGAGTCGCGGAGATCTTCAACATAGGAATTCTTCCTCAGATCCGCAGGCGTGGCATCGGGAACGCCCTGTTGACTGAATTCCTCGAGGTATGTCGGACCCGACGCATTTCGGAAGTGTGGCTGGAGGCGCGAGCCTCGAACCACCAAGCTATTAACTTCTATCGTAGTAAGGGCTTCGAAGTGAACGGAACTCGACCGAATTTTTACGAAAATCCGACTGAAGATGCTCAGTTGATGACGCTCACGCTCACGCCAGGATCGTAGTTAACAAAAGCGTAAAGGTGCTTGAAAAATGATGTGATATTGGTTTAACATCACCTTGAACCCCAAAGAGTCCATTTAGAACCTGGACTGGGTTCAAAAAAATTGAAAAGTGAGGAACAACACGCTATGGACATGTCGACCCCTGATGTTGTGCGAGACGAATTGATAAAGAGTAATTCAGCATTTCGCGATCTCGTCCACCAACATCAAAGTTACGAAGATCGGTTGAGCGAATTGGCCCACCTTACATATCCCAGCGACGACGAGCAGATCGAAGAAGTCACTCTCAAAAAGAAGAAATTACAAATCAAAGACGAGATCTATGCGATGATGCATGATTACTCGGTCTCGCATTAATTTTTGAACTTCAACCTATTTAAGAGACGGCGCCACGCGCCGTCTTTTTATTTTGGAGAGCACTTCTCGCGGCTAAAGTAGGAAACATTTGAAGGACCGGCGACGATAAAGTTCTTCGAGTTACTTTGGGCAGCACCGATCGCAAAAGAGAGCTCTTCGGCAATTTCGATGCGATCTAATATTTTGCCCTTGTTCATATCAAGAACGAAGACACCGCCTCCACCCGACACCGACATCACGGCGACGTCATCGAGCAGAAGAGGAGCTTGCGCGAGTCGCCCCGGCAGACGCCTTTTCCATTTCACATTTCCACCGCGCGTAAGCCTATAAACGAAATTGTCATTCGACGAAGCGATATAGTCGGATTCACTAAGCAGAATCGACGACATCCGCGCACCGTTCCTAAACGTCCATGAATGCTCTCCGCTTGCAGAGACAGCGATCACGTTGCCGCGTTCATCTCCAACTATGAGCCGTCCCGAATTATCGACGACCAGTGCGGTTGGCAAATATTCGGACTTCCAAAGCGTGCGTAAACTTCCGTCACTGAGCGCGACGTCGAAAATCTCTTTACGCTCGGTGCCGAGCGCGATTCCTTTCTGACCAAACATAGGCGATGTCGTGACTGTCGCTCCAAGCTCACGCGCCCATATGACTTTGCCCTCGCCGCGCGAGAACGCAGAAATCGCACCGCCCTCACCCACCGCCACGATCGCGTTAGGATACGCCCCGATCCACACATTGGCTGATGCTTTGATCTCGGCCTGCCATTCTGTGATCCCAGTTTCGCGGCTGATCGATCGCAAAATGGTTTTGGGAGTCGAGCCGCCTTCAGTCGCCTGCGAATTCGTAACGATAAGGATCGACGGATCTGACAGAAGTAGGTTGGAGACGACCTCGCCGCCGAGCTCGCTGGACCATATCCTGCCGGCACTTGCCGAATCGAGAGCCAGCAATCTATTTTCACTGTCGACGAAGTAAATTGCGGACTTATCGATGAGCGGAGTGACGGCTAGATTCGGTGTGACCTTGAAGTCCCAGCAGCGACCGAACATCTCAGGTTCGCGGATACCGGTCCCAGCCGATTCGTCATTCGCAAAGCTGCCGATCGCGCTAAAAAGGAGCGCGAGAATCGCAAACGAAACGACCGAAATGGCTTTAGTTTTGCGAGCTATTATGTGAGACATTATCGCAGCGCGAATCGCCAAGTGCAGTAATGAAGATTCTAACACACCAAACTTGACCGCTATGATTGATGAATGTAATATCCGGGAAAGTTGCAATTAAACAATCAGAAAGGAGACTCCTACCTATGTCATTCAACAAAATAATCATTGTCGGTAATCTCGGTCGAGACCCCGAACTACGCTATACACCGCAGGGAGTTGCCGTGTGCAACTTCTCGCTCGCAACCAACGAAAAGAAGCGCGATAAATCCGGCGAATTGCAGGATGTCACGACGTGGTTTCGTGTCACGTTGTGGCGAAATCAAGCTGAGAATGCGGCAAAATATTTGACGAAAGGCCGACCGGTTTACATCGAAGGGAGACTCGGAGTCGAAGAATGGACCGACCGCGACGGGAAGAGTCGATACACTCTCGAGGTGCAAGCAACTGACATGCAGTTCATAAGCGCCGGACCGCGAGGTGAAGGTGAGGAAGAATACTCCGGCGGTGGACAGGCTGAGTTTGCCGGCCCGGCTGATAGAGCATCTACCGGAACGGCGACTGCATCGGCTCCCGCACCGAGCGGAGACGACGACATTCCTTTTTAGTTGGAAAGGAAATTTGAGATTTGATCGGGGGCGGTTGATTTAATATCGACCGCCCGATCTGTTTACGCGGCGGATCCGATCTTTCGGAAGCGGTCGTATCGCGCCTTGACGAGTTCTGACGGACTGAGCTTTGCGATCTCGTTCAAGTTGCGGATGATCGCATCCTTCAAACGGTTCGCGGTCTTTTGGAATGCTCCTCGACGCTTCTCAGAAGCTTCATCATCGGAGTCTATTTCCCATGCCGCATCCTCGGCGACAACTTCGTCTACAACTCCAAACTCCATAAGATCCGGTGCCGTGAGCCGCAACGCCGCGGCCGCGAGGTCAGCCTTCTCCGAGTCCTTCCAAAGTATCGCTGCGCAGCCTTCAGGTGAGATGACCGAGTAGATCGAGTTTTCCATCATCAGAACTCGGTCGCCGATCCCGATAGCAAGAGCTCCACCCGATCCGCCTTCTCCAAGGACGACGACGATGATGGGAACCTTTAGTCCCGCCATCTCGCGCAGATTGAACGCGATCGCCTCAGCCTGACCCCGTTCTTCCGCATCGATGCCCGGATATGCGCCTGGCGTATCGATAAAAGAAATTATCGGCCTGCCAAACTTTTCCGCGACGTGCATCATGCGAAGAGCTTTGCGATAACCTTCCGGCTTTGGCATTCCAAAATTCCTGTGCCTTCGCTGATTTGTATCTCGGCCTTTTTGCTGTCCGACAACAAGTACCTCTTGTCCGCCGAGCTTTGCAAAGCCCGTAATAAGCGCAGGATCGTCAGCATAGCGCCTGTCTCCATGAAGCTCGACAAAATCTTCGAAAATAGAACTGAACAGATCTGAAGAGTAAGGACGGTCCGCATGGCGCGCCGTTTGGACACGTTCGATCGCACTCTTTTCACTCTCTTTTGCCATAATTGTTCTTGCACTCATAATATCCAATTTACTTCGCAGCCGCGATTTCGTAACTGGGTTTCCAAACGGCTCGAGCCTTGAATGCGGATCGGTTGCGAATGTAGTTTTACCTTCACATCATCGATCATCAAGTCGAGATAGACCTCGGTCTTGCCACTGGCATCGTTTAGTACGGATAACAGATCATGCAGAAATTCGTCGTCTATCTTGTTTGCTGGGAGCGTGATATCGACAGACTTCGCATTCTTGGGAAGTGCTTCGGTCAGCGAGCGAGCCTCGCTCAGGATAACGGTGATGTCCTGGCCTTCCGCCGATTCAATCTTTGCGTCGATGATGAGTAGCTCATCATTCTTAAGGATCGAGGAAAACTTTCCGTACGCTTCGGACCACGCGAGACACTTGACTCCCGTCGAACGGTCCTCGAGTCGAAACATACAAAATCGATTACCCTTTTTGCTCTGCCTCACCGCGAATGCCGAAACGATTCCCGCGATCGTGATCATGTCGCCGGGTTTCAAATCTTCGTAATCGGCGATATTTTTGATCCTCAATCCCGAAACAATTTCGCGATAGTTGTCCAGCGGATGAACCGACAGATAGAATCCGATCGCGGTCTTCTCTTGTGTCGATATTTCAGATTGCGTCCACGGCCTTACATCGGGAATCGCTTGCGTCAGCGCGTCCGTCCCCGATTCTTCTCCGAACAATCCGTCTTGCCCGCGTGCCTTGTCGTTCCATGATTTCTGACTCAAGGAAAGCGAAGTGTCGATCGCAGAGAAAAGATTCGCACGCCATTGTCCGACCGCTACTTCATCGGGCTTCAGCGAATCGAACGCTCCGGATGTGATCAAGCTCTCAAGACCACGTCGTCCGATCGCGCCTTGATCGATGCGCGAGACAAAATCAAACAGGGAAGTGTAGGGGCCCGCGTTTCGAGCGTCGACGATCGCACGAACGGTAGTTGAGCCGATTCCTTTGATCGCGCTAAGTCCGAATCGCACCGCGTCGTCCGACGGCGTGAAACCTTCGTCGCTCTCATTGACATCGGGCGGCAGTAGCTGCAGGCCCATCGATCTGAGCTCAGAGGAGTACTTATAAACTTTCGCGCTGTCGTCGGCTTCGTGCGACAGAACCGCGGCGTAGAAATAAGAAGGATAATGAGCTTTTAAGTACGCGGTCTGAAATGCGAGATAGGCGTATGCGATCGAGTGACTGCGGTTGAATCCGTAGTCGGCAAACTGCGCCATCAACTTGAAGATCGATTCGGCTTTGTCCTTCGGGATCTTGTTCGCGACGGCACCCGAGACGAACTTCTCTTCGTGAACCGCCATCTCCTCGCGCTTTTTCTTACCCATCGCGCGACGCATCATGTCGGCTTCGCCGAGACTGTAGCCAGCGAGCTTTTGAGCGAGCTGCATGATCTGTTCCTGATAGACGAGAACGCCGTAGGTGTTGACGAGAATGTCCTTCATCTCGGGCACGAGATATCGCACCTGCTTTTCGCCGCGATGACGCGCGATGTAGTCGTCGATCATTCCACCATCGATCGGGCCCGGACGATAGAGAGCGTTCAACGCAGAAAGATCCTCGAGCTCCTTCGGTTTGAGACGACGACAGATCTCCTGCATACCGCCCGACTCGAATTGGAACACGGCGTCGGTTCGTCCATCGCCAAAAAGCTGCATCGTCTTCTCGTCGTTTAGTGGGATCGTGCTCCAATCGATCTCAACTCCGGCCTTCGACCTCAGCGCCTGCAGACAATCGTTGATGACCGTCAGCGTTGTCAGAGCGAGGAAGTCCATCTTCAGCATCCCGACCTTTTCAAGATCGTTCATCGAATACTGACTCGTGAGTTCGTCTTTAGCGGAGACGGCGACGGGAACAATTTCGTGAAGCGGTTTTGGAGAGATGACAACGCCCGCCGCATGGACGGACGAGTGTCGAGCGCAGCCTTCGAGTTTTAATGCGAGATCGACGAGATCTTTGATCCTCGGATCTGAAGCGACGGAGGCCTTCAGTTCGGGAACCATATCCATGGCCATGGATATGCTCACGTTTCTACCGCGGATCGGCGGCGGGATCATCTTCGCGATCTTCTCGACATCTCCATACGGCATGTTCAGCGCGCGGCCGACGTCTTTTATCGCCGCACGCGACGCCATAGTTCCGAACGTGATGATCTGGCAGACAGAGTCCCGACCGTAAAGCTCCGTCACGTGATTGATGACATCGCCGCGTCCGCGGATGCAGAAATCGATATCGATATCCGGCATCGAAATGCGTTCCGGATTCAAGAAGCGTTCGAATAGAAGATCGTATTGCAGCGGATCGATGTCGGTGATTCCGAGACAATACGCGACCAGCGATCCTGCAGCCGATCCGCGGCCAGGCCCGACGGGAATGCCGTTCTCCTTCGCGTACTTGATGAAGTCCCAAGTGATCAGAAAGTAATCCTGGAACCCCATCTTGCGCATGACCGAAAACTCTCGCGTGATGCGCGCCGAGTAATCGTCAAGCGAGTACCTCAACTGTCCCGCTTCCTGCATCGGCAACCATACTTTCTCTTTCCGTTCGTCAAAACCCCCTGCTACAACGGACTCGAAATATTCGTCCCGATCCATGTGCGCGGAGGCTTCGGGGATCGGAAATACCGGCAGCGTAAAATTGTCTCCGTTCGCCGCAAGCTCGAGTTCGCATTGCTCGGCGATCGACATCGTATTCGTCAACGCATCGGGTAGCTCGCTGCCGAAGATCTGCCACATCTCATCGGCCGATCGAACGTAGAAGTTCGAGCTCGGAAGTGTGTATCGATCCTCGCTCAAAGTGCGGCCTTCACCGATGCAAAGCAGGACTTCGTGAGCACGAGCGTCGTCCGCGTTCAGATAATGCGCGTCATTGGCCGCGACGAGTGGGATGTCATTCTTTCGCGCAAGTTCGACTAATTGACGAACAAGCGCCGTGCTCTCGTCTGTTCCGTAGTCGCCGATCTCGATGTAGAAATCCTTCCCGAAGATGTTCTTGTAAATGTTTGCGAATCGCTCGGCAGCCTCGACATCGCCCTGACGTAGAAAGTGCGATACAGCTCCGGACATTCCTCCGGATAACGCGATCAGGCCATCGCCGTGTTCCGCGAGAATCTCTTTATCGAGTCGCGGCTTGTAATGAAGTCCCTCGGTAAATGCCTTTGAAGATAAGTAGACGAGATTCTGATAGCCCGCATGATTCTTCGCGAGAAGGACGAGATTGTAGTAAGGACGTTCGCCCGCACGCACGGCTGAATCCCGGTCGAGCATGCTTCCGGCGGTGACGTAAGCTTCGTATCCGACGATCGGACGGACCTTCGCTTCCTTCATCGTCTTGTAGAAAGAAACCGCTCCGTACATGTTGCCGTAGTCCGTCAAAGCACACGCTTTCATGTCGAGTTCGGTCAAACGACTCGCGAGAGGCTTAAGTTTGATTGTGCTTTGTAAAAGACTATAATCTGAGTGCAGATGAAGGTGGACGAAGTCGCGCGATTTGAAGTTTAGTTGATCCATTTCTCTCGTCTATGAAGAAAGTCTATCTCGAAACCTTCGGCTGTCAAATGAATGTCTCCGACTCTGAACGCGTCGCGACGTCATTGGCATCGAAAGGCTTTGAGATCACGCCCAACGAGGATTCCGCCGATATTGTATTGATCAACACCTGCTCAGTCCGTGAGAAAGCCGAGTCGAAACTCTATACACGCGTCGGTCGAATTCGGAAGTCTCGAGCCGTGATGCCCGTCGTCGGTGTGATGGGCTGCGTCGCTCAACTTGAGGGAGAGACGTTGTTCGACAAGATCGAAGGTGTCGATTTCGTCATAGGAACGCGGGCCGTTGGCCGTGTTGCTGAAGCGATCGAGAAAGTCTACGAGGGCGTTGAAGAAGTAAGCGACCTGGGCGAGCGCGAGAACGATTACGACTGGTCGGTCTCTGATTCGCAAAGACATTCACCGTACGTCGCGTTCGTGCCGATCATCGAAGGTTGCAATAAATTCTGCACGTACTGCATCGTTCCTTTTTCGCGTGGCCGTGAAGTCAGTCTTCCGGCGTCGACGATAGTTCGAAATGTCCTCGAGCTTCGAAGGCAGGGCGTTAAGGAAATCCATCTCATCGGCCAGAACGTTAACAGCTATCGTCCGGAGACCGACTCGGGAATGGAATTGTTCCAAGGTGCGACGCCTTTCTCGAGACTCTTGAGAGCCGTTTCCGCGACCGGGATCGAGCGGATAAAATTCAACACTTCGTTCCCGAGAGATTTTCATCCGGACATAATTGATGCGATCAATGAGAATGAGAATCTCTGCAACTGGGTCCATCTCCCGGTGCAGTCGGGCAGCGATCGAGTGCTGAAGCTAATGAAGCGCGGCCACACGATCGATAGCTACTTCAAAAAGATCGACAAGTTGAAAGACTCGGCACGCGACGTCGCTCTGACGACGGATATCATCGTCGGATTTCCCGGCGAGACGGAAGCCGACTTCGAGCAAACGAAACGAGCGGTCGAATATTGCGGGTTCGACATGGCTTACATATTTAAGTACTCCCCTCGGCCGGGCACGCCCGCATTCGAGATGGAAGACGACGTCACTCTTGGAGAAAAGAAGCTTCGGTTTATGGAGCTTGAACGCATTCAGAAGGAAAGTCAGAATAAACGCCTCCAGCGCTATCTCGGCAAAAAGGTTGAAGTGCTTGCGGAAAGAGTATCGAGCCGGAGCGTGAAAGACATCACCGGCCACTCGACTTGCCACAAGCTCGTAAATTTTCAAGGCTCGAAAGATTTAATCGGACAGCTTGTTGATGTTAGAATTCGAGAAATAAAGGCGAACTCTTTGTTCGGGGAAGTTTGTTAAGAACGTGAGCGACGACAACAGTTTGATCGAAGTAAAAATTGGGGCCCTGATCATGGACCCAAACACCAATACACCGATCGTCGTCCTCAAAGGCGTCGAGTCTGAAACCGTCTTGCCAATTTGGGTCGGAGCATTTGAGGCGAACGCCATCGCCCTCGAGATCGAGAAGATAGTTCCGCAGCGTCCGATGACGCACGATCTGCTTCGGAACGTGATCATCGAATGCGGGCTCGTCGCATCCCGTGTTATAGTGACTGATCTGCAGGAGAATACCTTCTACGCGGTAGTCGAACTAAGGGATAATGAGGGCGAGATAGTTTCAATGGACGCTCGTCCGTCCGACGCGATCGCCCTGGCGCTAAGACTCGATTGCCCGATATTTGTGAAGCAATCTGTGATTGACCTTTCGGCCTCTTCCAACCCGCTCGATGCGGAACCCGAAAGCAGCGACCCGGCATCCGGTGCCGAAGAGTGGCCGGACCTGATCGGATAAGTTTTCTCATGCGGCCTGGCGTACCCTTGCCGGCCGCAACTCGCACAAAATGATAATCGTAATCGCGAACCAGAAAGGCGGCGTGGGTAAGACTACGACTGCCATCAATCTTGCAGCCGCCATTGCCGGCCAGCGAAAGAAAGTACTCCTCATCGACCTTGATCCTCAAAGCAACAGCTCACTGTCCTTCATTGATCCGGCAAGCGTGAATGGTGGAGCGTACGAGCTCTTCACAGAGCCCGAACGACCGCTCGACGAACTTGTTTATAAAACGAATACAGAAAACCTCTCGATAATTCCGTCGAGGATTAGTCTGGCTAAGCTTGA
>Ga0068859_100008622_pt1 | contig 10301 bp, 11 predicted proteins | sample KBSSwiS22_FD_66585 | JGI IMG/M metagenome (GOLD analysis project Ga0068859, IMG submission 66585) | Switchgrass rhizosphere microbial communities from Kellogg Biological Station, Michigan, USA - KBS Switchgrass S2-2 | ecosystem: Host-associated > Plants > Roots > Rhizosphere > Soil ...
ATCGATGTCGCGTACCGGTACTTCGCGACCCCGAAACGCAAGTTCATCATCGCCGACACCCCCGGGCACATCCAGTACACCCGCAACATGGTCACCGGCGCCTCCACCGCCGATGTCGCGCTGATCCTGATCGATGCCCGCAACGGCGTGCTGGAGCAGTCCCGCCGGCACGCCTTCCTCGCCAGCCTGCTCGGCATCCCGCACCTCGTCGTGTGCATCAACAAGATGGACCTCGTCGACTACTCGCAGGCGCGCTACGAGGAGATCCGCCGCGAGTTCGGTGCGTTCGCGACGAAGCTGGAGGTCTCTGACCTCGCGTTCATCCCGATGTCCGCGCTGACCGGTGACAATGTGGTCGAGCGCACCCATTCGATGCCCTGGTACGAGGGCACCTCGCTGCTGCACCACCTCGAAGAGGTGCACGTCGCCTCGGACCGCAACCTGATCGACGTTCGCTTCCCCGTCCAGTACGTCATCCGCCCGCACCAGTCGTCCAACGCGAAGCTGCACGACTTCCGCGGCTACGGCGGCACCGTCGCCGGCGGCGCAATTCGTACCGGTGACGAGGCCACCGTGCTGCCGTCGGGCTTCACGACGTCGATCTCGAAGGTGTGGCGGCCAGGTGGCGTCGAGGTTCAAGAGGCCTTCGCCGGCCAGGCGGTGACCATCGAGCTGGCCGACGACATCGACATCGCCCGCGGCGACCTAATCTGCCGCCCGCACAACCGTCCGCACGTCGGCCAGGACCTCGACGCGATGGTCTGCTGGCTGACCAGCGAGTCCGAACTCAAGCCGGGCGGCCGCTACACGATCCAGCACACGACGCGTTCGACGCGAGCGACCGTGCGCGGCCTGGACTACCGCCTCGACATCAACACGCTGCACCGCGACGACTCGGCTGGCGAGCTGCGGCTCAACGAGATCGGGCGCGTGCGGCTGCGCACGCAGAACCCGCTGCTGTTCGACGCCTATCGGCGCAGCCGTGAGATGGGCGCGTTCATCCTCATCGACGAAGCCACAAACAACACCGTGGCCGCTGGCATGATCACCGGACCATCGACCCCGGAGTCGCACGTCGTCTGGCACAGCGGTTCGGTGCAACGCACCGAGCGTGCCACCCAGGGCATGACGGTGTGGTTCACCGGCCTGTCCGGATCGGGCAAGTCGACCGTGGCCGCCGAGCTGGAACGTCGTTTGGTGGCCTCGGGCCGTCCTGCCTACCTACTCGACGGTGACAACCTGCGGCACGGGCTCAACTCCGGACTCGGCTTCTCTGCCGACGACCGCAAGGAGAACGTGCGCCGGGTGTACGAGGTCGCCAAGCTGATCGCCGACGCCGGCGTGATCGCGATCGTCTCGCTCGTCAGCCCGTACGCGGCCGACCGCGAGATCGCGCGCCAGAAGCACGAGGACGCAGGCCTGCCGTTCGCCGAAATCTTCGTCGACACGCCGATCGAGATCTGCGAGGAGCGCGACGTTAAGGGCATGTACGCCAAGGCCCGTGCCGGTGAGATCCAGAACTTCACCGGCATCGACGACCCGTACGAGGCACCCCAGTTCCCCCAGTTACGGCTGCGGCCCGAAGACGGCGACGCCGCCACGCAGGCACGGCTGGTCTTTCAACTCATCGAGCGGATGAACGAGTGAGCGCATCCCATCGGACATGCCGAATGACGGCCGATCGGCCACCGAGTCGCAGGAACTGACCCCCGGGAACGATAACCCGTGACGTCGAACCTGATCAGAGTTAGAGTGCAGATTCTCGTTCCAGACCAACCGGACGAAAGGAGGAGCGCATGTCCGGGTGCGGCGGCACGAAGGGCATCCGGAGGCGACTCGACGCGCTCCTGGAGAACCTGGCGCGAACTGGCTGCTACTTCGTACCGATACCCGATGAGTCGTGCGTCGCCACGGCAAGCGACACGCCCCTGAAGCGCCGGCTTTCGATTGTCAGCCTGCCCTCCGGATTACTCCAGAACGCCCACGCGGAGAAGTCGAGGACCTCGGATCAGAGCTTGCACCAGTTGAACCTGGTTACCAGCATCGTTCGCGGATCACGATCTTGGCGATCGCAGAACCGTAGAACAGTAACGCTGCCCGCTCGTTCGTGACGCTGTCCCGCAGGGCGCGACCGGTTGGAGGTGTTCGCCACCAGCCAAGCGAGCATCTGGGTCGTCGATTCCGAACATCGCCCGCCCGCGGAAGCGCCGCAAAGCTGCGTAAGCGGCCGATCTCCGCGGTGCCTGGTGCGTCGTTAGGAACGCGCGACTCGCAAGCATCAAGCACCAACATCGCTAGAGCGGTCCTGACGTCCTCGTAGTCCTCGTACTTTCCAGGACTGAACTCGACGCACACATATTTCGAACGACCTCCGTCGGCGCCGACCTCCTGGAAGGTCTGCGTCAGCAGAGTGCTCTTGCCCACGGCCACCTGTGGTCGGATCGAGACGAGTCCCCGAAAGCTGTCGTCGCCTCGCTATACGCCGAACGAGAGCGCTCGAACAACTCTCCTGCGGAATCCCTGCGAAATGGATCTTGACAACGACCTGATCAGAGGCACGACAGCCCAGTGTTTACGGCCTCAATGGTTGATCGGGTGCGGGGCCTGGCGGCGGCCGCCGATGTAGTACTCGAAGAGCAGGCCGCTGACCGTGAACATGATCAGCAGGACGCCGACGATGACGAGCCAGAGCTGGGTGAACGCCAGCCCGACGCCCGCGACCGTGGCGGCGGCGGCGATACCCAGCGGCCAGTAGCTGCCGGGCGAGAAGAAGCCGAGCTCACCGGCCGCCTCGGCGATCTCCGCGTCGTCCCGATCCTCAGGACGCGGGTCGATGCGGCGCGACACGAACCAGAAGAACGAGCCGGCGATGCCCAGAAGGCCGCCGGACAGCACCATGGCGGTCGTGCCGGCCCACTCCACCGAGTGGTGGTGACCCGGGGTGAACGCGGTCTCGTTGTAGGTCCAGATCGCATAGAGAATCGCCGCGAGCCACATGAACACGGCGATGCCAAGGAACAGGCGTGCTTCGTTCTTCATTGGTCAGCTCCCCGACTTCTCGGACGGGCCCTTGAGGGTGCGCTTCGTCTCGAACGGGTAGGTGGTGGTCGCCTTCGGGCCGTTGAGCTTCGGGTCCGAGATGGCGCCGAGCGCGATCGCCTGCCGGTTCGTGAAGTTCGGGTCGTCCGGCGTGATGCTCTTCAGCTTCGCGACGTACGCGTCGTAGTCGGCGCGGGTGACCACGCGCACCTCGAAGTTCATCTGCGAGTGGTACGTGCCGCACAGCTCGGCGCAGCGGCCCACGTAGGCGCCGGTCTGGACGGCGGTGAACTCGAACTCGTTGTCGAACTCGGTCGAGTCTGTGCCGTACGGGATGACGTCGCGCTTGAACAGGAACTCCGGCACCCAGAAGGCGTGGATGACGTCCTCGGAGTGCTCGATGACGCGGACCTTCTGGTTGACCGGGACCACCAGGACGGGGATCTCGTCATCCGAGCCGGTCGTGCCCACCGGCGAGCCGTCGCTGTAGGTCAGCGGCTTGCCGAGGCCCTGGTAGTACTCGAACTGCCAGTTCCACTTGAACGCGTCGGCCATGACGACGGCGTCCGGGTTCGGCGTGGTCTTGTTGACGTAGTTCTCGACGACCACGGTGCGGTAGAAGAGACCGGCGATGAAGATGAAGGGGATGATTGAGTAGACGATCTCCAGCGGCAGGTTGTACTTGGTCTGCTTCGGGAGCTCGTCGTCCTTCTTCCGGTAGCGGATGATCGCCCAGAAGATCAGGAACCACACCACGACGCCGACGGCCAGCGCGGTCACGCCGGTCCACGTCCACAGGACCCGCATGCGCTCGGCCTGCTTGGTGACGCCGGTCGGGAAACCGAAGCGCAACTTGCTCTCGGCGTCCTGCACCGAGCAGCCGGTCAATACCAACGCGAGGGAGCCGACAAGCAGGGCAATCCTGCTGGAGCTGCGACGCACCGTAACCGCCTCTCGGACTCGATTCAGAACGCCTCGGAGCGTATCGGACCGGCCCCGCCGCCACGTGCTCGGGGCGGGGTTTACCGTCTGCGTCATGGGTGGGGCTTTTCTGGATGCGGCCAGCGGTGCACCGCTGCATCCGGTCGCCCGTGAGGCACTGCTGGCAGCGCTCGAGGACGGCTGGGCCGACCCCGGACGCCTCTACAGTGCTGCACGCCGCGCCCAGGTACTGCTGGACGCGGCCCGCGAGGTCGTCGCCGGCGCGATCGGGGCCCGCCCGGACGAGGTCTCGTTCGCCGCCAACGGCACCCAGGCCCTGCATGCCGCCGTGCTCGGCACGATCCGCGGCAACACCCGCTCGACTGTCTTCGTGCACAGCGCGGTCGAGCACTCGGCCGTCCTGCACGCACTGGAGCTGCACGAGTCCTCGGGCGGGACGGCCCTGGAGATCGGCGTGGACTCCCAGGGCCGGGTGGACGCCGACCGGTTCGTCAGCGCCGCCCACACGCTCGGAGTCTGCGGCGCCGCACTGCAGGCCGCCAACCACGAGGTGGGGACGAGCCAACCGGTGAGCGAGATCGCGGCCCGGATCTCCGTGCCGCTGGTCGTCGACGCGACCCAGCTCGTGGGCCACGCGCCCGTCCCGTCAGGGTGGTCGGTCCTGGCGGCCGACCCCCGCACCTGGGGCGGCCCGACGGTCGGCGTCCTGGCGGTACGGACGGGGACGCGCTGGCGCTCGGCCGCCCCGCCGGACGACCGCGAGGCCGGCCGGGTTCCTGGTGTGCCGAACCTGCCCGCGATCGTCGCCGCGGCCGCCTCTCTGCGGGCGGTGCTGCAAGAGCGGGACGAGCGGGCCGCACGGCACTGGGCGATGATCGAGCGGATCCGTTCCACCGTCGCCGCAACCGTGCCGGACGTCGAGGTCCTGGGCGACCCGACCGCCCGACTGCCGCACCTGGTCACCTTCTCCTGCCTGTACGTGGACGGCGAGGCCCTGCTGACCGCGCTGGACCGGCGCGGGTTCGCTGTCAGCTCCGGCTCGTCCTGCACGTCGTCCACGCTGGAACCGAGCCATGTGCTGGTCGCGATGGGTGCGCTGACGTCGGGGAACGTGCGCGTGTCGCTGCACCGCGATACGACCGAGGCGGAGGTGGACGAGTTCCTGGCCGTCCTGCCGCAGGTGGTGGCCGAGGTGCGGGACGAACTGGGCGCCGCCGGGCTATGAGGATCGTGGACTCCCGCGGCCGCCGCTGCCCGCTGCCGATCCTGGACCTGGCCCGGGCGATCCGGGAGATCGAGGTCGGCAACGAGATTGTCGTGGAGGCCGAGGATCCCGCCGCCCGTCCGGACGTACAGGCCTGGTGCCGGATGCGCCGGCATGAGTACCTCGGCGAGCGTCCCGCCGAGGACGGCACGCCCGGCTATCGGGTCAGACGCCTGCACTGACCCGTTCTGGGAGACTGGCGGATATGTGTGGACTGATCGGGTTCCTGTCGGCTGACGCCCAGGGCAAGGCCATCGAAGCGGCGCTCGAATCGTCGTTGAAGGACATGCGGCATCGCGGGCCGGACGAGGGCGGGGTCTGGAGCGATGCGGACGCCGCGATCGGCTTCCGCCGCCTGAGCCTGATCGACCTGGACCACAGTCACCAGCCACTGCCCTGGCTGGACGGGCGCTACCACCTGATCTTCAACGGCGAGATCTACAACTACCTCGAACTGCGGCAGATGCTGGCCGACGAGTACGGCGCCACCTTCACCACCGAGGGCGACGGCGAGGCGATCGTCGCCGGCTACCACTACCTCGGCGAGAAGATCGTCCGCGAGTTGCGCGGCATGTTCGCCTTCCTGATCTGGGACAGCCAGGAGCGCGTGCTGTTCGGCGCGCGCGACTGGTTCGGCATCAAGCCCCTCTACACGTACGCGGACGAGCGCGGCACGTTCTTCTCCAGCGAGAAGAAGTCGTTGCTGGACGTGGCGGCCCCCGGGACGAGCGCCGAGGTCAACACGACCGCGCTGCAGCAGTACCTCACGCTCCAGTACGTCCCCGAGCCCGCCTCCATGCACTCCAAGATCACGCGGATCGAGTCCGGGACATACTTCACGATGCGCCCGGGTGAGACCGTCCACCCGCACCGGTTCTTCCACCCGGACTTCGCGATCAAGCCGGTCCCGGAGCCCGAGCGCCTCTACAAGCAGATCGCCGAGGCGCTCGAGGACTCCGTCGCCAAGCACATGCGGGCCGACCCGGACGTGACGGTCGGCAGCTTCCTCTCCGGCGGCATCGACTCCACCGTCGTCGCGGCCCTCGCCAAGCGCCACAAGCCCGACCTGCTCACCTTCACCACCGGGTTCGAGCGCGAGGGCTACAGCGAGATCGACGTCGCCGCCGAGTCGGCCGCGGCCATCGGGGTCAAACACATCACCAAGGTCGTGTCGCCGGACGAGTTCATGCAGGCATTGCCGCTGATCGTCTGGTACCTCGACGACCCGGTCGCCGACCCCGCGCTCGTCCCGCTGTACTTCATCGCCCGTGAGGCCCGCAAGCACGTCAAGGCCGTGCTCTCCGGCGAGGGCGCGGACGAACTGTTCGGCGGCTACACGATCTACCGCGAGCCAATCAGCCTGCGCGGCTTTGACGTGCTGCCACCCGGCTTCAAGCGGGGCCTGGGAAAGATCTCCGAGCGGCTCCCCGAAGGTAAGCGCGGCAAGGACCTGCTGCGCCGCGGCTCGATCGGCATCGAGGAGCGCTACTACGGCAACGCCCGTATCTTCCGGCCCGACGAGATGCAGGGCCTACTGAAGACGTACGACCCGGCGGTGAGCTACATGGACGTGACCAAGCCGCTCTACGCGCGCACCACGCACCTGGACGGATCGACCCGCATGCAGTACGTCGACCTGTTCACCTGGCTGCGCGGCGACATCCTGGTCAAGGCCGACAAGATGACGATGGCCAACTCACTCGAACTGCGCGTCCCGTTCCTGGACACGTCGGTCTTCGGGATCGCGAGCTCCATCCCGACCGATCTGAAGATCACCAAGGAGACGACGAAGTACGCGCTGCGCAAGGCGATCGAGCAGATCGTCCCGGCGCACGTGATCAACCGGCCCAAGCTCGGCTTCCCCGTCCCGATCCGGCACTGGCTCAAGGACGTCATGTACGACTGGGCCCGCGACATCATCGAGCAGTCGCAGGCGGACGCACTGATCGACAGGGCGGCCGCGCTCGCCCTGCTGGAGGCGCACAAGGCGGGCCCACACGACTACTCACGCAAGATCTGGACGATCCTGGTCTTCCTGCTCTGGCACGGCATCTTCGTCGAGGGGCGGATCACCCCCGAGGTCCCCGAACCCGTCTACCCCGTGAGGCAATAGCGCCATTGTGTATCAACAATTGTCGCAGTATATTGCGACAATGACTGACACAATCAGCGGGCGGGAGTACGACCGGCTCGCCCGGTGGCTCTACCGCACCGGCGGGCCGATCGCCCTCTCCGACGCGGCGATCCAAGTCTTGCGCAGGCGCCTCGTTCTGCGTCGCAGGGCATTCATTGCCTGCCTGGCCTTGGACGCGACGGTCGTGACGTTGCTGGCGATCTCGTTCGCAGGTCACGACACACTCGACGATCCTGCCCAGGCGCGCGCGCTTTTCGTTCGCGAGGTGTCGTTGGTTGCCGTCGCATTCGCGGCGCACCTGATCGCGACGCAGGTCTGCCTGCGTTCCGACCGACGACTGGCCGCGCTGTACCCGCGCCGGGTGACCCACACTGCCGCGCTGCCGCTGACCAGCCTCTACGGACGGGTTCGACTGGCCTGGCTCGCGGTCACGATCCTCGCCGACGCCGTTCTCGCCGCCACGCTCATCACGGAGGGGAACGGATGGCTCACTCGAGCCTTTCTGATCCCACTGGCGGGCGCCGTGACGTTGGCCGGATCCGCCACCGCGGTCGCTCATCGCCGCGCATCGGTGGCAGTCGACGGCGAATCCCTCGAGATCGACGACCGATTACGCGCGAACGACGCGTACACGGCCGCCCAGCCGCTCGCCCTGGCGATCACGATGTTCCCGGTGCTACTGCTGCCGGTAAACTCGCGCGTCGGGGCGCTCTGGGCGATCGCCATGGTCGCGGTGTACGGCCTCAAGTCCTGGGCTGACGTCGCAGCTCCCCACCGCGGATCGCGGAACCTAGCTGGAGTCGCACGGTGATCACGCTCGACCATGACTCGCCGACGCCGCCGTACGAGCAGATCCGGTCCCAGATAGCGGCCCAGGCCACCGACGGCCACCTCCCGGTCGGTACTCGCCTGCCGACCGTCCGCCGGCTGGCGGAAGACCTCGGACTGGCCGTCAACACGGTCGCGCGGGCCTATCGCGAACTCGAGACAACAGGGGTCGTGGAGACGCGCGGACGAGCAGGCACGTTCGTCACTGCTCAGGGCGACGAGTCTCGCGCCCAGCTTGAGAATGCCGCGCGCTCTTACGCCAGCCTCGTTCACAGGCTCGGTATCCGTCCGACAGAAGCCGTCGCGATCGTGACCACGGCGATCGCCGGCACGTAGCCGGGTCGTCCTACTTAGACACTCAGAGGGCGAGGTGCAGGCGGATCGCGGCTTCCAGCGACCGCAGCACATCCGGAGGCGTCATCCCAACCCGCTCACCCACGGTCGTCACGTCGACCGCGCGCAGTTGCTCGGCCTGCGCCTTCGAGTCACATTTCAATCCGGACGAGCCGGAGGGGACGAGCACCTGGAACGCGAAGACCTTCTCGGTGTTGCTGGTCAGCGGTACGACTGTGACGACACCTCGCCCGAGCCGGGTCGCTGTCGTGTTGGCGGCGTCATTGCTGATCACAATCGCAGGCCCGCGCTTGGCCGCTTCTGACCCCCGGGATGGTTCGAAGTCAACGACGCGTATCTCACCGCGTTTCACCACCACTGCGTATCCACGTCGATGCCGTGTCCGGACGTTCCGTCCCAGACCACGTCCTCACCTGAGGCCCGCCATTCCGCGTAGGCCTGCTCATACTGCTGTTCCAGCAGCGACTGGCGCAGAAGCTGGATGGCTCGCTGCAGCACTGCGGACCGCGACTCGATGCCCTGCTCGCGGGCGAACTCGTCGACGAACGCGACGTCGTCGTCGGGAATGCTGACGCTGACCTTCATACCACTGATGCTACCCGCAGTCGTACCTTCAATACTACTTCTTGAGGAAGGGTTCGATCTCGGCGGCGGCGTCGGTTCCGAACGACTCGGCCAGGCGCGCGGTGAAGTCGGCCGGGACGACCGTGTACTCCTGGGTGCCGAGGGTCTCGAGCACCATCGTGGCCAGCATGCCGCCGACCTGCGCGGACCGCTCCCAGGACAGGCCCCAGTCGCGGGCGGTGAGCAGCCCGGCCCGGAACGCGTCGCCGACGCCGGTGGGGTCGGCCTTGGAACGCTCCTTGGCCGCGCCGACGTGGATCGGGTCGAAGTCCTTGCCGACGATGTCGACGCCGTCGGCGCCGAGCGTCGTGACGCGGATCTCGCAGAGCTTGTCGATCTCCTCGACGCTGAGCCCCGTCTTGGAGCGCAGCAGTTCGAGTTCGTAGTCGTTGGTGAAGAGCAGGTACGCGCCCTCGATCAGGTCCAGCGCGGTTCGGCCGTCCATGCGGGCCAGCTGCTGGCTGGGGTCGGCCGCGAAGCGGTAGCCGCGCACCCGGCACTCCTCGGTGTGCTGGGCCATGCCCTCGGGGTCGTACGCGCTGATGATCGCCAGGTCGGCGCCGGTGGCCTCCCACGCGGTCTTGAGCTCGATCTGCCGGGACTCGGCCATCGCGCCGACGTAGAACGAGCCGATCTGGCACATCTCCTCGTCCGTGGTGCAGACGAAACGCGCCGTGTGGGCGGTCTCGGAGACGTGGATGAAGCGGGTGTCGACGCCGTGTCGGTCCAGCCAGCCGCGGTAGTCGTCGAAGTCCTCGCCGACGGCACCGATCAGGACGGGCGAGCCGCCAAGCTGGGCCATGCCGTAGCTGATGTTGGGGCCGCAGCCGCCGCGGCGGACGACCAGTTCGTCGACCAGGAAGCTCAGCGACACCTTGTGCAGCTGGTCGGCGAGCAGTTGTTCGGAGAACTTCCCCGGAAAGCTCATCAGGTGGTCGGTGGCGATGGATCCGGCAACAAGTACAGGCACGTAGCAGAAGGTTACGCGTATGCGAACGGCCCCGGCGTGTGCCGGGGCCGTTCGGTGGGTCTGAGGTCAGCCGCAGAAGCTGTTGCCGCAGGCGCAGCCGCCGGCAGCGTTCGGGTTGTCGATGGTGAAGCCCTGCTGCTCGATCG
>Ga0068859_100008630_pt1 | contig 10299 bp, 4 predicted proteins | sample KBSSwiS22_FD_66585 | JGI IMG/M metagenome (GOLD analysis project Ga0068859, IMG submission 66585) | Switchgrass rhizosphere microbial communities from Kellogg Biological Station, Michigan, USA - KBS Switchgrass S2-2 | ecosystem: Host-associated > Plants > Roots > Rhizosphere > Soil ...
TCGGCGGCATCACTGTAGTCTTGCTTTCAAAACTGATAACCGAATGGCGAACATTGTATTTTATTGGTGGCGGTATTGGGCTGGTGCTGCTTGTATTGCGTGTATCCGTAGCCGAGAGCACTATGTTTTCATCCTTAGAAAAAACAACAGTACAACGGGGTAATTACATGCAGTTCTTCAATAATAAAGACCGGTTTTACCGTTATGCCAAAGGTATGCTTATTGGTATGCCCGTTTGGTACTGCATTGGCATATTGATATTCTTTGCCAATGAATTTGCTAGCCGGATGGGTGTTACAGGCATCACACCCGGTAATGCTATTTTATATCAATACATTGGACTGGGCTTTGGTGATGTTACGGCAGGATTAATAAGCCACAAATTAAAAAGCCGTAAAAAAGCGTTGTATATTTTTTATGCTGTCTTTACAGTTTTTTTAATCCTCTTTTTTTTACAAGACAACAGTTCTGCTGCATGGTTTTATTTTATATGCGCCGGCCTGGGTTTTGGTTCGGGTATTTCTGTATTGTACATTATTACCAGTGCCGAACAATTTGGCACCAACTTAAGGGCATCAGCAGCCTCTTCCATCACAAATTTTGTAAGGGGTTTTACGCCGGTATTGTTATTGATATTTACACAACTAAGAGGAATAAAGATCATCGGCTATATAAGAGGAGCCTGGATCATTGGCATCGCTGTAATGCTCATCTCTTTAACCGCATTATATTTTACCAAAGAAACTTATGGTAAAGATTTAGATTTTGTAGAGGAATAAAACTTATTCTTTTTTCAACACTATCTTTTCGTTTACATCTGCTAATACCTGTTTCTTAAAATCAAGTAGTTTAGAATATTCTGCAGCTTTAATTACCCGTTCTTTTACCTGCAGCAAAGCAATAGTACTTAGTGTATGCGTAACCGCATCCCACTTGTAACTGCAATTGTATGTGGCAAAGGGAAAGTTCACTGCTTTGTCTTTAGGCAATGTTTCCATGCTGAAGCCTTCGGGTAAATGATAAACAGTTGTATCAACAGACTGGTAGGGATAAGTAAAATAATAATCCCTTATCCTTTTTTCTGTTTCAGGGATATCTTCGCCAAAAATGGGGTGTAACCTTGGTTCAAAAAAATACTTGCTGCCCGCCTTAAAAGCATACACTTTTTCGTATTCCATCTTTGCGGTAATTAAATAGGGATTATCATTTTTTCCAGCGGCAACAATATCCATAAAGTCGGGTTGTTTCCATTCTATTTCCGACATAAAGTATTTCCTTCTTTCATCATCCTTCATATCGTGAAATTGATTGAGTAAATTATCACGCTCCTCTCCCGCCGATGCGTATGAAGTGGCTACCTTTGCACGCATGTCTCCATCAATTTCAATATTGGTAGAAAAACTGCTGGTGTTACTCTTATAATTACTTTTTGGAGTATTAACCAATACACCACCGCTATCTGTAACCATCATTGCTTTCCTGTTTTCAGTAAATGGTCCAAGCTCTGCAAATGGTAAAGTAGTACTGGTACACTCCAGCCAGATGCTGTCCTTACGCTCAGGGATACAAAGTATTGCATGATTAAAATAATTGGCAGGAAAATCTTCTTGTACATTTCTGGGTGTCATTCCTCCCTGGATAATTACAATGTTGGCTTTTACACCCACTGCATCCAAAGCGGATTTTAAATAATTACTCAGCGCTTTACAATCACCATATTTTTTTTCATCCACAAAACTTGCAGGGAACGGCCTTAAACCGCCAATACCCAGTTGAATGCTTACATACCGCATATTATTCTGCATGTACTTATATAAAATTCTTGCTTTGGCTTCATCCGTGTTAGCATTTTTTACCATTGCCTGGTAAAAAACTTTTTTCTCATTGGGCAATGCAGTTGTAGTAGCATAAAGATTATTCAACCATGAACCAAAATTTTTCCAGCTTGTCATATCACCTTCATAATCGTCCAGCTGAAATTTATTGGGTGCCAGTAAAACCATCGGTTGAAAATTATCTGATGCCCCAACATGTTCTTCTACTTTATAAGCTTTAAGATTTTTTGCTTCCCAGTGATAAATATCTTTATTACCATTATGCGTTATCACAGGTTGGTAATTACAGTTTAAAAGTTTATACCGGAATGACAGGTCTGATGGTACTTCTACATCAAATACTTCCTGCTGTACAGAATGATAGGGGTTTTGAAAATAGTTGGCCGGGTAAACAAATAATCCTTTATATTTTTTTGTGTAATTAATTTCTACCGTGATGGGATAAGACGGGGCATTTATGTTAAAATAAGTAGTCTTTCCATCCGGTACAAGATCATTGCTGATGGCTATACTTTCCATATCTTTTTTGGAATACGTTTTTTGTTTTATTCCAAGCGCATCATATATTTTTATTTCAGCGTCATCAAGCTGTTCAAATTTATCTGAACTTTCCTGGAAGTGTAACAAATATTTTCCCTGCTCGTTTAAGATGGTATATACATCATGCACTTCAAATTTTGCACTGTTAATATCCTTTACCGTAAATTTTATATACTCATCCCGAATTACCACATCAGCATCTCTTTTCAAAGAGTCAGGAATGGTAAGCCATGAATAAATGTTTGTTTGTGCATCAATTGCTGACACCATAAAAAATACCATCAAAAGCAGGGTCGTTTTTTTCATCTACTTAACTTATTTTTTCTTTATTACAATTCTTTCATCCAGTATGTCATACAGCTTCTTAAAAAACTCTTTGATGTAAGGATAGCTTTCTGCCGCATAACCAGCCCCCTTAAAATTAAGTGATAAACGTAAAGAGACGATATTGCCATCGTTCTGAGTTAAACGGGTCAACACGATACTGGTATCGGGCAATATCATTTTTGTGTTTTTGGGCAATTCAGAAATAACATAATTTTCCGGTACCATATACGTACCCGTTATTACATAATTTTTGGGATAATCAAAATCAATATCCATTACCCGTTCTTCTGCGGTAAATGGATTTTTGCCCAGGCCGGTGAACATGCTATAAGGTAAAAATAAATATTCGCCACTCGATTCTAAGGTACCGCCAAATTTCACTTTTTGCTCAAATGGCATTAGTTCATCTTTTTCGTTGTTTATATCCAGCGAATCTACTTTTACATTTATGCCTTCGTTGTCTTCCAGCATTTCTTTTAATTGGGATCTCCTGTAAGTACTTTCCCTGATATTCCTGGCATATCCTTCAGAGTTTAAAGTGGCATCACCCGAAATCTTTCCATTATCATCTACCTGCACTGAGAAAAAAATATTATTAGAATATTTTCTGTTGCTGGTTATGGCTATAATTCCACCCACTTCTTTATCTACAACCAATGCATTGGTATATAAAACATCATAAGGCACCAGGTCAAAAGCATTGTATTTGTCCGCAGCATTCATTACATATATATTTTCTCCATCGGCAACATAGGTAAGTACACAATTAAACTGGCCTAAAAAAGGATAAATGGTGTTGATAACGCCATTATCTTTTGTACTTGCTAATAATGGCTTGGCACTTATCCCTGCATCTCTTAAAAGGCGGATAAGAATAAAATTGATATCAGCAATACTGCCATTTTTTTTATCCCACGCATCTTTGATCCCGTTATCTGAATAGATACCATAGTCTTTATTCCATTGCATATTAGCCTGAACATACTTGTACACGACCCTTATCTTTTCTCTTGTTGTGGCAGCAGTTGTTAGCTGTGCATCCAGGTCTGCTGTACCTTTTAAATTTTTCTTGATCGCCTCGCCAAAATATTCATTTTCTACCAGCTCAGTAATGATTTTGGGCCAGGTTGTTCTTACTTCCTTATAAAAATTTGGGGCGTCTATTTTTGATAACTGAAATTCCACTCTTTGTAAATAATCTTCTTTTCCCGAGCTAAACGGTTCATCTTTCAGGCCTGCTATCTTACGCATGATATACCAGGTGCTTTTATCATCGTCTTTCTTTTCCATATCCTGACGCTTGGTAACTTGCGTAGTAAACTGAAAATATTCTGGTATTGTTAATTTATAAGCGCTGTACCTTACAGGAATCTCCTCCTGAAAGGTCCATGTTGGTATATAACTATATGATCTCCTTGTCATTTTATATTTATATTCAAACACAGTCCCTGTTTTTACATCGGGCAATGCAAAAGATACTTCTGTACGTTCTTTATCGATGGGCTTAAAAAAGGTGGATTTTTTCTCCAGTTTGCTTTCTGTAATGTTACCAGATTCATCTAAGTTGAATGATACGCCGCTGATGTTAGTAATATCCTGGTAGTGGTCTTTAGAATAATAGCCCATTTTTATTTCTGACAGGTGGATGGCGCTTGCTTTTAAAACTTTTATTCTTATCCTGTAACTAATTTCAGATTCCCAGCCGGAGCCTTCAATAAAGGCATAACTCATCTCGCCTATATCTATTAGTTTTACTGCTTCTGCACCAGGATCAAAATCGCAGTCTTTCATTGTTAAGTCTGCCTTGTCAATTTGGCCAAAGGAAGGAAGCTTATCCTGGGCGTTTGCTGTACCTACAGATAATAGTACAGCAAAAAGAAGGGTATTTCTTTTCAATTTTTGCGGGTTTGGGTTAAAAGTAATTTTTTTTTATTGAAATTATCAACGAATCAAAATAAAACTTTGTTTTTTAGCAATTTCATTGCCTTTAAAGTCAATACCATCGGCTAAAACAACATAAGTACCACCGGGTTGTTTCTGACCCTGCCAAACTCCATCCCAGCCTTTATTGTAATCGGAAGTTGAAAATATCAGTTGTCCCCAGCGGTTAAATATCCGCAGGTAATTGAATTGTTTTATGCCAACAGGAATACCCCGGTATATATCATTGTAATTATCACCATTAGGCGTAAACGCAGTGGGCAGGTAGATATCCGGGCCTTTATAAATTTTCACGGTAATATCATCATAGCTTTCGCATCCTTCTGGCGTAAATGCTTTTACAGTAAAGGTTTGTGTTGCAGTAAGTATGGCAATGGGGTTTGCAATGTTAGGATTATCTAATGGTGCTGAAGGCGTCCAGGTATAATTAAACCCGCCGCTGGCATTCAGTTGTACGGGCTGACCCGCCGCCGCAATAGTATCATTACCGGCAAATACATTGGTGCTGTAAATAACAATGTCGCCGGTTAAAGAATCAGAATAACAACCGTTGTCTGCACTTGCATACAGTTTAACTTTATAAGTGCCGTTTGCTGTGTAGGCATGTTGTGCATTTTGAGTAAGTGCAGTACCGCCATCGCCAAATACCCATTTCCATTGCGTAACAGTGCCTGAATTATCTGTTGCAGTAAAATTAACCAGCGCATTTTTACAAGCATCTTTAAAGTTGATACTAACACTGGGGCTTGGGTTAACCAGGAAGGTTTTAGCAACAGTATCGCTTACGCAACCGGCACTGCTGGTTGCCACTAATTTAACTGTTTGTAATCCGGGTGTAAAGCTATGCGTAGGATTTGGTGCTGTGCTCCACTCTGTGCCATTGTATACCCACGACCATTGGGTTACTGTGCCTCCTGTTGCTTTGGAAGAATCAGAAAACTGTACCGGCAATCCGTTACATACCGGTGTACTGTACCCGAAGTTTGCAATGGGTTTGGCGTTAATTACAATCGGTTGCTTTAAAGTATCCGATGCACAGCCTTTTGCATTATGCACTACCAGCCTAATGGTATCATAGCCCGAAATGGTATACGTGCCCGAAGGATTTTGCTGCGTGGATATACCGCTGTTGCCCAAACTCCACCACCATTGATTAATGGGTACACCATCAGATGTATAGGACGAATCGGTAAATGTGGTGGTTACTGCCTGGCAGATGGTATTGTATTTGAAATAGGCTGTGGGTTTATTTACAACAAAAACATTTTTTGTAACGGTACCGGAACATCCCATACTACCGTTACTGGTTGCACTAAGTGTAACAGCATAGCTGCCCGGGGCGGGAAAAATATAGGTAGTATTTTGGGTGGTGGCAGAAGTACTGGTGATGCTCCACAACCAATCCGTTACGGGATCAGAGCCTGATACCATCGTTCCAAAAAAACTGGTGGGTGCTCCTAAGCAAACAGAATCGGTAAATGTAAAATCAAGTACCGGCCTTGCAAAAATGTGTATCGTTTTGTACAGTGTATCAGATTCACAACCTTCCAGGGTTTTAACTGCAAGTTTGATGATTTTATCTCCTGCTGTTGGGTAGGTGGTGGAAGTGTTTGCAGTGGTGGCAGTAACAGTATTTCCTAAATCCCAGTACCAGTTGTTAATGGTACCATAAGTTACTTTGGATGTATCTGTGAACTGGATAGTACTGGCAACGCAATTATCACTAAACGTAAAACCTGCTACTGGTTTGCTGCCGATAAAAATGGGTTGTGTGTTAACAGCCGAGCAACCATCTGCGCCAATTACTGTTTGTGTAACTGTAAAAGGGCCCCCGGTTAAATAAGTATGCACAGGGTTTAAGTTCACTGAATCTATCGGGCTACCATCACCAAAATCCCAATAAAATTTTGCCAGTGTTGAAAAGGAAATGGTAGAATCGTAAAAGGTGATAGGTACACCAACACATTTTTTTTGTGTAGGTGCAAAATGAAAGTAGGGGTTTAATGCGGTTTTGAAAGCCTGGTAATTATTAAGTCCTCCTGTACTACCTGTAAAACCCCAATAGACTAATGGGTTACCTCCAAAAACAGTATTTACTAAATCTCTAACTGCACTAACTCTTAAACTGCCATCAACATAAACAGTAAATGTTGTTGTAGGTGCATCCCATTGAATACGCAGAGAATGCCACGTGGCATCTTCTATTTCATTATTACCATTTATAGCTGTAACCGGGCCTGCAATATTGTTTGCAGTGGCATGATTTAAATCTCCATTTAGTTGGATGGCTATATGATCATAAAAAGGGTCATTATCAGGGGAACTGTTTTGATAAGTATCAATAGTAACTCCAACAGCCGGTGAAATACCTGAATAGCCCATACCATTTCCACTACTCCCCACACTGGTACTAATAGGCTGTAATACAAACGCAATGCCATCTGCTCCATCATGTGGTGGTGATTGCGTAGGGTCATCAAGTACTACATCAAATTTAAAATCGAAAGATTGTGTAAGATTAATTTTATTATTATTCCATACCGAACCACTTTGAGTATTTAAAGCTGCCGTTAATCTGTACCAATTACAGGAAATTTGTGTGGCATTGCCATTAGTTGTGTATTGCGCAAAGAGGTTTTGGCCTAAAAAGATAAAAAGCAGCAGGATAAAGTGTTTGGTGGTAAATTTCATTCTCATGCTATAAAAATAAATTTATTTGTTTGATTTATAGCAAGTGATTTAAAAAAAATAAGGCCTTTTAAAAATAGAAATTGAAGATAATAAATTAAAAGGAAAATTTTTAATATTTAATGATTTTACTCCTTAATGCCCCAAAAAATTTCCTTTTTATAACACTATTGTAATATAAATATTATTTACAAATAATTATATTTGGTAAACAATCTAGTATGCAATATGTTTTAGATTTTTCCACTATCCAGCATTTTCTTTCTTCGTTATATTTAAATTAAATTAAATTACTCTAAAATGAATATTTATATATAAATAAAATTTTATGTAATTGCCTATTGATCTCAAATAACAATCAAAATCATTTCAATTAACTGTAACTTATTTACCCACTTAAAACATATTAATGTGAAAATCTTTATTACCAGATTATTTTCCTTATGCTTTTTTATTCTTCCATTATTCTCTATTGCGCAAAGAGATGATAATCCCCCAAGGCCAAAAACGACTTATGTAATACCGTGTGATCCTATTACACTCATCGGTAACCTGGCATTTAATCAGAAATTTGATGCTGTATCCGGTTATAATATAGCCAACCCCTTCGGATTGGGGCAAGTTAGTAACTGGACCAATGCATTTGGAAGCCCTAATTTTGAAACCATAGCGCCACAAAATCTGCCATTCCCCGGAATACATGCAGCATTCATGAATTCAACTTACGTTGGATCAGCCGGACCCATATTAAGTGAAGGACTACTTGGAAAACTTAGCCCGTTAACGCCTGGCAACCCCTATTCCTTAAGTTTTTATCTTAACTATTTTAACGAAGCAATACCTAATGCTTCCCATGCTTATAATATCTATTTAATGCATTGCAGCGATGCTACTACTTATTTCCCTGATCCTGATAATAATCCTCCTTTACCAGCAATGCCACCCAATAGCCAGCGAATCTTTTGTGAAACTAATGGCGGCAGTGCAATATGGCGCCAGTTAAGTATATGCTTTACACCTGATCAGAATTATGATATGATCCTGATATTTCCAGCAGTAACGCCAACTACATCAACTCCAGCTTATACTGTTAGCGTTGGTTTTGCATATCCTGAATTAATTTCCAGATCAGCATCAGATTTTAGTATTCTAGTATCGGGAGCAGGAGATGCCGGAAATCCTTGCATCAAAACATTAAGCCCAAGCTATGCAGTTACTAATGCAACTTATCAATGGTTTTTAAATGGTAATTTATTCAGCACTGCACAAAATCCGCAAATAGATGCATCTTTCCAATATGGCACAATATCGGTACAAGTAACCTTACCTAATGCCAATACAAATAATTCGTGTAGCCAATCCTGTGGTATATTAACAGCGAGTGTTAATATATCAGCTTGTATTCCAAATTGGCCTAAAGTTTATAATGCTGCTCAACCAAATCCCAATGTACTAATGGCTGATAATTCAGGGAATATCTTTTTTAGTATGTATACTCCTGATATGACTTATAATTATAATCATAATGGTGGTACTGTTCCAAATACTCCAGGAAATTATTGTGTGCAGTATAACAAAGCAACTGGAGCGACAAACTGGATTAGTTCGAATAATAAAGCCATGATTGTATTATCATCCGGAATAATTCAATTAAATACTGATCCCTATAATGGTATAAATACGATTTTTAGAGATTGTTCAAATGGTTCAATTGTAACTGGGCCCAACGGTATTACATCAGGTGAAATTATTCTAGCAGAGGACAATGGCGCTTATATTACGAGAACTAATACCAATTTTATAATTCATGATGGGAATGGTCCTCATCCTCCAATACCCTTTTTTAGTGATCCAAATTATATTACAACTTCTGTTTTAAGAACAATTTACAACCCCTTGAGCCAAAGACTGTTTGTGAATTACGAAATGGTTGGACCAGTTAACTCAATAGACATGGTTGCCGTATACCAGTTCGCTAATAGCAATTTAACTTTAATTAATTCTCCGCTGACAATTCCCATGCCATATGGAGGCGGGGAATTATGTCAAGTTAATACTCATGATGAAATTTTTATTCTTGGCCCTGATCGAGTTTATAAATATGATTACGTTAATAATACATGTACATCATTTTTTATGGGGCGCTTTTATCACTATTCTAATACTTATGCTGAGGACAAAGTTTTAGCTAATGATCAAGTACAAAACTATGTTTATTATATAAATACAATTACACAGCAACAAAAGAAAATTCCATATGTGAGTTATTTATCAACAAACCTTTTTTGTTTTTTCCTATTTCAGGGAGACGACGTTTTCCTAATTGGCGGGTATGAAACATCAAATCTTGGGAATCAAATAATTCCATTATTAGGCGGTTCCGTAAATTTTATAACTAAATTAAATATCGGATCAGATTTTAATTTCAGGCAACTGACAGCTACGCAATCAATAAAGAATAATAATTACATTTTACCAATTGATAGTTCAAATACTAAAGTAAATGAAAAATCCAAGGTTGCAACCCCAGCATTAGATATGACCTTATCTCCAAATCCTGCAAAAGAAATACTGCAAATAAATTTAAAACAAAGCAATCAAAAATTAGGTTCGAGTTTTTCTATCGTAGTTACTGATAGTAAGGGAGCAAGTATAATCCGGAAAAATATCGTGCAGAAAACAGCAATTCTAAATATTTCGCAACTTAAAGCTGGTGTCTATTATGTAACTGCAATTAATAATAATGGAGAAACATCAACTAAATCGTTCTTAAAAGAATAAACTATTTGATTTGATACAACTAAAAAAGGCTATTCCGTAATTTTGGAATAGCCTTTTTATTTTTTTAAAAATTTATCAATCCCAGCCTTTTTTAGCAACGCCGTCAGCTACAGCCTTAAGTGCAGCAGCTTCGCCAAGCATGGTGGTCATTTTGTTTCCTTTGCCATCGTGGCCCTGCGCCATATAA
>Ga0068859_100008632_pt1 | contig 10296 bp, 5 predicted proteins | sample KBSSwiS22_FD_66585 | JGI IMG/M metagenome (GOLD analysis project Ga0068859, IMG submission 66585) | Switchgrass rhizosphere microbial communities from Kellogg Biological Station, Michigan, USA - KBS Switchgrass S2-2 | ecosystem: Host-associated > Plants > Roots > Rhizosphere > Soil ...
GTGTGAATCTTTTTGCCGTCGAAACTCGGGTACCAGACTTCTTCCGGTTCAGTTAAGTTGAGTTTGGAAAACAACTCATCATTCATGTGCGTCAGCTGTTTCGGCGGCGCGCCCGGCTTATCCAACCAGAATAGATCACCAATGCGTGTCGGCGTCGAAATCAGCAGGCCCAATTTCGAACCATCGGCAGTGGCGCGGAAACTAACCACGGCCTGATTGCCGGTGGTGACATCCGTACTCTTGCCCGTAGCGACATCAAATCGGCTGAGGTTGGCTTTGCCTTCCCTGCCCACCAACGCCACGATGCTCTTGCCGTCGGCTGACCACGTCGGCGGAAATCCACCGCCGCCTCTGGGTGCGGTGTTGTCGCCGCCCACGCCGCCGCCTAAATCAAAATCAAGATTAGCGGTAAGGTTTCTTGGCTTCGCATCGGGGGCCAGGTCCATCACCCAAAGGTCCGGCTGGGTGTAGGAATTTACCGGCTTATTCGTCGAAGCGTAGAACGCGACCTGTTTGCCATCAGGACTCATTGAGAAAGCACCAGTACCCATGTCGATCGAGGTGAGCTTCGCCGGTTGGCCGCCGCTGGCCGTGACCCAATAGATGTCAGTTTGCCCCAACTCGTAATAAGGCTCCTCGCGATGATCCGAAACGAAGTAAATCCGCGAACTGTCTTTGGCCCAGGTGCCGTTCCCATCTGAGTAACGTCCGCTGGTTAGTTGTTTTGGAGTTACTTTTTCGGCGCCGGTCCGCGGCGCGGTCACCACCCAGATGTGCGCAGGATGTTTGAAGTCGAGGTATCCTGAATCATTAGACCGGTAGACCGCGCGAGTAATCACCCGCACGTCGCTCTCGCGCTCGGGCGCTCGCGGAGATCCTGCGGGCGCCGGAGTTGGTGATGGCGCGCCCGGTGCGCCTGCTGCCGGCGCCGGCACCGGCAAAGTTTCCTTCTGTTTTGCCAATTCTTCCGGGGTGGCACTGTTACCAAACGCGATCATCTTGCCGTCCGGCGACCATTGCGGATTGCCGGCGCCCCGCGGCAACGTGGTGAATTGAAATGCTTCGCCACCCTCCATCGACAACATGAAGAGTTGCGGCGGCTCGACCCTTCCGCTTTGCTCCGGCGCGCGCACAAAACACAGGTACTTTCCGTCGGGCGACCAGCGCGGCTGCGAGTCTCTGGGACCAGCCGTCATCTGCCGCGAATCGCCCGTGCCCGTAGACACTGTCCAGATGGAGGTGTTATAGCCGTCCTTCTTCTCATTAACGGTCACGCGCAAAAACGCGATGCGTGATCCATCCGGCGAAACCTGCGGATCGGCGATCCAGACAAAATTGAATAGATCCTTTTCAGTAATGTTTCGCTTTTGAGCGAAAGTCGGACCGGCGAGTACAGTGATCGCTACGAATACGAGCAACAGACGAGATTTCATTTGAGTTTCCTTTCGGAAGCGGAATTGCGATGCGGCGATATTCTAATGTGAATTTGCCAAAGTGGAAACTGTGAGACGCGCATGGGACGCCGCTGGATAGATGCCCTTCAGCTTTTATTTCAGATCTGAGATCTCAGATCTGAGATTGATCAACGCGCATACAAATCAACAACACGCTCAATGGCCCGGCGACAGACGGCGCAAAAATAAGTTGTGCGCGAAAACATTATGCAATCGACCTGGGGCCGGTAGTAGCCCTTCGCCTCGTAATTGCAGCCTTCAAACGCACCAACCTTACCCACGTATTTTTCTTTCGCCATCATCGCGTCAACCATCCTGCGGTCTTCACGAAACAGCGCTTCCATCTCACTCTCAGGCCGATTCTCTTTTCGAATTTTCGCGCGACGCGCACCGTATTCACGCTCGTAGGCTTCGAACGCGTCCTTTTCCCAGGGCGTCGGCAGCGGCGTGTCGGCCGAGACGAGATCTTTCCACTTGAGTTTGTCTTTATCGAGTAGCGCCGTCGCGTTTGGTTCCCATGGCTCAACCCGTTCCGCCGGCGCCGGCGCGTAAGCTACCGGGGAGGTGTAGTACTCATCGGCCAGCGCTGCAAAATGATGTCCGAACTCGTGTACAAAAACGTAATTTGCAAAAGCGTTGTCCACCGCGACCGTGCTGTAGAGATTGAAGATGCCGCCGCCGCCATACGTGCGGCCGTTGGCCAGAATTTCGATGAATTCGTAAGGAGCAAACTGCGCGACTTTGCGCAGGCGCTGATTATCGAAGGCGAGAATATAGCGCTCTGATCCGAAAGCATCGTACGTCGAGATCGAGTCGCGATAGATCCCCGTGGACGGTCGCGAGATTCCGGATTGCAGCGCCGGTGGACAAAGCCCCCAAACGTTGAAATCCGAGCGATGCTCTTTAAAAGGGGAAGTAGAGAACAGGACTCCGATTAGACGTCGCGCGTCCGCCTGAAACTTTCCGATTTCGCGCGCAGTGTAGCCATCGCCCAGCAAAAGCAAATCAACCTTCGTTGCCGGGTCGCCCATTTTTTGAATTGGAATCAGCCGCGCCGGCGCGATCGATTTTGATCGATCGATGAAAATGTCTTTGGGGTCGATGCTTAACTTCCAGATTTCCACCCAGACGTTTTTCGCGTCGCGCTTCTTCAGGAAAATCTCGACGGCCGCCTCGGGCGCCGGAAAACGGAACGACTCGCTGAAACTTCGCTTGATTTTCTGCGCTTCGTCGGTGGTTTCCCACTCGCCGTAAACTGAGGCGAACCCGCGCGAGTACAGCACTCGCTGCGTTTTCTGATCGCGCACCTCGAAAAAATACTTTCCGAGATTGGTATCATCGGCTCCCTTATTCGGGTCGCCGGGCCACGGTAATGGCTCAATGACCGCGCGGTCAAAGCTGAATATTTCCTGCTTTGCATCACCAGTGTGAAAATAATCGACCCGCATAGTCTGCGGCGCCGCTTGGGCGCAAACCGAGAGCGCGAACAACCCAAGTACGGAAAATAATCTTCTCTTCATGCGGCGAATTGTATCAGACTGCCTGGATGCATGCCTCTGGCTTTTTCGGTACGCACGCCTCCGGCGTGCTCGCAACGGGCGTTGGCAACTGTGGCACAGACTTTAGTCTGTGAACTACCCGCTATCACAGAATAAATTCTGTGCCACTCATCCCGTTGAAGCACACCGGAGGTGTGCGTACCGGGCACGCCGGAGGCGTGCGTACCGGGCACGCCGGAGGCGTGCGTACCGATCGCTCCTTGTGATAGTCTCTGCCTACTCAAGAGCGGCTTTCTCAAACTAAAGTTCCTGGTTTATCCGGCAGACCCGACCTGCTACTGGCTGTAAATCACCATGACGTTGGATCAGTGTCTCAATCCGCTTTACGTTTATCGGAACCGCGAGCGGATGCTGCCATTTCTTAAGAAGCGCAGCTCTAATTTCATTCGGAACCGGCAGCTCAAGCAATTCAAAAACCGTCATCAGGGTGAGCGCTGTTTCATCATCGGCAACGGACCAAGCCTGACTGCCGGCGACCTTGACAACCTCAGATCTGAGACCACTTTCGCGTCGAACAAAATCTATCTCGCGTTTGATCAGACTGACTGGCGGCCTTCTTACTATGTGGTCGAAGATGACCACATGATTCGGCAACATCACCAAGCCATCCGGGAATTGAATGGCTTCGTGAAATTCGTCAGCGACGATTGGGGATCTTACTTTCGCGGCGATCCCAAAGTCGTCATGTATCCCCGGACACTGCTGGACCTGAACAGATTTCCGCGCTTCTCCGGCAACGCCAGCCGTTATGTCTTCTGCGGTTACATGGTGACGTACATCAGTCTGCAACTGGCTTACTTCATGGGATTCAATCGCGTCTATTTGCTGGGCGTCGATTTTGATTACACGCTGAGCCACAACGGTTCGGACACGATCGTTCACGCGGCCGCTCATCCCTCGGATCATTTCACACCCGAATATTTCGCGCCCGGCGAACAGCGTTACATTCCGCAACTCAGCCGCGCCCAGCGCGCCATGCTTTGTGCCCGCAGGTTCTACGAAGCCCAGGGGCGAAAAATCTGGAATGCCACCCGGGGCGGAAAGCTCGAAGTGTTTGAGCGCATCTCGCTGGAAGAGGCGCTCAAAGAGTAGATGGCCCCGCAACCCGTGAAAATTTTTATCGGCTCCGGCGAGCAGAGTCTGCTTGAACGAAAAGTCCTCATCTACTCGCTCCACAAACACACCGGCAGAGAGCTGGACATTTCCGTCTTTAACGGCACACACAACGCCATCGAGCGCGAGGACCAGGTTCCCATACTTGCGCCCTTGCCGCTTGCACTGAAGTATCGCAATCAGACCGAGTTCAGTCTCTACCGGTATCTGATTCCTGAACTCTGCTCGTTCCAGGGACGCGCGATCTACCTCGATTCGGACACGATTTGTCTGGCGGATGCTGGCGACCTCTTTGATCTTCCGTTGCGCGATTGCGATTTTCTGGCGAAACGAGAATATGCTGAGAGGGATGGCGGAAAGATGTGGGGGCTCAGTGTGATGGTCATCGATTGCGAGCGTTCGCGGTTTCCTTTGCCGGAGATTTTCAACGAAATCGATCAAGGCCTTTACACTTACCCCGAGTTCTCGCAAATGGGAAAGAACTTTCAGACGCGACGGCCCTACAAGATAGGTGAGCTCGATCCGTCCTGGAACTCATTTGATCGAGCGGACGCCGCCACGAAACTAATTCATTTCACGAACCTGTCTACTCAGCCCTGGAAATATTCCGGCCATCGTTTCGGGAAACTCTGGTTTTCCTATTTCAACGAAGCCCGCGAGCAGGGCTTTGTCAGCGATCACGATATCAACTTAACTATTCAGCGTGGTTATGCGCGAACGGATTTGCGCGAGGAAAATACCACGGCAAGAATAATCCGCAGATTACGCAGATTACGCAGATAGGAAAAAGAGTCAGAGAGCAATCCCCCGGCCAACTGACTATCAGGTCTTATCTGTGTAATCTGCGTAATCTGCGGATAAATTTCAGCGATCGCTGCTCGCCGGCTGCGCCGGTCCCAACACCCGATCAACTTCAGCTCTAACCGCATCGAACTCTTTCTTCAGAATCGCGTATCGCTCGATCGCGTCGCGTCCGATCTTTTGATCGATATTTGCGGTCATGCTCGCCAGATAGGTTATGTGCGCTTGCAGACCTGGCTTTCCGTAACGCACCGGCTCAGTCAAAAGCTTAGCGGCCAGCACGGAAAGCTTGGTCGACATTTCGCTGTCGGCAGTCGCCGCATTGCGCAGTTTTGTCTGAGCATCGCGGACCCGCGTGACCAACTGATTGACGCCGGTAACCAGTTCGCGCATGCGCATGTTGTGCTCAAACTGTTCCTGCAAATCAGCGAAGCTAACACCATCCTCAGCCACGCGCGGATCAATCAGCACGTTGAAGCCTTCGGTTAGCAACGTGCTGCCAATCTTCAGGCGCGCCTGATAACGTCCCGGCGGAACAATCACGCCTTCCTTATTTCTTACGTCCCAAACCACGCGATTAAGCCCGGCGGTTTTCGTCACTCGCGGAGGCGGTGGTCCCAATCTTCGACCCGCCGGTGCGTCCGCGTCGTCGGGCTGTGACTCGGGTCCGGCCCCACCGACTCCCGGCATTCCGCCGCCGCCCGCTCCTCGTCCGCCGCGGCCCGGGGGCGTCTCGCTGTTATAGGAATTGATCACGGTTCCTTTCTCGTCGAGGATTTCCAAAACCACGGCTTCCGCAACCGGGTTTGGGAGAAAGTATTCAACAGTCGGTCCAAGATTCGCTGGACTGGTGCGAGTTCGGAACCCATCTCGCGGTTTGAACAGACGAACGTCAGCGATTTTTTCCGTCGTCAACTGGTGCAGCGAGCTGATGTCGTCGATGATCCAGAACGAACGGCCCTGCGTCGAAACGATCAAGTCCTTTCGATGTACTTTGATATCCGTGATCGGAACATTCGGTAAGTTCAGTTGAAACGATTGCCAGTGGGCGCCGTTATCGAACGAAATAAACATGCCGAATTCGGTTCCTGCGTAGAGCAACCCTTCGCGGTCAGGATCTTCGCGCACCACGCGCGTGGGCCAATCTGCCGGAACTCCGTTCTTACCGTCGGTCAGGCGCGTCCAGGTCTTGCCATAATCGTTCGTGCGATAAATGTACGGTTGGTAATCACCGAGCAGCCAACGATAGACCGCAAAGTAGGCCGAGCCCTTCCGGTGCGGAGACGCATCGATGTACTGCACGCGCCCGCCTTCCGGCAAGTCTTTAGGTGTGACGTTCGTCCAGGTCTTGCCGTTATCACGGGTGACGTGAAACGGCCCATCGTTTGAACCCGTCCAAATTACGCCCTTCTCCAAAGGTGATTCGGCAATTGCATAAAGCGTTGAATAGAACTCTTCACCCGTCACGTCGCGCGTGATCGGTTCGCCACTGGCACCCTGACAGCAGGACGGGTTGGCAGTTAAATCCGGGGAAATTTTTTCCCAGGTCACGCCTTTGTCGCGCGTCCTATGCAGATACTGCGAACCGTAATAGAGCACTTCGGGATCGTGCGGCGACGTGGCCATAGGCGAGACGCGCTGAAAACGCAGGATCAAATCCGTAGCGGGATTGCCATACAAGGACTGAGCTCCGACCCAGAAGCTTTTCTCCTGCCCCACCTTCAGATTCATCACGCCGTATTGCCCCTTGCACGATCCGTAAACGATGTTCGGATCTTTCGGATGAGGCATGATGGGCCCGGTCTCACAGCCGGGGCCCGGGCGCCAGTCTTCGCGTCCCTGGGCATCGGGCTGGCTGGACATGATCACAGTCGTATTGTCCTGCTGGGCCCCGTACAGCTTGTAAGGGAATTGATTGTCGACCCAGACGCCATAAATTTCAGCGGTCGGCTGGTTCATCTGCGAAGACCAGGTGCGCCCGCCGTCGAACGAAACATTAGCGCCACCATCGTTTGACTGAATCATTGTGTTTCCGTCTTTCGGACTGATCCAGATGTCGTGATGGTCGCCGTGCGGCGCGCGAAAGGAAGAAAATGTTTTGCCTCCGTCGGAGGATTTGAAAAACCCTTCGGCGCCGGTGTAGACGACATCGGCATTCGTCGGGTCAGCGCCGAGAGTTGCGTAATAAAAAGGCCGTTGGATCATCGCTGAGGCGATTTGGTTCGGCTGAGATTTCATGGCCGTCCACGTCTGGCCGGCATCGTCTGAGCGATAGAGCCCACCCCCGGGCTTTGCTTCAACCAAAGCATAGATGCGATCAGGCTTCGCTGCCGTCACCGCCAGGTTTGCTTTGCCAATCAACTCCGTGGGAAGACCGTTGCTGATTTTTGTGAAATGCTCGCCACCGTCAGCACTCTTGTAAAAACCACCTTCGCGCGATCCGCTGATAATCGTCCAGGGCTTGCGCTCGAGGCGCGACATCCACGCGTAGACGACCTCAGGATTGCCAGGCTGCAGTTCGAGATCCATGGCGCCGGCTTGATCCGAAACGAAGAGAACTTTGCGCCAGGTTTGGCCGCCATCAGTTGTTTTGAACACACCGCGTTCAGTATTGGCTTTGAAAACATCGCCGGTGGCTGCGACCCAAACAATGTTCGGGTTCGTGGGATGAATACGCACCGCCCCAATTTGGCCCACATCGTACAGGCCGAGGAACTTCCAGGTCTGTCCACCGTCCGAGGACTTGTACACCCCGCGACCAGTAGAGACATTGCTGCGCACTCCATCCGAGCCGGTGCCAAGATAAATCACATTTGGATCGGAATCAGCGACCGCCACCGAGCCGGTTGAACCCAGGGGAATTTTGCCATCCGTAATCGGAACCCAGGTCGCGCCCCCGTCGGTCGTCCGGAACAATCCGCCGCTGGCAACGCCCATATAGAAAGTTTTGGGCTGCGAAGGCACTCCGGTCACCGTCGTCACGCGCCCGCCGCGCGACGGCCCAACCAGCCGATAGCGAAGTCCATTGAAAACGGACGGATCGACGTTAGCCAACATCGCCTGGCGCGACTGTGCATAGGTAGAGGTGATGGTAACGACTAGAGCAAGAATGGAAAGCAGGCGGTGTCGAATCATGTTTACTCCTAAGACCGGAAGCATTTTCAAAGAAGCTGCGAAGCAGCGATCAGAGTTAAGATCCATCCGCAGATTACGCAGATAGCAGGAACAATTCAGAAAGGAATCCCCCCAGGTAACTGACCATGAGACTTATCGTTGTAATCTGCGTAATCTGCGTAATCTGCGTAATCTGCGGATGAATCTTAAGTGAATCATCATTGCACAACCATAAACTTAAGCACGTACGCCTGCAGCATGACGAGCACACCAACCAGGGCGGCCAGCACCAAACTATGAAAGAAAACGTAGCGCAGAATATCGCCTTCGTGTCCGTACCAGCGCGTGGCGGTACTGGCGACTACGATCGATTGCGCGTCGATCATCTTGCCCATGACGCCGCCGGAACTGTTCGCGGCGCCCATCAGAATCGGACTAAGGCCTAACTGGGTCGCGGTGATTTTTTGCAGACTTCCAAACAGAACGTTTGACGAAGTGTCCGATCCCGTCAGCGCTACCCCCAACCAGCCCAGCATCGTACCAAAGAATGGATAAAACCAACCCGTCTTCGCAAAAGCAAGGCCCAGGGTCGCATCCATACCTGAGTAGCGCGTCGTAAAACCGAGCGCCATCATCACCGCGATCGTCAGCAGCGAGTTGCGCACGAGCTTCAGCGTCTTCCAGTAAACGCGCAAAAGACCGCGAGGCGAGTACCCCATGGCAAAGCCGGCAATAATTGAAGCCAGAAAGATACCGCTGCCTGACGCCGACAAGAAGTTGAAATTGAAGATTGCGGTTTCAGCGGTCGGTTGGGCGACGACCGGTGGCACGCGAAACACGAGTCTATTCAAACCGTAGATCGGAATCTTTGGAAACGCGATCCCGTCGAGGAATGCCTTTGTCTGCGGCAAACCCCAGACAAATACAATCACGCTGAGGATGATCCAGGGCATCCAGGGACGAAGCCTGTCAGAAGACCGACCGTTAGGGAGGGCAGGTTGGGCTGCCGGATCCGTTTCACCTTCGACGGGCTTTTCATCATTGCTTGCCCTCCCTGACCGCCCCACCCCAGCCGGGCTGCCCGGCTGGGGACCCCGGGGTCGGGCTTCTGACACGCGCCATATTTTTTTTGGTTGCCAGAACTTTAGGAAGAGCGCCAACGTCCCAATCGAAACGAACGCCGCCACAACATCGACCAGCCAGGGTCCATGAAAATTCGAAACCAAAAATTGCGGGACCGCGAACGCAATGCCGGCCACCAGAATCGCCGGCCAAATCTCCAGCATCCCGCGAAAACCGGCGAATGCCCAGATCAACCAGAACGGCACCAATAACGAAAAGAACGGAAGCTGGCGTCCGACCATCGCACTCAATGCTTTCAGATCCAGGCCGGTTACACCCTGGAGGCCGATTAACGGTGCGCCCAGAGCACCAAACGCGACCGGCGCGGTGTTGGCGATCAGCGAAAGTCCCGATGCGGCCAGTGGCGTGAAGCCCAAACCAATCAGGATGGCCCCGGTTACCGCGACCGGCGTTCCGAAGCCGCAGGCGCCTTCGATGAACGCGCCAAAGCTAAAAGCAACCAGCAGCAGCTGCAACCTGGCATCTTCAGTCAGGCCGGTGATGCTGTGTCTTAACTTTTCGAACAAGCCGCATTCGTTCGTTAGCTGATAAAGAAAGATGACGTTGAGCACGATCCATCCGATGGGGAAAAGACCGTACGCCGCGCCGTAAACAGCGCTGGCCAGAGTCATCCCGACCGGCATGCGAAATACCGTGAGGGCCACCAGCAGCGATGCGGCCAGGCCCATCAACGCCGCATAGTGCGCTCTGACGCGGAACACACCGAGGCTTCCGAGCAGCACCACGATCGGAAGGGCTGCAAACGCAGTTGATAAGAAAGCGTTGCCGAGCGGATCGTAAACTTGGGACCAGTTCATTAGAGAGGGCGTTATTTATCACGACGCGACAAATCCGCCAAACGAATTTTCATTCTTGGTAGCCGTTTGGTTTGAAATTCTCTGCGCCACCTCAGCGTTCTCTGCGCCTCGGCGGTGAATGTATTTCAGTTGAGTACGCAATCAACGGAAAGATAATTAAAGAATGGGACGTGTAAGGTTGTGCAAATCTCGAAGTGACTGGCTCTGCCACTCCGATGCGCGGCAAGTCTCAGACTTGCCGGAGCCGATCTCCTTCCTGCCCCGGGTCTCTGACCCCATTTTTCTGCGGTCATAGACCGCCAGTTTTCTAATAAA
>Ga0068859_100008633_pt1 | contig 10295 bp, 8 predicted proteins | sample KBSSwiS22_FD_66585 | JGI IMG/M metagenome (GOLD analysis project Ga0068859, IMG submission 66585) | Switchgrass rhizosphere microbial communities from Kellogg Biological Station, Michigan, USA - KBS Switchgrass S2-2 | ecosystem: Host-associated > Plants > Roots > Rhizosphere > Soil ...
TATCCGTTAACGAACATCATCGTTACAAAAAGAAGGGCACCAGTTTTTTCATAAAAAAGGAAACTTTTATAACAAATGAGCTGTTGCGCAAAATCTAAAAATTTTCCTTCGCCGTTCTCACCTGGTAATTTTTTAATTTTTCGAAACAAGAAAAAATTAAAACAAAAGTTATAACTGAGAAGGAAAATTCCCTGACCTGGAAAGTCAGGAAAATCCGAATTAAAAGTATAGTATTTGTTGGTAAAAATAGTTTATGGAAGGCCTTCCTCTCTTTTGAAAACATAAGAGGTATTCAAAATATATTCATAAAACCGGGCCAGGGTACTGGACACAATAAAGGCATAGGAAGGCCTGTATAACTTTTTATATTTGGCCAGCGTGTCGCCACCCAGGCCGGTAATTCTGTGTATTAATTTAGAGTTAAAGCGGTAATCTACATAACGATCCTGCTCATCTTCAACCACCCTTTGTTGAAAAGCGAGATTTTGTTTGTTTTTTCTGAAATGGAACATATTAATAAGCTCATCAAGATCTAATCCGGCAGGCTCGCCCGGAGAAGAGGTAGAACGAAGCGTTGGATTTTGAAGATTGAAAATTTTCGCATAATCCATCCTGTTTTGCATGGAGTCACGGCGATAATTGTCTGCAAAAACAGTAACTCCCTGCAGCAATTTATATTTGCTCCTGATTCTTATTCTCAGGGAGATGTCAAAGCCTGTATAATTAGCGATCGTTTTTACAGGAAATTTTACCGTTGATTTTCCCCCATAAAAAAAACTCAGGGAATCATTTTGTGTAACATTAATGTGATAAGCCCCCAGCGAATCTGTCGTTGTGAGAACACCCGATGTGCTGGCAACATTAACGCCCGGTACTACATATAATTTAGAGGAATCATATACAGTTCCCGAAATTATAATCTGCCCGGTAACTTTTGCAATATAAAGTGCCTGGAATGATGAAATCAGGAGAAAATTTTTTAGTAGCTTTTTTTTCAAAATTGATAAAATGGGTAATATTACGCCATTCATTTTAGGAAAATACAGGGCGCTTCTTTTTTAACGCTGATTTTGGATTATAGTTGGTAACCTTATAAGAAATTTGGGTGGGGAAAACGGCAAAAAAAATTAAATTTTATCCAATAATTTTTCAATTTGTTTTGGATAATAATTATGCTCAAGGGCGTGTATCTTTTGAGCAAGGCTCTCTACGGTCTCATTTTCATTAACCCGGCATGCCCTTTGAAAAATTATTTCTCCGTGGTCATATTTGTCATCTACATGATGAATGGTGATTCCACTTTCTTTTTCTTTTGCCAGGAGAACAGCAGCGTGTACCGCATTCCCATACATGCCTTTCCCTCCATAAGAAGGTAATAATGCCGGATGCACGTTTACAATTTTGCCCTGGTATGCATTTATTAGCATCGATGGAATCTTCCATAAAAACCCTGCAAGTACAATAAAATCGATATGATGGCCCTTCAGGTCTTTAAGATACCCGGAATCATTGAACAATTTTTTCTCGATCATCAAAACCGGGATGTTTTCATTTGCTGCAATTTTTAATACTCCGGCGTCGGGTTTGTTGCAAACGATCAGGCCAACCTTTGCCCGTGTTGAATTTTTAAAATGGTCAATTATTTTTTGTGCATTGCTTCCGGCCCCTGAGGCAAATATTGCAATATGTTTTATTGGTTGTTTCATATTCATTTCCCGAAACTTTTTTGATTGGCAAGTGACCCTTGATTTTTTTATAATTCCAAGTCTTTTAAAATTTTTACTCCCAGCAAAAATGAAACATCCCCCGCAGTAACCAACTATCAGAATGATTACCTGGTACCTAAAAATTAAAACTATTATTTTTGATGTCCACCGAAATATTCCATATATCTAACCGGAGCCAATCAAAACTTTTTTACTGAGCCAGGCAGTGGTAATTCCGGTAATTGCAAAATGCGTGCAATTAAAAGAAGCTCTCTATTCTTTGCTTTCCAATGTTGTTTCAGCCTGATTAGCATCTGCCAAAGATGCATTTTTTGTTATTAAAATTATTTATGTATTTTCAAAATTCTGCTCCCATCATTTTATTGATGGTATTGAATGAATCAAAAATGCCAGGTATAAAAAAGCTCTGAAATGCAGGCTGGGCAAGGGTAAAAAAAAGTTAAAAATGTTAACACATTGTCAACATACTGCCTTATTTTTGCCGTATTAAGAAATTTTCCATTATCAAGACACGTAATAAGTGTATGAATCAACTCACCAGGCTTTTTACCGGAACTATTACATTCCTTTTTTTTCTTGCTTTAATTTGTTCTCCGGAATTTTTGTTCGCAGCAGATGGTGAAACTTTGTTTAAAGCCAACTGCGCAAGTTGCCATAAACCATTGGAAAGTTATGTAGGTCCCGCGCTAAAAGGTGCAAGAGAAAGGGAACCATCGAAAGACTGGGTATATAAATGGATACCTAATACGGCCTCCATGGTCCTTTCTGATCCTTATGCCATAAAGATGAAAGCAGAATTTGGCAACGTGGTGATGACCTCATTTGATTTAAAAAAAGAGGAGATTGATGCTATTCTTGACTGGGCAGATAAGTACGAAAAGCCCGGGGGGACTCCTGAAAGCCCTGTGGGGCAAGGTACTGGTGAAACGGACAATTCAATCTTATACGGCCTGCTTACTTTAATTTTAGCGATTATAGGTTTAACCCTTGTACAGGTAAATAGTAATCTTAAGAAACTCACTGATGAAAAGGAAGGCATAAAATCTCCCGCACCTGTTCCGTTTTATCGCAATAAAGCCTATTTATTATTGGGAGTAATTGTTTTGTTTTTATTTGGGGGCTATTTTCTTGTGGAAGGAGCAATGGGTTTAGGCCGTCAGCAAGGCTATCAACCAGTGCAACCCATCTATTTTTCTCATAAAGTACATTCAGGTGATAACCAGATAAGCTGCCTGTATTGCCATGGCAGCGCCCAGGATAGTAAGCACTCAGGTATTCCATCGGTGAATGTTTGCATGAATTGTCACATGGCGGTGAAAGATTACGCTGGCAAACCGCTTACTCATGAAGACGGGTCCTCTGTAAATCCCAATGCAGAAATTGAAAAGCTATATCAGTATGCCGGCTGGAATCCTGCCAGCAAAACTTACGACAAGGGTGGTAAGCCAATTGAATGGGTAAAGATTCATAACCTGCCCGACCTGGCTTATTTCAATCATTCCCAACACGTAAAAGTTGGCCGTGTTCAATGTCAAACCTGTCATGGTGAAATTCAGAAAATGGACGAGGTTAAACAATTTGCCGACTTGAGCATGGGATGGTGTGTCAATTGCCATCGTACAACAAACGTTCAGTTTAATGATGACAAGGGGCATGGCAACAAATTTTATAATATTTACGAAAAATTTCATGACGATATAAAGAATCATAAATACGATAGTGTCACGGTTGAAAAAATTGGTGGAACCGAATGCCAGAAGTGTCATTATTAATGAGCTAATTAGCTCATTAGCCAAATTAGCTAATGCGCTGCCTGGAAAGCTGGATAATGGATAAGAATGGATAAGAACGATCCGAATTGATAAAGTGATGTACAGTGTATTACCTGGAATTTAAAAAATTGGCTAATTAGCTAATTGGCTAATCAGCACATTAAATTGTTATGGAAAAAAAGTATTGGCAAAATTTTGAAGAGCTACATCAAAGCGAAGCAGAAAGGAAGGCATTAAAAAATGAATTCAAAGAAGAACTTCCGTTTGAAGAGCTGGCTGACGAAAGTATGTTTAATGCCAAAACACCCCGTAGAGACTTCCTTAAGTACATGGGATTCAGCACAGCCGCCGCTGCCCTTGCTGCAAGCTGCGAAATGCCGGTTCGTAAAAGCATTCCCTTTCTACATAAGCCCGACGATATCATTCCGGGAGTTTCAAATTATTATGCATCTACCTATATAAATGACGGGGATGTTGTACCTGTTGTTGTAAAACAAAGAGAAGGCAGGCCCATTAAAATAGAGGGAAATGATCTTTCCTCGCTTACAGATGGTGGAACCAGTGCTCAATGCCAGTCTTCTGTTTTGGATCTTTATGATACAAGCCGTCTTCGATATCCTCAGGCTGCGGGAAAAGAGGCAACCTTTGAAGTAATTGATAGAATGATTGCCGCGGATATGGCAGCAAACGTCGGAAAGCCTTTTGTATTATTGACTTCGTCTATTACCTCCCCCACCACGAGGCAAATTATTTCGGAATTTCTTGCAAAATATCCCGGAAGCCGCCACGTGCAGTATGATGCTGTTTCTTACAGTGGGCTGATAATGGCAAACCAGGCCTCCTATGGAAAAACAGCAATACCCGCCTATCATTTTGAAAATGCGAAAGTGATCGTAAGCCTGGGGGCAGATTTTTTAGCAACCTGGCTGAGCCCTGTTGTTTTTGCTAAGCAATATGCCGAAAACAGGAGGATACAGGAAGAAAAGCCGGCCATGAGCAGGCATATTCAGTTTGAAAGTCATTACAGTATAAGTGGCGCCAACGCCGATGACCGTTACCTGCATAAACCCTCAGAAACAGGGGCCATAGCGCTGGCTTTATTGGGAGCTTTAGGCGGTGGCACTTCCTCCAACCTTACCGGTAAAGTGGCAGAAGGAGTAAAAAAGGCTGCGGCAGATCTTTCTGCAAATAAAGGGAGCGGCCTTGTTATATGCGGAAGCAACGATCCGAATATTCAGACAATCGTAAATGCAATAAATGAAGCTATAGGAGCAGTCGGCAAAACTATTGACTGGAACACCCCGGTTTACTACCGGCAGGGGCTGGACGCAGAAATGGTTACCCTCACCGAAGATATGAATGCCGGAAAAATTGGGGCATTGATGGTATATGGGGCCAATCCTGCTTATAGTTTTTTTGCTTCGGATAAATTTATTACGGGAATAAAAAAATGCCCGCTAACCATTTCGTTCAGTGAAAAAAAGGATGAAACCACGGAGTTTTGCAAATATATAATTCCTTCGCATCACTGGCTTGAATGCTGGGGTGATGCGGAGCCCCAGGCAGGTTACCTGAGCGTGATTCAGCCTCTTATTCATCCTTTATTTAAAACACGCCAGTTTGAAACTTCTCTTTTGAAGTTAAGCGGCAATCCAAATGAATATGAAGCCTACTTCAGGAATTACTGGATCACAAAATTGGGAGGGCTTGCAAATTTCGAAAAATTCCTGCAGGATGGTGTGCTTGAAAATGCATCAATAACAACTCCTGAAACTCCGGCTTCAACGGACTCTCTTCCCACAAAAAAATCAAAGCCGGTACCCGTGGTGGTTGCAAAGAGCGGGGTTACTTTCAATGGAAATATTGCTGATGCTGCATCAAAGATTAATAATCTAAAAGGGGGAGATATTGAAATGGTACTGTATGAGAAAGTTTCATTAGGAACGGGTAGCCGTGCTAATAATGCCTGGCTGCAGGAAGTGAGCGACCCGATTTCAAAAGCAACCTGGGATAATTATGCCATGATATCTCCCCAAATGGGAAAATCATTATTTGAAATAGATATTCACAATAAGCGGGATTCTGATAAGTATGAAGTGCGCGTTCAAAAACCTGTAATTAAAATTACGGCAAATGGTAAAACAATAGAACTTCCCATACTTATCATTCCCGGAACCCACCCTAATGTAATTGCGATGGCTGTGGGTTATGGCAGGCAAAGCAGCAATAAAGACCGGACAGCAGAATTCATAGGACCTGCAGCAAATGGGGTTGGCATAAATGTATATCCTCTTGCCGCTTACAATGGAACAACGGTTACTTATTCCGGCCCGGTAACGATCGAAAAAACCGGAAACACATTTCCTATAGCACAAACACAGGTGCACAATATCACTGAAGGAAGGCCGGTAGTAAAAGAAACGACCCTGGCAAGTTTTATCTCTAAACCCGGTGAAGTAAACGATGAGGCCAATGAGGAAGCAAAGAAGTACGGGGAAAATTTTGTGAGAGATGCAACCTTATATAAACCCTTCGACCAGCCTGGAATTAAATGGGGAATGAGCATTGATCTTAATACCTGCATTGGTTGTTCTGCCTGTACGGTAGCTTGTGTGGCAGAGAATAATATTTCAACAGTTGGCAAGCATGAAGTATCATTGTTTCATGATATGCAATGGCTTCGTATTGACCGGTATTTTACCGGTGATCCGCAAAACCCGGATATTGTTTTTCAACCCATGCTTTGTCAGCATTGTGATAATGCGCCCTGTGAAAACGTATGCCCGGTATCTGCAACCAATCATAGCATGGAAGGTCTTAACATGATGATATATAACCGGTGTATTGGCACAAAATATTGTGCAAATAACTGTCCTTATAAAGTGCGTCGTTTTAACTGGGCCGACTATAATGGAGCCGATGCTTTTCCTGATAACCAGCGGGGAATTATTTCTGACGCAACTTCAGAATTAAATGAAGACTTAACCAGGATGGTATTAAATCCGGATGTGACCGTTCGTTCAAGAGGGGTGATGGAAAAATGCACTTTTTGTGTACAACGGCTGCAGGAAGGAAAACTCAATGCCAAAAAGGAGGATCGTCCACTTAAAGATTTAGAAGTGAAAACGGCATGCATGCAGGCATGTCCTACCCATGCAATTATGTTTGGCAATGTTAATGATAAAGACAGCAAAATTTCCCAATTTAGAATGCGCGAGCAGAAGGAGCGTAAATACTATGTACTTGAAGAGTTACATGTGCTCAGCAATGTAAATTATCTTGTAAAGGTGAGAAATACTGACAGGGCTGTGGGAAACTTACATTTGGAAGAAGAGGGTTAAGACAAGAGAACATGTATTTAAAGAACAATATTCAATCTGTAGCTAAAAGCTAAATAGCATATGTCATTATTAAAATACGAATCGCAATTGAGGGAGTCTTTGGTAGACGGGGATAAAAATTATCACCAGGTTACTGAAGATATTATAAGCCCCATCGAGACTATGCCTGGGAAACTTTGGTGGATTGGCTTTTCTATTGCCATTTGTCTGTTGCTTTTTGGAGTCTATTCTGTATACAGGGAAGTTGCATACGGCATTGGCCAGTGGAATATCAATCACACAATTGGCTGGGGATGGGATATTACCAATTTTGTATGGTGGATCGGTATTGGTCATGCGGGAACGCTGATTTCCGCAATTCTGTTGCTGTTCAGGCAAGGCTGGAGAACCGGCGTAAACAGGGCCGCAGAAGCAATGACGATTTTTGCAGTTATGTGCGCTGCGCAATTCCCCTTATGGCATATGGGACGGGTATGGGATTGTTTTTACGTATTCCCTTATCCAAACTCCCGCGGCCCTCTTTGGCCTAACTTTAATTCGGCTTTGTTGTGGGATGTGTTTGCGGTATCCACTTATTTCACAGTTTCATTATTATTCTGGTACACGGGTTTATTGCCTGACCTGGCTACGGTACGGGACAGGGCCAGAACCAAATTCAGGAAAATGTTTTATGGCCTGGCATCATTTGGATGGAGCGGAAGTACCAAACACTGGCAACGTCATGAAAGCCTCGCATTGGTGCTGGCCGGGCTGAGTACTCCACTTGTATTATCTGTTCATACAATAGTTTCTTTTGACTTTGCAACGTCGGTGGTGCCTGGCTGGCACACTACTATTTTCCCGCCCTACTTTGTTGCCGGAGCGATTTTTTCGGGTTTTGCAATGGTGCAAAGTCTGCTTATTATAACCCGCAAGGTTTTGCAACTGGAAGATTATATAACAGTTGGTCACATTGAAGCAATGAATAAAGTTATTGTACTTACCGGTTCTATTGTGGGCTGTGCCTACCTTACCGAATTATTTATTGCATGGTATGGGCAAAATCAATATGAATGGTGGGCTTTTCGCCAGAACCGGGTGAACATTTTCAGTCCTTATGGCTGGGCGTACTATGGCATGATGTTTTGCAATGTGGTGTCGCCGCAGATGTTTTGGTCAAGAAAATTGCGTAGGAATATAACTTTCACCTTCTTTATGTCGGTCTTGATCAATGTGGGGATGTGGTTCGAGCGGTTTGTGATTATTGTTACTTCCGTTTACCGGGATTTTCTTCCTTCCTCATGGAGTACATATTATAGCCCAAGTATTTGGGAAGTTGGTTTTTACCTGGGGACATTCGGGCTTTTCTTTACCTGCTATTTCCTGTTTGCAAAATATTTCCCGGTAATTGCTGTTGCAGAAATTAAGGCAATTTTAAAGACCAGTGGCGAGAATTATAAAGTGAAAATGACTGAAACAGAGAAACTGGACGCTGAGAAATTTTATTTAGAAGAAGTAGCCCATGCACATTAAGGAGGGAATACTTAAAAGTTAATAGAATGGGGAGTGAATTCATAACAATACTTTAAAAAAAATCCTTTGAGGAAGGGTTGGGAGGCCTTTTATATGAGAAAAAAATTTGTTGTAGGCTGCTTTGATGATGAAAAGGTTTTATTTCCTGCCGTTAAAAATGTCAGGAGAGCGGGATATAAGATTCATGATGTATACACACCATTTCCTGTTCATGGTCTTGATCATGCACTGGGATTAAGGGAAACCAGCCTGCATACGATGGGATTTATATATGGAATTACAGGAACAACCATTGCAGTTGCCGGTATGGGCTGGATTTTTACAACAGACTGGCCATTGAACATTGGAGGCAAACCACACTTTGCACTTCCTGCTTTTATACCTATTGTGTTTGAGCTTACCGTATTAATGTCGGCTGTAGGAATGGTTATGACGTTTTGCTGGCTTTGCAAAATGATGCCCGGTGTTAAAAAACATCACTTTCATCCCAGGGCAACAGATGACCTTTTTGTTATGGTTATTGAATGCACAGCAAAAACCAACGAAACGGAAGTACAGAGTTTTTTGCAAAATAACGGGGCTGTTGAAATTGATGTCCAGGAAGCCGAAGATGGCTGGTGGTTTGGGCGTTATGATAAAGAGCAAAAATTATACAGGACTGAAGAAGTAGGGTACTAGCATAGAACCTGATTTAAAACGGGGATTTGTTCATTTGAGAAAATATGAAAAAAATAAAAATTATTGTAGCCGTTATGTTGGTAGCGATAGTGGCAACAGTTTTTGAAAGCTGTGACGGCAAACGTGAGCCGGGCAAAATATACATGCCTGATATGACCTATAGCCGGGCCTATGAAGCATATGCAGCCAATGATTTAAAGAAGGAAAATATTAATTACGTCCCATACCCTGTTGCAGGGACGATTAGAAGGGGCGATTTATTTCCTTACACATTACCCAACGACTCTAATGGATATAAAATGAGCGCGGAAGTAAAGGATCCGTTGCCACCTCTTGACACTATTCAGTTGGGTGAAGCACAAAGGTTGTATAATATCAATTGCGCTATATGTCATGGTGCTAACCTGGATGCACAGGGGCCGCTTTCAAGCGGCGGAAAAATACCTGCTGTGGCCAATCTTACATTGGCACAGTATGTGAAAATGCCCGAAGGCACTATGTTCCACTCTATAACTTATGGCAAAAATAATATGGGAAGCTATGCATCGCAGTTGAGCCGTATGCAAAGATGGATGGTAGTACAATATGTGAAATCAAAACAAGTAAAAACAAGCTCCCCTGCAGATTCTGCAAAAACCGGAAACGGTGTAGCGACAGATTCCGCAGCGGCAAAAAAATAAATTTTAATTTTTAAAATATTTTTTTAATGAACAATCAGTATGTAACACCGGCAGGATATAAAAAAATAACTGGCGGACTTATGATTGCAGGCTTACTTACATTGATTTTTGGCGTATTTCTCTTAAACCCGGGTGCAGGCTCACAGGGTGAAAATCTAAATAGTACCAGGTTTTGGGCAGTGCTTTTGCAGAATAGTTTTTTTTGGTTGCTGCTGGTTAATACGAGTATGTTTTTTATTGGCATCTCAACATTAGCAATGGGTAGCTGGCAGGTGGCTTTTCGTCGTGTATCGGAAGCCATTTCATCCCTGGTACCCATAATGGGAATTCTCACATTAATTGTTATACTGAGTATTGTATATGGTCACCGTACGGACATTTATCCCTGGCTTGATAAGGAAATGGTAGCACATGACGAAATATTGAAAGGGAAATCAGGATTTTTAAACCCAACGGTTTATACCATAGCTTCTGTTTTATGCATTGGTCTTTGGGCATATGCCGGGAAAAAATTAAGAGACCTTAGCATGGAGAGTGAAAAAATGGGGACGATGGATTACGAAACCGGGAGAAGCTGGATGAATA
>Ga0068859_100008634_pt1 | contig 10295 bp, 7 predicted proteins | sample KBSSwiS22_FD_66585 | JGI IMG/M metagenome (GOLD analysis project Ga0068859, IMG submission 66585) | Switchgrass rhizosphere microbial communities from Kellogg Biological Station, Michigan, USA - KBS Switchgrass S2-2 | ecosystem: Host-associated > Plants > Roots > Rhizosphere > Soil ...
GCGCTCGACGGTCGATCTGGTCTACGGCTTCGACTCCGAGCGCTATCGGGGCAGCCAGGCGATGTTCAACGACCCGTTCGTCCGTCAGGCCGGCGGCGGCGCGTTCGAGACGCGGGTCACGCCGCGCCTGCTCTTCAGCGGACGGGGACGCTACATCTCGACCGTGCGCCCCGAGGAAGCGGTGGATGAGACCGGCCTCGTCGCCGAACGCCGGCGCACGACGGCCTATTCCGGCGACGCGGGCTTCGACCGCGACCTGACCGAACGCCTACGCTGGCACGGCGGCTACGCGATCACCGCCGAGGATTTCGGCAAGCCCGCCGAGACCCGCCCCAGCGCACGGAGCACGATGCAGTCGGTCTCCACCGACGTGGGCTTCCGCGTGGCGCCGCGCACGATGCTGGCCGCCGTCTACACCGGCCGGCTGGTGCAGGGCGACGACATCCGCACCCGCGCCACGGCCCACGGCGAATTCGTGGCGCACGTCGTGGCCGCGCGACTCACCCGGACGCTGACACCGTCGCTCACGGCGGTCCTGCTGGCGGGAACGCGCTACTCGCAAGGGCCGCCCGACCTGCTTCCACGGGAAGGGCCGGCACCGCTCGAAACGAAGTTCGCGCCAGAGGTGCTGGGGTCGCTCACCTACCGGAACCGGGGAAACCGGATCGGCGGAACCTACACGCGCAGCCAGTTCATGGGGTTTGGCGCCGCGGGGTTCATCGACACCGAATCGCTGGAACTGCGCGCCGCCACGCAGATCGGCCCGCGGCTCCAGCTGTCGACGCGCCCGGCCGCCTTTCGCAACACGCTCGCCGACGTGCACGCCCGCTCCTATCGCGCCGACGTGGCCGCGGGGGTGCGCCTGACCAGTTTTCTGCGGCTGGACGCTTCGTATCTGTACCGCCACCAGGACCGGACGCTGACGCTCGCCGACACGGCGTCGCCGGGGCCGCCGAAGCCGCGCACCCGGCGCACCGTCTTCGTCGGCCTCACCCTGTCGCACGCGATGCGCCTGGACGACCACCAGTAACCACCACCCGATCGAGCAAGGACAACCAACATGAAGATTCGACACCTCGCCGCGCTCGCCCTCCTGCTGGCCTCGCCCATCGCGGCCGTCGCGCAGCAGGCCGAGCAGGGGTCATACCAGATTGCCGCCGGGGACGTGCTCGACATCGTGGTCTGGCGCAACAAGGACCTGACGATGCCAGTGGTGGTGAGGCCCGACGGCTTCATCTCGTTTCCGATCGTCAACGAAGTACGTGCGGCCGGCCTGACGCCGGGGGTGCTGTCGAAGAAGCTCGAAACCGGTCTGGCCGCGTCGGTGACCTCGCCGACCGTCACCGTCATGGTGAGCAAGATCGCCGGCTTCCGCGTCTCGGTTCTCGGCAAAGTGCGGCAGCCCGGACGCTACGAAGTGGAGGCGTCGGCCACCGCGCTCGACGCGCTCGCGCTCGCCGGCGGTCCCAACGACTACGCCTCGGCCTCCGGCATGTACGTGCTGCGGCGGACCGCCGCCGGCACTTACGAAGAGCTCCCGATCAAGTACTCGTCGAGCGTCAGCGGCGGCAAGGGCAACACCAACGTGGCGGTGAAAGCCGGCGACATCGTCGTCGTGCCCTGATGAAGGCGTTCCTGCTCGCGGCCGGTGAAGGGCGGCGGCTGCGGCCGCTCACCGACACGGTGCCGAAGTGCCTGGTGCCGATCGGCGGCACGCCACTGCTCGCGATCTGGCTCACCGCGCTCGAGCGGGGCGGCGTCACCGACGTGCTCGTGAACTTGCACTATGCGCACGAGCGCGTCCGTGAGTTCCTGGATGACTGGCGCTCCTCGTTACGCGTCCACACCGCCTACGAACCGGCGCTCCTCGGCAGCGCCGGCACGGTGCTCACCAATCGGGGCTTCGTGCACGACGAAGACAGCTTCCTCATCGCCTACGCAGACAACCTCACCACACTCGACCTCGGGCGCATGACGGCCTTCCACGACTCCACCACCACGGCGCTCACGCTCGGCGTCTCGCCGACCGACCGTCCGTCGCAGAAAGGGACGGTCGTCCTCGACGATCGCGGCCGCGTGGTGCTGTTCGAGGAAAAGGCGCCGCAGCCGCGCTCGAACCTCGCCAACGCCGGCGTGTATCTGGCGCGGCAGCGAATGTTCGACTACTTCCCGACCGGGATGCCGGCGTCGGGCGTGCTCGACTTCGGGTTCGACGTGCTGCCGCGGATGGCGCCCGACCTGACGGCCTACCGGGTCGAGGAGCTGCTCATCGACATCGGCACGCTCGAGGACTATGCGCGGGCTCAGGAGCTGTGGGCCGCGGACCGCCGCCGCGCCCAGAGCGCGGCGAAGAACCCGACCTCGTCGGCCGCCACGACCTCGAGCTCCGGATGGACGCACGCCTGACGCAGCTCCTCGGGCGTCATCAGCTCGCGATGACCGAAGTTCTCGAACTCGGCGGCCAGTCCGACCAGGCTCCGCTGCACCGGGGTGTCGATCGGCACGTAGACGAGCACGAGGCCGCCCGGCTTCGTGAGCGCCACGTGGGCGCCGACGATGTCGGTCTTGTCGGGGAAGTGCTCGATGAGGCCGGTGCTGTAGACGAGGTCGTATTGCCCGCAATTGGCCGGAACCGCCGCGTGCGAGATGACGTCGCCCAGCACGAACGCGCCGCGATCGCCGAAGGCGTCGCGATACGACTGCGCGGCATCGGCTTCCACGTCGAGCACGGTGACGCGCCCGCCGGTATGCAGCAGGATGGCGCGATCGAGCTGCTCGGAGCTGAGGCCGACGTCGAGCACGCTCGGCGACGGGGCGAGCAGCCCGAGCGTCTTCTTCACCGAACGCTGGAACGCGGTGAAGTGCGCCGAGGCGAGCTGCTGGATGGCCGGCTCGGTGTCGATCCGCTCGCGCCAGAACGCTTCGCGCTGATCCTTGAAACGGTAGTAGAGGCCCCAGTCGAAATGGTTCTCGCGGGGCGCCTTGCCGGCGAACACCTCCGGCCGGAAATGCGATGACTGCGGCGCGGTCAGGAACACGTCTGCTCCAGCCCGCTCGCGATGGCGTCGATGACTCTCGCCTGATCGCGGCGCGTGGTGAAGGTGTGATCGGAGCCTTTGAGCACGGTGACGTCCAGCCGGCCCATCGCCCGCAGCTCCGCCAGGCGCGGCTCGATCGTCATCCGGAAGTACTCGAGCACCGTGGTCGGCTCGGCAAAGAGAAACGAGATCGACGTGTCGCGGCGCAGCAGCCGTTCCAGTCCGGCGACCGCTTCGGCGGTGCCGGGTCGCAACTCGGCCGGCCTGGCCGGCGCGAATGCGGTGCGCCCGATCGTGCGGATCACGCGGCCGGCGCTCACCTGGCCGGTGAGCAGCCGTTTCCACGACTCGCCGCTGGTGGCCTTCTGCGTCACGTAGCTGCGCCCGACGCGGCGGTCCATGGCTTCGGCCACGACCTCCTCGGGCACGGTGGCCGGATCCTCGAGCAGCGCGGTGAGGAGCACCAGCGCGTTCACGCGGGGATCGCGCTGGGCCGCGCGAAACGCGGTGAGCGTGCCGGCGCACAGCCCGAGCAGCGCGAAACGCCGGCACGGCGTGCTCTGCTCGACCCAGCGCAGCGCGTCATCCACGTCCGCGAGGGAGGACTGGTCCCACGGCAGCCCGTCGTCGCGGTGTGGGCTGTCGCCCAGGCCGGCGTGATCGAAGCGCAGGACGGTAAAGCCGGACTCGGCGAGCCGCCGCGCCAGCGTCACCCACAGCCGCTGCGGGCCGACACGGTGCACGACGCCGGCATTGAGGAGCAGGACCGCGGTGTCGCGGGGGGCGGTACCGGCCGGTGGCGTCAGCACGCCGACGAGACGTCCGTCGGGGCCGAAGCCCGCCACTCGTTCACCCACGAGCCATTGTACGCCGCAGGGTCGCACGTGCCTGCGGCGACACACGCCTGCGCACGCGCATGACCGGATCGCTGCACGTCGTGGACGAATACGCGCTGTCGCCGATGCAGCAGGGGATGCTGTCGCAGACGCTCGACGCGCCCGCCGGCGGCGTCTACTCGATCGTGGTGAGTTACCGGCTGCACGGGCCGCTCGACACGGCGCGGTTCGCCGAAGCCTGGCGGCACGTCATCGCCCATCATCCGATCCTGCGCACGTCGTTCGAGTGGCAAGGGCGCGCCGAGGCGGTGCAAGTGGTGCACGAGCGGGCGACGCTCGAGGTCCACGAAGAGGACTGGCGCGGTCTTCCGGTCGAGACGCAGACGGCGCGCCTGGCGCATTTTCTCGAAGCGGAGCAGCGTCGCGGCTTCGAGGTACGGCAGGCGCCGCTGTTGCGGATCGCGCTCTTCACGCTCGCCGACGGGGCGCACGAGTTCGTGCTGACGCACCACCACCTGCTGATGGACGGCTCGTGCAAGCCGCTGCTCTTCGCGCAGGTGTTCGCCGCGTACGACGCGCTCGCCGCCGGGGCGCCAGCGGCGCTCGAACCGGCGCGCCCGTTCCGCGAGTTCGTCGAGTGGATGCGCGCGCAGCCGCTCGACGACGCCGAGACGTTCTGGCGCGGTGAGATGACGGGAGTGAACGGCCCGACGCCGCTCTGGAGCGGCGACGCCACGCCACCCACCCCGGCGCGCGACTACGAAGAACACCGCGTGCGCCTCGACGCCGCGGCGTCCGACGCGCTGCGGCTCTGGGCCAGGCGCCAGCGGCTCACGCTCAACACCGCCGTCACCGGTGCCTGGGCGCTGGTGCTCGCTTCAGGATCCGGCAGCGACGACGTCGTCTTCGGCGCCACGCTCAACGGTCGCCCCGCCGATCTCGACGGTGTCGAGGCGATGCTGGGGCTCTTCATCAATTCGATTCCGGTGCGCGTGCGCGTGACCCGCGAGGCGACGGCCGCCGTGTGGCTACGGGCCGTGCAGAGCGGACAGGCCGAGGCGCGCGAGCACGGACTCGCGCCGCTCGGGTCGATCATGCGGTGGAGCGGGCTCGGCGCCGGCCGGCCGCTGTTCGAGAGCCTGCTCGTGTTCGAGAACAACGCCGGCTACGGAGCCGGCCATGAACGCTACGGCGACATCGTCATCGCGGCGGTCACGCCGGTGATCCGCAACAGCCTGCCGCTGACGCTGCGCTGCGTCCCGGACAAGGAGATCGAGCTGCACGTGCTCTACGACGCGCGCCGTTTCGGTCGCGCGCGCGTGGCGGCCGTGGCCGCCCAGGCGATGGCGGCGCTGAACGCCATGCCCGGACTCGAGGAACGGCCGATTGCGGCGCTGCTCGAGCAGATCGGCGCGCTCGAGGCCGCGCACCAGGCCGAGGGCGCCCGCGCCTACGACGCCCACCGGCGCGACGCGCTTCGATCGCTGCGGCAGACCGGTCGCGCCCGCGCCGCCAATCCAGAGGAACACCCATGAGTATCGATTCGACCGGCCCGCGAACGCTGCCCGGCCGTGCCGCGCGCGCGCCGGTGAGCCTGTCGCGCGAAGCGCGCTACACCATCTCGACGCTGGCGCCGGAGCAGCCGTTGCCCGCCCTCATCCACGCCTCGGCGGCCGGCCTCAGCCTGCGCGGGTGGGTGGCGGAGAACAGCGCGCTCGTCAGGGACACGCTGCGCGGCGCCGGCGGGATTCTGTTTCGCGGTTTCGACGTGGGCAGCCCGGAAGCGTTCGAAGACGGCGTCAAGGCGCTCTCGGGCCGGCTGCTCGAATACACCTACCGCTCCACGCCGCGGCGCCGCGTCTCGGGCAACATCTACACCTCCACCGAGTACCCGGCCGACCGCAGCATCCCGCTCCACAACGAGATGGCCTACTCGCGGGCGTGGCCGATGAAGCTGTGGTTCTACTCGGTGACGGTTGCCGCCTCGGGAGGCGAAACGCCGATCGCCGACAGCCGTAAGGTCTACGCGCGGATCCCGGCCGCCGTACGCGACGGCTTCGAGCGCCGCCGCGTGATGTACGTCCGCAACTACGGCGCTGGCATGGATCTGCCGTGGCAGGACGTGTTCCAGACCGCCGACCGCGCCGAAGTCGAGCGGCTGTGCCGCGAGACCGGCATCGAGTGGGAGTGGATTGGCGCCGACGATCTGCGCACGCGGCAGGTGTGCCAGGCCGTCGCCGCACACCCCGAGACCGGCGAGCGCGTCTGGTTCAATCAGGCGCACCTGTTCCACGTGTCGAGTCACGACGCGCAGGTGCGGGACCTGCTGCTCGCGCAGTTCGGCGAAGCGGGGCTGCCACGCCACGCCCGCTACGGCGACGGCGGCGCCATCGAGCCCGAGGCGCTCGACGCGATTCGCCAGGCGCTCGACGCGGAGACCGTCCGCTTTCCGTGGCAGCGCGGCGACGTGATGCTGCTCGACAACATGCTGACGGCGCACGGCCGCGGACCGTTCGGTGGCGAGCGCAAGGTGCTGGTCGGGATGGCGGAAGCCTCGGGCGACGCCGAGTGCGTCGAGATGTGATGAGTCAGGAACAGATGTCGAGTGAAGGCTTCCCGCTGTCGCCGCAGCAGCGGCGTCTCTGGGCGCTGGGCGCGGGTGCGGAAGGCTCCGCGTTCCAGGCGCGTGCCGAGGTCCGGATCTCGGGCGCGGTGAATCGTGAGGCGCTGGTCGCGGCGGTGCGGGACGTCGTCGCCCGCCACGAGATTCTGCGCACGGCGTTCCACACCGCCGCCGACATGACGGTGCCGCTGCAAGTGATTGCCGACGTGCCAGCGGCGGCGCCGGTCGTCCTGGTGGACACCAGCGACACCGAGCGGCGGTTGATCGTGACGCTCTCCGCGCTCTGCTGCGATCGACGAGGGCTCGACAACCTGGTGGCCGACGTACGGGCCGCGTATCAGGCTCGCCTCGGCGCCGGCGCCGGCGCGGCTGCCGAGCCGCTGCAGTACGCCGACGCGGCAGCGTGGCTCAACTCGGCCCTGGAGTCGGAAGACGCCGAGGCGGGACGGCGCTTCTGGGCCGGCCGCCGCGCGACGCCGGCGCACGTGCCGTTCGAGCTCGACGCCACCGCTCCGTTCCAGCCGCGCACATCCGACGCCGGGGCAGTTCCAGACGCGATTGCCGCGCGTCCGGACGCCCACTGGATCGCCTGGGCGTGCTGGGTGCACGTGCTGCAACGCCTCACCGACAGCCCGAACGTGCCCACGGCGCTCGAAGACGACGGACGTCAGTACGCCGAGCTCGAGGATGCCGTCGGCGTCTATGCGCGCCTGCTGCCGATCGCCACACCGTTCGAGCCCCACGCCACCGTGGCCGACGCGGCCGCCGCGCTCGGGCAGGCGGCCGGTGAAGCACGGCGCTGGGCGGATGCCTTCGACAGCCGAGCGTTTCAGGGCGGAGCCGAGGCCGATCTCTTGTGGCCGTTCGCCTTCGAGCACCGTCGCGGCGCGGCGCGAGCCGAGGTCGAAGGGGCGGCCTTCGAGCCGATCGACAGCGCCGCGTTCGTCGATCGTGCCGGCCTCAAGCTCGTATATCTCGGCGGCGACGCGCCACGACTGGCGCTGGAATACGACGGCTCGCGGTTCTCCGCCAGTGACGCCGACATGCTCGGCGGGCGCGTGCGCCTGCTGCTCGAATCTGCCGCGCGGGATCTGTCGGCGCCGCTGTCGTCGTTCACGCTGGTGCGCGACGACGAGATTCCTGCACTGAGCCCGCCACCACACGAACCCGTCGATCACTCGCGGCTCGCCTGCGTGCACACCGCGTTCGAGCAGTGGGCAGCGCGCACGCCCGACGCACCGGCCGTCAGCTTCGAGCACGACACCCTGACGTTTGCCGCCCTGAACGCGCGGGCCAACCGTCTGGCCCATCGCCTCGTGCGCGCCGGCGTCGCGGCGAACACGCCCGTGGGGCTGTGTCTCGATCGATCGGTCGACGCCGTCGCGGGGCTGCTGGGAATCCTGAAAGCGGGAGGCGGCTACGTGCCGCTCGACCCACGGGTTCCGGCCGCGCGGCGCGCGGACATGATGCGAGGCGCCGGGCTCACGCTGGTGGTCACGACCTCCGCCCTCGCCGAGGGGCTACCCGAATGCCGTCTCATACGGCTCGACGACACGGCGGATCCGCTCGACGTGGAGTCGGCGACCAACCCCGGCGTCGCGACGGGGCGGGGCGATCTCGCCTACATCCTGTTCACGTCGGGCTCGACCGGCACACCGAAGGGCGTAGCGGTGGAGCACGGGCACCTCGCCGCCTACGTCGACGGGGTGCGCCGCCGTCTGGAGCTGCCGGAACAGGCAGCCTACGCGACGGTCACCACGATGACGGCGGATCTCGGCCACACCGCGATCTACCCGTCGCTGACCGGCGGCGGCCACCTGCACGTGATCTCGGACGAGCGCGCCGCCGACGCCGAATCGTTTGCCGAGTACGCCGAGCGGCACGCGATCGACGTCCTGAAGATCGTGCCGTCGCATCTGCGCGCCCTGCTGTCATGCCGGCGGCCGGAGCGGGTGGTGCCGCGACAGCGCCTGGTGCTCGGCGGCGAAGCCAGCGCCTGGGATCTGGTGGGCCAGGTGCGCGCGCTGGCGCCAGGATGCCGCGTGTTCAACCACTACGGACCGACCGAGACGACGGTGGGCGCGGTGGCCGGCGAGATTCCGGCGCAGCCCCATCATGCGGGGGCCGCCGTGCCGCTCGGCACGCCGCTCGCCCACGCCAGTGCGTATGTGCTCGACGCGGCTCGCCGGCCGGTGCCGCTCGGATTTTCCGGCGAGCTCTTCATCGGCGGCGGCGCAGTGGCGCGCGGCTACATCAACTCGGACGTCAACCCGCCGGCTACCGAGTCGCCGTTCCTCGCCGACAGCTTCGCCAGCCAGACGGGCGGACGGATGTACCGCACCGGCGATCGTGTGCGCCGGCTCGCGGGCGGCGTGCTCGAGTTCCTGGGTCGCGCCGACGATCAGGTGAAGATTCGCGGATTCCGCGTCGAGCCGGGAGAGATCGAGGCGGTCCTGCGCGAGGAGCCGTCGGTGCACGAGGCGTCGGTGCTGGCACGCCAGTCCGAGAGCGGCGACACATCGCTCGTCGCGTTCGTGTCGGGCATCATCGAGCGGCCCGACGTGGCGTCGCTGCGCGCACTCGTCTCCGCGCGGCTGCCGGAGCACATGGTGCCGGCGTCCATCGTGCCGGTCCCGTCGATTCCACGCACCGCCAACGGAAAGATCGACCGCGCGGCGCTGTTGGCGGCAGCGACCGCGGCCGCGTCGGGCGCTGCCGGGAGCGCCGGCGCGGCGCCGCTGACGAGCGAGTGGGAGCGCGCCGTGGCCGCGGTATGGAGCGAGCTGCTGCAGGTCGCCGACGTCGGTCCGCAGGACAACTTCTACGACCTCGGCGGTCACTCGCTGATGGCGATTCAGGTCGTCACCGCGATCGAGAAGCGTCACGGGGTACGCGTGGCCGCGCGCGAGCTCGTGTTCCACACGCTGCGGCAGTTCGCGGCGCTGTGCGAATCGCGGCAGGCCGGCGCGTCGTCGTCCAGGTAAGCGCGTGTCGAATTTCGAAGAGTCCCTTCGCGAGTTCTATCGGAAGCTGCCCGAGGGCGTGCGGCCGCCGCTCAAGTACGGGTATCACTGGACCAAGCTTCACGGCTCGTCGCTCGTCGAGCGCAAGCCGGTCTTCCACTCGCACCGCATCGAGTTCCTCGACTTCGAGATCGCCTACCTCGAAGAGTTCGGGTTTCTCGGTCCGGGACCGGGGCAGGTGCTGGTCGACACCCACGCGAGCATCGTCAGCCCCGGCACCGAGCGGGGCATCCTGGTGGGCCTTCCGGGCACGGCCCGCCGGTTCCCGTTCAGGCCCGGCTACTCGGCCGCGGGTGTCGTGCGCGCCGTCGGCGCCGGCGTCACGGCGTTCACACCGGGCGACCGCGTCGCCGGCGGTATCCCCCACGCGAGCCGCGTCAACGTCGACGGTAGCGTGATCGTGAAGACGCCCGACGCCGTGACGGACGAAGACGCCGCGTTCGTCGTGCTCGTCATGATCGTCATGCAGGGGATCCGCAAGGCGCAGATCCGGCCGGGCGAGCGGGTGGCGGTGATCGGCGTGGGGCTGCTGGGGCAGATCGCGCTCCGCCTCGCGAAGCTGCTCACACCGGGCCGGCTGGTGGCGGTCGGTGCGACGCGCACGCGCGCCGACATGGCGCGCGCGAGCGGCGCCGACGCCTTCGTGGCGCTCACCGAGACGCCCTACCCGGATCCGGGCGACCAGGCCGACGTCGTCATCGAAATCGCCGGCACGCCGTCGTCGATGACCACCGCCGTCCGCTGGGCGGCGCCGGGAGGACGCATCGTCGTCGTC
>Ga0068859_100008635_pt1 | contig 10294 bp, 6 predicted proteins | sample KBSSwiS22_FD_66585 | JGI IMG/M metagenome (GOLD analysis project Ga0068859, IMG submission 66585) | Switchgrass rhizosphere microbial communities from Kellogg Biological Station, Michigan, USA - KBS Switchgrass S2-2 | ecosystem: Host-associated > Plants > Roots > Rhizosphere > Soil ...
TCCATCTTGAGGTCCATCGAGCCGACCGGGGTCTCGCCTTCACCCACGAGCGTGCGCACGACCTTCATCGGCTTTTTCTGGTCCTTCGCGCGGCAGACCAGGGTGACGACCGCCGTCGCCGCGTCCGAGCGGAGGGGATCCTCCTCGCCGGCGATGACCGCACCGGAGGCGCGTGACGCGCCGTTCCTGAGGAAGCCGCCCTTCGTCGGCTGGCTCACCGCGATCGGGCCGAAGCTCGCGAGGTCGGTCTCGAGCTTGGGCCAGGTCCCGTGGACTTCCTTGGAGGACAGCTCGTCGCTCGTCATGTCGTGCGCGACCGCGACGAGCTCGTACTCACCGGGGGAGAAGCTCATGTCCTGCTCCCACACCGCCGGGACTCCGGCCTGCGGGAGCGTGATGCGCCCGGACCCGTCTTCCGCGACCCGGCCCGACGAGACGATCGACGCGCCCATGTCCCACGTCGTCCCCGGGACCTTCGAGGACGGCACGGCCACCTGCACGCGGGCCGTGAAGAGGCCGTTCTTGTAGCCGACGGGGATGACGCCGACCCGCATCTGCGCGGTCGTGACCTTCGCCTCGGGCGATGCGTACGCCGACATCAACCGCGCCGTGAGGCGCGACGATTCGCTCGCGATGACGAGGCGCCCGCGCGTGGACGTCTTGACCTTGGGCTTCAGGACCTTCACCGAGAGCATCAGCGGCGCATCCTGTTTGAACCCCGCGGGGTTGAAGCTCAGCAGGTAGACGCACGACAGGTCCGCCAGGATCTGCGTCGTCATCTTCGCCGGGGTGATGCCGTTCAGGAAGGCACGGCCTCCGGTCTCCGCGGCGAGCGCGACCAGCGTCCCTTGCGCGTCCTTGATGCGCTGGGTGTTGAGCGTGGGGCTCGCCTGGTTCGACCGGCTGCCACCGTCCGCGGCGGCCGTGGAGGCGGAGCTTCGCGACTGGATGAACGACGCCGGGCCGGCGAGTCCCTGCGCCTCGACCGTGTAGAAGCGGATCCCGTTCGCCGCCGCCTCGTTCATGACCCGGTCGAGCGTGAGGGCCCCCGTCTCGGACTCGAGCGAGATGGCGGCCCCCGTCTCGGTGGGCAGTCCGCCCGCCGCCCGCGCCTCCGTGGGCGAAAAGAACGACATGTAGTGCGCGCCCGGGTTCTGCCGCATCGTGTCCGCGAAGTAGAGGGTCGCCTTCGGGGCGTCGAGCTCGGCGAGGCGGCCGATCACCATGCGGAGGCGCATCAGATCCCGCTCCTGGCGCTGGCGCTCCTCCCGGGCGTAGTCGCGCGCCATCTGGAGCGCGTGCGCGTACTTGTTCTGGATCTCCTGAATGATCTCGGCGAGCCGCAGCTCTTCTTCGGACGAGTACGGATCGAAATCGCGGTTGTCGTTGATCATCCCCGCGAGCGCCGTGTCGAGCTTCGCGACATCGGTCGTCATCGGGACGAGCGTCCGCAGCTCCTTCGCGTTCGACACGAGCATCGCGCGGTTCCCGCCCGCCATGAGCTTCGGCAGCATCTCGCGCGCCGCGCCGATCGCGGACTGCCGTCCCATCTGCGTCAGGTGCGGCATGTCGAAGTAGATCAGGTACGAGACCGGCGATTTCGCCAGCGGGACCTCTTGGGGCGCCGAAGCCGCCGCCGGCGACGGCGCGTCGGCGGCCGGCATCGCACTCGCGAGCGCGCCGCACAGCGCATCCACGTAGACGTTCGTCAGGATCTTGTCCTGGACGCGCACCTCGAAGTCGGCCGCGGTCAACCCCTCGATCGCTTCCTTCGGTCCCGAAACGGTGACGTCGATCTGAGCGAGCTGGGTGGACGCGCTCTCCCTGAGGCCCAGATCCTTCGGCTTCTCAGGCTCATCCGCCGCGAGCGCGGCCGCGGCGACGACGAGCACGGGAAGCATCGCCGCACGGAGCGTGGTCATGCCTTCTCGGAACGGCGGTGCACGTGGTTCGCGGACCCCTGGTCCAGAGGCAACAACACCAAATCGGACACGACGACCCGCGCGGGCCGCGTCGCCACCCACACGATCGCCTCGGCCACGTCCTCGGGCGATAAGGGGGACAGTCCCTTATAGACGGCGGCGGCGCGCGCCTGGTCGCCGTGGAAGCGCACCTCGCTGAACTCCGTCTCGACCATCCCCGGATCGACGGTGCACACGCGCACCCCGCTCCCTAAGACGTCGAGACGCAGCCCGTCGGTGAGCGCCCGAACCGCATGCTTGCTGGCGCAGTACACGTTTCCCCCGGGGTAGACCTGCCGTCCCGCGATCGACCCCAAGTGGACCACGGTTCCACGCCCCCGGGCCACCATGAGCGGCACGACGGCGCGGTCCACGTGCAGCACGCCCTTGACGTTCGTGTCGATCATCTCGTTCCAGTCGGAAAGCGAGCCCTCCTGGAGCTTGTCGAGTCCGCGGGACAGCCCCGCGTTGTCCACGAGGACGTCGATCTCCCGCCAGGGTCCGGACAGGCCGTTCACCAACCGGCCCACGGCCGCCGCGTCCCGCACGTCCAACCGCTCGGCCCGCACCTCGACGGCACCCGCTCCGAGGAGCTCGGAAACCGCCGCCTCGATAAGCTCGACCCGCCGCGCGGCCAGGAGGAGCCGCGCCCCCTGCGCCGCGAAAGCCCGCGCGCAGGCCGCTCCGATCCCGCTGGAGGCTCCGGTGATGAAGACGGTCCGACCCTTCAGATCCATGGCCACACTCCTGATACGTCCCGACAGCGTACCGCAGCGAACCGAATCGTCGTATAAGGCTGCGGGGGTCCCAAGATGAGACGAGTCGTCGCGGCCGCTTTCGCACTCACGATCGTCCTGCCCGCCGCAGCACAGACGGTATCGGGTCAGGCGTACGAAGACAGGAACGGCAACGGCCAGCGAGACGCCGGCGAGCCGGCCCTTCCGGGTGTCCCCCTCGAGGTCTACGGCCGCCAAGACCTGCCGGCGGTCTACGACCAATTCGCCGCCTCCGCCGCCGACGGCACCTTCAGCTTCGCGCCGGGGAACGGCTGTTACCTCGTTCGCGCGTCGGATCCCGCCGGCTGGCGCGGGAGCTTCGCCCGCTTCGACGTGACGCCGGACAACACCCCCGGCTATCTGTTTCCGATCGGCTGGGGGCGCTTCTCGAAGATCGACCACGGCATCGACGCCCTGAAGGTGGGCGGCTACCGCTACACCGCGATGGGCGACTCGATCTCCGCCAACTTCAACCTCTGCGGCGCCACCTCCTTTTGGTATTCCTCCCAGATCCAATCGCGTCTCGCCTGTGTCGGCGGCGCGGCCGTCAACCTCGATCAGGAAGGCGTGTCCGGCGAGCACACGGATCACCTTCTCATCAACGACGGGCAGAACAACGTGTTCAGGACGACGACACTCGTCCCGCAGCCCGACCTCGTGACGATCTCGATGATCGGCAACGATCTCCGCGGCGTGGACGTCGCCAACCCGACTCAGACGCAGGTCAACACCGCCGTGGACGAGATCCTCGACTCGCGGCAGAACCTCCAGGAAGCCCTCTCCGTCCTGACCTCGCAGCTCCCGGGCGCGGACATCGCGTTGAACACGCTGTACGACAACCTCGCGTTCAATTGCTACTCGGCCGACTCGACCCCCTTCCACCGCACGTGGCTCCCGATCATCAACCGCATGCTCCGCGATCTCGCGTGGGGTCAGACGCGCCGCGCCTCGATCAACGAGGTGGCCGCCGAGTTCGCGCGCGAGGACCAGAACGTCGCGTGCACCGGGTTCGACCAGATGATCTGCCCGGGGCCGCTCAACCTCGACACGATCCACCCGAACCAGAACGGCTACATGATCGTGCGCGAGAAGGTGTGGGAGGCGCTCGGTGGAGTGAATCTCGGGTCGAAGGACGGAATGCAGCCCACCGGGCGCACGTCGATCTCGAACGTCGATATCGGATTCCTCAAGCACATCCGCCATCTCCTTCCCACGACGACCGAGCTGAGGAACGGAGCGGTCGCGCTGAACCCGAGCACCGCGCTCGACGATGCGGACGGCGGCCAAACCGCTTCGATCACGCTGGGGATCGGCACGCAGGAATTCCGCGTCACCGGCTTCCCCGATTGGTACGACGAGGATCAAGTCGTGAAGGTCCTCGCGGGCGTGAGGTACAAGACCTCCGGCACCGTCACCGATGACTTCTACCGCATCGAGGCCTCCCCGACCGGCACCTTCCGCGCGCCCGCGGGTTACGCCTACACAACGACGAACTGGAACTTCTACACGCCGATCGTGGGCGGCGGCGGCCCGAACGCACCCGCGTCGAAGCCCGACTACCCGAACGAGAGCCTCCTGGCGCTCCCGAACCTGGCGGCCCTCCGGGAGGTCAGCGCCACGCTCACGAAGAACCCGGTTCTCAACCCCGGGGCGGGCGAATACGATTGGCCGGCGATCAACGCGAACGATCTCGCCACGACCGCGATCCGCGTCGTCGCGGCTCCGGTCGCGAACACCGCCGGCGACACCTACAAGGTCGAGCTCGACGCCGCGTGGCTCGACGTGTACGGCTGGCAGAAGCAACGCCCCGGCGAAGTGGACGCGCTCACGATCGGCCGCGAGCTGAACGGCACGCTCGATCTCTCGTTCAGCTCCCTTCCGGGCGCGCAGCGCTACAACCTCTACGTCGGCCGCCTGGCCACGCTCCGCGCTGGCAGCTACGACCACGGCACGGGAGCCCCCACCGCACCGCTGTGCGCGGCGACGAACACCGACGCCGGCGGCGGCCGCCGCAACATCGCGCTGGCCCCCGCGCTCCAGCCCGGCGAAAGCGCGTACTTCCTCGTCACCGCGCACGTGGACGACGTGGAATCGCCGGCGGGCACGCGGAGCGGGGGCGTGGAGATCGACCGGTCGCAGTCCACGTGCCGGTAGCGGCGTTTGCCGTCACGACGTGCGCCGCGTGCAGGGACGCGCCGCGCCACGCGGGCCGCGGGCTAGCCGTGCGTTAGGGGGGCCGCAGTGAACCTGTCGATCGACAAGAGCGAGGCTCCTCACACAGGTGTTTACTACCAGCCAACCGACTACGCCGGTTTCTGGCGGCGCCTCGCCATCGATGTTGTCGACATTGTCGTCATGGGCGTTGTCTGGCTTGTCCTTGGGATCTCCACCGCCGTTCTAGCTTCCCTTGTTCCACACGAACAGCAGCTCGAACCAGAGTTGCCAGGATGGGCGACTCGCGTCCTGATGTCTTCGTTCTTGGTCATGGCATTCGCCTACTTCGTACTCCTCAAGAGATCCAGGTTCCGCACGCTCGGCTACAAGCTGTGTGGCGCGCGAATCGTCAACCTCCAGGGCGATCGACCCAGCGTCTATTCCCTGACCATCCGACTCTTGTTCGCCGTGTTCGGCCCTCTGAACTTGCTCCTCGACCTCATCTGGATTCCTACAGACGAGTGTCGCCAGGCGTTGCGCGACAAGTTTGCGCATACATACGTTGTGCGCTTCAACGCAGCGCCAGAGGGCCGAGGGACAGTTGTGTACACAACGTACTTCATTTTGGGTTGGGCGTTTCTGTTTCCAGAGATCAAGGCGTTGCACGAGTCAGGCGCCCCCTAGCAGCATCAACCCGCGACTGGCCGGCCTACCGCGACGCGCTCGCGCACGTGGTCCTGGAGCACTGCGTCGCGGTGCGGCTGTCGGAGCGCGTCGAGCTCGAGCCGTGAGGTCAGTCCGGTCGAAACGGGCCGTAGCCTCTTCTCGCGTGCCAGAAGGCGCGTATCGTGACGGCGTCCTGAGTAAAGGTGTAATAGACGTGAGACGAAGTACGGCGGAGGTAGAGGCGACGCAAATCGGCTATCCCCGCTTCGGAATAGAGACTGCCGGCACCTGGCATCACGGCGAGAAGGCGGATCGCGTTCTCGATTTCGTCTACAAGAACCGCCACAGGGCGTTGGTTCTCGACCCACCACGCCTTCGCAGCATTCAATTGATCGCGTGCTGCCGAGGTGAAGGCAACAGTACGCCGGTTCACTTCGATCGAAGTTCGCGGAGGACCTCGGCGGCGTCCATCAATCGACCAGCTTCGATATCGGCATCCGACGCGGCGAGGGCGCGGTGAAGCGCCGCGCGATCTTCCTCGTCGAGCCAGTCGCCGGGATCCATGGGAAGGAGCTCAATCTCGGTACCTTCCGGAAGGTCGGTAGGCTCGTCGACGACCAAGCGTCCTTTCCGCACGCGCGCTTTCAACGTCATGTCTGAGAACATACTCGTTAACGCCGTCGCCGACAACGGCCGGTCTAGGGCTATCGGGGCCGGGCGATGCTCGCTCCACTTATGTGGTCGATCGAGGGACATGAGACGGCTGATGGATGGATTCGAGGCGGGGCGCGCGATCGTGTCGCGCCGCCCACGATACCGTCGAGTGAACCGCAGCGCTGGCACATCTCCACACTTCGCTTTCTCTGCGAACAGAGCGGCGAGCGCGAGATCGGGATCAAGCAAGCGCTGCGACCTCTCTTGGTCTCGCGGCCGGCCGTCACGCGGGCATACCTCGCGCGCGTCGATTACGGAGATGCCGCTTCCTACGAGGTCGCGCTGTGTATCAGCGGCCCCACCGACGAAGCCCTAGTGCGCGAAGTAGCGGCGACATTTCGGCTCGAATCGGGGTTCACCTCGATGTCCTGTTTCTAAACGCCACGCAGGAGAGAGAGCTGCGACGAGTCTGCCAGCCTTTCTATGAAGTTGGCTAGTTACCGCAGCGGAGGCAGCCGCCCGCCCTCGATGTTCAGCACGCGGTGCGCGCAGGCCCGCGCGAACTCCGCATCGTGGGTCGCGACCACGATCGTCCGGCCTTCGGCGGCGAGACGGCGGAGAGTCGCGGCCAGCTCGCCGCGCAGCGCGGGATCGAGCGACGCGGTGGGCTCGTCCATCAGGAGCACCTGAGGCTCCAGCGCGAGAGCGCGCGCGATCGCGACGCGCTGCGCCTCGCCGCCCGACAGCTCGTGCGGCATCGCGGCCGCCCGCTCTCCGACGCCGAGGGCGCCGAGCAGCTCGGACGCCTTACGCTCGGCCTCCGCGAGCGGCCGGCCGAGCACGTGGACCTGCGCCAGCCACACGTTCTTGTGCGCGGTCATGTTCGCGAACAGGTGATGGAACTGGAACACCATCCCGATCGGACGGGGAATCGTGATCGTTCCCGTGCGCACGGGATCGAGGCCGGCCATCGCCCGCAGGATCGTGCTCTTGCCTGCGCCCGACGGCCCCATGAGCGCGACGATCGTGCCGCGCGCGGCGTCGAACGAGATGCCCGAGACGATCGGGCGCCCGCCCCGCCGGACCTCGAGCCCTTCGACCGAGAGGATCGTCATGCCGGGCGCTGCCAGCGGCGCTCGATGCGGCGCGCGAGGCGCGCGAGCGGCAGGGAGAGGGCCAGATACAGGGCGGCGCACATCATCCCCGGCACCACCCAGCTTCCGATGTTCGCGGCGAAGATGGAGGTCTGCTTGGTCAGCTCGACGACCGTGATCACCGAGACGAGCGAGCTGTCCTTGAGCAGCGCGACGAAGTCGTTGGTCATCGGGGCGAGCGCGAAGCGGAATGCCTGTGGCCCGCGCACGAGCACGAGGATCTGGCGCTCGGTGAGGCCCAGCGTCCGGCCGGCGTCGAGCTGGCCCGAAGGAACGGCTTCGAGCGCGCCGCGGTAGATCTCGCTCTCGTAGGCGGAGTAGTTGAGGGCGAGGCCGAGCAGCGCCGCGACGAACGCGGGGAGCTGGACGAACGCGGCGAGGCCGAAGTAGAGGACGAAGAGCTGGAGCAGCAGCGGCGTGCCGCGGACCAGCTCCACCCAGGCCGTGAGCGCGACGCGGAGCGGCGGCGCCCCGTAGATGCGCCCGCTCGCGATCAGCACGCCGAGCAGGATCGCGAGCGCCATGGACAGGCACGAGAGCGTCACGGTCACGAGCGCGGCGTAGAGCAGCGACGGGAGGTAGCGGAGGGAAGCCTGCACGACGCCGGTCGGACGCGGCGAGGGCGCCACCTTATTCGCGGCGGGATCTCCGAGCAGACGCGCGTAGAGGCGCGGCTGATCCTCGTTCCACACGTTCCACTTCCGCAAGATCGCTTCGAGCCGCCCGTCCCGCATCGCGTCGCGCAGGATCGCGTTCATTCGGTCGCGCATCTCGCCGCTCCCGGGGGCGAGGAGGCCGACGTAGTGGCCGGTGGCGAGTGGGGTGTCCTGGTTATGAAGGCCCTCGTTCCTCCGGGCTCCGCGCTGCGCCAGGATCTGGTCGAGCACGACCGCATCCACCCGCCCGAGAGCCAGGTCGCTGTACGGATGGACGTCGTCCTCGTAGGTCACCGGGACGATGCCGTCCCGCGCCTCGGCTTCGACGAGCAGGTCGTACGCGAGCGTCGCGCCGAGCGTGGCCACACGGTGGCCGCGCAGGTCCGCGAGCGAGCGGAAGCGCTCCTTGTCGCCCTCACGGACGGTCAGCACCTCGCGGAACTCGTAGTAGGGGATCGTGACGGCGAGGCGCGCCCGTCGCGCGGGGGTGTCCTCGATCCCGCACAGGGCGACGTCGAAATCCCCGCGTGCGACCGTCTGGTCGATGCTGGTGAATCCGGTCTGGACGAAGCGCGGCGTGCGGCCGAGACCCGCGGCGAGGAGCTCCGCGATCTCCACGTCGATCCCGACGACGCGCGCGGGGTCGGCGGGATCCGCCTCGACGTACGGCGCGCCGCCCTCGGCGTCGCCACCCCAGAGCAGCTCCGAAGGCGGTTCGACGGGTGCGGCGAACGTCCACCGGCACGACAGGGACGCGATCACGGCGAGGGCGGCCAACGGAGTGCGCATGCTCCGCGCGGGAGGCTACAACGGTCGGGGCCCCGCGGCTACGATTCGAGGTAGTCTCCCGCCAGAAGTAGGGGGGGCTCGCATGTTCTCCAAGCCAACTTGCCCCGTCCCCGACGGTGACCGTGCGTGGATCATCGATCGTGCTCGATGGCTGCGCGAGCAATACGGCGACGCGGTCCTCGCATCGGTCGAAACGATCGTGCCTAGCCGCCAGTACTTCGCCGACCGCTATGACGCGTCGCTCGGGGCGATCGAGGATCTGTTTCAACGCACGTGCCGGTACATGCGCGTCGATCAGGAGCGGATCCGCATCGGGTTCTATCGCGATCGATCGAGCTGGATGGCAGGGATGGCACACCTCATCCTCGAGGGAACCAAGGCCGGCGCGGGCGGATGCTTTCTAGGTCAGGACGACGACGGGAAACTTCTCATCGGGATTGCGGAGGATCAGGTCTCGGACGCGGCGGCGCTCGTGGCCGTTCTGGCCCACGAACTCGCTCACGTTCACTTGCTCGGCGATCGGCGATTGACGGGAACGGAACCGGATCACGAGCACGTGACCGATCTGCTCACGGTCGCTCTGGGGTTGGGAGTGTTCACGGCGACGGCGTGCTTTCAGTTCAGGCAGTGGCGCCAGGGCGGGTGGCAAGGGTGGACCGCCAAGCGCCTCGGATACCTGACCGAGGAGCAATTCGGCTACGCGCTCGCGTTGTTCGCGTGGCTTCGCTCGGAGAAAAAACCGAAGTGGGCGGCTCAGTATCTTCCCGAGGGCGTCTACGCATTCTTCAAGGCGAGCGAGCGTCACTTGGACACCTACCCGCCCCCGGGATGGGCGCGGCTCTGACTCTGGAACCCGCCGCCCCCACCCCGCGTAGAATCCCGCCGTCGCCCCACGTTCGGGCGGCAAGGAGAAGCTCCATGGCTCAGATGCACGAGGTGGACTACGAGATCTTCGGCGACGACATGCAGTACGTCGAGGTCGAGCTGGATCCCCAGGAAGCGGCGCTCGCCGAGGCCGGCGGGCTCATGTACATGGAAGACGGCATCCAGATGCAGACGATCTTCGGCGACGGCTCGAAGCCGACGGGCGGGTTCCTCGACGCGCTCATGGGCGCGGGGAAGCGCATCCTCACCGGCGAGTCGCTGTTCATGACGGCGTTCCTCAACTCCGCCGGAGGGAAGAAGAGGCTCGCGTTCGCGGCACCGTACCCGGGGAAGATCATCCCGGTGCACCTCAAGGAGATCGGCGGCGAGCTGATCGCGCAGAAGGACTCGTTCCTGTGCGCGGCGAAGGGCGTGACGCTGGGCATCGCGTTCCAGAAGCGCCTGGGCGCCGGGTTCTTCGGCGGCGAGGGTTTCATCATGCAGCGCCTGCAGGGGGACGGGTGGTGCTTCCTCAACGCGGGCGGGAACATCAAGGAGCGCGTGCTGGCGCCGGGTGAGATCCTCCGCGTGGACACCGGCTGCATCGTCGGCTTCGTCCC